>Ga0247820_10000605_pt1 | contig 19260 bp, 22 predicted proteins | sample 13C_Glucose_Day1_2_FD_192480 | JGI IMG/M metagenome (GOLD analysis project Ga0247820, IMG submission 192480) | Soil microbial communities from agricultural site in Penn Yan, New York, United States - 13C_Glucose_Day14 | ecosystem: Environmental > Terrestrial > Soil > Agricultural land | place...
CCGGCGGCTCCGCCCAGGCGGCCGTCGCACCCTGAAGCGCCCGGCCTTCAGCGCAGGAAAGCGTCGTAGGCGGTCTTCAGGATGAGGGCGCCGACGACGCCGATGAAGACCTTGCGCACGAAGGTGGCGCCATGCTTGATGGCGACCCGGGCCCCGATCACGCTGCCGGCCACGTTGGCCACCGCCATCGTGAGGCCCAGCTGCCACAGCACGTGCCCCTTGAGCCCGAGCAGCAGCAGCGCGCCCAGGTTGGTCATGACGTTGAGCAGCTTGGCCGAGCCGGCCGCGTTGAGGAAGTCGTAGCCCAGCCAGCGCACGAACAGGAAGACGAAGAAGCTGCCGGTGCCGGGCCCGAAGAAGCCGTCGTAGAGGCCCAGCAGGGCGCCGATCGTGGCGGTGGCGAGCAGTTCGGCGCGGCCGCTGAAGCGCGGCGCATGGTGCACGCCCATGTCCTTGCGCGCCAGCGTGTAGACCAGCAGCGCGACCAGGATCAGCGGCAGCAGCTTGCGCAGGAACTCGCCCGGCACCACCGTGACCCCCCAGGCCCCGGCCAGCGAGCCCGCGAAGGCCAGCACCCCGGCCGGCAGCAGGTTGCGCCAGCGCAGGCCGACCCGGCGGTGGAACTGTGCGGCCGCCGCGGCCGTGCCCCACACCGAGGCGCTCTTGTTGGTGCCCAGCAGGGTCGCGGGGGCGGTGCCTGGCAGCACGCTGAACAGCGCCGGCACCAGGATCAGGCCACCGCCGCCGACGATGGAATCGATGAAACCCGCGAACAGCGAGGCGAGGGTCAGCACCAGAACTTCCATGGGGGCTGGATTGTCTCATTCCAGGTTGCTATCCATTCGATAGCGCTACCCCGGCATCCCCGTTGGCCGATCGCCCAAAAGAAAAGGCGCCGACTTGCGGCGCCTTGTCAAAAAAACGGCATCTCGATCGGATGCCTTGTGTAGCTTGTTCTGGTTCTTGGAAAGATGTCTCCTCGGTCCCCCGCGCTGCGGGCAGGCCCGTTTGCGAGTGCCGTGACTTTAATTCGGCGCACCGTGCCAGTGCATCGGGGATTACCCGCCAACCAACACGAATTGATACATCAAAGCGTCACAGCGCTGCCTCACGCACCCATTCGGACGCCTTCTCGGCCAGCATCAGCGTCGGGCTGTTGGTGTTGCCGCTGGTGATCGTCGGCATGGCCCCGGCATCGACCACCCGCAGGCCCTGGATGCCGCGCACCCGCAGGCGCGAGTCCAGCACGGCCATCGGATCGCCGTCGGCGCCCATCCGGGTGGTGCCGACCGGATGGAAGATGGTGGTCGCGATGTCGCCGGCCAGCCGCGCCAGTTCCTCGTCCGTCTGGTACTGCAGGCCGGGCTTCCATTCCTCGGGCGCGTACTTCGCCAGCGCGGGCTGGGCCGCGATGCGGCGCGTGACGCGCAGCGAATCGGCCGCCACCTTGCGGTCTTCCTCGGTGCTCAGGTAGTTGGGCGCGATCGCCGGCGCGTCGCCGAACTTGCCGCTCTTGATGCGCACGGTGCCGCGGCTGGTCGGGTTGAGGTTGCAGACGCTGGCGGTGAAGGCCGGGAAGCTGTGCAGCGGCTCGCCGAAGGCGTCGAGCGACAGCGGCTGCACGTGGTATTCGAGGTTCGGCCATTCGAGTTCCGGCGAGCTGCGCGTGAAGGCGCCGAGCTGAGAGGGCGCCATGCTCATCGGCCCGCTGCGCTTGAACAGGTACTCCATGCCGATCTTCGCCTTGCCGTAGAGCGACGAGGCCAGCACATTGAGCGTCGGCGCGTCCTTGATCTTGTAGACCGCGCGGATCTGCAGGTGGTCCTGCAGGTTGGCGCCGACGCCCGGCAGATCGGCCACGACCTCGATGCCGTGCTGCTCGAGCAGGTCGGCCGGGCCGATGCCCGAGAGCTGCAGCAGCTGCGGCGAGCCGATGCTGCCCGCGCACAGCAGCACCTCGCGCGTGGCGCGCGCGGTCACCATCTCGTGGCCGTCCCAGACCCGCACGCCGGTGCAGCGGCGCGAGCCGTCGGCCCCGGTCTCGACGATCAGCTTCGTCACGTGGGCATTGACCCACATCTCGAAGTTGGGCCGGCCATAGCAGGTCGGGCGCAGGAAGGCCTTGGCGGTGTTCCAGCGCCAGCCGTCCTTCTGGTTGACCTGGAAGTAGCCCACGCCCTCGTTGCTGCCGCGGTTGAAGTCGCTGCTGTGCGGAATGCCGGCTTCCTGTGCGGCCTGCGCGAAGGCGTCGAGGATGTCCCAGCGCAGGCGCTGCTTCTCGACCCGCCACTCGCCGCCGGCGCCGTGCATCTCGTCGGCGCCGAGGTAGTAGTCCTCGTGCTTCTTGAAGGCCGGCAGCACGTTGCGCCAGCGCCAGGTGTCGTCGCCGGTGAGCGCGGCCCAGTTGTCGTAGTCGCGCGACTGGCCGCGCATGTAGATCATGCCGTTGATGCTCGAGCAGCCGCCCAGCGTCTTGCCGCGCGGGTAGCGCAGCGTGCGGCCGTTGAGCCCGGCGTCGGGCTCGGTGCTGTAGAGCCAGTCGGTGCGCGGATTGCCGATGCAGTACAGGTAGCCCACCGGGATGTGGATCCAGTGGTAGTCGTCCTTGCGGCCGGCCTCGATCAGCAGCGTGCGCTGCTGCTTGCTGCGGGTCAGGCGGTTGCACATCAGCGCGCCGGCCGTGCCGCCGCCGATCACGATGTAGTCGAAGGTGGTGTCGCTCATTCGGGTCTTGCTTGTCTCTTGTCGTTGTGGGTACTCGGCCACCGGATTGTGGCAAACCCCCGGAGGTTGCGCGGATCGCCTACGCCCGGGGGCGGTCATCCGGAACGCCGCCGCGGACGCACGCGGTTACGATGTTGCGCTCGTTCGCTTCACGACCCCTGCGCCGCCCTCATGCCGACCGATTTGCCGATGCCCGCCGATGCGCCAGAAGCGCAGGGCGCGCAACCGCGCGTCGACGAACGCGAACAGGAAGGCGGGCCATGGGCGGTCGCCAGTGGCCGCTGGACCGTGCTGGCGATGTCGTCGGCGCCGGCCTGGGCCGCGCTGTCCGACAGCCTGAAGGGCGTCCCGGCGCAAGACGACCGGGCCTGGGACCTGCGGCCGATCGACCAGCTCGATCACATCGGTGCCCAGCTGCTCTGGAACCACTGGGGGCAGGCCTGGCCGGCGCGGCTCGAAATGGATTCGCAGCACAAGGCGGTGCTCGACCAGGTCGCGCTGTACACCTGCAGCGCGCCGGTCGAAGCGCCGGTCACGCTGGCGCAGCGTTTCAAGGCCTTCGCGCACAACGGGGCGCGGATGATGATCGTGGCGCGCGATTTCCTGGCGCTCATCGGCCAGCTCACGCTCGACCTCGGGAAGCTGCTGCGCGCGCCGCACCGCGGCCCCTGGCGCGACTTCTCGGGCCAGATCTACCAGTTCGGCACCACCGCGCTGCCGATCACCGCGCTGGTCGGGCTGCTGATCGGCGTCGTGCTGGCCTATCTGACCTCGCAGCAGCTGCGCCAGTACGGCGCCGAGACCTTCATCGTCAACATCCTGGGGCTGTCGCTGATCCGCGAGCTCGGGCCGGTGCTGGCGGCGGTGCTGATCGCCGGCCGCTCGGGCTCGGCGATCACGGCCCAGATCGGCGTCATGCGGGTCACCGAGGAGCTCGACGCGATGCGCGTGATGGGCATTCCACACGGCTTCCGGCTGGTGATGCCGCGCGTGCTGGCGCTGGCGATCACGATGCCGCTGATCAGCATGTGGACCTCGATGGCGGCGCTGTTCGGCGGCATGATCGCGGCCGACCTGTCGCTCGACATCTCGCCGGCCTACTTCATCTCGGCGCTGCCGCGCGCGGTGCCGATGTCGAACCTGTACCTCGCGTTGTCCAAGTCGGCGGTGTTCGGCGTCCTGATCGCGCTGATCGGCTGCTACTTCGGCATGAAGGTGAAGCCCAACACCGAGAGCCTCGGCCGCGGCACCACCGCGTCGGTGGTGACGTCGATCACGGTGGTGATCCTGGTCGATGCGCTGTTCGCGGTGCTGTTCAAGGGCGTGGGGCTGCGCTGATGAGCTACAACTTTCCCCCGGATGCCGAGCGCGTGGTCGAGATCCGCAAGCTCTGGACCATCTTCAAGTCGCCCGACGGCGACCAGGTGGTGCACCGCGATCTCGATCTCACGATCGTGCGCGGCGAGGTGCTGTCGCTGGTGGGCGGCTCGGGCACCGGCAAGACCGTGCTGCTGCGCCAGATCCTCGGCCTCGAGCATCCGACACGGGGCGAGGTCACGGTGCTCGGCCGGCCGCCGACGCAGCTCAGCGCGGCGGGCGCCGCCAACGTGGGCATGCTGTTCCAGCACGGCGCCCTGTTCTCGGCCTTCAGCGTGCTCGACAACATCGCCTTCCCGTTGCGCGAACTCAAGCTGCTGCCCGACGACCTGATCCGCGATGCCGCGCTGGTCAAGCTGCAGATGGTCGGGTTGAGTCCGCAGCAGGCGACCAAGAGCCCGGCCGATCTCTCGGGCGGCATGATCAAGCGGGTGGCGCTGGCGCGCGCGCTGATCATGGACCCGCCGCTGCTGCTGCTCGACGAGCCCACCGCCGGCCTCGATCCGGACAGCGCCGACGGCTTCTGCGACCTGCTGCGCGGCCTGCACCGCGAGCTCGGCCTGACGGTGGTGATGATCACGCACGACCTCGACACCCTGTTCGACCTCAGCAGCCGGATCGCCGTGCTGGCCGACCACAAGGTGATCGTCTCGGGGACCACGCGCGAGGTGATCGCCTACCCGCATCCGTTCATCCACGATTACTTCCTCGGCGGCCGCGGCCAGCGCGCCATGGAAGCACTGCACGAAGGGACGGCCAGCCGGCCGGCCCCGCTGTCTGAAAGGTAGCCGCCATGGAAAACAAGTCCCATGCCCTCGCCGCCGGAGCCTTCGTGCTCGGCCTGGTCGCGGTGCTCATCGCGCTGGTGGTCTGGCTCACGCGCGACAGCACCGTGCGCAACATCTACGAGCTGTCGACGCGCGACGCGGTGAGCGGCCTGCAGCCGCAGGCGATGGTGCGCTACCGCGGCATCGCGGTCGGCCGGGTCAGCTCGATCGATTTCGATCCCAAGGTGAAGGGCAATGTGCGGGTGCGCATCTCGGTCGACGAGAAGGTGCCGCTCACCACCTCGACCTTCGCCACACTGAGCTACCAGGGGGTGACCGGTCTGGCCTTCATCGCGCTCGACGACAAGGGCGAATCGCAGGTCTCGCTGGTGCCCGACAACGACAATCCGCCGCGCATCCCGCTCAAGCCTTCGCTGCTGGCCCAGCTGCAGGACCGCGGCGAGATCATCATCGGCCGCGTCGAGGAGGTCACCAAGCGGGTCAACGCGGTGCTCGGCGACGACAACCAGAAGCGAATCGCCGACGCGCTCGAGAGCATCTCGGCCGCCGCGGCGGGCGCCAACCAGCTCACGAAGTCGCTCGACAACACGGTCAAGACCGGGCTCAATCCGGCGCTCAAGGCATTGCCGCCGCTGATCGACCGCACGCGCGAGACGATGGTCGCCGTCAAGGGCGCGGCCACGGACGTCTCGCGCGTGTCCAACAACCTCAACGGCACGGTGACCCGCCTGAACGCCAAGGACGGCCCGCTCGACCGCCTCGGCGACGGCACCAAGTCGCTGTCGCAGGCGGTCGATTCGTTCAACAATGCGACGCTGCCGCGCGTGAACCGGGTCGCCGACGACACCTCGCGCGCGGTGCGCCGGCTCGGCCGCGCGGCCGACGGCATCAGCGACAACCCGCAATCGCTGCTGTTCGGCAACGGCGGCGTGGTCGCCGGCCCCGGCGAACCCGGCTTTTCCGCACCGGCGGCTTCCGCAAGTCCGTGAAGGCCCATTCCATGATGTCCATGAACGACGCTCTCAAGCACTCCCTCGCCGGCCTGGCCGCCGCGCTGCTGCTGGCCGGTTGCGGCGCACTGCCCGACAAGCCGGCGCGTGCCGCCCTCTACGATTTCGGCCCCGGCGGCTCGGCGCCCGCGCCGGCCCCGGCCGCCGCGGGTGCGCCGCGTGCGCTGCCGATGATCGCGCTGGCCGAGGTCGATGCCAATTCGCGGCTCGACGGCACCCAGCTGCTGTACCGGCTCGGCTATGCGGACTCGAACGAGCTGCGGCCCTACGGCCAGTCGCGCTGGAGCCAGCCGCCGGCACAGCTGTTGCGCCAGCGCCTGCGCGAGGCGCTTTCGGCCGGCCACACGGTGCTCGGCCCGGAGGAGAGCGCCTCCATCGCCCGCACCGAGGGCCGCCTGCCCGACACCTTGCGCGTCACGCTGGACGAGTTCAGCCAGTACTTCGAGGCGCCCGATCGCAGCGTCGGCCTGGTGCGAGTGAGCGCCACGCTGACCCGCAGCCAGCCCGGCGGCGACAAGGTGCTGGCCCAGCGCAGCTTCACGGCGCGCAAGCCGGCGCCGACCCAGGACGGGCCGGGGGGCGTCAAGGCGCTGGCCGCCTCCAGCGACGCGGTGGTGGCCGAGCTGGTGGCCTGGGTCGACGCGCCGCGCTGAACCCGTCGGGGGCCGCATGCGCATCGGGCTGATCTCCGACACCCACGGGCTGCTGCGGCCCGAGGCGCTGGACTTCCTGCGCGGCAGCGACCGCATCGTGCACGGCGGCGACATCGGCGGCCCCGAGATCCTGGTCGCCTTGTCGGCGATCGCGCCGCTGACCGTGGTCCGCGGCAACAACGACGGCGCCGCGTGGGCCGATGCCGTGCCCGACACCGCGCTGCTCGAAGCCGGCGGCCTGCGGTTGTTCGCGATCCACGACCTGGCGCAGCTGCGCATCGATCCGGTCGCCGAGGGCATCCGCGTCGTCGTCTCCGGCCACTCGCACCGCCCGCTGGCCGCGCAGCGCGGCCCGGTGCTCTACGTCAATCCGGGCAGCGCGGGACCGCGCCGCTTCAGGCTGCCGATCTCGGTGGCCGAACTGCACATCGACGGCGACGCGATCACGCCGCGGCTGGTCGAGCTGTAGCGCTTGCGTGGTCCACCGCGCGACCCACGACCCACAACCCACAAAACCGGCGCAGCCCAAGGCCAGGGATACCGCGGAACCGGCTTTGCCGGGCCGCTGGTATCGCCCCCCTGGAGGGGGAGGCGCCGCAGGCGCTTCGGGGGGTGTTTCAATTCACGCGGTGCAGCACCGGGAACAGCGTGCCCAGGCCGTCCGCCATCACCTCGACCGCCAGCGCCGCGAGGATCAGGCCCATCAGCCGCGTCATGACGTTGATGCCGGTCTTGCCGAGCACGCGCGCGATCGGCTCGGCCAGCGAGAAGGTGACGCCAGTCGCCAGGCCGATCACGACGCCGTAGCCGACCAGGATCGCCAGCTCCCAGACATGCTGCGTGCGGTCGGCGAAGATGACCACCGTCGACATGGTGGCCGGGCCGGTCAGCAGCGGGATCGTCAGCGGCACCACCGCGATCGAGGCGCCGAGCGAGGCCTTCACCTCGGTGGCGCGGATCTCGTCCTTGTTGGTCTTCGACTCGGCCGGCTCGGCGTTCAGCATCGCGAGCGAGCTGATCAAGAGCAGCATGCCGCCGCCGACCTGGAAGCTCGCGATCGAGATGCCGAAGAAGGACAGCAGCTGCAGCCCCAGCAGCGCGCTGACCGCGATCACGACGAAGGCGCTGAAGGCCGACACCCAGGCCGTGCGCTTGCGCTGGTGGTCGGTGCAGCCCTGGGTGTAGTGGATGAAGAAGGGCACGATCGCCAGCGGATTCACGATGGCCAGCAGCGTGATCAGGGGCTTGATCAGATCCATCGTGGGGCTTGCCATCAGCGTCCGCCCGTGATGTCGAGGGCGGTGCCCGTGACGTAGCCGGCCTCGGCGGAGAGCAGCCAGAGGATGCCGTTGGCCACCTCCTCGGCCGTGCCGGTGCGTTTCATCGGCACCGTCGAGGCGAGCTGGAACGCGCGGTCGGGCAGGCCGCCGGAGGCGTGGATCTCGGTGTCGATCAGGCCCGGGCGCACCGCGTTGACGCGGATGCCTTCGTCGGCCACCTCCTTGGCCAGACCGACCGTGAAGCTCTCGATCGCGCCCTTGCTGGCGGCGTAGTCCACGTACTGGCCGGGCGAGCCGAGCCGCGCGGCCGCGCTCGAGAGGTTGACGATCGCGCCGCCGCTGCCGCCGTGCCTGGTGCTCATGCGCCGCACCGCCTCGCGGGCGCAGACGAAGCTGCCGATGACGTTGATGCGCAGCATGCGCTCGAGCCGCGCCACGCTCATCTCGTCGACCCGGGCCTGCACGTCGACCACGCCGGCGTTGTTGACCAGCCCCGTGAGGCGGCCCAGCCTGGCGTCGACCTTCTCGAACATCGCCAGCACCTGGGCCTCGTCGGCTACATCGGCCTGGACCGTGATCGCGGTGCCGCCCGTGGCGCGGATGCTGCGCACCACCTCGTCGGCGGCCAGCGAGTTGCTGGCGTAGTTGACCGCCACCGCCCAGCCGCGCCGCGCCGCCTGCAGCGCCGTCGCGGCGCCGATCCCGCGGCTGCCGCCGGTAATCAGAAGAACCTGGTCCAAATCCCACCTCCTGCACGAAAGCCGTGCCTCAGTTAAAACCGTCCGCGTCGGATTACATCATCGAGGAGACGCTCTTGAGCCGCACCATCGACTACTACTTCACGCCGCAAAGCCCCTGGACCTACCTCGGGCACGCGCGCTTCGCCGCCATCGCCAAAGCCGCGGGCGCCACGGTGCGCGTGCGGCCGATCGATTTCGGCGCCGTGTTCCCGGTGTCGGGCGGCCTGCCGCTCGGCAAGCGGGCGCCGCAGCGGCAGGCCTATCGCCTGGTCGACCTGGCCCGCTTCTCGAAGCACCTCGACATCGAACTCCATCCCAAGCCCAAGTTCTTCCCGGTCGCCAGCGACGATGCCGCGCGCCTCATCATCGCGGCCGACCTGCGCGACGGCACCGAGGCGGCGATGAAGCTGTGCGGCGCGGTGTTCGCGGCGGTCTGGGTGCAGGAGCGCAACATCGCCGACCCGAAGGTGCTCGAGGCGGTGGCGGCAGAATGCGGGCTCGACGCACGCCGTTGCGACCAGGCCCAGAGCCAGACCGTGCAGGAGCGCTACGAGGACTACACCCAGCAGGCCATCGACGCCAAGGTCTTCGGCGCCCCGAGCTACGTGATCGACGGCGAGATCTTCTGGGGCCAGGACCGGCTCGATTTCGTCGAACGCGCGTTGAAGCAACAACCAACACACCAAGGAGCATGACCATGGGTCAAATCATCGATCTCACCGCCAAGGACGGTTTCACCTTTCCCGCCTACGTCGCCGAACCGGCGGGCAAGCCCAAGGGCGCGGTGGTCGTGGTGCAGGAGATCTTCGGCGTCAACTCGCACATCCGCTCGGTGGCCGACGGCTACGCGGCCGAGGGCTACCTCGCGGTCGCGCCGGCCACCTTCCACCGCGTGAAGCAGGGCGTCGAACTGGGCTACACCGATGACGACATGAAGGCCGGCTTCGCGCTCAAGACCGCGGTCGAGGCGCTGCCCGCACCGGGCGTGCTGCAGGACCTCCAGGCCGCGGTCGACCACGCGGCGCGGGCCGGCAAGGTCGGCATCGTGGGCTACTGCTGGGGCGGGCTCCTGACCTGGCGCGCGGCGGCCGAGGTGTCGGGCCTGGCGGCCGCTGCGCCCTACTACGGCGGCGGCATGACCACGCCGGAAGAAAGCGCGCGCAAGCCCAAGGTGCCGGTGCTGGTCCATTTCGGCAACAACGACCACTGGATTCCGCTCGACACGGTCGATGATTTCAAGAAGGCGCACCCGGAGGTCGAGGTCCATGTCTACGAATGCGGCCACGGCTTCAACTGCGACCAGCGGGGTTCCTACGATGCGACGGCAGCCAAGCTCGCCAGGGAGCGCACGCTGGCCTTCTTCGGCAAGCACGTCGGCTGAGCGGGGCGCCGTGGCGGCCTTTCGCCGGCGCGTCGTCGCCGCCGCGCTGAGCGCGATGGCCGGCGTGCCCCTTGCCTGGTCGGCCGACTACGCCGGGCCGCTGTTCGATACCCATCTGCACTACAACCAGGAGGCCTGGGACGGCAACAGCGGGCCTTATCCGCCGGCCGAAGCGCTGGCACGGATGCAGCGCAACGGCGTCAAGGCGATCGTCGCCAACTCGCGTCCCAACGCCGGCACACAGACGCTCGCGGCCGCCCGCGAGGCGCGCGACGCCGGCGTGGCGGTGGTGCCCTTCGTGCGGCTCTACCGCAACCGCGACGACTACGACAACTGGTTCCGCGACGACACCATCTACGAGATGGTGCAGACCGAACTCGCCCGCGGCACCGCGAGCGGGCCCTACAAGGGGCTGGGCGAGTTCCACCTCTACGACAGCGCCAATGCCAACGGGCCGGTGGCGAAGAAACTGATCGCGCTCGCCGACCAGAAGCAGCTCGCGGTGCTCGCGCACGTGGACGACAAGGCGATCGACCTGTTGATGGCGCATGCGCCGTCCCAAGGCAGGGCGCTGCGCCTGATCTGGGCCCACACCGGCATCGGCGGCGCCCCGGTCGAGCGGGTCCAGGCGCTGCTGGAGCGCTATCCGCAGCTGATGGGCGAGCTGTCGTACCGGCCCGGACTCACCTGCGAAGGCGGCAAGCTGTGCCCCGAATGGCGCGCGCTGATCCTCAAGTACCCGGGACGCTTCCTGGTAGGGTCCGACACCTGGGTGAACCAGCGCTGGAGCGCCTACGACGAGATCATGCGCGGCTACCGCACGTGGCTGGGCGACCTGCCGCCGGAAGTCGCGCGGCGCATTGCCTGGGGCAACGCGGCGGCGATGTTCGGAATCAATTGACCGGCTCGGGGTCCCGCACCCGTGCCTCCAGAAAATCCAGCAGCGCCCGCAGAGCCGCGCTGTTGTGGCGGCGCTGCGAATAGGCGGCATACAGCCACAGGTCACGCGGCATGAACTCCTTCAGCACCGGCACCAGCGCGCCACGCTCGATGTGCGACTGCGCCATGATCATCGGCACGCAGACCGCCCCGAGACCAGCCAGGGCGACGCCGACCAGCGGCGCCGCGTCGTTGGCGTCCATGCGGCTGGTGACCGGCACGCTGTAGGGCTGGCCGTCGACCTCGAAGGGCAGTTGCGGCCCGCCGCCCGCCAGCGAGTAGGTCAGGACATCGTGCCGGCGCATGTCGTCGGGCTTCTTCGGCATGCCGCGCCGGGCCCAGTAGGACGGCGTCGCGCACAGGGCCAGGTCCATCAGGCGCAACCGCCGCACGATCACGTTCTCGTCGCGGATGCGGCCCAGCCGCAAGGCCACGTCGACCCCTTCCTCGACCAGGTCGATCACCCGGTTGCTCAGGTGCAGGCTCACGTGCACGTCGGGGTACGTGATCATGAATTCGCCGATCAGGCCCGCGAAACTGCTCTGGCCCAGCCCGTGCGGCGCCGTGACGCGCAGCCGTCCGCGCGGGTGCCCGGCGTGCCCCTGCAACTCCGATTCGGTCCGTTCGATCATCTCCAGCAGCGGCTTGCTGCGCTCCAGCAGCAGGTGGCCGGCGTCGGTCAGGCTGACCGAGCGCGTGGAGCGGTTCAGCAAGCGGACGCCGAAGCGGGTCTCGAGCTGCGCCACGTACTTGCTGGCGTTGGCTTTTGACATCCCGAGCGAGTGGGCGGCGCGCGAGAAGCTGCCGCGCAAGGCGACTTCACGAAAGGTTTTGAGCAGTTCCAAGCCGTCCATGGCACTCCATTGTTTCCATTTGATGAACACGGCGGTTCTTTTTCCTAGGGTTTTTACCTAGAAATACGAGGCAAACTCTATCCCACTGAGCCTCCTCACCCAGACAACCCAAAGGACATTCCAATGAAGACCTCGAAGATCATCGCCGCCGCCGCCCTCTCGATCCTGGCCGCCGCCGGCGCCCAGGCAGAAAGCTACGAAGGCGTGCACGCGCCCGTGTCGACCCACAGCCGCGCCGAAGTGAACGCCCAGGCCGTGGCCGCGGCGCGCAGCGAGAACCCCTACGCAGACGGCGTGTCCTCGCGCGTCGCCCCGGCGCTGACCGCCTCGGCCGACCGTTCGGTCATCCGCTCGCAAGCTGTCGCGACCGCCCACGAGCCGAACCAGAACCTGGACCGCAAGGCGTTCGTGAACAGCGTGGTGCCCGCGCAGTACAACATCGCCCGCCCGGTGACCCAGCGCGCCGGCCTCTGATCCGGTCCCGTGCCTGCGAAGAGCCGGCCGCGTGAAAGCGCGGGCCGGCTTTTTCTTTATGCGCTGTGGGAAAAGTCATTGTTTCGATCTGGGAAACGCGGTGTCTCTTTTCTCGGTGTTTTCCCTTAGGGATTACGTTCGACACTCGCTCGCACAGGCCAGCGACAGCGAGCCTGGTTTGAAACCAACTCCGAAGAAATCAAAGGAACTGAAATGAAGACCTCCCGCATCCTCGCCGCTGCCGCACTGTCCCTCCTCGCAGCCGCTGGCGCCCATGCCGAAAGCTATGACGGCGTCCACGCCGGCGTCTCGGCCAAGAGCCGCGACGAAGTCAACGCCGAAGCCCTCCGTACCGCTGCCGCACCGAACCAGAACGTGACCCGCGGCTCGCGCGGCGCCGAGCCGTTCAACTCGGTTGCCAACCCGGAAGCCGTGCGCGCCCAGGCCATCGCCACCGCCAACGCTCCCGACCAGAACGTGGTCGGCGGCTCGCGCGTCAACAGCCGCGTGATCTCGACCATGAACAAGGCCGAAGCGCGCGTGCAGGCCCAGAAGGACGGCGCCGCCACGGCCAAGTAGGCCGGCCGCTGCCTGACCCGAAGCCGGGAGGTGCGCGAGCACCTCCCGGCTTTTTTTCATTGGGCCGAGCGGGTCAACGGGTCCGGGCGAGGTAGCGCTTGCGCCAGAAGACGACGATCAGGGTCGCCGCGATGACCCCCATCGACCCCATGGCGATCCAGAAGCCGTCGGCCTTGTGCACCAGCGGGATGAACTCGAAGTTCATGCCGAAGATGCCGGCGATCAGGTTCAGCGGCAGGAACACCGCGGTCAGCGCGGTCAGCACCCGCATGATGTCGTTGGCGCGGTGGCCCTGGACGCTGAAATGCATCTGCACCGCCGTCTCGGCGTTCTGCTCGAGTCGGCGCACGTGGTGCACCACGCGCTCGATGTGCTCGAGCACGTCGCGGCTGCGCACCATGACGAGTTCGCGCTCGCGTTGCTCGGCGGCGCCCGCCGGCGTGGGCTGGGTCTCGAGCGCATCGATCCAGTCCTGGATCGCCCCGCGCTGGTCCTCGCAGATCTCGTCGAGGTGGTAGAGCGACTGGCGCGATTCCATCAGCGCGCTCCAGTTGGTGAAGCGGCTGTGAGGGTCGATCAACTCGGCCTGCCAATGGTCGAGCTGGCGGGTCAGGTCGCGCCGCAGGTCGAGGTAGGCGTCGACGATCTGGTTGATCACGCGCAGCATGAGGTCCGCCGGGCCCGAAGGGATTCTCGAAGACACTGCGCGCACGTCGAGCGCCGGGTCGGCGCTGCGGCCACGCTCGCCCGGCGCCGCGGCGGCCAGCAACTTGGCGGCGAAGGCGTCGCGCACCGTGCCGTCCTCGGGATGGACCGACAGCAGCACGCGGTCGAAGACCGCGAAGCCCACGGGGCGCGTGTCGACCCGGCGCAGCACGCTCGGGCCGCCGCGGGCGGCCCCGTCGGCCTTCGGCTGCGGCGCCTTGCCGTTGGATGCGGCCAGGCGCCGGAACACCAGCAGGTCGTACTGCGAGGTGTAGTCGTAGCGCGAGGGCAACTGGTCGTTGAGCAGGTCGCTCACGTGCAGGTCGAGCAGCTGCGTGCCGCACAGCGACTGCAGGACTTCCTGCACTTGCGGCAGCGAGGCCTGGAACTCCTCGCGGGTCAGCGACAGCCACAGGTAGCCGCGCTCGCAGGCGCCTGGCGCCGCCATCGGCGCCAGGGCGTCGTGCTCGGAGACCTGGGTGCCGTCGATCTTGAAGATGCGCATGGGGCGCGGATTCCATTTCTAGTCAGTTGAGGACAGAGCAAAAAACCGCTGCGCGGTTTTCTTGGTCTGTCCCGCAAGGCATCAGGCTTGCCTCAGCAGCCGTGCCGCATCGAGGGCGAAATAGGTCAGCACCCCGTCGGCCCCCGCGCGCTTGAAGGCCAGCAGGCTCTCGAGCATCACCGCGTCGTGGTCCAGCCAGCCATTCTGGGCCGCGGCCTTCAGCATCGCGTATTCGCCGCTGACCTGGTAGGCGAAGGTCGGCACCCGGAACTCGTCCTTCACCCGGCGCACGATGTCCAGATAGGGCATGCCGGGCTTCACCATCACCATGTCGGCGCCCTCGGCAATGTCGAGCCCGACCTCGCGCAGCGCTTCGTCGCTGTTGCCCGGGTCCATCTGGTAGACCTTCTTGTTGCTCTTGCCGAGGTTGGCGGCCGAGCCGACCGCGTCGCGGAACGGCCCGTAGAAGGCGCTCGCGTACTTGGCGCTGTAGGCCATGATCCGCGTATGGACGTCGCCGCGTGCTTCGAGCGCGCTGCGGATCGCGCCGATCCGGCCGTCCATCATGTCGCTCGGCGCCACGATGTCGACGCCTGCGCGCGACTGCGCCAGCGCCTGCTTGACCAGCACCTCGACCGTCGGGTCGTTGAGGATGTAGCCGCTGTCGTCGAGCAGCCCGTCCTGGCCGTGGCTGGTGTAGGGGTCCAGCGCCACGTCCGTCATCACGCCGAGTTCGGGAAAGCGCGACTTGAGCGCGGCCACCACGCGGGGAATGAGGCCGTCGGGATTGAAGGCTTCGTCGCCGGCCGGCGTCTTGAGACTGGCATCGATGACAGGGAACAGTGCCATTGCCGGAATGCCGAGCGCCACGCACTGCTCGGCGACCGGCAGCAGCAGGTCGAGACTCAGCCGTTCCACGCCCGGCATCGAGGCCACGGCGTCGCGGCGTTTCTCGCCCTCCTGGACGAACACGGGATAGATCAGGTCATGAGCGGAGAGCGAATGCTCACGTACCAGGTTGCGCGTGAACGCGTCCCGGCGCAGCCGGCGCGGCCGACCCGCGGGAAAGGGGGCGTGAATGGTCATGTCGAAAATTGTGCCCCAAGAGTGTGCTGCCGCCGGAACCGCCGCGGCGGGTCGGTTTCGAAGGCTTGCCGCTTCACAGCGTGCAAAACGAGTTTGTTGGTACTAGGTGTTTTAACCATAAGTTCAAAAAAACGGCGCCGTTGCTTGATAGGTTGTTTTGCCTTTGTTAAATTCTGTCCTGGGCGGCTTGCCGCTCCCCGCTTTTCCTCCCTGAGCGGGTGCCTTGATGTGTGACAGCAAAAGGGCTTCCCAAGCCCGACGTTTTGACGTCGGGCTTTTTTTTTGCGCGTCTGCCAGCGCAGCGACCGCCAACTCGCGGCGTGGACGCGCCCACTAAACTGCCGCCATGCTCTGGGTCAAATCGCTGCACATCGTCTTCATCGCCAGTTGGTTCGCCGGGTTGTTCTATCTGCCGCGCATCTTCGTCAACCTGGCGATGGTCGCTCCCGAATCGGTCGCCGAACGCAGTCGCCTGCTCCTGATGGCGCGCAAGCTCTTCCGGTTCACCACCTTCCTGTCGTTGCCGGCGCTCGGCTTCGGCCTCTGGCTCTGGCTCGGCTACGGCATCGGGCGCGGGCCGGGCAACGGCTGGATGCATGCCAAGCTGGCCCTGGTGCTGGTGGCGATCGGCTATCACCATGGCTGCGGCGTGCTGCTGCGCCGTTTCGTGGCCGGCACCGATCGCCGCAGCCACCGCTTCTACCGCTGGTTCAACGAGCTGCCGGTGCTGCTGCTGCTCGCGATCGTGGTGCTCGTGGTCGTCAAGCCGTTTTGAATGCGGTGGCCACCCCGCACAAGTCCATCGCCTTGCCCCTGGCGCTCGCCTATGCGGCGCTGATCGTCTACGCCAGCCTCTATCCCTTCGCCGACTGGCGCGACCAGGGCATTGCGCCCTGGGCCTACCTGGCGGCGCCCTGGCCCAAGTACTGGACCGCTTTCGATCTGGGCATCAATGTCGTCGGCTACATGCCGCTGGGCTTCCTCGCCGCGATCGCGGTGATCCGCAACCGTCCGGCGGTCGGCGTCGTGCATGCCGTGCTCCGCGCCACCGCGGTCGGGGCGGCGATCGCGTTCGCCATGGAAACGCTGCAAAGCTACCTGCCTGCGCGCATTCCCTCCAACGTCGACCTCGGGCTCAACATCCTCGGCGCGCTCGTGGGCGCGGTGCTGGCGGCCGTGCTCGAGCGGCTGGGCGCGGTGGCGCACTGGCACCGGACCCGCTCCAACTGGTTCGTCGACGATTCTCGCGGCGGCCTGGTGCTGCTGGCCCTGTGGCCGGTCGCGCTGCTCTTTCCGGCGGCCGTGAGCTTCGGACTGGGCCAGGTGTTCGAGCGGCTCGAAGCCGGCATCGCCGCCTGGCTGGTCGACACGCCTTTCATCGACTGGATGCCGGTGCGCGAGTTCGAGCTCGAGCCGCTGGTGCCGGGGGTCGAGTTGCTTTGCGTCATGCTGGGCGCGCTGGTCCCCTGCCTGCTGGGCTTCCTGGTCACCCGTTCGGTCGCCCGGCGCGCGATCCTGCTGCCGACGATCCTGCTGGCGGGGGTGGCGGCTTCGGCGCTGTCGGCGGCGCTGAGCTACGGTCCGCCGCACGCCTGGGCCTGGCTCAGCCTGCCGGTGCAGATCGGGATCGCGGCGGCCTTGTTCATCGGGGTGCTGCTGATGGGCGCGCCCCGGCGCTTCTGCGCGGCCCTGCTGCTCATCGCGCTGGTGCTGCACCTGAGCCTGCTGAACCAGGCGCCCGAGAGCGCCTACTTCGCGCAGACGCTGGCGACCTGGGAACAGGGGCGCTTCATCCGTTTCCACGGCCTGGCCCAGTGGCTGGGCTGGGCCTGGCCCTTTGCAACCCTTGCTTACGTGCTGGCTGTACTGTCGCGCAGGGCGCGGGCGGCGCCAGCTCCATAGAATGAGCCGATGTCGAGTTCCAGCATTCCTCCGCCGGCGGGCTACTACGGCCGCCACATCTTTTTCTGCCTGAACGAACGCAAGGGCGACGAGGACTCCTGCTCGAAGCACGAGGCGCATGCAGGCTTTGACCGTTGCAAATCGCGCGTCAGGGAGGCCGGCCTGGCCGGGCCCGGCAAGGTCCGGGTCAACAAGGCCGGCTGCCTCGACCGCTGCGCGGGCGGACCGGTCGCCGTGGTCTATCCCGAAGCGGTCTGGTACACCTTCGTCGACGCCGACGACATCGACGAGATCGTCGAGTCGCACCTGAAGAATGGCGAAGTGGTCGAGCGGCTGCTGCTGCCTCCCGACGTGGGCCGCTGAGCTTCGCGCCCATGAATTCCCGGACCGAGAAGATCCAGCTCAAGGGCGCGGCAGGCGCCATCGAGGTCCTGCGCGACCGTGCCGCGGAAGGCACGCCGGCGCTCGGCGTGGCCGTGATCGCGCATCCGCATCCGCTGTTCGGCGGCACCATGGACAACAAGGTGGTGCAGACGCTGGCGCGCGCCTTCGTCGCCTGCGGATGGACCGCCGTGCGATTCAACTTCCGCGGTGTCGGCGCCAGCGAGGGCGTGCACGACGAAGGGCGCGGCGAATGCGAGGACATGCGCGCGGTGGTCGAACAGTTGGCGCCCGACGGTCCGCTGGCGATCGCCGGCTTTTCCTTCGGCGCCTTCGTCGCCAGCTGCGCCCTCGAGAAACTCTGGTCCGCGCGCGACATCCGCCATGTGGTGCTGATCGGCACCGCGGCGGCTCGCTTCTCGGTCGCGACGCTGCCCGTGGCCGCCCACGAGCGCGCGCTGGTGGTGCACGGCGAGCACGACGACACGGTCCCGCTGGCCGCGGTCATGGACTGGGCCCGCCCGCAGTCACTTCCTGTGACAGTCGTCCCCGGGGGCGGCCATTTCTTTCACGGACAATTGCCCCTCCTCAAGAATCTCGTCGTCCGCCATCTGCGCGCGGGCTAGTCTTTTTCGTCTCTCGCTCTCCCATGAATCGTTTCGTCGAGGCGCTGCGCGCGTTCGCAGTGGCCGCAGCCGCATCTTTCTGTCTCGCCGCCGGTGCCCAGGTCCCGGCGCCGCCCGAGATCGCCGCCCGCAGCTTCCTGCTGATGGATATCACGGCCAACCAGATGCTGGCGCAGAAGGACATCGACAGCGAGGTCGAGCCGGCCTCGCTGACCAAACTGATGTCGGCCTACCTGGTCTTCGACGCCCTGCGCGCCAAGAAGATCACCCTGACGCAGACCCTGCCGGTCAGCGCCCGGGCCTGGAAGATGCCCGGCTCGCGGATGTTCATCGACCCCAAGATGCAGGTGCCGGTCGAGGACCTGATCAAGGGCCTGATCGTGCAGTCGGGCAACGACGCCACGGTGGCCCTGGCCGAAGGCGTGGGCGGCACGGTCGAGCATTTCGTCGAACTCATGAACGAGCAGGCCAAGGCGCTCGGCATGAAGAACACGACCTACAAGAACCCGGAGGGCCTGACCGAGCCGGGCCACACGACCACGGCGCGTGACCTGAGCATCCTGGCGACCCGCCTGATGCGCGACTTTCCCGAGTTCGTGCACTACTACGCGATCAAGAAGTACCGCTTCCCCGGCACGCCGTCAACCAACGACACCAACCGCAATCTGCTGCTGTTCCGCGACCCGACCGTCGACGGCCTGAAGACCGGCCACACCCAGGTGGCCGGCTACTGCATGATCGTCACCGCCAAGCGCGACTTCCCGAACCTGACGGGCGGCCGTCGCCTGCTGTCGATCGTGCTCGGTGCGTCCAGCGAGAACGTGCGCGCCAACGAGTCGCAGAAGCTGTTGAACTGGGGCTACACGGCCTTCGACGCCGTCCGCCTGTTCGAGGCCAACCAGGCGGTGGCGACGCCGGCGGTCTGGAAGGGCAAGGAGAACACCGTCAAGCTGGGCCGGCCCGAGGCCATCGTGGTCGCCGTCCCGGCCGGTTCGGCCAGCAAGATCAAGACTCAGGTCGCGCGCCCCGACCCGCTGGTCGCGCCCTTCACCAAGTTCCAGCCGATCGGCTCGCTGAAGATCACGCTGGGCGACGAGCCGGTGACCGAGGTGCCGCTGGTGGCCCTCGACGCGGTGCAGCAGGCCGGTGTGCTCGGCCGCGCCTGGGATGCCGTGCGCCTCTGGATCAAGTAGTTGCTCGCCCCCAGGTTGGGCTCACTTCGTGTAGCCCGCCCACCCCCTACCGGGGGCAACACC
>Ga0247820_10000606_pt1 | contig 19257 bp, 15 predicted proteins | sample 13C_Glucose_Day1_2_FD_192480 | JGI IMG/M metagenome (GOLD analysis project Ga0247820, IMG submission 192480) | Soil microbial communities from agricultural site in Penn Yan, New York, United States - 13C_Glucose_Day14 | ecosystem: Environmental > Terrestrial > Soil > Agricultural land | place...
CCCCGGCACCCGGCGAAGCCGCCGCGGCGGGGCGGCGGGGTCCTGCCGCGAACCGTCCGCCGGGCTCTCCGCCGCGTCCCCGTCCGCCGCCGGAGGCTCGGGCGCTCCGGCACCGGGCCCCATGTCCCCTACCTCGTCGGCCAGTTGATGTACGACGATGCCGTGCCGGAACGCGATCTCGCCGACGTCCGCGCAGGTACTGCCGTAGACGCGCAGGCGGTTGCCGCCCTCCCGTGCCACCTCGACCGACCGCTGCGCGGCGCGGGCCTCCTGCGCGAGCAGGGAGGAGAGGCGGGCGGCGTGCGGGCTGCGCACGGCGACCCGGGGGCGCAGCCGGGTGCGGGAGAAGTCCGCCGCCTCCTGGTCGGCGACGAGCCGTCCCCGCTCCAGCGTGACCACGCGGTCGGCGATCCGCGCGGCCTCCTTCGGGTCCGCCGTCGTGCACAGGACTGTGCCGCCCTGGGCCGCGTACGTCCGGAGCATGCCGTACAGCCAGCGGCTCTCGCCGATGGAGAGGCCTCGCGCGGGTTCGTCGAGCACGAGCGTGTGAGGGTCGGGCAGCAGGGCGCAGGCCAGTCCCAGACGGCGGTCCATGCCGCGGGACAGGGTGCCGAGCCGTTCGTCGCGCAGGCTCACGAGCCCCACCGCTTCGAGGACTTCGTCGGCCCGGCGGACCGGAACGCCGGCGGCGGCGCTCAGCATGCGGAGGTGTCCGCGGACGGTGCGGGCGGGGTGGCCCGGCACGTCGCCGAGCAGCACGCCGACTTCGCGGGAGGGATGGGGGATGCGGTGCAGGGGCCGGCCCCTGAAGTGGGTGACGCCTCGGCCGCGTTGGAGTTCGAGCATCAGCCCCAGCGCCGTCGTCTTGCCGGCGCCCGGTGCTCCGAGCAACGCGGTGACGCGGCCCGCGTGCGCCTCGAAGGAGACGTCGTCGACGGCGGGCGGGAGCTCTTTGCGGGGATTGCTGGTCAGTCCGATGGCCTGGATCACCCGATGCAAGATAGCGCGCCAAATCGGGTTTTTCGGGCATCGCGGGGCCCGTTGGCCGGTCAGACGGCCCCCGTGTCAGACCTCGGGGCGCAGCATCGGGGGGTTGAGCAGGGTGGCTCCGCCGGCCCGGAAGAGCTGGGCGGGGCGTCCGCCCTGCCGGGTGGTGGTGCCACCGGTGGGGACCAGGAAGCCCGGTGTGCCCGTCACCTTGCGGTGGAAGTTGCGCGGGTCGAGGGCCACGCCCCACACCGCCTCGTAGACACGGCGCAGCTCGCCGACGGTGAACTCGGGCGGACAGAAGGCGGTCGCCAGCGACGAGTACTCGATCTTGGAGCGGGCCCGCTCCACTCCGTCCGACAGGATCTGGGCGTGGTCGAAGGCGAGCGGCGCCACCGGCTCGCCCTCCCGGCCGTAACCACCCTGCTGGAGCAGTTCCCCGACCGGCGCCCAGCGCGCGTTGCTGGCGTCACCGCCCGCCCGGGGTGCTGGCAGGTCGGGGGCGAGGGCGAGATGGGCGACGCTGACGACCCTCATCCGGGGATCACGCTTGGGGTCGCCGTAGGTGGCGAGCTGTTCCAGGTGAGCGCCGTTGTCCTGGGCGGGGACGGCGGGGTCGTGCACCCGTAGCCCGGTCTCCTCGGCCAGTTCCCGCGCCGCCGCCTGCGCCAGGTCCTCGTCGGCCCGCACGAAACCGCCGGGAAGCGCCCAGCGCCCCTGGAACGGCGACTCGCCCCTGCGCACCGCCAGCGCGCACAGGGCGTGACGGCGAACGGTCAGCACGACCAGGTCCACGGTGACGGCGAAGGGCGGGAATGCTGACGGGTCGTAGGACATGCGGCGATCATAGTCGTCTGCCTGACGATAAGCACTCCCTTCGCCGGCCGTATCGATGGCTGATCCACTTCGGTCGGACAGGCCCGTCACCATGCCCTTTCCCCCTCGCCCCGCGCGGACCTCCGTGTCCGGCGAGCAGGTCCCGTCCCGCACGCCGGGCGGCGTCCTCCCCCGGCCCGGCGCGGGGCGAACGGGCGGTATCCGGCTCACTCACTCCTCCCCGTCGCCGCCCCGCCCGCCGGCCTGGGCGCCCGGCTTCGGGGCGCCGCGACGGCGGTGCGCGCCCGCCGCGCCGCCCCCGGGGCGCGTGCTCCCCGCCGACGCACGGGGACGCGGGACCCGGCCGCCCTCCGCACGCGGCCTGCGCAGTGCTCCGCCGACGGCCCGCGGGACTCGCGCACGACGGCGGCGGGGCAGGAGGGACGCCCCGCCGCCGGAATCCGCGGGGTCCGCGGCCGGCGGCGCGCCGTCCCCCTGCTTCCGCTCGTCCGCACCCCCGGCCGTGGCCGGTTCGTCCCGGGGCGCCGGGGCGCGTTCCTCACGTTCGGCGCGCAGGCAGCGGCGGATCGACTCCGGGTCGAGCCCTTCGTTGCACGCCTGGTGCAGCAGACGGGCGAAGAGGTAGTCGGGATCGGCGCCGAGGGCCATGGCGAGCGCCTCCCGGGCCTCCAGCTCGTCCCCGCTGGACCAGGCCACCCACCCGGCGAGCGTGAGGGGCGCCGCCGCGTGTTCGGCGTAGGCCCCGACGCAGCGGCGGGCCAGGGACCGCCACAGGCGCAGGGCGGGGCCCGCCTGCTCGTCCTCCATCCACTCGGCCGCGCGGTCGCGGGTCGTACGGTCCTGCAGGCCGAGGATCAGCGTCGCGGCCTCGTCGTACCCGAGCAGTTCGTCGTCGCGCAGATCCGCCGGGAGCATGCCGGGCGCGGGCGGGGCGTCGGCGAGCCGGCCGATGATCCGCTCGGCCAGATCCAGCGTCTCGCCGGCGACCTCGTGCCGGCCCCGCGCGTCGAGGATCCTGGGGACCAGCGCCGCGCCCGCGGCGTCCAGGGCGGCCTCCTGCTCCCGGGCCGCGGAGTTCTCCCAGGGCAGCAGCCTGGCGCGCAGTTCGCGCAGCGAGCCGCGGACCTGGAGCCCCGCGTAGGCGGCCGCCGCGGCCAGTACCGAGGTGCCGGGCAGGCCCATCGGCACTCCCTCGGCCGGGCAGCAGCCCTCGTCGTCACAGCAGTACGACCAGAAGCGGCCGTCCGAGACGCACAGCGCCTCCACCACCGGAATGTCCAGGGCGCCGCACTCCAGGCGCAGGGTGTGGGCGAGCGGCCCCAGCCGCTCCTTGACCTGCCGGCCGGACTCGTCCCGGCCCGGCTCGTGGCAGAGGAAGACGACCATTTGCTCGGGCCGGGCGCCCCGGCGCTCGCTGCCCGCCACCAGGCCGTGCGCCAGCTGCCGTGCGGCGGAGGGCCAGTCGTCGGGGTTGGCGGGGATCCCGAGCCGGGCGCGCCCGCCGAACCGCCCCCGTCCGTCCTTGTCGTGCAGGGCGACCAGCACGATGCTGTCCTCGGGGCGGTAACCGAGCAGATAGGGCAGGGCGTCGGCGAGTTCGGCGGGGGTGCGCAGGGTGACCTGCTGTCCGTCGCCACGGCTGTCGTACGCGGTGCAGGTGAGGTCCGGCGGAAGCGGTGCGCGTACCTCCGCGCCGCCCTGCGGCCAGGTCCCGGCGTCATGCCCGCCCATACCGTCGTCACCGGAGATGTCACCGCTTTCGGAGATGTCACCGTTTTCGGATGATCCGGCGGCTTCGCTGTGGTTCGTCATGCGAAGACGATCTCGCGGAATGCCGAGCTCCGCTTCACCCTGTGGATAAGTCCCGCCAGGGACATGCCACCAGCTGGCGCCCTCCCCCGCACCGGCCCGGATGTCGGCGCCGTCCTGTTGTATGGACCCCATGGTGCACACGAGCGACACGGAACTCCGGACGGCCGCCGACGCGGTTCTCGCCCGTCTCGTCGGGGACGACTCGGGCGAGGCCCGGCTGCGCGACGACCAGTGGCGGGCGATCGAGGCGCTGGTCGCCGACAAGCGCCGGGCCCTGGTCGTCCAGCGCACCGGCTGGGGAAAGTCCGCGGTCTACTTCGTGGCCACCTCGCTGCTGCGGGCACGGGGCAGCGGCCCCACCGTGATCGTCTCGCCCCTGCTGGCGCTGATGCGCAACCAGGTGGAGGCCGCCGCCAGGGCCGGTGTGCGCGCCCGCACCATCAACTCCTCCAACAGCGAGGAGTGGGACTCCGTGCAGGCCGAGATCGCCGCGGGCGACGTCGATGTGCTGCTGGTGAGTCCGGAGCGGCTGAACAACCCCGACTTCCGCGACCAGGTGCTGCCCAGGCTCTCCGCCGCGACGGGGCTCCTGGTGGTCGACGAGGCGCACTGCATCTCCGACTGGGGCCACGACTTCCGCCCCGACTACCGCCGGCTGCGCACCATGCTCACCGATCTCCCCGAGGGCGTGCCCGTACTCGCCACCACCGCCACCGCCAACGCCCGCGTCACCGCCGACGTCGCCGAACAGCTCGGCACGGGAGCCGCGTCGGACGCGCTGGTGCTGCGGGGCCCGCTGGACCGGGAGAGTCTCAGCCTGAGCGTGCTGCGCCTGCCGGACGCCGCGCACCGGATGGCCTGGCTCGCCGACCACCTGGACGAGCTCCCCGGCTCGGGAATCGTCTACACGCTCACCGTGGCCGCCGCCGAGGAGGTCACCGCCTTCCTGCGGCAGCGCGGACACACCGTCGCCCCGTACACGGGCCGGACGGAGAACGCCGACCGGCAGCAGGCCGAGGAGGACCTGCTCGGCAACAAGGTGAAGGCCCTGGTCGCCACCTCCGCTCTCGGCATGGGCTTCGACAAGCCCGATCTGGGCTTCGTGGTGCACCTCGGCTCCCCGTCCTCCCCCATCTCCTACTACCAGCAGGTCGGCCGCGCCGGGCGCGGTGTGCGGCACGCCGAGGTGCTGCTCCTGCCGGGGAAGGAGGACGAGGCGATCTGGGAGTACTTCGCGTCGCTCGCCTTCCCCTCGGAGGAGCTGGTGCGCCGCACGCTCGACGTGCTCTCCCGCGCCGACCGGCCCATGTCGCTGCCGGCCCTGGAGCCGCTGGTCGAGCTGCGTCGCTCCCGGCTGGAGACCATGCTCAAGGTGCTCGACGTGGACGGCGCGGTCCGGCGGGTCAAGGGCGGCTGGACCGCCACCGGCAGGCCGTGGTCCTACGACGCCGAGCGGTACGCGTGGGTGGCGCGCCAGCGCAAGGCGGAGCAGCAGGCGATGCGCGAGTACGCGGCGACCACCGACTGCCGGATGGAGTTCCTCCAGCGGCAGCTCGACGACGAGGGCGCCAAGCCGTGCGGCCGCTGCGACAACTGCGCGGGCGCGCGCTTCACCGCCGAGGCCTCCGCGACCGCGCTGGAGGCGGCCCGCGTGGACCTCGGCCGGGCGGGCGTCGAGGTGGAGCCGAGGCGGATGTGGCCCACCGGTCTCCCCGCGATCGGCATGGACCTCAAGGGCCGCATCCCGGCCGGTGAACAGGCCGCCCCGGGGCGCGCCCTGGGCCGGCTGTCGGACATCGGCTGGGGCAACCGGCTGCGTCCCATGCTGGCGCCGCACGCGCCGGACGGACCGGTGCCGGACGATGTCGCGCGGGCGGTGGTGGGTGTGCTGGCCGACTGGGCGAAGGGCCCCGGCGGCTGGGCTCCGGGGGTGGCCGACGCGCAGCCGAGGCCGGTGGGGGTGGTCACCCTCGCCTCCCGCAGCAGGCCCCGGCTGATCAGCTCACTGGGGGCGAGCATCGCGGAGATCGGGCGGCTGCCGCTGCTGGGCTCGGTGGCGTACGCGGGTGGTGAGGCGCCCTCCGCCTCCCGGAGCAACAGCGCCCAGCGGCTCAAGGCCCTGGACGGAGCGCTCACGGTGCCCGACGACCTGGCGGCCGCGCTGGCGGAGGCACGGGGCCCGGTCCTCCTCGTGGACGACTTCACGGAGACGGGCTGGACCCTCGCGGTCGCCGCGCGCCTGCTGCGGCGGGCCGGTGCGCAGGGAGTACTGCCGCTGGTACTGGCCGTACAGAGCTGAAGGTTCACCGCGTCCGGCGGGTGGGGATATTAGCCGCAGAGCGGCCGATACCGGTCCGCTGCCTCAATTGCTCGTTGCCGCATCCAAGTTCGACAGGAAGAATTGAAGTCCGCACCCGCACGGCTCGCCCGCCGACCAGGTAGGGCTCCGTTGCGTGCGCGCTCCCCCGCATCCGACCCGCCCGCTGTCCGGGCGTAGCCGAAGGGAGGACCGTGACCTTCGGATTCGCTCCGTCCTCGGCGGCATCGCTGTCGACGTCCGCCGCTTCCGCCCACCGTGTGCTCGAACCCGCGGAGTGGGCCGCCGCGGGAATCCCGCTGCTGCGCAGCCCGCGCGAGGTCGTCAGCGGACTGCACGCCCGGCATCGCCCCGGTCCGGCGACCGCGGTGGTCGCCGTGCTCGATCCGGACGAACGGGTGCGCGCGAGCGCCTCGTTCGTCCGCCGCTCCGCCCCGGCGGACGGCTGGATGTTCCGCAACGCCCTGCTGGACCAGTTGCGCCGGGTCATCCCGCACGACCTGCGGCGCCGCACCCCGGTGCGCACCGCCGTACTGCTCTACTGCCGTGACGGCGACGCGCGCTGGACGGCGGAGGACGGCGCGTGGATGTGGGGGCTGCGGGACGCCTGCACCCTGCACGGGCTGCGCTGCGGGGCGTACATCACGCTGACCCGTGACGGGTGGCAGGTCCTCGGCGAAGGGCGTGGCGGCCGGCATCCCACCGCCGGTTCGGCGCCGGAGCCGTTCGCCACGGCCACGGCGCCGCCCCGGATACCGCGCACCGGAGGCGTCGCCTCGGAGGTCCTGCGCCGCGCGGCGGCACGCTGACCTCACGCACACCGCCCGGAGTGCCGGCTCGGTGGCCCGCGCGAGGACGCGGTGCGTCCGCACGACCGCGGCCCCCGCCCGGTTCGAGGACGGCGGGGGCACCGGTCCACCGGCCGCTGCGCGCCGCGGGCACGCCGAGTCAGTCACCGTGCGGACGCCGCGTCCGCGGCGTTCACGTCCCCCTCGGCGTCCGGCCGGACGCCGTGGCGTGGGCTCAGACGCCCGCGCCCAGCACCGAGTTGATCCGCTGCGGGTCACCGCAGACGATCAGCAGGGCGCCGGCCCGGGCCTGCGCCACGGCCAGGGCGGAGACGGCAGCGGACTCCGGTCCTCCGTTGACGGCGACCACGACGACGGGCCGTGCGCCGGCCCGGTCCGCGATCCGGGTGTCCGTGTAGAACACGTCGTCACCGGCGTCGTGCTGGGCCCAGTAGGAGGCTTCGCCGAAGGACAGTTCGTGGGTGGCCCACGGGTGCGGATCGCCGGTGGTGATCACCAGCACCTCACCGGGGGCGCGGCCCGAGTCCAGCAGCAGGTCCACGGCCTCTTCGGCGGCGTCGAGCGCCCCCTGCACCGAGGCCGGGATCAACTGGATCTGCGGGGTGCCCGCGGCGGGCGCGGGCGGCGTCGAAGGACCGGGGCCGGGCTTGACGGCGTCGCGTGACGCGCGCTGCACCGGCGGCGCGGGCCGCGGCGGGCCGGGACGACCGGGACGCGACGGAGCCGCGGGGCGGGGACCGGGTACGGGGCGGGGGGTCGGCGCGGTGCGGCCACTGGCCGGCGTGGCGCGGGGACCCTGGGCACTCTCGTGAATCTGAGGCTCCTCGGGAATGAGAGGCATGAGCTGATTTTTATCAAACGTTGGTACGGCACGCGCCGCCGGGTGGCACATGAGTGCGAGCGGCACGTCAGAAGTCGAAGCCGAGCTGACCCTCGATTTCCGGAACGCGCCCTTCCGTCCAGCTGCGGACCTTCTTGAGGTGCCGCCACTGGGGCAACGCATCAAGATACGCCCATGACAACCGGTGGTACGGAGTGGGGCCCCGAACCTCCAGTGCGGCCCTGTGCACGGGTGACGGATACCCGGCGTTGTCCGCAAAACCGAAGTCTGCATGGTCGATGCCCAGTTCGGCCATCATTTTGTCGCGCTGAACCTTGGCGATCACCGAGGCCGCCGCGACCGCCACGCACGACTGGTCGCCCTTGATGACCGTACGGACCCTCCAGGGCGTGCCGAGATAGTCGTGCTTGCCGTCGAGGATCACCGCGTCCGGCCGGACCGGCAGCGCCTCAAGGGCACGTCCCGCCGCCAGCCGCAGCGCCGCCGTCATCCCCATGGCGTCGATCTCCTCGGGGGACGCGTGCCCCAGGGCGTACGACGTCACCCAGCCCCGCAGCGTCTCGGCCAGCTGGGTGCGCCGCTTGACGGTGAGGAGCTTGGAGTCGGTCAGGCCCTCGGGGGGCCGGCGCAGTCCGGTGACTGCCGCGCAGACGGTGACAGGCCCGGCCCACGCGCCGCGACCCACCTCGTCGACACCTGCAACGATCTTCGCCCCGGTCGTGGCGCGCAGAGAGCGCTCGACGGTGTGAGTAGGTGGTTCGTACGGCATGGCGCCCTTAGCGTACGCCGCCCCCCAGGGCCCGCGACACCCCGGTTCCCCGAGCGGCGCCGGCTGCCTCACCGCACCCGGGTCAGGCGCCTTCCGGGCGCAGCAGCGGAACCATCAACTGGTCGATCATCTGCTCCAGATCGGTGTCCGACCATTCGCTGCCGCACATCTTCGAGCGGTACATCATCATCGCCGGGACGGCGTCGAAGACATATCCGTTGGCCGCGTCGGGACGCACCTCTCCCCTCTCGATTCCCCGGGTGATCACCTCGCGCAGCATCCTGATGGTCGGCTCGACGACACCGTCGAAGATGACGGCGTGGAAGCGCTCGGCCTGCGTGGTGTCACATTCGTAAATGACCGAGCGCACCGCGAATCCGGACGGGGAGAACATCGCGTCGCGCGCCCGCAGGCACAGGTGCAGGAGGTCCTCGCGCACGCTTCCCAGGTCCGGCACCGCGTCGAACTGCGGCAGTCCGGCCCGCAGGGCGTCCGCGACAAGGTCCTCCTTGGAGGGCCAGCGCCGGTAGACGGCGGCCTTTCCGGTCTGGGCGCCGGCGGCGACGCCTTCCATCGTCAGGCCGTTCCAGCCGACCGTGCTGAGCTGCTCCAGGGCGGCGTCGAGGATCGCGCGCTCCAGTACGGCGCCGCGGCGGCGGGACGCGGCGGTCGGTTCCTGGGCGGCCACCCAGCTCGAAGAAACCATCTGAACTCTCTCCAACGAGCAGAGGAAGCGGGCATTCCGGGGATGAAGCACACGCCGCGCGGCGCCTGAGGGGGACGCACCGGGCGACGGCCCATCAAGTGAACGCTTGCGTTCACTGTCAGGGATTCACTACCGTTTGGCGCAACAGTGAACGCGAGCGTTCACTGACGCACTCGTGGGGGATCCATAGTGACAACCTCTCCTTTGATTCACGACCAGAAGCCAGGGGCGGCACGCCGGGGCGGGCACCCCGGCATCGCGCTCACCGTCATCGCGGCCTGCCAGCTCATGGTGGTACTCGACGCGACGATTGTGAATATCGCGTTGCCGCACATCCAGAACGCTCTCCAGTTCAGCACCACCGACCTCACCTGGGTGGTCAGCGCCTACACGCTGACCTTCGGCGGCCTGCTGCTGCTCGGCGGCCGGGCCGGCGACATCCTCGGCCGCCGCCGGGTCTTCATGAGCGGCATCCTGCTGTTCACCGTCGCCTCGCTGCTCGGCGGGCTCGCCCAGGAGCCGTGGCAACTGCTGGCGGCGCGCGTACTGCAGGGCGTGGGCGGTGCGATCGCCTCGCCCACCTCGCTGGCCCTCATCACCACCACCTTCCCGGAAGGGCCCGAACGCAATCGCGCCTTCGGCGTCTTCGCCGCGGTCTCCGCGGGCGGCGGCGCCATCGGCCTGCTCGCGGGCGGCATGCTCACCGAGTGGCTCGACTGGCGCTGGGTGCTCTTCGTCAACGTGCCGATCGGCCTGCTGATCGCCGTACTCACACCGATGTTCATCAACGAGTCCGAGCGGCACTCCGGCCGCTTCGACATCGCGGGCGCCGTGACCTCGACAGCCGGCATGGCCTCCCTCGTCTACGGCTTCATCCGCGCGGCGGAGGAGGGCTGGGGAGACGGACTGACCATCGGCTCCTTCGCGGCCTCCGCAGTGCTGCTGGCGGCCTTCGCGCTGATCGAGTCCCGCGCCAAGGAGCCGATCACCCCGCTGCGGATGTTCGCCGACCGCAACCGCTCGGGCACGTATGTGATCATGCTCAGCCTGGCCGCGGCGATGTTCGGCATGTTCTTCTACATCGTCCTCTTCGTGCAGAACGTGCTCGGCTACACCCCGATCGAGGCCGGACTGGCCTTCCTGCCGGTGACGGTCGTCATCGCGCTCGGGGCGGGTCTGTCCCAGCGGTTCCTCCCCGTGTTCGGCCCCAAGCCGTTCATGGTCGTCGGCTCGGCGCTCGCCGCGACCGGACTGGCCTGGCAGACGCTGATCAGCTCCGACAGCTCCTATGTCGGCGGCATCCTCGGACCGATGCTGATCTTCGGCTTCGGCATGGGCCTGAACTTCGTGACCCTGACGCTCACCGCGGTCTCCGGGGTGGCCCAGCACGAGGCCGGCGCGGCGTCCGGGCTGCTCAACGCGACCCAGCAGGTGGGCGGGTCGGTCGGACTGGCCCTTCTGACGACGGTGTTCGGCACGGCGAGCAAGGACGAGGCGGAGAAGCAGGTCCCCGGTTTCCTCGCCGAGGCAACGCCGGAGCAGCAGGCGGAGTTCGCCCAAACGCACCAGCTGCCCGCTCCGTGGGGACACGAGGTCCTCGCGGAGGGCATCTCCACGGCGTTCATCCCGGCGGCCGCGATGGCCGTACTCGCCCTGGCCACCGCGTGGTTCGTCATCCGGGTCCGCAAGAGCGACCTGGAGGCACTGTCCGGCTCCGCCGGACCGGGCATGGGCTGAGAAGCCACCGCGGGTCCGGCCCGGCGGACCTCCGGCCGACTGCAGGGGGGTCGGCCGGCGGCCGCCGGGCCGGACCGCACCGGTCAGGGCGAACAGCACCGCGAGCAACGCCCGCACGATGAACACCACGGCCCCTCCCGATCTCCGCTCCGGCACGGCACACCTACACGTGTCAGGTCTCCCGCCTCACACAGTGGATGTCCCGACAACGAGCGGCCGGTCACGGAGAGTTCCCACCATGCACGGAGAGTTTTCGGCACAGGCCCCTCGGGCGGTCCCGCGACCGGCTCTCAGACCGTGGTCCGCGTCCAGTCCGGCAGCGGCTCGACCCGGTCGGCCCACTCGGCGGGCGGCGCTCCCGCCTTCTCCGCGGCGACGACCCCGCCCACGATCGCACAGGTCGTGTCGACGTCCCCGCCCACCTGCGCGGTGGTCCAGAAGGCCCGCTCGTAGTCACCGAGAGCCCGGGCGGCCGACCAGAGCGCGAACGGCACCGTGTCGTGCGCCGTCGTACGCCGTCCGCAGCCGAGCACGGCCGCGACGGTGGCCGCGTCGCCGTAGTCGAGCATGTCGCGGGCCCGGCGCAGCCCGGCTCCGACCGCGCTCCTCGCAGGCACCAGAGCGACGACCCCGTCGAGCAGGGCCTCCGCGCCGGGCGGCCCGCCGGGAGCGGCGACGAGCGAGGCCGCCGCCGCGACGGCCATGGCACCGACCACCGCCTCACGGTGCTGATGCGTGGGGTAGGCGGAGATCTCGGCCTGATGGGTGGCCTGCTCCGGGTCGTCCGCGTACCAGGCGCCCAGGGGGGCGATCCGCATCGCGGCGCCGTTGCCCCACGACCCCTGCCCGTTGAACAGCCCGGCGGCCAGTTCCCGCCAGTCGCCGCCCTCACGGACCAGGCGCAGCAGCCGGTTGACCGCGGGCCCGTAGCCCCGGTCGAAGTCGTGCCGCGTGGCGAAGGACCGCGCGAGGGCGTCCTGGTCGATCCGGTGGTGCTCGGCGAGGACGGAGACGACGGAGCACGCCATCTCCGTGTCGTCCGTCCACTGCCAGGGGCCCGGGGGCAGGGCGCGGCGCTTGAGGAGCGGGTAGTTCACCGGCACGAAGAACTGTGAACCCAGCGCGTCCCCCACGGAGAGTCCGCGCAGGCTGGCCAGGGCGCGGTCCAGGCGCCCGGCGGGAGAGGAATCAGCGGTCATCGCCCTGCCACTCTATCCGGTGACCCTCTGCTCATCCGGTGCTCCCGTAGGGTTCCGGATCCCGCCAGCGCACGAAGGGCCGGTCGAGGGTGTACTTGTCGTTCTCCCCCAGAACGAGCATCCGCATCTCGGCGTTCCCCGGGTTCGACAGCGACTCGAACTCCGCCACGGTCCAGTGGAACCACCGCATGCAGAACAGCCGCATGGCCAGTCCGTGGGTGACGATGAGGACGTTGGGCGGATGGTCCGGGTCCTCGAAACTGCGGAACAGGCTCTCCAGGAACCCGCCGACCCGGTCGTAGACGTCGGCCCCGGACTCTCCCTGGGCGAAGCGGTAGAAGAAGTGCCCGTAGGCGTCCCGGTAGGCCTTCTGCAGCCGCACGTCCTCCCGGTCCTGCCAGTTGCCCCAGTCCTGCTCGCGCAGTCTCGGCTCCTCGCGGACCCGTATCTGCTCCGGGTCGAGCCGGAAGGCGCTCAGCGTCTGGTGCGTCCGGCGGTAGGGGGAGACATAGACGCTGACCCGCTCCCCGCCGAACAGTGACCGCAGCCGTTCTCCCGTCTCCTCCGCCTGCAGTCTGCCCCGCTCGGTCAGCGCCAGGGCGTGATCGGGTTCGCGCTCATAGACGGAGTCATCAACATTGCCCGTTGATTCACCGTGCCGGACAAGGACGATGCGCCGTGGTCGTGCCATGCCGAAACCCTAGATCGGGTGACGGCCGGGCGAGCACCCGTGCGGGCCTCGTACGGCGTAGGTCACACCTCTCCCGCGCTCCACGCCTCGCCGGCGCCTTCCCTCGCGCGTCCGGGGATCACACCGTCCAGGCCGACTCCATCTCCACGATGTCCCCCGTGAGGGCCGCGACATCGGCCTCCGTCTGCGCCCTCAGGGCGAGCCGCTCGATCCGCTCGGTGCGGTACTTGCCGTGTTCCGCGGCCGACCGCCACATCGAGAGGACCAGGAACTCGTTCCCCGGCGCCTCTCCGAAGAGACCCCGGATCATGCCGGGCGAGCCGGCCATCGCCGGGTTCCAGACCTTCTCCTGCATCAGCACGAAGTGCTCCGCCCGCTCCTCGTGGACCCGGCACAGCGCCGCCCTGAGCAGGTCGGCGTCGGTGAAACGGGGCTCGAAGCCCGTCTTCACGTCGAAACGGTGGTCGAAGAGTCTGACCTGGGCGTCCTTGAAGGTCCCCGACTGGGCCGAGGCGAGCCGGTCGTGGGAACGGGCCATGAAGGAGTCGTAGAAGGCACGGCTCTCCCAGAAGGAGAAGATGTGCGCCACGTCCTGCCGCCCCCGGCTCCAGCCCCCGCCCTGTCCGCGAAACCCCGGCTCCCCCAGAAGCCCCGCCCATTTCCGCTGCCCCCGCTCGAACCCCCGGCGGTCCACCACGGTGCAGCGAATCCACTTGACCAGCACCGCGCCATCGTAAGGCCAGTGAGCGTGGCGCCGGTCACCCTCGTGGTGACTGCTTACCGGCTTCCGCCGCCGCACGCGTGGCAGGATGGACAACCTGCCGGATTCGTCCGGCAGTTGGGGTGACGGGCAGAACGGTCGCAGGGAAGGGGAAGACTGGTGAACGGCCTCAACAAGGGCATCGGCAAGGTCGAGATCGCACTGAGGTGGGATCCGAGTCCGTCGGGAGAGCCCTCCACCGACCTGGATCTGGTCGCCGCGCCGTATCCGGCGGGCGACCCGCAGGCCGCCCCCGGGTACGTGGTGCACTTCGACAGCCGCTCGCCCGACGGCACCATCACGCTCAACCGGGACAGCAAGGACGGCAAGGGCTTCGGCTTCGACGAGGTCATGACGCTGGAACTGGACCGGCTCGACGAGCGGTACGGGCGGGTGGTCGTCGGCGTCGTCATCCAGCAGCAGCAGGGGGAGCGGACGTTCTCCGGGGTGGCCAACCCCGGCCTGCGCATCCGCGAGGGCTACACCGTCCTGTCCGAGGACGACTTCGGCGGTGTCCTCGGGGCCACGGCGGCGACGGTCGCGGAGTTCGTCCGGGACGGGTCGGGCCCCTGGGAGTTCCGGCCCGGTGTCCAGGGGTTCGAGGGCGATCCGGCGACCTTCACCCGTGCGATGGGGGCGTCGCGCGGGGCCTGACGGAGCACGGCACGACAAAGAGGCGACGCGACGGAACGCCGAGGGCGGTGGCGCCGGGGGAACCGGCGCCACCGCCCTCGGTGGTTCTCATGTCCGGGCAGCGCCCGGACGGCTCAGCTGCAGCCGCTGGTGGAGCCGCAGCCCTCGCAGATGTAGCAGGAACCGGCCCGCTGCATCTTCGTGCCGCAGGAGAAGCACAGCGGGGCGTCGGCCTGGATGCCCAGCTGCATCTCGACCAGCTCGGCGCTGGTGTGGGCCTGCTTCGGAGCGGGCTCCGTCACCTCGGCCTCCGCCTTCGGGGCGGCGACCGCCTTCAGCTCCTGGGCGCGCGGCGCCGACTGGGCCAGGCCCTCGACGTCGAGCTCGTCGTCGGACGGCTCGTACGAACCGGTCTCCAGGTGACGCTGGCGCTCCTCGGCGGAGTGGATGCCGAGCGCGGACCGCGTCTCGAAGGGCAGGAAGTCCAGCGCCAGGCGGCGGAAGATGTAGTCGACGATCGACTGCGCCATCCGCACGTCCGGGTCGTCCGTCATGCCGGCCGGCTCGAAGCGCATGTTGGTGAACTTCGAGACGTACGTCTCCAGCGGCACGCCGTACTGGAGGCCGACGGAGACCGCGATGGAGAAGGCGTCCATCATCCCCGCGAGGGTCGAACCCTGCTTCGACATCTTCAGGAAGACCTCGCCGAGACCGTCGTCCGGGTAGGAGTTGGCGGTCATGTAGCCCTCGGCGCCGCCGACCGTGAAGGAGGTGGTGATGCCGGGACGGCCCTTGGGGAGGCGCTTGCGGACCGGGCGGTACTCGACCACCTTCTCGACCGCGGCGCGGATCGTCTCCTCGGCCTTCTCGGTGACCTCGGCCTTCTCCTTCTCCTTGGTCTTCGCGGAGAGCGGCTGGCCGACCTTGCAGTTGTCGCGGTAGATCGCGAGCGCCTTGACGCCGAGCTTCCAGGCCTCGAAGTAGATCTCCTCGACCTCCTCGACGGTCGCCGTCTCCGGCATGTTGACCGTCTTGGAGATGGCGCCGGAGATCCAGGGCTGGATCGCGGCCATCATGCGGACGTGGCCCATCGGGGAGATGGCGCGCTCGCCCATGGCGCAGTCGAACACCTCGTAGTGCTCCTGCTTGAGACCGGGGGCGTCGATCACATTGCCGTTGTCGGCGATGTGGGCGACGATCGCCTCGATCTGCTCCTCCTGGTAGCCCAGGCGGCGCAGGGCCTGCGGGACGGTGCCGTTGACGATCTGCATCGAGCCGCCGCCGACGAGCTTCTTGAACTTGACCAGCGCCAGGTCGGGCTCGACGCCGGTGGTGTCGCAGGACATCGCCAGACCGATGGTGCCGGTCGGGGCGAGCACGGACGCCTGGGCGTTGCGGAAGCCGTTCTTCTCGCCGACCCGGACCACGTCCTGCCAGGCCTCGGTGGCGGCGGCCCACACCGGGGTGTCCAGGTCGTCCATGCGCACGGCCGTGCCGTTGGCGTCGGCGTGCTGCCTCATGACGCGCTGGTGGGCGTCGGCGTTGCGGGCGTAGCCGTCGTACGGGCCGACGATCGCGGCGAGTTCGGCGGAGCGCCGGTACGCGGTGCCGGTCATCAGGGAGGTGATCGCGCCGGCGAGGGCGCGGCCGCCGTCGGAGTCGTACGCGTGGCCGGTGGCCATCAGCAGGGCGCCGAGGTTGGCGTAGCCGATGCCGAGCTGGCGGAAGGCGCGGGTGTTCTCGCCGATCTTCTGGGTCGGGAAGTCCGCGAAGCAGATCGAGATGTCCATCGCGGTGATGACCAGCTCGACGACCTTCTGGAAGCGCTCGGTCTCGAAGGACTGGTTGCCCAGGCCGTCGTCCTTGAGGAACTTCATCAGGTTCAGCGAGGCCAGGTTGCAGGACGTGTTGTCCAGGTGCATGTACTCGCTGCACGGGTTCGACGCGGTGATCCGGCCGGACTCGGGGCAGGTGTGCCAGTTGTTGATGACACCGTCGTACTGGATGCCCGGGTCGGCGCAGGCCCACGCGGCCTCGGCGAGCCGGCGGAAGAGCGCCTTGGCGTCGACCTCCTCGATGACCTCGCCGGTCATCCGGGCGCGCAGGCCGAACTTGCCGCCCTGCTCGACCGCCTGCATGAACTCGTCGTTCACGCGGACCGAGTTGTTGGCGTTCTGGTACTGGACGGACGCGATGTCGTCGCCGCCCAGGTCCATGTCGAAGCCCGCGTCGCGCAGGACGCGGATCTTCTCCTCTTCCTTGACCTTGGTCTCGATGAAGTCCTCGATGTCCGGGTGGTCCACGTCGAGGACGACCATCTTGGCGGCGCGGCGGGTGGCGCCACCGGACTTGATCGTGCCGGCGGAGGCGTCGGCTCCACGCATGAAGGAGACCGGTCCCGAGGCGTTGCCGCCGGAGGACAGCAGCTCCTTGGAGGAGCGGATCCGGGAGAGGTTCAGGCCGGCGCCGGAGCCGCCCTTGAAGATCATGCCCTCTTCCTTGTACCAGTCGAGGATCGACTCCATGGAGTCGTCGACGGACAGGATGAAGCAGGCGGAGACCTGCTGCGGCTGGGGCGTGCCCACGTTGAACCACACGGGGCTGTTGAAGCTGAAGATCTGGTGCAGGAGGGCGTACGCCAGCTCGTGCTCGAAGATCTCGGCGTCGGCGGGCGAGGCGAAGTACTTGTTCTCCTCGCCGGCCTTCCGGTACGTCTTCACGATGCGGTCGATGAGCTGCCTCAGGCTCACCTCGCGCTGCGGGGTGCCCACGGCGCCCCGGAAGTACTTGCTGGTGACGATGTTGACCGCGTTCACCGACCAGAAGTCGGGGAACTCGACGCCGCGCTGCTCGAAGTTGACCGAGCCGTCGCGCCAGTTGGTCATGACGACGTCACGGCGCTCCCAGGCCACCTCGTCGTACGGGTGGACTCCAGGGGTGGTGTGGATGCGCTCGACGCGAAGTCCCTTGCCGGCCTTGTTGCTCTTGGCTCGGGGACTCCGTGCCGGACCGCTCGCCGTCTCTGTCATGCCGCCTCCCTGTACGGGCGAAAACGCCCTGAAGTGCCCCGATTGTTCCCGTGGCACGGTGTTCTGTCTGGTGCTGCGGGTGCCCACTCGCCTGCCCGCAACAGGTCTTCTCATCGCCGCCGCCCGGCCGGTCCCCGCAGCTCGCCTCCGGGGCCGGCCCGCCGGTCAGCCGGCGGCGGGAGCGGGTTCGGGGACCTGGACGGTCCCTCCGGACCCGCTGTCGTCTTCCTGGCTCGCCGGGACGGCCTCTTCGCCGCCCTCGCCGTCCCCGTCGTCCGCGGCGGGCGGCTCCGCCCGCCGGAGCTCCACGATCGCGGCCTCGAAGTCCTCCAGCGAGTCGAACGCCCGGTAGACGGACGCGAACCGCAGATAGGCGACGAGGTCGAGCTCCTGAAGCGGGCCGAGAATCGCAAGCCCCACGTCATGGGTGGTCAGCTCGGCACTCCCGGTGGCCCGCACCGCCTCCTCGACACGCTGCCCGAGCTGGGCGAGGGCGTCCTCGGTGACGGGCCGTCCCTGGCACGCCTTGCGCACACCGTTGATGACCTTGGTGCGACTGAAGGGCTCGGTGACCCCGGACCGCTTGACCACCATGAGCGAACACGTCTCCACGGTCGTGAAACGACGGGAGCAGTCCGGACACTGGCGGCGCCTGCGGATGGACGTGCCGTCGTCGGTCGTACGGCTGTCGACGACACGGCTGTCGGAGTGCCTGCAGAAGGGGCAGTGCATGAAGTCCCAACCCTCCTCACAGCAGTCTCAATAGCCCCACGAGGCCTCTTGGGCCTCACGAAGCAGCACCAGCATAGGCGATCGCGGAGGGCTCGGAGACCCGGGGGACCACAACTTCTGGGCTGCTGCCGCAATCCAACCACTAGATGTGGGGATTGGCTCATACATTCATGCCGCGCACGCGTGTCGCGCGCGGCAGGCCGGGTACGTGGCGGCCGACAGCCGCGCGTCGGGGAGACGGCGTGCCGGAGGCGGGGAGGCGGCGTGCGATTCCCGAAGAGAGCGGGGGCCGCTTCCCACCTCGCGGGGCACCCGATGGCAGACTGAGGTCCGCAGCCCCGGGGTCGTCGCCCCGGCGGTGAAGAGTACAACAATCGGCCCGTTTGTCCGGCGGGAGGCGGGGCGGCAAATACACCTCGGTGAGAGATCGCGTAAGGCAATTCGCGTTTTTTCACTCGAACGTGTGTTTGGCGCAACCTTTCGAAAGCAATTACCGTTGTGCTGCAGGGAGACCATCGAGAGGGGCCGACGTGACCACCACCGCAGACAGTGCCGCCATCACTGCCCAGGATCGCCACCAGGGCCGACTCGAGCCGGCGCATGCGATGAACGAAGCCACGAATCCCGAGGGGCACAAGCGCTCCCTGCCGGGCCGACCTCCCGGCATCCGGGCGGACAGCTCCGGACTCACCGACCGCCAGCGCCGGGTGATCGAGGTCATCAGGGACTCGGTCCAGCGGCGCGGCTACCCGCCGTCGATGCGTGAGATCGGCCAGGCGGTCGGCCTCTCCAGCACCTCCTCGGTGGCGCACCAGCTGATGGCGCTGGAGCGCAAGGGCTTCCTGCGCCGCGACCCGCACCGCCCGCGGGCGTACGAGGTGCGCGGCTCCGACCAGGCCGCCTCCGTGCAGCCCACGGACACCGCCGGCAAGCCGGCCGCGTCCTACGTGCCGCTGGTCGGCCGTATCGCCGCCGGTGGCCCGATCCTCGCCGAGGAGTCCGTCGAGGACGTCTTCCCGCTCCCCCGGCAGCTCGTCGGTGACGGTGAGCTGTTCGTCCTGAAGGTCGTCGGCGACTCCATGATCGAGGCGGCGATCTGTGACGGCGACTGGGTCACGGTCCGCCGTCAGCCGGTCGCCGAGAACGGCGACATCGTGGCGGCGATGCTCGACGGCGAGGCGACGGTCAAGCGCTTCAAGCGCGAGGACGGCCATGTCTGGCTGCTCCCGCACAACGCGGCCTACGAGCCGATCCCGGGCGACGACGCGACCATTCTGGGCAAGGTGGTGGCCGTTCTGCGCCGCGTCTGAGCACGGTGCGGGGCCGGCCACGCCGCCCACCCCGCCCCCTGACCGGGCCCCGGAACCCCTGCGCCGGTTCCGGGGCCCTGTGCTGCCC
>Ga0247820_10000607_pt1 | contig 19244 bp, 17 predicted proteins | sample 13C_Glucose_Day1_2_FD_192480 | JGI IMG/M metagenome (GOLD analysis project Ga0247820, IMG submission 192480) | Soil microbial communities from agricultural site in Penn Yan, New York, United States - 13C_Glucose_Day14 | ecosystem: Environmental > Terrestrial > Soil > Agricultural land | place...
GCACAGGGCGCGGACGCGCCAGCCACTGCGGGCGACCACCCCCGCCCCGCCCCCTCCGCGCCGTACGCGGCTAACCGCCGAACCCGCCGCACCCGTCACACACCGCGGGCAGCCGCGCCGCCGCACTCAGCGGGCAGCCGCGCCGCCGCACTCAGCGGGCAGCCGCGCCGCCGCACTCCGCGGGCAGTCGTGCCGCTGGGGCGGCACGGGTGGGCGCGACGGCACCCCGTGAGCGCCGGGCTGCGCAGACCCACCCCCGGCCCACACCCGCGCCGGGTACCGGTATGGCGCCGGGCGCCGCGAGGCCCGCGCCTACTCCTCCCGTTCCCCCGGCAGGGGCTCAGGCGGCGGAGCCGTCGGCCTCAGCTTCAGCCAGAGCAGGAACAGCAGGCCGAGGACCAGCATCCCCAACCCGGTCCACAGGTTGATGTTGACCCCCTGCGCCTTGTCGATGTCCGCGTCGGACGCGGTGAACCCCGCGATCATCACGATCACGCCGTACAGGACGAACAGCCCACCGATGATCCGCCGGATGTCGAACAGCCGCGCGGCCGTCGTGGACCTGGTCTCCAGATCGGAGACCTGCTGCTGAAGATCACGCTCGGAAAAGTGCTCGGACATGGTCCCTCAATCCTCCCGCGTTCAGAACGAGAACGGGATGTAGCAGGCGGCGGCGAGAACGACGGCGCCCCAGCCCAGCAGCGCCGGCTTCCGGTACCACGCGTCGTCGCCCTCCGCGGGCGGCTCCGCCATGCCGGGTGAGCGCGTGCCGTAGACCAGGCCCTGGAGTTCGTCGGCGGGCTTGGGGGCGGTGAACAGGGACACCGCCACCATGACCACCGCGCCCGCCACGAAGCCGGCGATCGCGGAGACGAAGTTGGCGCCCTGGTCGGACGGGATGTCGATGATGCCCTGCTTGTAGATGACGAAGTAGTTGACCATCGCGGCGGTGGTGCCGGCGATCAGGCCCCAGAAGCCGGACTTCATCGAGGCGCGCTTCCAGAACATGCCGATGATGAAGACCACGAACATCGGCACGTTGAAGAAGGAGAACAGCGTCTGGAGGTAGCTCATGATGTTGGAGAAGGAGCTGGCCAGGAACGCCGTGCCGATGGAGGCGAGGACGCCGATCGCGGTGATCAGGCGGCCGAAGCGGACGTAGTAGGCGTCCTCGCGGTCGGTGACCACGTACCTCTGCCAGATGTCGGTGGTGAAGACCGTGTTGAACGAGGAGACGTTGGCCGCCATGCCGGCCATGAACGCGGCCAGCAGACCCGTGACGGCGATGCCGAGGACGCCGTTGGGCAGGAGCTGTTCCATCAGGTACGGGATGGCGTCGTTGTACTGCAGGTCCGAGTCGGGCGTGCCGATGCTGGGCACCAGCACCGCGGCGACCAGGCCCGGGATCATCACCAGGAACACGATGAAGATCTTCGGGAAGGCGGCGATGAGCGGGGTGCGCTGGGCCGCCGAGAGGTTCTTCGCGGACAGGGCGCGCTGCACCTCGGCGAAGTTGGTCGTCCAGTAGCCGAAGGAGAGGACGAAGCCGAGGCCGAGGACGATGGTCAGCCAGTTGGCGCCGAGCGGGTTGTCGCTGCCGATGCCGGTGCCGCCCCAGGCGGTCATGAAGTCGCCGCCGTGCGACGCGCTCAGGGAGTCGGACAGGCCGTCCCAGCCGCCGACGCTCTTCAGGCCGAGCACGGTGATGGGGATGAGCGCGGCCAGGATGACGAAGAACTGCAGGACCTCGTTGTAGATCGCGGAGGAGAGGCCGCCCAGGGTGATGTAGGCCAGGACGAAGAAGCCGGCGACGACGATGGCCACCCACTGCGGCCAGCCGAGCAGGGCCTCGACGACGATCGCCAGGGCGTACAGGTTGACGCCGGCGATCAGGATGGCGGCGGCCGCGAAGAGGATCGAGCTGAGCAGGTGGGCCGCTCTGTCGAAGCGCATCAGCAGGAACTCGGGGACCGAGCGGACCTTGCTGCCGTAGTAGAACGGCATCATCACCAGGCCCAGGAAGACCATCGCGGGGATGGCGCCGATCCAGTACCAGTGGGTCGTGTAGACGCCGTACTGCGCGCTGTTGGCCGCCATGCCGAGGATCTCGGTGGCGCCCAGGTTGGCGGCGACGAAGGCGAGGCCGGTGACCCAGGCGGGCAGGGAGCGGCCGGAGAGGAAGAAGTCGAGGCTGGTCTTGACCGAGCGGCGGGCCGCGAAGCCGATGCCCAGCACCACGACGAAGTAGATCCCGAGGATCGTGTAGTCCAGCCAGTTGGTGGGGAGTCGAAGCTCTGCGGCCAGATATGTGGGGGTTTGCATACACACTCGCTTCGTTCGCGAACTGATCCGGTGCGGAACCTATGCCTCTGTGTTCAGTAACTGAACACTTCTGGTGATGTTCTTTGTTTGATCGTGATGAGAGCCGCGCGCTGGTGAGTTGTGATGTGTTATGTTCGATTGTGTTGGGTGACTGGTGGGTGCAGAGGAGTGCCGCAGTGAAGAAGACCTCGACCCGGCTGGCCGACGGTCGCGAGCTCGTCTACTACGACCTGGGCGACGACACCGTGCGGGACGCCGTCGACCGCCGCCCGCTGGACGCCACCGTCACCACCTCCGAAGTGCGCCACGACGCGCTGCTGGGCGATTCCGTCGCCGTCGCCTCCCACCGCCAGGGCCGCACCTACCACCCGCCGGCCGACGAATGCCCCCTCTGCCCCTCCCGGGGCGACCGGCTGAGCGAGGTCCCGGACTCCTCGTACGACGTGGTGGTCTTCGAGAACCGTTTCCCCTCCCTGGCCGGCGACTCGGGCCGGTGCGAGGTCGTCTGCTTCACCTCCGACCACCAGGCGTCCTTCGCCTCGCTGAGCGAGCCGCAGGCCCGGCTGGTGCTCGACGCCTGGACCGACCGGACCTCCGAGCTGTCGCATCTGCCCTCCGTCGAACAGGTCTTCTGCTTCGAGAACCGGGGAGCCGAGATCGGCGTCACCCTCCAGCACCCCCACGGGCAGATCTACGCCTACCCCTTCACCACCCCCCGCACCGCCCTGATGCTGCGCCAAGTGGCCGCACACAAAGAGGCGACCGGCGGGGAGAACCTCTTCGACGCCGTGCTGCAGCGGGAACTGACGGAGGAGCGGATCGTCCTCCGGAGTGAACACTGGGTGGCCTTCGTGCCCTACGCGGCGCACTGGCCCTACGAGGTCCACCTCTACCCCCTGCGCCGGGTGCCCGACCTGCTCGGGCTGGACGAGGCGGCGCGCACAGAGTTCCCCCAGGTCTATCTGGAACTCTTGAAGCGCTTCGACCGGATCTTCGGGGAGAACGAGCCTCCGACGCCGTACATCGCGGCCTGGCACCAGGCCCCGTTCGGGCAGCTGGAGGACTTCGAGGGCGTGACGCGTGACGACTTCGCGCTGCACCTCGAGCTTTTCACCATCCGCCGCACGTCCGGCAAGCTGAAGTTCCTCGCGGGCTCCGAGTCCGGCATGAACGTGTTCATCAACGACGTGCCGCCGGAGCGCGCGGCCCAGCGACTGCGGGAGGTAGCGAGTTCATGAGCGGGAAGTACCTGGTCACCGGTGGTGCGGGGTATGTCGGCGGAGTCGTCGCCCAGCATCTGATCGAGGCCGGACACGAGGTCGTCGTCCTCGACAACCTGTCCACCGGGTTCCGGGAAGGCGTACCCACGGGCGCGTCGTTCGTCGAGGGCGACATCCGCGACGCCGCCAAATGGCTGGACTCGTCGTACGACGGGGTGCTGCACTTCGCCGCCTTCTCACAGGTCGGCGAGTCGGTGGCGAAGCCCGAGAAGTACTGGGACAACAACGTCGGCGGCACCATGGCGCTGCTCGGCGCGATGCGCGAGGCGGGCGTGCGCCGGCTCGTGTTCTCCTCCACGGCCGCCACCTACGGCGAACCCGAGCAGGTGCCGATCACCGAGTCCGCGCCCACCCGGCCCACCAACCCCTACGGCGCCTCCAAGCTCGCCGTCGACCACATGATCAGCGGCGAGGCGGCCGCCCACGGGCTGGGCGCGGTCTCCCTGCGCTACTTCAACGTGGCCGGCGCGTACGGCCGGCAGGGCGAGCGGCACGACCCCGAGTCGCACCTCATCCCGCTGGTGCTGCAGGTGGCCCAGGGCCGGCGCGAGTCGATCTCCGTCTACGGCGACGACTACCCGACGCCGGACGGCACCTGTGTGCGCGACTACATCCACGTCGCCGACCTGGCCGAGGCCCATCTGCTCGCGCTGGGGGCCGCCGCGCCGGGCGAGCACCTGGTCTGCAACCTCGGCAACGGCGAGGGCTTCTCCGTCCGCGAGGTCGTCGAGACGGTCCGCAAGGTCACCGGCCGGCCGATCCCCGAGGTCGTGGCCCCGCGCCGGGGCGGCGACCCGGCGGTCCTGGTCGCGTCGGCCGCCACGGCCCGCGAGAGGCTGGGCTGGAATCCGTCGCGCACGGACCTCGCGGGGATCGTCGCCGACGCGTGGGAGTTCGCGCAGCAGCGCGCCGAGCAGACCGACTAGAACGTCACGAAGGGGCAGGGGTCAGGGCATGAGCGAGTCCAGCGAGGCCGTCGCGGGGTCCGTCGCCGAGCGGTTCGAGGAGCTGTACGGTGCCGCGCCGGACGGGGTGTGGGCGGCACCGGGCCGGGTCAACCTCATCGGTGAGCACACCGACTACAACGACGGCTTCGTCATGCCGTTCGCCCTGCCGCACACCGCGGTCGCCGCGGTGACCCGGCGGGACGACGGAGTGCTGCGGCTGCACTCCGCGGACGTGGACGGGCCGGTCGTGGAACTGGCGGTGGACGCCCTGACCCCCGAGTCCGACAGGCGGTGGACCGCCTACCCGGCGGGCGTGGTGTGGGCGCTGCGCGAGGCCGGGCACACCGTGACCGGCGCGGACATCCACCTGGCCTCGAGCGTCCCGGCGGGGGCGGGCCTGTCGTCCTCGGCGGCCCTGGAGGTCGTCGTCGCGCTCGCCCTGAACGACCTGTTCGGCCTCGGCCTGCGCGGCTGGCAGCTGGCCCGGCTGTGCCAGCGCGCGGAGAACGTCTACGTCGGCGCCCCCGTCGGCATCATGGACCAGACGGCCTCGGCGTGCTGCGAGACCGGTCACGCCCTGTTCCTCGACACCCGCGACCTCTCCCAGCGCCAGATCCCCTTCGACCTGGCCGCCGAGGGCATGCGCCTGCTCGTCGTCGACACCCAGGTCAAGCACAGCCACAGCGAGGGCGAGTACGGCAAGCGCCGCGCGGGCTGCGAGAAGGGCGCGGCCCTGCTGGGCGTCGACGCCCTGCGGGACGTCCCGTACGCGGAACTGGACGCGGCGCTCGGGCGGCTGGGCGACGAGGAGGAGGTCCGCCGCCTGGTCCGGCACGTGGTGACGGAGGACCAGCGGGTGGAGAGGGTGGTCCGGCTGCTGGAGTCGGGCGAGACCCGCGCCATCGGCCCGGTCCTGGTCGAGGGCCACGCCTCCCTCCGCGACGACTTCCGCGTCTCCTGCCCGGAACTCGACCTGGTGGTGGACACCGCCGTCACCGCCGGCGCCCTCGGCGCCCGCATGACCGGCGGCGGCTTCGGCGGCTCGGCCATCGTCCTGGCCGAGGAGGCGGACGTCCCCGCCGTCACCAAGGCGGTGGAAGAGGCCTTCGCGGCGGCCGGCCTCACCGCTCCCCGCGTCTTCGAGGCGGTGCCCTCGGCGGGCGCGCGGCGCGTGCGCTGACCGCTCAGCGCAGCTGTTTGGTGAGGGTGTACTCCGTGATCCCCGGCGGGTAGTCGGGGATCACGCAGACCACCTCGTAGCCCTGGCGCCGGTAGAAGTCCGGGGCCTGGAAGTCCCAGGTCTCCACGCGGGAGGCCGTGCAGCCGCGTCCGGCGGCGACGCGCTCCGCCTCGGCGAGGAGCGAGGAGCCCAGGCCCGCTCCCCGGTGGCGGTCGTCGACCCAGAGGTACGTCACGTGCAGCCAGGCCGTCCAGGTGTGGCCGACCAGGCCGCCGGCCAGCTCGCCGTTCGCATCCGACGCCCACACGTGCAAAGGCGATTCGCGTGCGGCCGGGGTTCCGCGCAGGGCGCGCAGGACCGCCGAGGCCGCGGTGTTGGTGTCCCTCAGCCGCCTGTGGAGCAGATCGCGTCGGGCTTTGTCGACTTCTGTCTCAAGACGAAACATGCGGCTCACCATAAACGCGTCAGGCCGCCAGTTCTGCAAATCCGCTTCCGCTCCCGGCCCCCGCCCGTACCCTGATGAACAGCGCCGGTGGGGGCCGGCGCCGTTCAGGGGGCGAGACGGTCGGGTACGGCGTCCGGGGCGGGGGTGGCGGTTGTCGCGCGGCGGCGGCCGTGCGGCCGCGGCGGCCCGTCCCGGGTCAGGTGAGTGCAGTGACAGGGGCCTCGGCGTCGTACCCGCGCCGGTGTCGACCTCCGACGATGGGGTAGTCCCCTGCTCTGTGAGGAGCTCGGGGAAGGGGGTTTCGTGGTGCGCATTCGAGTCCTGGTCGTCGACGACCACCGCATCTTCGCGGAGTCGCTGGCCGCGGCCCTGGCCGCAGAGCCCGACGTCGACGTGTCCGCGGCGGGCAGCGGCCCGGCCGCGCTGCGCTGCCTGGAGCGGGCGGCCGCCGAGGGGCGGCGGTTCGACGTGCTCCTCGTCGACGCCGATCTGGGCGGCAAGGTGCCGGGCGGCCGGCCGGCCGTGCCCGTGCAGGCCGGTGACGAGGACGGGCTCGTCGACGGGATGTCGCTGGTCACCGGGGTGCGTTCGGCGCAGCCGCTGGTGAGGATCGTGGTCCTCGCCGAGAAGGACGACCCCGCCCGTGCCGCGCTCGCGCTGCAGGCGGGCGCCTCCGGGTGGGTGGCCAAGGACTGCTCGCTGAACCGTCTGCTCACCGTCATCCGGGGCGTGCTGCGCGACGAGACGCATCTGCCGCCCGCCCTGCTGACCGGGGTGCTGCGGGAGTTGACGGCGGCCCGGCGGCACCGCACCGAGAGCGAACGGCTCGTGGAGTCCCTCACCCCGCGCGAGCGGGAGGTGCTGCGGTGCATGGTCGCGGGACTGGGGCGCAAGGCCGTCGCCGAGCGCCTGTACCTGTCCCCGCACACCGTGCGGACCCATATGCAGAACGTCCTCGGGAAACTGGGCGTGCACTCCACGCTGGCCGCGGTGGCCCTCGCCCGGCGGGCGGGTGTCGGGCCCGTCGACCTAACCGGGGATGTTGTCGAACGGGGCGGTCAACTGGCGTAGCAGACCGGCGAGTTCGCCGCGCTGGGCGCGGGTGAGTTCCGCCAGGATCGCCCGCTCCTGCGCCAGCAGTCCGGCCAGCGCCTGATCGGCCCGGTCGCGGCCCTCGGCCGTGAGGCGGACCAGCACACCGCGCCGGTCGCTGGGGTCGGGCAGCCGCTCCACCAGGCCCTTCTTGGTGAGGCGGTCGATGCGGTTGGTCATCGTGCCCGAGGTGACGAGCGTCTGCGTGAGGAGCTGCCCCGGGGAGAGCTGGTACGGGGTGCCCGCGCGGCGCAGCGCGGTCAGCACGTCGAACTCCCAGGACTCCAGCCCGTGCTCGGTGAAGGCGAGCCGGCGTGCCCGGTCCAGGTGCCGGGCCAGTCTGCTCACCCGGCTGAGCACCTCGAGCGGTTCCACGTCGAGGTCCGGGCGCTCCCGGCGCCACGCTGCGACCAGCCGATCGACCTCGTCCTCCATGGCGATCAGTGTAGTGGTTGTGTCGATGTGAAGTCTCTTGATGTGAAGTCTCTTGACGTCGAGATGTCTGGGGGTGAGGGTGGGTACCCGTCCACCACTCCCCGGGAGGCCCCATGTCCGCAGCAGCCGCCACCCCCGCCTGGGACCCCGCCCAGTACCTGCGTCACGCCGGACACCGCGCCCGGCCCTTCACCGACCTGCTCGCCCGCGTCCCCGGCCTCCCGGGCGACCCGCCCCGCGTCGCCGACCTCGGCTGCGGCGCCGGCAACGTGACCGCGCTGCTCGCCGGCCGCTGGCCGACGGCCCGGATCACCGGCTACGACAACTCGCCCGAGATGCTCGGCAGGGCCCGCGCCGACCACGGGGGCCCGGTCTCCGGGGGCGGCCGCCTCGACTTCGCCCACGCCGACGTCCGGACCTGGACCCCGGACGAGCCGTACGACCTGATCGTCAGCAACGCCACGCTGCAGTGGGTCCCGGGACACGTGGAGAGGTTCGCCGACTGGATCGCCGGGCTCGCCCCCGGCGGCACCTTCGCCTTCCAGGTGCCCGGCAACTTCGACGCCCCCAGCCACACCCTGATGCGCGACATCGCCGGCTCCCCGCGGTGGCGCGACCGCCTGGACGGCGTCCTGCGCCACGACGACGCCGTGCTCCGCCCCGAGGCCTACCTGGAGCACCTGACCGCCCTGGGCTGCGCGGCCGACGCCTGGGAGACGACCTACGTCCACCTGCTGACCGGCGAGGACCCGGTCCTCGACTGGGTGAAGGGCACCGGACTGCGCCCCGTCCTCACCGCCCTCGCCGACGACCCGCGGGCCCGGGACGCCTTCGCCGCCGAGTACCGCACCGCCCTGCGCGCCGCCTACCCGACGGGCCCCCACGGCACCCCGTTCCCCTTCCGCCGCGTCTTCGCCGTCGCGCGCAAGGGGAGTTGATCTCAGGGCGTGCGGATCGAGAACGATCGCCGTGCGCTACCGGTTCAGCTCTTCCGGTGGCCTATCAGCCGGGGCTTGGGCTCCAGGCCGTCCAGACCGTGCCAGGCCAGGTTGACCAGGTGCGCGGCCACCTCCGCCTTCTTCGGCTTGCGGACGTCCAGCCACCACTGGCCGGTCAGGGCCACCATCCCGACCAGGGCCTGCGCGTACAGCGGCGCCAGCTTCGGATCGAAGCCCCGGCTCTTGAACTCGCGGCCCAGGATGTCCTCCACCTGGGTGGCGATGTCCGAGATCAGCGAGGCGAACGACCCCGTCGACTGGGGGATGGGGGAGTCCCGGACCAGGATGCGGAAACCGTCCGTGTACTCCTCGATGTAGTCGAGCAGCGCGAACGCCGCCTGCTCGCACAGCTCCCGCGGATGGCCCGCCGTCAGCGAACCGGTCACCATGTCCAGCAGGCGCCGCATCTCCCGGTCCACCACCACGGCGTACAGACCCTCCTTGCCGCCGAAGTGCTCGTACACCACCGGCTTGGAGACCCCGGCCCGCGCCGCGATCTCCTCCACCGACGTGCCCTCGAAGCCCTTCGCCGCGAAGAGGGTGCGGCCGATCTCCAGCAGCTGCTGGCGGCGCTCCGCACCGGTCATCCGGGTGCGGCGGGCGCGCCGGGGCTTCTCGCTGTTCGGGGTGCTGCTGGAGTCGGTGGCCACACCGACCATCATGCCGCCTCGACGCGTTCCTTCCCGCGCCGGACGCTGTCTTCCGCGGAGTTCCGGCGCGAATCGATACGCGAGCGTGACGGCCACCGCACGTCGTACGCCCAGCCCAGCTGCTCGAACCAGCGGATCAGCCGGGCCGAGGAATCCAGCTGCCAGCGCTCCACGCCGTGCCGCGCGGACGTCGGGTCGGCGTGGTGCAGGTTGTGCCAGGACTCACCGCACGACAGCACCGCCAGCCACCACACGTTGCCCGAACGGTCCCGCGACTTGAAGGGTCGCCGGCCCACCGCGTGACAGATCGAGTTGATCGACCACGTCACGTGGTGCAGCAGCGCCACCCGCACCAGCGAGCCCCAGAAGAAGCCCGTGAACGCGCCCCACCACGACATGGTGACCAGACCGCCGATCACCGCCGGCAGCGCCAGCGACACCAGGGTCCACAGGATGAACTGCCGGGAGATCGCCCGCAGCGCCGGGTCCTTGATCAGATCCGGGGCGTACTTGTCCTGCGGGGTCTGCTCCTCGTCGAACATCCAGCCGATGTGCGCCCACCACAGGCCCTTCATCAGCGCCGGGACCGTCTCGCCGTACTTCCACGGCGAATGCGGGTCGCCCTCCGCGTCGGAGAACTTGTGGTGCTTGCGGTGATCGGCCACCCACCGCACCAGCGGGCCCTCCACCGCCATCGACCCGGCGATCGCCAGCGCGATCTTCAGCGGCCGCTTCGCCTTGAACGAACCGTGCGTGAAGTGACGGTGGAAACCGATCGTGATGCCGTGGCACCCGAGGTAGTAGAAGAACACCAGCAGACCGAGGTCCAGCCAGCTCACCCCCCAGCCCCACGCCAGCGGCACCGCCGCCACCAGCGCCAGGAAGGGGACGATGATGAAGAGCAGCAGCGTGATCTGCTCGAGGGAGCGCTTGCGCTCACCGCCCAGCGTGGCGGAGGGCATGGCGTCGTCGGACCGGGGTTGCTTCGGGGCTTCGTCGAGCACGTCGGAGCTTGAGGTCATGCGTGTCCCCTGTGGGGTATGTGGACTGAGGGTGGGTGCCGCACCGCCGGAGACGCACCTCACACCTACGCCTCCGTAACCTACGGCAACGTAAGTATGGCAGTGCGTCGCCCGGCGGCAAGAGCCCGCGAGTCTGCGCGTCCGGGTCGGCACCTATCCTTGAAGTCGGTCGGACAGCGCGGTCCGCTCTGATTTCTTCCCGGACGTCCGGCCCGTAAGCGGCGCACGCCGCGCGAGACGCACGCCGGGTTCCCTCCCGGACGAGCTTCAACACTGCAAGGAGCCGCACCTGTGAGCAGTGCCGACGACCAGACCGTATCCACGGCGACCACGAGCAGCGAACTGCGTGCCGACATCCGCCGACTGGGTGACCTCCTGGGCGAGACCCTGGTGCGACAGGAGGGCCCGGAACTCCTCGACCTCGTCGAGAAGGTGCGCCGGCTCACCCGTGAGGACGGCGAAGCCGCCGCCGAACTGCTGCGGGGCACCGAACTGCAGACCGCGGCCAAGCTGGTCCGCGCGTTCTCCACCTACTTCCACCTCGCCAACGTCACCGAGCAGGTGCACCGCGGCCGCGAACTGCGCGCCCGCCGCGCCGCCGAGGGCGGACTGCTCTCCCGCACCGCCGACCGCCTCAAGGACGCCGACCCCGAGCACCTGCGCGACACCGTCCGCAACCTCAACATCCGGCCCGTCTTCACGGCGCACCCCACCGAGGCCGCCCGCCGCTCCGTCCTCAACAAGCTCCGCCGGATCGCCGCGCTCCTCGACACCCCGGTCATCGAGTCCGACCGCCGCCGCCTCGACACCCGGCTCGCCGAGAACATCGACCTCGTCTGGCAGACCGACGAACTGCGCGTGGTCCGCCCCGAACCCGCCGACGAGGCCCGCAACGCCATCTACTACCTCGACGAACTCCACGCCGGCGCCGTCGGCGACGTCCTCGAGGACCTGACCGCGGAACTCGAGCGCGTCGGCGTCCACCTCCCCGACGACACCCGCCCCCTCACCTTCGGCACCTGGATCGGCGGCGACCGCGACGGCAACCCCAACGTCACCCCCCAGGTCACCTGGGACGTCCTCATCCTCCAGCACGAACACGGCATCAACGACGCCCTGGAGATGATCGACGAACTGCGCGGCTTCCTCTCCAACTCCATCCGCTACACCGGAGCCACCGAGGAACTCCTCACCTCCCTCCGGGCCGACCTCGACGCCCTCCCCGAGATCAGCCCCCGCTACAAGCGCCTCAACGCCGAGGAGCCCTACCGGCTCAAGGCCACCTGCATCCGGCAGAAGCTGGAGAACACCAAGCTCCGCCTCGCCAAGGGCACCACGCACGAACCCGGCCGCGACTACCTCGGCACCGGCGAACTCCTCGCCGACCTGCGGATCATCCAGGCCTCCCTGCGCGAACACCGCGGCGGACTCTTCGCCGACGGCCGCCTCGCCCGCACGATCCGCACCCTCGCCGCCTTCGGCCTCCAGCTCGCCACCATGGACGTACGGGAACACGCCGACGCCCACCACCACGCCCTCGGCCAGCTGTTCGACCGGCTCGGCGAGGAATCCTGGCGCTACGCCGACATGCCCCGCGAGTACCGCGGCAAGCTCCTCGCCAAGGAACTGCGCAGCAGGAGGCCGCTCGCGCCCACCCCCGCGCCCGTCGACGCGGCCGGCGAGAAGACCCTCGGCGTCTTCCAGACCGTCAAGCGGGCCCTGGCCGTCTTCGGACCCGAGGTCATCGAGTCCTACATCATCTCCATGTGCCAGGGCGCCGACGACGTCTTCGCCGCCACCGTCCTCGCCCGCGAGGCCGGACTCATCGACCTGCACGCCGGCTGGGCGAAGATCGGCATCGTCCCCCTCCTGGAGACCACCGACGAGCTCAAGGCCGCCGACACCATCCTCGAGGACATGCTCGCCGACCCCTCCTACCGGCGACTGGTCGCCCTCAGGGGCGACGTCCAGGAGGTCATGCTCGGCTACTCCGACTCCTCCAAGTTCGGCGGCATCACCACCAGCCAGTGGGAGATCCACCGCGCCCAGCGCCGGCTGCGCGACGTCGCCCACCGCTACGGCGTCCGCCTGCGCCTCTTCCACGGCCGCGGCGGCACCGTCGGACGCGGCGGCGGCCCCACCCACGACGCCATCCTCGCCCAGCCCTGGGGCACCCTCGAAGGCGAGATCAAGGTCACCGAACAGGGCGAGGTCATCTCCGACAAGTACCTCATCCCGGCCCTCGCCCGCGAGAACCTCGAACTCTCCGTCGCCGCCACCCTCCAGGCGTCCGCCCTGCACACCGCGCCCCGCCAGTCCGTCGAGGCACTCGCCCGCTGGGACGCCGCCATGGACGTCGTCTCCGACGCCGCCCACACCGCCTACCGCAAGCTGGTCGAGGACCCCGACCTGCCGACGTACTTCCTGGCCTCCACCCCCGTCGACCAGCTCGCCGACCTGCACCTGGGCTCACGGCCCTCCCGCCGCCCCGGCTCCGGCGTCTCGCTCGACGGACTGCGCGCCATCCCCTGGGTGTTCGGCTGGACCCAGTCCCGGCAGATCGTCCCCGGCTGGTACGGCGTCGGCTCCGGCCTCAAGGCACTGCGCGAGGCCGGCCTCGACACCGTGCTCGACGAGATGCACCAGCAGTGGCACTTCTTCCGCAACTTCATCTCCAACGTGGAGATGACCCTCGCCAAGACCGACCTGCGCATCGCCGAGCACTACGTCGACACCCTCGTCCCCGACGAGCTCCAGCACGTCTTCGACGCCATCAAGGCCGAACACGAACTCACCGTCGCCGAGGTCCTGCGGGTCACCGGCGAACAGGAACTCCTCGACGCCGACCCCGTCCTCAAGCAGACCTTCTCCATCCGCGACGCCTACCTGGACCCCATCTCCTACCTCCAGGTCGCCCTCCTCAAGCGCCAGCGCGACGCCGCCGCCGCAGGCGAACAGCCCGACCCGCTGCTCGCCCGCGCCCTGCTGCTCACCGTCAACGGAGTCGCGGCCGGCCTGCGCAACACCGGCTGACCCACCGCGACGGAAGGGTGCCCCCGGCCTCGCACGAGGCCGGGGGCACCCTTTTCGTTCCCCACGCCGTCACACCGCCAGGAACGCCGCCGTCAGCAGCACCGCCCCCAGCGACGCCATCACCCACGCCCACCGCGTCCGCAACAGCCCGCCCGCCACCACCACCGACGCGAGCAGCAACGCGCCACCCAGCGGAACCCAGGCGTACAGCACCCCCGCGGGACCCGAGCGGACGGCCTCCCCGCCACCCGGCTTCAGCACCACCGCGTACGTCCGGCCCTTCTCCACCGCCACCGAGTCCTCCAGCCGGACCTCGGCACGCGGCTGCGACCCCCCGGACACCGGCGTGTACGGACCCGTACAGATCCCCTCACCGCACCGCGCCACCTCGACCGTGCCGCGCTCGCGCCCCTTCGTCAGCATCACGTGCTGCGCCGTACCCCACGACGCCCACACACCCGCGATCAGGATCAGCGCGGCGACCGTGCCCATCGCCGCGAACCGGCCGAAACGCAGGGCGGAGGAGCCACGGGAGGAACGGGCAGCGGGAGACATGGCGGAGATCCTTGGCCATGACCTTGCGGCCGGTCAACTCGACCGGGCCCGGCAGGCACCGAAGAGCACGACAAGTCGGCCGATGCACCCCTCAGCGGGTCACGAGTTGTACGTCCCCTGCGCCCGCTCCAGACCCTCGATCACCAGACACTCCACCGCGTCCGCCGCCCGGTCCACGAAGTAGTCCAGCTCCTTGCGCTCCGCCGACGCGAAGTCCTTCAGCACGAAATCCGCCACCTGCATCCGCCCCGGCGGCCGCCCGATCCCGAACCGCACCCGGTGGTAATCCCGCCCGAACGCCTTCGTCATCGACTTCAGCCCGTTGTGACCGTTGTCCCCGCCACCCAGCTTCAGCCGCAGCGTCCCGTAGTCGATGTCCAGCTCGTCATGGACCGCCACCACACGCTCCACCGGCACCTTGTAGAACTCCCGCAGCGCGTTCACCGGCCCGCCCGACAGATTCATGTACGACATCGGCTTCGCCAGCACCACCCGCCGGCCCGCCGGCCCCGGCGGCCCGATCCGGCCCTCCACGACCTGCGCCTGCGCCTTCCCCGCCCGCTTGAACCGGGCCCCGATCCGCTCCGCCAGCAGATCCGCCACCATGAACCCCACATTGTGGCGGTTCATCGCGTACTCCGGCCCCGGATTGCCCAGCCCCACGATCAGCCAGGGACCCGCCGCACCGGCCGCCGTATCCGTCGTCACGTCCACGTCTCCTTCACCCGCGCCCTCGCGCACGCCTCCACCAGCACGTCGGCCGCTGCCCCGCACGGGAACAGCGGCCGACGAAACGACGACTCAGGAAGAGGATCAGGCCTCGGCGCCCGCTTCGCCCTCACCCTCGGCACCCTCGGCGGGCGCCTCCTCGGCCTGCGCGGCCAGAACCTGGAGGACCACCGCGTCCTCCTCGACGGCCAGCGTCACACCGCTCGGCAGCGTGATGTCCTTCGCCAGGACGGCGGCACCGGCCTCCAGACCCTCCACGGAAACCGTCACGTTCTCCGGGATGTGCGTGGCCTCGGCCTCGACCGGCAGCGCGGACAGCACGTGCTCCAGCAGGTAACCGCCCGGGGCCAGCTCACCCTCGGTCTGCACCGGGATCTCGACCTGGACCTTCTCGCCGCGCTTCACCAGCAGCAGGTCCACGTGCTCCAGGAAACCCTTGATCGGGTCACGCTGAACCGACTTCGGGATCGCCAGCTCGTTCGACTTGCCGTCGATGTCCAGCGCGATCAGCACGTTCGGCGTACGCAGCGCCATCAGCAGCTCGTGACCCGGGAAGGTCAGGTGCCGCGGGTCCGAACCGTGCCCGTACAGAACACCCGGAACCTTGTTGTCACGGCGGATACGGCGCGCCGCACCCTTGCCGAACTCGTCGCGCGTGGCGGCGGAGATCTTCACCTCGGACATAGTCACTCCTCGAAGTCAGAAACGGACGTGGTCACCCGGCCACGAACGGCCTGCTACGAAGAGCGCGTCGATAACGGACCACCGCACCCGCTCCATGAAAAGCGGTACGGCCTCCCTCGCCGAGCAACTTCAGCAGTCTACTCGGACCAGGAGGCCGCACCCAAAACGATCAGCGGGAGACCCGGCGCCACGACACAGTGCAGAACCCTTACTGCACCGCAGCGGCACCCCTACTGCTCGTCGAACAGACTCGTCACCGAACCGTCCTGGAACACCTCACGCGCCGCACGCGCGATCGTCGGCGCGATCGACAGCACCTTGATCTTGTCCAGCGACTCACTCAGCTCACCCGGCGTCGGCAGCGTGTTCGTGAACACGAACTCACTCACCCGCGAGTTCTTCAGCCGGTCCGCCGCGGGACCCGACAGCACACCGTGCGTCGCCGTCACTATGACGTCCTCCGCACCATGCGCGAACAACGCGTCCGCCGCCGCACAGATCGTGCCACCCGTGTCGATCATGTCGTCGACCAGGACGCAGATACGCCCCTTCACATCACCGACGACCTCGTGCACCGTGACCTGGTTCGCCACGTCCTTGTCCCGCCGCTTGTGCACGATCGCCAGCGGCGCACCCAGCCGGTCGCACCACCGGTCCGCGACCCGCACCCGGCCCGCGTCCGGAGACACCACCGTCAGCTTCGAACGGTCCACCTTCGCACCCACGTAGTCCGCCAGCAGCGGCAACGCGAACAGATGGTCCACCGGCCCGTCGAAGAAACCCTGGATCTGATCCGTGTGCAGATCCACCGCCAGCAGCCGGTCCGCACCCGCCGTCTTCATCAGGTCCGCGATCAGACGCGCCGAAATGGGTTCACGACCCCGGTGCTTCTTGTCCTGCCGCGCGTAACCGTAGAACGGCACGATGACCGTGATGGACCTCGCCGACGCCCGCTTCAACGCGTCGATCATGATCAACTGCTCCATGATCCACTTGTTGATCGGAGCCGTGTGGCTCTGGATCAGGAAGCAGTCGGCACCACGAGCCGACTCCTGATACCGCACATAGATCTCGCCATTGGCGAAGTCGAAGGCCTTCGTCGGGACGACCCCGACACCCAGCTGGTGGGCGATTTCCTCGGCAAGCTCGGGGTGGGCGCGGCCGGAGAAGAACATCATCTTCTTCTCGCCGGTCGTCTTGATCCCGGTCACAGCACTGTCTCCTCAGAGGTGTCGCAGCAGGTGGGGGTGCGCATGTGCACTTATCACGGTACGCCCTGTCCGAAGGGGCGGAATCCGGTCACTCCTCGGCAGCCGACCCCCGGGACGCCGCCTCCGCCGCCTTCGCGGCAGCACTCCCAGGACGCTTTCGAGCCACCCAACCCTCGATATTCCGCTGCTGACCGCGGGCCACGGCCAGCGAACCCGGCGGCACATCCTTCGTGATCACCGAGCCGGCAGCCGTATAAGCACCGTCCCCCACCGTGACAGGCGCCACAAACATGTTGTCCGAACCCGTCTTGCAGTGCGACCCGACCGTCGTGTGGTGCTTGTGCTCCCCGTCATAGTTGACGAACACACTCGCCGCACCGATGTTCGAAAACTCGCCGATCGTCGCATCACCCACATACGACAGATGCGGAACCTTCGTCCCCTCACCGATCGACGCGTTCTTCGTCTCCACATACGTACCGATCTTGCCCTTACGGCCCAACCGCGTCCCCGGCCGCAGATACGCGAACGGACCCACCGACGCCTCGGCACCCACCTCGGCACCCACCGCCACCGTGTTGTCCACCCGCGCACCCACACCCACCCGGGTGTCCGTCAGCCGCGAATTCGGACCCACCTCACACCCCTCGGCCAAACGCGTCACACCCAGCAACTGCGTCCCCGGATGCACCACCACGTCCTGACCGAACGACACCGTCACATCCACCCACGTCGTCGCCGGATCCACCACCGTCACCCCCGACAACATCGCCGCCGTCAGCAACCGGTCGTTCAGGATCCGCCGCGCCTCCGACAACTGCACCCGGTTGTTGATCCCCGCGATCTCCCGGTGATCCCCCGCCACCGACGCACCCACCCGGTGCCCCGCCGCACGCAGAATCCCCAGCACATCCGTCAGGTACTCCTCACCCTGACTGTTGTCCGTCCGCACCCTCTTCAACGCGTCCGCCAGCAACGCCCCGTCGAACGCGAACACACCCGAGTTGATCTCCCGGATCTCCCGCTGCGCCCCCGACGCGTCCTTGTGCTCCACGATCGCGGTCACCGCACCGCTGTCGTCCCGCACGATCCGCCCGTACCCGGTCGCGTCCGGCACCTCGGCCGTCAGCACGGTCACCGCGTTGCCGTCCGCCGCGTGCGTCGCCGACAGCCGCCGCAGCGTCTCACCGGTCAGCAGCGGGGTGTCACCGCAGACGACGACCACCGTCCCGTCCACGGAACCGCCCAGCTCCTCCAGGCCCATCCGCACCGCGTGCCCGGTGCCGTTCTGCTCCGCCTGCACCGCGGTGCGGACGTCGGGGGCGATCCCCGCGAGGTGCGCGGTGACCTTCTCGCGGGCGTGCCCCACGACGACGACCAGATTCTCCGGCTCCAGCTCACCGGCTGCGGCGAGCACATGACCCACCAGGGAACGGCCACAGATGTCGTGCAGGACCTTCGGTGTGGCCGACTTCATACGGGTGCCCTCACCCGCTGCGAGAACGACTACGGCTGCCGGGCGATTGGCGCTCACGGGATGCCCTTCGGCTGTGTTGGGGTGGGGGTGACATCCGCAGGATACCGGGGTGTTTCCGGAGGGAGACATGAGAGCGGGCCCTGAGCAGGAGCGTCAGGGCCCGGGTGCAGCAGCTCCCCCATCAGGATTTGAACCTGAACTTAAGGGACCAAAACCCTCAGTGCTGCCTGATTACACCATGGGGGATGAAACTCGACTAAACCGGACATTTGGTTAGGTCGCCGAGTCGGCACCCAACACTATGCCGTACCAAGAGCCTTCGATGCGACGGTACAGCTCGGCACCCTTCAGGACTTTGATCAAGAGGCACCCCCGGTAGGCGTCGCCGACGTTCTTGCGCACCGTCTTGGGGTTGTGCCTCTTCAGGGTCGTCTTGTTGAACGCGGAGCGGTCGGCGCCGGCGAGGCGGGCCCAGTACCGCTCCGCGCCTGCGACGTCCGCCGTCTCGTGGATCATGACGGTGAACCGCAGGCGCTCTCGCTCGACTCCCAGCAGGTCGAGCCAGGCGAGGAAGACCTTGATCATGCCGGGGTCGCTGTTGACGAACGCGACGTTCTCGCGGCGGTCGTAGGGCTTGTCCTTGCCTCCCTCCGCCCAGTACAGACCGACGCCCACCAGGAACAGCTCCCGGGCCGAAAGGTCGCCGACGGCCCGCTTCGCCGCGTCCTTGGTGCGTTGCCGCTCCTCGTCCCGGACGCGCAGCTTCGCTTCCCAGCCCCGGCGGGCGATGGCTGCGGCTTCCTCCGGGGTGCGCCTGCGCTCGGGTTTCGGGAGATCGCGTACCCATAGCGACACCGAGCTCCTGGAGCAGCCCAGCTCGACCTCGATCCGGTCGTACGTCCAGCCCTGGAGCCGGAGCTCCCTCGCCCTCTCTCGTAGGCCGTCCTTCGCGTTGGGGCGTTTCGTCCAGGCCGGCGGTGGCTCCCCCTTCACCAGCTGGTTGAGGATGTCGTTGTTGTAGATCTTCAGCTCGTCGCGGATCTGCCGGAGGCTGTGGCCCGCCCGTCGCAGCGCCACCGCCCGCTCCCGCAGGCCCTCGAAGTCGGCGTACTTGCCTGGTGCGTGTGTCACGTCCCTACCGTCCGGGCGGAATGGGCGCTTCCCCTCTCGAACGGTGATCGATT
>Ga0247820_10000608_pt1 | contig 19237 bp, 12 predicted proteins | sample 13C_Glucose_Day1_2_FD_192480 | JGI IMG/M metagenome (GOLD analysis project Ga0247820, IMG submission 192480) | Soil microbial communities from agricultural site in Penn Yan, New York, United States - 13C_Glucose_Day14 | ecosystem: Environmental > Terrestrial > Soil > Agricultural land | place...
CCCCGTCCCCTCCACGCCGTCGGCGGCTGTCCGCCACGGCTCCGTCCGTCCCCAAGCCCCCCGCACTCCGCGGGCAGTCGTGCCGCAGGGCGGCACGGGTGGGCGCGACGGCACCCCGCAGGCGCCGGGCTGCGCAGACCACCCCCGGCCCACACCAACGCCGGCCGCCGGCGACACCGCCACACTTCTGGACAGCCGCGCCACCGCACTCCGCGGGCAGTCGTGCCGCAGGGCGGCACGGGTGGGCGCGACGGCACCCCGTAAGCGCCGGGCTGCGCAGACCCACGCCCGGCCCACACCCGCGCCGGTACCGGTCAGTAGTAGAGCAGGGCTGCGTCCCAGTCCTCGGAGGGGCCGAAGAGGCCGCGGGGTTTCAGGGCGTCCGGGTTCGCGGTCAGGACCTCCGTGGGGACCAACGCGCCCGGCGGCAACGCCTCCACCCTGCACGGCACGGACAGTTCACGCGCCACCGCCTCGGTGAGCCGCCGCTCCACGGCAGCGGCCCGCCCCTCACCCGCCTCCACCTGGATGTGCAGCAGATCCCGCCCGGCCCGCGCACGCCAGAACAGCACGCCGTCCGCCGCGGGCAGCCCGAACACCAGCTCCTCCACCTGGTGCTGGTCCACCGTCCCGGTGCCCACCGGCCAGGCGAAACCGCCCCGCCCCAGCACCCGCACCACCGGCAGCCGCCAGCCGCAGGCGCAGTCCGAGTACTCCACCTCCACCTCGTCGTCGAGGTTGTACCGCAGCAGCGGCATGGCCTCGCGGTACAGCGGTGTCACCACCAGCCGGCCGCGGCCCTCCTCGGACAGCTTCCCGCTCTCCGGGTCCAGGACCTCGCACAGCACCCGGTCCGCCCACAGGTGCAGCCGGCCCTCGGGGCACTGCCCGGCCAGCGTGCCGGTCTCCGTCGAGCCGTACTCCTCCACCACCGGCGCGTTCCAGAGGGCGGAGATGCGCGCCCGCCGGGCCGGGGAGAGCGGCTCGCCGCCCACGAACAGGGCCCGCAGGGAGGGGAAGTCGGTCGCCGGGTCCAGGCCCGCCGCCCGGGCCGCGGCCGCCCACAGCAGGGTCTCCGTGGGGTTCGACCACGTCAGCGAGACTCCCAGGCGGTGCAGCAGCTTCACCGTGCGGGCCGCGGGCGTGGCCGCCGAGCGGCTGTCGGCGGGGACCACGGTCGCCCCCTTGGACCGGGCGGCGGCGTGCGCGAGATGGCCCGTGATCATGAGTGCGTACGGCGTGCGCACCAGGAAGACGTCGCTGGGTTCGATGCCGACCCACTTGCGGGCGTAGCGCTCCGCGAGGTCCGCCCAGTCGTTCCGGGTGTAGTAGGAGGCGGTGGGCTGCCCCGCCGAGCCGCTCGACTCGTGGTAGGTCGCCAGCTCCGTACGGTTCACGGCGAGCAGCCCGAACGGGTAGGCGTCGCGCAGGTCCTGCTTGCTGGTCGGCTCCAGGGAGCGCAGGTCGGCCGGGGTGGCGGGAGCCTGACGGCCGGTGTGGCGGGAGCGGTAGAAGGGGGAGCGGGCCGCGCGCGCGAGGAGCGGCGGCAGCTGCCGCTCCTGGAGCTCGCGCAGTTCGTCGATGCTCTTCCAGTCACCGATCTCCGGCCTGGTCACTGTCATGGCGGATGCCTCCTCGGGACGTCGCCCACGCCTGTCGGCCCAGCACAGCAGCCGCGGGCCGGCACCTCGTGAGTGCGCGCCACTCATCCGCGTGCGCGACGGCCCGGGGGCCCGGCGGGCGGCTGCCGGGGAGGCGGGCGGGTGAAGCTGAGTGACTGCTACTCAGGTGGCCTCCCGGTCGCGGGTGTTGTGCTGGCCCCGATTCCACACGAGACGAGGGAGGGGCCGGGGTGAAGGTCGAGGACATCCATCTGTCGGGCGTGGGCTGCTACGTTCCGGAGCTCGTGCCGACCGACCTGGCGGTCAAGGAAGGCCGCCTCGACGCCGGGGTGCGGGAGGCGTCGGGCATCGAGTCCGTCGCCGTCGAGGACACCGTGCCGGCGCCGGACATGGCGATCCGCGCGGCGCGGACCGCGCTGGCGCGGTCGGGGCAGGAACCCGACGACTTCGCGGCGCTGCTGCACAGCAGCGCCTACCACCAGGGGCCCGACGGCTGGTCGGCCCCGCACTACGTACTGCTCAACACCCTGAACCGGCCGGTTCCGGCGGTGGAGATCCGGCAGGGCTGCCTCGGCATGGTGGCCGCGCTGGAGTCCGCGGCCACCCGGCTGTCCCTGGACCGGTACACCGGCGGCGGGGGCGGGGACAGCGTCCTGCTGACGACGGGCGACAACTTCTCCACGCCGCTGGTGGACCGCTGGACCTCATCCAAGCTGTTCCTGTTCGGCGACGCCGGCTCCTCGCTGGTGGTGTCGCGGCGGCCGGGCTTCGCCCGTGTGCTCGCCGTCGGCTCCCTGTCGGACCCGCGGATGGAGGCGCTGCACCGGGGCGGCGAGGCGCTGCTGCCGCCCAGCGTCACCGCGGGCATCCCGCTCGACTTCGACTCGCGGGTGCAGTACTGGCGCAAGCAGTGGGCGTCCGGGGTGAAGCCGCCCATCGGGCACTTCGGCGACCAGGTCGCGGCGATCGCCGAACGCACCGCCGCCGAGGCCGGTGTGGCGCTGTCGGACATCCGCCGCTTCTGCCACGTCGGCTTCAACGAGGACCCGCTGCTGACCATGTTCCTGGAGCCGCTCGGCGTGACCCTCGAGCAGGGCACCTGGGACATCTGCCGGCGGATCGGCCACACCGGGGTCAGCGACTTCGTCATCGCCCTGGAACGGCTGTGGCTGGACGGCGAGGTCGGCCCCGGCGACCACGTGATGCTCATCGGCGCGGCCACCGGCATGGAGGCCGGGTGCGCCGTCCTGGAGATCACCGCGGAGCCGACGGCCGCGCAGCGCGCGGTGACGCCGGACGAGGAGGCGTGATGCTGGAGCACTGCACCCCCTGGCCGGCCGAACGGGCCGAGCGCTACCGCCGGGACGGGTACTGGCGCGGGGAGAGCCTGGTGCGGCTGCTGGCCGACGCCGCGCGCACGCACGGCCCGAAGACCGCTCTGGTGGGCGGCGGGCGGCGGATCGGCTATGCCGAGCTGGAGCGGGAGGTGCGGCGGCTCGCGGCCGGCTTCCGCGACCGGGGCATCGGCGACGGCGACCGGGTCGTGGTGCAGCTGCCGAACACGCCGGACTTCGTCCGGGTGTGCTTCGCCCTGTTCACCCTCGGCGCCCGGCCCGTCTTCTCGCTGCCCGCGCACCGGGACGTGGAGATCCGCCATCTGTGCGAGCTGTCCGGGGCCGTCGGCTATGTGCATCCGGGGCTGCTGCGGGGCTTCGACCACGCCGCGCTCGCGCGTCGTATCCGCAGTGAGGTGCCCACGCTGCGGCACCTGTTCGTGTGCGGCGACGACCCGTCGGGTACGGACGCCGACCCCGTCGTGCCGCTGTCCGAGGTGGACGGCGATCCGGAGGCCGGCGCCCCGTTCCCCGTCCTGGACCCGTCGGACGTGGCGTTCTTCCTGCTCTCCGGCGGGACCACCGCGCTGCCCAAGCTGATCCCGCGCACCCACGACGACTACACCTACCAGGTGCGTGCCGCCGGCTCGGCGACCGCGCTGACCGAGCGGGACGTGTATCTCGCGACGCTGCCCGCGGCGTTCAACTTCACCTGGGGCTGCCCCGGCATCGTGGGCACGCTGCGGGCCGGCGGCACGGTGGTGTTCGCCGAGGACCCGACGCCCGAGACCTGCTTCCCGCTGATCGCGGCCGAGCGGGTGACCGTCACCTCGGTGGTGCCGAGCGTCGTGCAGCTGTGGCTCGAGGGCGCGGAGTGGCTCCCCGACGACCTGTCGAGCCTGCGTACCGTGCAGATCGGCAGCGCCAAGCTGCACCGCAACATCGCCGAGCAGATCGAGCCCGCCTTCGGCTGCCGTCTCCAGCAGGTGTTCGGGATGGCGGAGGGGCTGTGCACCTTCACCCGGGACGACGACCCGGCGGAGACGGTGCTCGCCACCCAGGGGCGGCCCATCTCCCCGGCGGACGAGATCAGGATCGCCGACGAGGACGGCAAGGAGCTGCCGGCCGGTGAGATCGGCGAACTCCTCGCCCGCGGCCCGTACACCCTGCAGGGCTACTACCGGGCGCCCGAGCACAACGCCCGCGCCTTCACCGAGGACGGCTTCTACCGCAGCGGCGACCTGGCCCGGCTGACCGAGGACGGCAACCTCGTCATCGAGGGCCGGATCAAGGACGTCATCATCCGCGGCGGGGACAAGGTCTCCGCGGCGGAGGTCGAGGGCCACCTCCAGGCGCTGGAGGGCGTGGCCCGGGCGGCCGTCGTGCCCGTGCCCGACGACTTCCTCGGCGAGCGCACCTGCGCCTGCCTGGTCCGGGCGGAGGGCGCCGAGGAGATGCTGCTGCCGGAGCTGAAGCGGGCCATGCAGGCCCGCGGGCTCGCCGAGTACAAGCTCCCCGACCGGCTCGTGTACCTCGAGGAACTGCCCCTGACCGGCCTCGGCAAGACGGACAAGAAGGCGCTGGGCGCGCTGCTGCGCGGCGAGGCCCCGGCCGAGGCGGGGGCGTTCGTGCCCGCCCGTGACCGTACGGGCTGAGCGCCGTCCGCCGCGTCCTGTCATCCCACGACCGAAGGAAGGCCCGCACCGCCCATGGACACCAGTACACCGACCGGGGACCTGGAGCTGCGCGCACAGGTGCGTGACGCCGTCGCCCAGCTCCTGGGCACCGCGCCGGACGAGATCCCGGACGACGCCAACCTCATCCTGCTGGGGCTCGGTTCGCTCGAAGTCATGCGGCTGAGCAGCCGCTGGCGGCGCGGCGGCTTCCCCGTCGACTTCGACTCCCTGCTCTCCGACCCGACCGTGGCCGGGTTCAGCCGTGAGCTCGCCGAGGCGCGGGCGCGGTCCGCGGCGACGGGGGGTGCCGCATGAGCGCACCCGAGCCGCTGCTCGTGCGCGGCGCCCACCTGTACACGGCCGACGACGGCGAACGGGTCCTGCCCGAGGGGTCGTTGCTGGCCGTCGACGGCCGGATCGCCGCCGTCGGGACGGTGGCCGAGGTGGACGCCGCCGTCGCCGCGCTGCCGCCCGGCCAGCGGGCCGCCCTGCGTACGGTGGACGCCCGCCGGATGCTGGTGCTGCCCGGCTTCGTCAACGCGCACTGGCACGAACTGTTCTCCACCCGGCTGCCGTTCAACGGGGCGCTGCGGCCCGCCGACGACCGCGGCGACCAGGCCGGCTTCCTCGGCCACGGCGGCGACATGCACCGCATCTCCGCCGTCTTCGACTCCTTCCACGACCTGATCGCCGGTCTCACCCCGGACGAGGGCGAGGCCATCGCCCGGTTCTCGATGTGGACGCAGCTGCGGGCGGGCGTCACCACGCTCGGTGACGTCGGCTCGGTCAACCGCCCCGAGGCGCTGGCCGCGGCCGCCGTGTGGCTGGGGATGCGCTGCTCGGTGAGCACCTGGGCCACGGACGCCGTGTGCCGGCCCGGGGAGAGCGCGTTCACCCGCAGCCGTGACACCGACGCCGTGCTGTCCGAGATCGAGTCGCTGGTCAAGACGTGCGCGGACGACCCCACGGGCCTGCTGAGGGCCCGCCCCACCGCCGTGTACGGCACCAACATGACCGACGAACTCGGGCGCGGGCTGGCCGGGATCGTGCAGCGCCACGACACCGGTTTCGCCTCGCACATCGGCGCCCAGCGCAACGAGGGCGAGTTCGTCCGCGGCTACTACGGCGACACGCCGGTGCGCCGGTTCGCCGGGCTCGGGCTGCTGGACGAGCGGCTGATGTCGATCCACACCGGGTTCGCCGACGACGAGGAACGCAAGATGCTGCTGGAGGCGGGAGTGCACCTGAGCCACTCCCCCGCCAAGTACGGTTCCGCGGGCGAGTCCGCGATGACGGAGACCCGGCTGATCCCGGAACTGCGCCGCGCCGGACTCGACGTGTCGCTGTCCACCGACGGCCAGCCGCTGGTCTTCCCCGGCATGCCCGAGCAGATGCGGGCCGCCTGGCAGACCCACAACGAGATGTACGCCGACCCGCTGCTGGTCCGGCCCACCGACGCGCTGGCGATGGGCACCCGGATCGCCGCCCGCGGACTGCGCTGGGAGGAGGAGATCGGCAGCCTGGCCCCGGGCAAGCAGGCGGACCTGGTGATGGTTCCGCTGGACGACTGGCGGTTCGTGCACACGCCGCGTCCGCTGGAGGCGTTCCTCGCGGTGGGCGGCTCCGGCGACATCGACACGGTCGTCGTCGGCGGGCGGGTCCTGGTGGAGTCGGGCCGGCCCACCGGCTTCGACGAGGACGCCCTGCTGGCCGACTACGAGGCGGCGCTGCGCTCCTACTCGGTGCGCTGCCTGAAGGTTCCGCAGGAGAGCGTGGACGAGGTGTTCGCGCGCACCACGCGGCGCCGCGCCGCCGAGGAGGCGACCCGATGACGGTGCTGACGCACGATCTCGAGCGGGACGGTCTCGGACTGGACGGCCGGGTGGCCGTGGTGACCGGCGCGGCCGGCGGCATCGGCGCGGAGGTCGTGGCCGAACTGGTCCGCCACCGGGCGGCCGTGGCCCTGGTCGACCGGGACGGGACGGCGCTCGAGGAGCTCGCCGCGCGGCTGCGCAAGGAGGCCGCCGCCGATCCCGCGGCGCCCGAGCCCCGGCTGCTGGCCGTGCCGGCGGACGTGTCGGACGGCGAGGAGGTGGCGGCGGCGGTCGAGCGGGTGGAGAGCGAGCTGGGGCCGATCACGCACCTGGTCAACGCCGCGGGCATCCTGCGCCCCGGTCCGGTGGCCGGGCTGTCCGAGCGCGACTGGGCCGACACCCTCGCGGTGAACGCCACCGGCGTCTATCTGATGAGCCGTGCGGTGGCCGCCCGGATGGCGCCGCGCGGGCACGGGGCGGTCGTCACCGTCACCTCCAACGCGGCCCGCACCGCCCGTACCGGCATGGCCGCCTACGCGGCGTCCAAGGCGGCCGCGCAGGCGTTCACCAAGTGCCTGGGGCTGGAGCTCGCGGGCGCCGGCATCCGCTGCAACGTGGTCGCGCCGGGCTCCACCGACACGCCGATGCTGACCTCCCTGTGGGAGGGCGAGGACGCGGGCCGCCCGTCCATCGAGGGCGCCCCCGACGCGTACCGCGTCGGCATCCCCACCGGCCGGCTGGCCCGCCCCTCCGACGTGGCCCAGGCGGTGGTGTTCCTGCTCTCCGAGCGGGCCGGCCACATCACTCTGCAGGACCTCACGGTCGACGGCGGCGCCACGCTCGGCGTGTGAGCCGCCCGCCGTGGTCCGGGCCGCGTCCGCCGGTACGCACCGCTCCGGCGGACGGGGCCCGGCTCCCAGACGCTCGAAGACCCAGAAGGGCACACCATGACGCAGGCCGCCGTTCCCGAGATCGTCCCCCATGCCATGCCCACCGCCGCCGAGCTGCCGCGGAACACCGCCGAGTGGGTCCTGGACCCGGACCGGGCCGTGCTGCTCGTCCACGACATGCAGCGCTTCTTCGTCGAGAAGCTGCCCGCGCGGCAGTCGCCGCGCACCGAACTCGAACGGCACACCGTCGCGTTGCGCGAGGCGGCGGTCCGCGCCGGGGTGCCGGTCCTCTACACCGCCCAGCCGGGCGGCATGAGCCCCGACGAGCGCGGACTGCTCGCGGACTTCTGGGGCCCCGGCATGAGCGCGCGCCCCGAGGACCGGGCCGTCGTCGACGGGCTGACGCCGGACGAGGGCGACACCGTGCTCGTCAAGTGGCGTGCCAGCGCCTACCACGGCGGTGAGCTGCTGCGGCTGCTGCGCGCCTCGGGCCGCGACCAGATGGTGCTGTGCGGGATCTACGCCCACGTCGGCATCCTGCTGACCGCCGCCGACGGCTTCGCGCACGGCATCCGCACCTTCGTCGCGGGCGACGCCACTGCGGACTTCTCCCGGGGCCACCACCGGCTGGCCCTGCGGTACATGGCGGAGCGGTGCGCCATGGTGCTGCCGACCGGCACCCTGGTGACCGCGCTCGACGGTGACCGGGCGGCCGGCGCCGAGCTCGCGGAGGCACGGTCGTGACCGCCGGCGCGGGCTCGCTGCTGCGCCGGATCGCGGACGGCACCCACGGCGGGCCGTTCGCCCTGCTGCACCGCCCCGAGTCGGGGGCGCCGGACCGGATCGACGTGCTGGCCGGGCCGGTGGACGAGTACGAGACGCTCGCCGGCCTCCCGCTGGACGAGCCGGGCGGCGACGACGGGTTCGAACTGCTGGCCCTGGTCCCGCACCGGCAGATCGGCGAGCGCGGCTTCGACCACGTCGACGACGGCACACCGCTGGCCGGACTGCGGATCACCGCGCAGGAGTCGGTGCCGCTGGACGAGGTGCTCGCCGCCCTCCCCCGGTCCGCCGACCACCCGCTGGCCCTGCGGGACGGGGGCTTCGAACTGGACGACCGGCGGTACGCCGACACCGTGCGCCGGGTCCTGGACGAGGAGATCGCCGGCGGGGCGGGCGCCAACTTCGTGCTGCGCCGCGACTACTCGGCCCGCCTGGCCGGCTGGTCGGTGCCGGCGGCCCTGGCGTACTACGGGCGGCTGCTGCGCCGTACCTCCGGACAGCACTGGACCTTCCTGGTCCACCTCGGCGACCGCACCCTGGTCGGGGCCAGCCCGGAGCGGCATGTGTCCCTGGACGAGGGGCGGGCCGTGATGAACCCGATCAGCGGCACCTACCGCTACCCCGAGGAGGGCCCGGAGGCCGAGGGGCTGCTGGAGTTCCTCGCCGACGACAAGGAGACCAACGAGCTCTTCATGGTCGTCGACGAGGAGCTGAAGATGATGAGCGCGGTGTGCGCGGACGGCGGCCGGGTCCTCGGTCCGCGGCTGCGCATGATGGCGCACATCGCCCACACCGAGTACTTCATCGAGGGCCGCACCGCCCTCGACCCGCGGGAGATCCTGCGCCGCACCCTGCTGGCGCCGACCGTGACGGGCAGTCCGCTGGAGAGCGCCTGCTCGGTGATCGCGCGGTTCGAGCCGGAGGGACGCGGCTACTACTCCGGGGTGGCCGCCCTGGTGGGCCGCCGCGCGGGCGAGCGGACCATGGACTCGGCGATCCTGATCCGGACCATGGACATCGACCGCGCGGGCGCGCTGCGCCTCGGGGTCGGCGCGACGCTGGTGCGCGACTCCGACCCGATGGCCGAGGCCGCCGAGACCCGCGCCAAGGCGGCGGGGCTGCTGGCGGCCGTGGCCGGCGCGGCGGACGAGGACGTGTCGCCGCCCGCCGCCACGGCCGGGCACGGCGACCGGCTGGCGCGGCTGCCGTCCGTACGGGAGGCGCTGGTCCGGCGGAACGAGCCGCTGGCGCCGTTCTGGCTGACCGACCCGGGTGCGCGCAGCACCCCGCGGCCGGCCCTGGCGGGGCGCCGCGTCCTGATCATCGACGCCGAGGACCACTTCACGGCGATGGGCGCCACGCTGCTGCGGGCGCTGGGCTGCGAGGTGGAGGTCCGCCGCTACGACGAGGACTACGCGCTGCAGGGGCCGGACCTCGTCGTCGTCGGCCCGGGCCCCGGCGATCCGCGGGACCGCGGCCACGCGAAGATCGACATCCTGTACGAGGTCACCGGGCAGCTCCTGGAGCAGGACACCCCGTTCCTCTCCGTCTGCCTGGGCCACCAGGTGCTGAGCCGGACACTGGGCCTGGACCTGGTCCGCCGCCCGGTGCCCAACCAGGGCGTGCAGCGCGCCGTCGACCTGTTCGGCTCGCGCGAACTGGTCTACTTCTACAACTCGTTCACCGCGGTCTCCGGCACCGACGAGATCCCGAGCGCCCCGGTGCGCCCCGGCACGGTCCGCATCGCCCGGGACGCCCTCACCGACGAGGTGCTCGCGCTGCGCGGACCCGGTTTCTGCTCCGTGCAGTTCCATCCGGCGTCGGTGATGACCAGGAACGGCGACCGTGTCCTGGGCGACCTGCTCACCGGCCTGCTCGCCCCGCCCGTCTGCCCACCGCCCGACCAGGGAGTCCCGGCGTGATGTCCGTACCCCAGTTCCCCGTGCCGCCGGCCGCCGTACCCGCGGCCGAGCAGCAGCCGCAGTGGCCCGACCCCGACGCGGTGACCCGTGTCCGGGAACGGCTGGCCGGCCTTCCCCCGCTCGTCCGCCCGCACGACAGCGACCGGCTGGCCGCGCTGCTCGGCGAGGTCGCGGGGGGCCGGGCCTTCCTGCTCCAGGGCGGCGACTGCGCCGAGATGGTCGAGCGGGCCACGCCGGCGGCGGTGCACGGCACCGTGGCGACGCTGTCCCGTCTGGCGGGGACCCTGGAGCGGGCCTTCGGGATGCCGGTGGTGACGGTCGGGCGGCTCGCCGGGCAGTACGCCAAGCCGCGCTCCAGCCCGCTGGAGACGGTGCAGGGGCACACCCTGCCCGCCTACCGCGGTGACGCGGTCAACGGCGCGGCGTTCACCGCGGAGGACCGCACCCCCGATCCCCGGCGCATGCTGCGCGCGTACGAGGCGGCCGCGACCACGCTGCGGCTGGTCGCCGACCGTCCGGAGCCGCGGCCGGTGGCGCGGGAGGTGTTCGTGTCCCACGAGGCGCTGCTGATGGACTACGAACTCCCGCTGACCCGGCGGGACTCCCGCACGGGACGCGCGTACGCCGGCTCCGGGCACCTGCTGTGGGCGGGCGAGCGCACCCGGGACCCCGAGGGGGCGCACATCGCGTTCCTGTCCCGGGTCGCCAACCCGGTGGCGGTGAAGATCGGCCCCGGCGCCCGTCCGGACGACCTGCTGCGGCTCGCCCGGACGCTCAACCCCGGCGCGGTGCCGGGCCGGCTGACGTTCATCGTGCGGACCGGTGCGGGCAGCGTCCGGCGGGTGCTGCCGGAGCTGGTCGGCGCGGTCGCGGACGCGGGCGTCCCGGTGGCCTGGGTGTGCGACCCGATGCACGGCAACACCGTCCGTGTGAACGGCCGCAAGACCCGGTACTTCGACGACGTGTACGAGGAGATCGCCGGCTTCTTCGAGGTGCACCGGGCGCTGGGCACGCACCCCGGCGGCGTCCATCTGGAGATGACCGGCGCGGACGTCACCGAGTGCCTGGGCGGCGGTTCGGGAGCGGTGTGGAGCGCGGGCGTGCGCCCCGCCGACCTCGCGTCCCGCTACGAGTCGGCGTGCGATCCCCGGCTGAACCGCACCCAGACCCTGGAACTCGGCCGGCTCGTCGCCGGTCTGCGCACGCCGTCCCTGGTGGCGGCGGGCTGACGGCTCCGGGCAGGGCGGCGCCCTGCCCGGAGCCGTTCCCTCAGGCGGCCCGGCCCAGCGAGTTGCGGGCCGGGCCCTGCAGCGCGCCGCCCAGATCGGAACGGGCGGTGATGCCGAGCTTCTCGTACACCCGGTAGAGGTGGTTCTCGACCGTGCGGACGGAGACCACCAGGCGTGCCGCGATGTCCCGGTTGGACAGTCCCCCGGCGGCCAGGGCGGCGACCTCGCGTTCGCGGCTGGTCAGGGGCGCGGCCCGGTCCGGCTGCCGCTGCTCCTGGGGGTCGGCCCACGGCACCAGCGCGCAGCCCGTCTCCGCGAGGAGGCGGGCTCCGGCGGCACGGGCCAGCCGGCTCGCGCGGCGCCGGCCGTCCCTGCGGTACATGTCCGCGGCCTGCGCCGCGGCCTCGGCCGCCAGTGCGACCGCTCCCATGGTGCGGAAGCGGGCCGACACGTCCTCCAGCGCCTCGCCGTCCGAGCGGGTCAGCGCGACGACGTGGTCGCACTGGAGCCGCATCAGCTCCGAGTGGGCGCCGGCGGCGAGCTGCGCGGCGCGGACGGCGGCCCGCGGCGCGTCGGCGACCCGCACGGCCAGGTGCAGCGCCGCCAGCGCGGTCGCCGGGCGGGCGGCGGCCCGCTGGACGACCTCCAGGGCGCGGCAGGCGGCGCCCGAGCGGTCGCCGGTGTGGGCGAGCACCACGGCGTGCTCGAGGAGGAGGGCGTCGTCGGCGAGCGGGTAGGCGGGGGCGTCCCGGCGTGCGGCCTGCGCCTCGACCAGCGTCTGCAGCGCCTCCGTCGGCCTGCCCGCCTCGGCGAGCGCGCCCGCGAGCTGGGCCAGCGTCCAGGAGGGTGTGCCGAGCCAGTCGCGCCGCACCCGCAGGGTGCTGGCGCCGCGCAGCAGGGTGACGGCCTCGGCGGGGCGGCCGAGCAGCCGCAGCAGGCGGGAGCGGAGCAGCGCCAGCTGGAGCTGGCGCAGGTCGTCGCCGGGCGTCGCGAAGCGGCCGGTGGCGTCCAGCGTGTCCGCGACACGGCCGAGGTCGCCCTGCGCGAAGGCGCAGCGGGCCGTCACGACCAGGCAGCGCAGCCGGGCGTCGTCGTGCCAGCCGCCGAGGTCGCGGGCGTGCCGGGCGATCAGTGCGAGCGCCTCGGCGGGCCGGCCGAGCTCGCTCAGCGCGAAGGCGGCGGGGGGCAGCAGGTGCTGCACCACCACGGAGTCGGGCTGTTCGCCCGGCAGCACGGTGCGTCCCGTGCGGGCCGCGTCGTCGGGCCGGTCGGCGAGCAGCGCGAGGACGGCGTGGAAGCCGTGCCGGACGCCGGTGCCCTGGGCGCCGAGTCCGGCGGGCAGTCCGTCCACGACGGCGGCGGCGTCCGCGCCGCGGCCCAGTCCCCAGGCGGCGTTGTCCGCCCGGTCGTGGACGGCGGCGATCAGCTCGTCGCGGGGCAGCCCGTGCGGGGCCGCACCCGGCCGTTCGGCGAGGGCGCCCGCGAAGACCGCCTCGGCCTCCTCGTGCCGCCCCTGCCCGGCGAGGGCCCGCCCGAGCAGCAGCGCGGCACGTGCCTCGTCGGCGGTCACCACCCCACCGCCGGCCCCGTCGCCCTCGCCCGCCACGGAAACGTTGTCGGCACCCGCCACACCACGGGCCGGGCCGGACACCGGAGCCCCGCCACCGGCCGGCCCGGCGGACGATGTCCGCCGGGCGTCGCGGGGCGGGCGGGGGTTGCCGAGTACGGAGCGGCACAGTTGTTCGGTGAGGGCGAAGTCGCGGCGGTGGGCCGCCGTGCGCGCCGCGGCGAGCAGTACCGCCGGTTCCGGGACGCGGCCCGCGGCCATGCGCAGGGTCGCCATCCGCACCACGTCGTCCTCGCGCCGCGCGCCGGTGGCCTCGATCGCGTCGGCGAGCTGCAGCCGCAGCCGCTGGGCGGTGAGGCCCGACATGCGGTCCGCCACCACCGCCCCGGTGAGCGGTTCGGTCAGCCGGATGCCGACCCGGCGTCCGCTGTACTCGATCTGCACCAGGTCGCGTCCGTCGAGGGTCTCCGCGGCGCGGGCGAGACCGAGCCGTTCGGCCAGTCCGTACTCGACCGGCCCGGCCACGGCCAGCACGTTCACCAGTTCCTGTTCCTCCGGGGCCAGGTCGCGCAGCCGGAGGAGGACGATGTCGGCCAGCCGCTCGGGCGGCCGTGCGGGCAGCCCGTCCCAGTGCCACCGCCCGTCGACGCGGCGCAGCGAGCCGTCCGTCAGCGCGTACTCGACGAGTTCGTGCAGGATCAGGGCGTTGCCCCGGGTGGTGGCCCAGAGCCGTTCCAGGGTCGCGGAGTCCACCGGCCCGCCGACCCTGCCGTGGAGGATGGAGCTCACCACGTCCCGGGCGAACGGCCGTACCTCCAGGCGTTCCACGAGGCGCTCCACCCAGAGTTTGTCCACCCCGGTGGGCAGCGCCGCGTCCCGCCGGGCGGTGGCGGCGACCGCCACCCGCCCGGACGCGGTCAGGCGGTACAGCCGGTGGGCGGCGGACTCCTCCACCAGGTGGGCGTCGTCGAAGCCGACGACGGTGCGCCGTGCCGGATCGCTGTGGCGTCGTACGGACTCCAGCCGGTCCAGGCACTCGGCGAGCGAGCAGAAGTTCTCCGCGCAGCCGGTCTCGGGACCGCCCGCCCCGCCGACCGCCACGACGGTGCGGCCCTCGGCCGCGACGCGTTGGAGTGAGGCGGCGAGCAGGCGCGTCTTGCCCACGCCGGTGGTGCCGGTGAGGAGGATCCCGCCGCGGTCCGTCAGCGCGGAGCCGATGGCCCGCAGTTCCCCCTGACGAGCCGTGACCGCCCACATCTGTTCGATCTCGGTCGGCATGTCGATCCTTATCAAGGATAGGTGAAAGACATTGTTCACGGAACGTACGGAATAGCAGTCGCCCTTTTTACGGAGGCCGCTTTCCCGGAAGATCCCACCGACGGGGACGAGTGCGCGGGACAGCGGCCGTGAAATGTGCCGCGTGTTACCTCGTGTTCACGATAGGAGAGCAGTCGGACGCCGCACTGAGGCGATTCTGACACCGCGCTGACACGGCGGATGAGCGACAGCCAAGGCTGGATGGTGCCGTGCCCGCGGGAGTCCGCCCGGAAGGGCCGGCCGACCGGCCGGGCAAGATCACCGAAACCGCTCCCACCTGCGGATACGTTCCATTTCAGGTGCCCTGACCGCGCCTCGGCGACCTCTCTCCCATCGCTCACGATTGAGTTGCGCGAAGGGTGTCCGCCTCCCTACGCTCCCGAACTGCGAGCGGCGGCCTGACCGCTCTTCATTCTCCCGAAGAAACCCGCCCACTCCGCTGTCGCGAACAACGCGCCGGAGTGCACGCGTACGTATAGGCACGAGAAAGGAACGGGTCATGGGCAAGGTCACGGCCGACGAGGTGCAGAAATGGCTGATCGAGAAGATCGCGGAGCGGCTCGGTGAGCAGCCCTCGGCCATTCCGCCGGGCCAGTATTTCGACGAACTCGACATGGACAGCACGGAGGCGCTGATCATCGCCGGCGAGATGGAGAGCTGGCTGGGCTTCGAGCTGGGCACCACGGCGCTGTGGTACCACCCCACCATCGAGGCCCTGTCGGCGCACATCGCCGAGGAGAGTGCGCGGCATGGCGCGACGGCCTGACGCGACGTCGCCGCCGAAGCCGCTGATACGTCACCGGGACGCCGCGCCCGGCGCGGGCACCGTCTACGCGGTGCACCCCGGCGCGCTGCCCGTCGGCGTCTGGTCCGGGCTGGCCGGCGCGCTGCCGGAGGAGACCGGGTTCGCCGTCCTCGACCTGGGCGCGGTGCCCGAGTACGGGGAGGCCGCGCTCGCCCCGGAAGTCTCCCGGCTGACCATCGACCACCTCGTCGGCCTGCTGACCGCCGCCTACCGCGCCGACCGCGACCGCACCGGCGCGGCCGGCACGGACAGCGTGCTGGTGGGCTGGTCCTTCGGCGGAGTCCTGGCCCACGGCATGACCGAGCGGCTGGCGCCGGAGGAGCGGCCCCGCGGCGTGGTGCTGCTGGACAGCATCGCCCCCGTGGACGCCTACCAGCACACCGAGGGCGACGAGGTCGAACCCGCGCTCGTGCTGCGCTGGTTCGCGATGTTCCTGGGCGCCCGGCGCGGCGCGGAGGTCCGTCCGCGCCCCGTGCCCGAGGGCGCGGATGCCGACACCGCGCTGGCCCGGCTGCTCGAGGACGCGATCGCCGCGGGCGCCCTGCCGCAGGGCACGCCCATGGCCGGCATACGCAAGCTCTTCGAGGCGTACACGGCGGGGCTGCTGCGCAACAACAGGCTGACGGCTCCCTACCGCCCGGAGCCCGCCACCGTTCCGCTGGTCCAGATCAAGGCCGGCGACAGTCTCGTCCCGTCGGACCCCACGCTCGGCTGGAGCGAGCTGGCCGGCCACGGGATCACCGCCCACTCGGCGCCCGGCGACCACTACACCATGCTGATCCGCCCGGACGCCTCGCAGGCCATAGCCGGACTGGTGCCATCCCTCCGGCCGGCGCACCTCGTCACGACCCGGAGGCCCTCGCCGTGAACGAATCCCAGCAACGCACCCTCGACCGACGACTCGCCCGCGACCCGATCGCCATCGTCGGCCTGTCCGCGCTGTATCCGCAGGCGCGCAACCTCCAGGAGTACTGGTCCAACGTCGTCGCGGCGGCCGACTGCACCACGGAGGTGCCCGCCACCCACTGGGACGTCGGCGAGTTCTACGACCCCGACCCCTCGGCGCCCGACAAGACGTACGCCAAGCGCGGCGGGTTCATCCCGGACGTGCCGTTCAACCCGCTCGAGTTCGGCCTGCCGCCGAACACGCTCGAGGTCACCGACGTACTGCAGCTGCTCAGCCTGATGGTCACCCGCGACCTGCTGAAGGACGCGGGGGCGGACCGGGAGTGGTACGACGCCTCGCGCACCGGCGTGGTGCTCGGCATCACCGGCGCCAACCAGCTGACCCAGCCGCTCACCGCGCGTCTGCAGAGCCCGGTGCTGAAGGAAGTGGTCCGCAGCTGCGGGCTGTCCGACCGGGACGCGGAGGAGATCGCCGCCAAGTTCCGTATGGCGTACGCCCCGTGGGAGGAGAACTCCTTCCCGGGCATGCTCGGCAACGTCGTCGCCGGCCGGATCGCCAACCGGTTCGACCTCGGCGGGATCAACATGACGATCGACGCCGCCTGCGCCAGCTCGCTCGGCGCCGTCCGCACCGCCGTCAGCGAACTGCTGGAGGGCCGGGCCGACACCATGCTGGCCGGCGGGTGCGACGCCGAGAACACGATCTTCATGTACCTGTGCTTCAGCAAGACCCCGGCGCTGTCGAAGTCGGGCCGCATCCGCCCGTTCGACAGCGAGGCGGACGGCACGCTGATCGGTGAGGGCATCGGCATGCTCGCCCTGCGCCGGCTGGCCGACGCCGAACGCGACGGCAACCGGATCTACGCGGTCCTGCGGGGCCTGGGCACCTCCAGCGACGGGCGCTTCAAGTCCATCTACGCGCCGCGCAAGGAAGGCCAGATGGTGGCGCTGAACCGCGCCTACCGGGACGCGGACGTGTCCCCCGACAGCATCGAGCTGTTCGAGGCGCACGGCACCGGCACCGCGGTCGGCGACGCCACCGAGATCAGCGCGCTCACCGAGGTGGTGGCGAAGGACGGCGGGGAGCGGGAGTACGCGGCCATCGGCAGCGTCAAGTCCCAGATCGGGCACACCAAGGCGGCGGCGGGCGCGGCCGGGCTGATCAAGCTGGCGCTCGCCCTGGAGCACAAGGTGCTGCCGCCCACCATCAACGTCGGCAAGGCCTCCGCGTCCTTCGGCCCGGACAGCCCGTTCTACGTCAACTCCGAGAGCCGGCCGTGGATCCGTGACCCGAAGCGGCCCAACCGCCGTGCCGCGGTCTCCGCGTTCGGCTTCGGCGGCACCAACTTCCACGCGGTCCTCGAGGAGTACGGCGACGGCGACGACGTCGCGGTGCGGTTCCCGGTCGCCCGGGTGCACCTGTGGCACGCTCCCGACCCGGCTGCCCTCGCCGACCTGCTGGCCGCGGGCGGCACGCCCACCGGCGGCCCGGTGCCCGAGGGGCACGCCCGTCTCGCCTACGCCGCACGCGGCGAGGACGACGCCCGGGCGCTGCGCGAGACGGCGCTCGGTGAGCTGCGGTCCCGTGCCGAGGCCACGGAATGGACCCACCCGAAGGGCATCCACTACCGCCGCTCGGCCGGCGAGACCGGCAGGGTGGGCGCGCTCTTCGCGGGCCAGGGCAGCCAGTACGTGGCGCCGGGACTGAGCGCCGTACTGGCGCTGCCGCCGCTGCGCTCCTCCTTCGACCGGGCCAACCGCCACTACCCGGAGGACACCCCGCTGTCCCGGGTGGCGTTCCCGCAGCCGCTGGTCGACGAGGCCGGCCGCGCCGCGCAGGAGGCCGCCCTGCGGGCCACCGCCTACGCGCAGCCGGCGATCGGGGCGCTGTCCGCGGGCCACTTCCGGTACCTGACCGAACTCGGCTTCGCCGCCGAGGGTTTCCTCGGCCACAGCTTCGGCGAGCTGACCGCGCTGTACGCCGCCGGGGTCTACGACGAGGACACCCTGCACCGGCTGGCGCGCGCCCGCGGCAGCGCCATGTCGCCGGCGTCCGGACAGGCCGACGACACCGGGACGATGGCGGCGGTGTTCGCTCCGGAGGAGCGGGTCGCCGAACTGCTGGCGGAACGCTCCGGGCTGCTGGTCTGCAACCGCAACGCGCCCGACCAGATCGTGGTGGGCGGCGCCACGGCGGAGGTGGAGCGGCTGCTCGAGGCGGCGGAACGCGCGGGTGTCCGCGCTCGCCGGCTGCCGGTGTCCGCCGCCTTCCACACCCCGTTCGTGGCACACGCGGTGGACGACTTCCGTACGGCCGTGGAGGCCGCCGAGATGGCGGCGCCGCGCGGCCGGGTCTACGCCAACACCTCCGGGGCGGACTACGGCCCGGACGTCGCGGGCAACCGCCGGGTCCTCGCCGAACAGCTCATCCACCCGGTGGAGTTCGCCGCCCGGGTCGAGGAGATGTACGCCGACGGGTTCCGCGTCTTCGTCGAGTTCGGGCCCGGCACGGTGCTCACCGGGCTGGTGGGCAGGATCCTGCGCGGGCGCCCGCACACCGCGGTGTCGCTGGACGGCGGCCCCGGCAGGGACGCCGACCTGACGCTCAAGCAGGCGGTGGCGCGGCTCGCGGTGCTGGGCCTGCCCCTGGCCACGAGCGACCGCTACGCGGCGGAGCCGGAGAAGGAGACGCCGGCGAAGGGCATGACGGTGATGCTCAACGGCATCAACTACGTGTCTCCGGAGCGCCGCGCCGCCTACCAGGACGCGCTGGCCAACGGCTACCGGGTCGCGGCCCCCGCCGCACCGGCACCGGCCGCACCCGTCGCCGTGGCACCGGCTCCCGCCGTGGCACCGGCCCCCGCCGTGGTGGCGCCCCCGGCGCAGTCACCGCGACCGGCCCCCGAAGCGCCCGTCCTCCGCGCACCGGCCGTCGTTCCGCAACCGGACCACCCTCGCCCCGCCCAGGAGAACGAACCCATGCCGAGCGACCGTCTCACCGAGCTGATCTCGGACCATCTCTCCCTCCACGACGACTATCTGAACGGCCAGTTGCAGAGCGCCGAGCGCCTCGCGCGGCTCCTGGAGCGCGCGGACGAGCAGGACAGGCTGGACCAGGTGCTGCCCGGGATCGGCTCGGTCAAGGAGCACGGGCTGGCGATCGGCCGGACCCACATCCGGGCCAACGAGGTCCTGGCCCGGCTGGCCGGCCTGGAGCTCGGCAACGAGGCCACGGCCGCCCCGGCGGCGCCCACCCGTCCGGCTCCGGCCGTGCCGGCGCCCGCCGCGGTGACGCCCGTCCCGGTGACGCCCGTCGCCGTGGCGCAGGAGCCCGCGCTTCCCGCACCGCCCCTCCCGGAACCGGCGGTCGCC
>Ga0247820_10000610_pt1 | contig 19231 bp, 15 predicted proteins | sample 13C_Glucose_Day1_2_FD_192480 | JGI IMG/M metagenome (GOLD analysis project Ga0247820, IMG submission 192480) | Soil microbial communities from agricultural site in Penn Yan, New York, United States - 13C_Glucose_Day14 | ecosystem: Environmental > Terrestrial > Soil > Agricultural land | place...
GAGCGCGTTGACTGGACCGTTGCCCTCCCCCGTGGCGACCACGCGCTCGCCGCCCGCGACGACCTTGACCGTCGCCTCGGAGAGTGCGCTGTCGTCGCCGCGCGCGTCGGTGATGACCCGCCACGACTCGACGTCGAAGTAGGCGTCCACGTCGCCATCGACCTCGCGGCGCAACAGCAGCTCGAAGGATGCGTCGGCAGCGTCGAACGTGTATCCGCGCAGCTCGAGGTCCTTGACCTTGGCGAGGATCCGGGTGAGCAGGGCGTCGTCACCCCTGAGGTCGAAGCCGAGCTCTCGGCCCTTGAGCTCGATGCTCGCCCGACCCGCCATGTCGGAGACGAGCATGCGCATGTCGTTGCCCACCAGGGTGGGGTCGGTGTGCTGGTAGAGGTCGGGGTCGATCCTGATGGCGCTGGCGTGCAGCCCGGCCTTGTGCGCGAACGCGCTCGCCCCGACGTAGGGCTGACGGCTGTAGGGCGGCACGTTGGTGATCTCGCTGATGGCGTGCGCGATGCGCGTTGCCTCCGCCAGCCGCGACTCCTCGAGGAGGGGCAGTCCCTGCTTGATCTGGAGGTTGCTGACGACGGTGAGCAGGTCCGCGTTGCCGGTCCGCTCGCCGTAGCCGTTGATCGTGCCCTGCACGTGCGTGGCCCCGGCGCCGACCGCGGCCATGGAGTTGGCCACCGCGCACCCGGTGTCGTTGTGGCAGTGGATCCCGAGGCGGGCGGACGTCGCATCGAGCACCTCCGCGACGACGTCGGCCACCTGGTTCGGAAGCATGCCGCCGTTGGTGTCGCACAGGGCCACGACCTCGGCGCCGGCCTCGACGGCGGCGCGCACGGCCTCGAGGGCGTAGTCCCGGTTGGTCGCGTAGCCGTCGAAGAAGTGCTCGGCGTCGAGGAAGACCCGGCGGCCCTCGGAGCGCAGGAAGGACACGGTGTCGCGGATCATCTCGAGGTTCTCCGCCAGCGTGGTGCGCAGGGCCCGCTCGACATGGCCGGCATGCGACTTGGCGACCAAGGTCACCACCGAGGCACCGGAGTCGACGAGGGCGCGGACCAGGGGGTCGTCGGCCGCGTTCCCGCCGGCCCGCCTGGTCGCGCCGAACGCCGCGAGGGTGGCGTTGCGCAGCCTGAGCTCCTGCTGGGCCCGCGCGAAGAACTCGGTGTCCTTGGGGTTCGCGCCCGGCCAGCCGCCCTCGATGTAGCCGACCCCGAGCTCGTCGAGGTGCTGCGCAATGGCGAGCTTGTCGGACACGGAGAGGTTGAGTCCCTCCTGCTGCGCACCGTCGCGCAGAGTGGTGTCGTAGACGTGCAGGTCGCTCATCGGGTCGTCCTCGGGTGGTTCGGTGTCGGTCGCTGCCCAGTCGTCCTGGTGGTCATTGTCCCGCGTCGGCCACTGCCCGGCTGGGGTGGTGCCCGGCGGCGACTGCTCATACAAAGCAAAAGACCCCCCGGGTGTGGGAGGTCTGCGCGACGAGGGAGTCTCGTCGCGCTAGTCGATAATCACCATGGCGGTGGCCATGTGCCAGGTCGTCACGGGATGAGCGTCGCACAGCCGTGCCGAAATGCGAACACCCCGTCCGCCATCTGGTCGGCAGGCCGGCTGGGGGTGGCCCGGTATGGGTGATCGCCGACGCTGAGGGTCGGCTCACACCCCCCACAGAGGCCGTCTGGCGTCAGTCCGCCGACCGGATGGCCGCTGCCACGAGGGCGTGGAACAGGCGCGGGTCGGTCCCCACCTCCGGGTGCCACTGGACCCCGACCCGAAAGCTGGCACCGGGGTCCTCCATCGCCTCCAGGGTCCCGTCGTCGGCCCATGCCGACGGGACGAAGCCCGGGTGGCTCAGCACCGACTGGTGGTGGTAGGTCGGAACTTCGACAGCGGGGCCGAGGAGCTGCGCCGTGAGGGTGCCCTCCACGGTCGCGACCGTGTGCACGGCATACCTGCCCTGGCCCAGCGAGTGCCCGTGGTGGCCCACCCGGTCCGGGACGTGCTGCTCGAGCTCGCCGCCGGCCGCGACCGCCATGACCTGCATGCCGCGGCAGATGCCGAGGACGGGCATGTCGCGCGCGGCGGAGACCCGCGCCAGGGCGAGCTCGAGCTCGTCCCGGTCGCGGCGTGCCCCCTGCACGGACAGGTGCGGCTCGGCGCCATAGCGGCTGGCCTCCACGTCCGCGCCACCGGCGAGGATGAGGCCGTCGATCCTGTCCAGGACCTCGGCTGCCAGCGCGTCGTCGGCGTCCACGCGCGGCGGGACGAGGACGACCAGCCCTCCAGCCCGCTCGACCTGGCGGACGTAGTCGTGCGGGACGAGGGCGCTCGGCACGTCCGTCCAGTCCCCCTGCGAGGCCGGCTCGAGGTAGCAGCTGATGGCGATGACGGGGCGCCGTTCAGGCATGGCGGGGATCGCGCCTGCCACTAGACGAGGCGGACCATCCAGCCGTGGGTGTCCTCGGTGCGGCCGTACTGGATGTCGAGCAGGGAGGAGCGGATCCGGGCGGTCACCGCCCCCACCTCGTTGTCGTGGATGACGACCTCGCCGCCGTCCCAGGCCAGCCGGCCGACGGGGGTGACGACCGCTGCGGTGCCACAGGCGAAGACCTCGGCGATCTCCCCCGACGCGGCCCCCTCGCGCCACTCGTCGATGGAGATGCGGCGCTCGGTGACGTCGTGACCGAGCTCCTTGGCCAGGTCGACGATCGAGTCGCGGGTGATGCCCTCGAGGATCGTGCCGGTCAGCTCCGGCGTCACGATGCTGCCGTCGCGCAGGACGAAGAAGAGGTTCATCCCACCGAGCTCCTCGACCCAGCGGTGCTCGAGCCCGTCGAGGAAGGCGACCTGGTCGCAGCCGTGGCTCGACGCCTCGACCTGCGCCGCCAGGCTCGCCGCGTAGTTCCCCCCGCACTTGGCCGCCCCGGTGCCGCCGGGCGCCGCCCGGACGTACTCGCTGGACACCCAGATGCTCACCGGCTTCAGACCGCCACTGAAGTAGGGACCGGCCGGCGATGCGATGACGCTGTACGTGACCTTCGCGGCGGGCCGAACCCCGAGGAACGCCTCGGAGGCGAACATGAACGGCCGCAGGTAGAGGCTCGCCTCACCGTGCTCGGGCGAGGGCACCCACTCGTGGTCGACCTCGACCAGGGCCTTGAGCGAGCCGATGAAGGCGGCCGGTGGGAGCTCCGGAAGGGCCAGCCGGCGGGCGCTGCGCACGAAGCGGGCGGCGTTCTGGTCCGGACGGAAGGTCCAGATCGAGCCGTCGGACCGCCGGTAGGCCTTCATGCCCTCGAAGATCTCCTGCGCGTAGTGCAGGACGGCGGCGGAGGGCTCGAGGGACAGGGGGCCGTAGGCGGTGACGCGGCCGTCATGCCAGCCGCGGTCGGGGGTCCAGGTGGCCAGCACCATGTGGTCGGCGAAGGTCTTGCCGAAGCCGGGGTTGGCCAGCACCGCCTCGCGCTGCTCGTCGGGCAGCGGGTCCTGGCGCCGCTCGACGGTGAACTCGAGGGTGTGCTCGGACAGGGCCGGAGCCTCGGTCATCTGTACCTCCAACGTGCGACGGGATGCTTCCTGCAGGCTACCGCTGCTCCCGCCAGCGCCGGGTCGGGGTGATGGCGAGCGCGGTGAGCTCGCGATCACCCCGACCGCCGATCATGGGCGGGCGCGGGGCGCTCAGAGTCGGGCGGCGATGGCGTCGCCGATCTCGGCCGTGGTGCGGGCCGCCGGGCCCCGCTCGGCGAGGTCGGTGGCGACCGCTCGCTCGACGCGGGCGGCCTCCTCGGCGCGGCCGAGGTGCTCGAGCAGCATCGAGACCGAGAGGATGGTTGCCGTCGGGTCGGCCTTGCCCTGCCCCGCGATGTCGGGCGCGGAGCCGTGGACGGGCTCGAACATGCTGGGCGTCGTGCGCGCCGGGTTGATGTTGCCGCTCGCCGCGAGGCCGATGCCGCCGGCGATGGCCGCGGCGATGTCCGTGATGATGTCGCCGAAGAGGTTGTCCGTGACGATCACGTCGAACCGGCCGGGGTCGGTGGTCAGGAAGATGGTCGCGGCGTCGACGTGCAGGTAGTCGGTGCTCACCTGCGCGAACTCCTCCCCCACCTCCTCGACGGTGCGCCGCCAGAGGTGCCCCGCGTACGTGAGCACGTTGTGCTTGTGCACCAGCGTCAGGTGCTTCCGCTCGCGGCCTGCCGCCCGGGCGAACGCGTCGCGGACGACGCGCTCCACGCCGAACCGGGTGTTGACGCTGACCTCCGTGGCCACCTCCGCGGGGGTGCCGGCCCGCAGGACCCCGCCGTTCCCGACGTAGGGACCCTCGGTCCCCTCCCGGACGACGACGAAGTCGATGCCGTTCGGCGCCACCCGCGCGACGTCGAGCGGGCTGGTCGCCCCCGGGTAGAGGCGGGCGGGGCGGAGGTTGACGTAGTGGTCGAGCGCGAAGCGCAGCGGCAGCAGCACGCCGCGCTCGAGGACGCCGCTGGGCACCCCGGGGTCGCCGATCGCCCCGAGCAGGATCGCGTCCTGGCCGCGCAGCTCCTCGAGGACCGAGTCGGGAAGGGTCTCGCCGGTGGCGTGCCAGCGGCGAGCGCCGAGGTCGTACTCCGTGGTGTGCACCTTCGGGCCGCTGGCTCCGGTCACGGCCGACAGCACCTTCAGCCCCTCGGCCACGACCTCGGGGCCGATGCCGTCACCGCCGATGACGGCGATGTCCAGGGTGTCCTTCGGGTGCTCGTCAGCCATCCCGCCAGCCTACGGACGGTCTTGCGATCTGATACCGACGTCTCACATGACGAACGGCCCCACAGCGGATGCTGGGAGCCGTTCGTCGTGCGCCGTGGCGCGGGGCGTCAGTCGTCGGTGTGACCCTGCTCGCGCAGGTCCATCGACTCCTGCAGTGCCTGTCGGGCCTTCTTCGCCTCTTCGCTCATGATCATCAGTCCTTTGCATTCCCCTGTGTCCCAACAGGAGACAGATTTCGGGTGGAGTTCTACGGGGGGCGCTCCCGGATTCGGGGCGCCCGGTCAGCCGGTGCACGCGGGATCTCCGCGGCGAGGAGGCTGACTACCGGAACTCGCCGCGGCACTGAATAAGTACGACCTGCCGCGTCATGTCCCTGAGGTTACGTGGACGTCCAACTAACCGAAACCCGTTTCCCACACATTGAGACGGCGTGGACACTCGATCACCCACAGAGCGTGGGCACTCGATCACGCCACGAGAGCAGGCAGCCGTATGCCGCGTGCGCGGGGCGCGCACGCGGCATACGGGAAGTGGATGGCCGGCACCGGTTCGGGGTGGTTGGCGCGCGCGGTAGCGCTCGGCCACCACCCCGAACCAGGTGAGCTGGGCAGGGATCAGCCCTCGAGGTCGACGACCTTGACCTCGGCCTTGATCTCGGTGGCGATGGCACTCACGACGTCGGCCGGGATGGCGCTGTCGACGGTGAGGGCGACGAGGGCGCGGCCGCCCTTCTCGTCGCGCGCCACCTGCATGCCGCCGATGTTGACGTCCGCCTCGCCGAGCAGGCGGCCGACCGCGCCGACGATGCCGGGCCGGTCGGTGTAGGTGAAGAAGGCCATGTGCTCCGAGAGCGGCACCTCGAGGTCGAACCCGTTGAGCCCGACAACCTTCTCGACCATCCGGGGGCCGGTCAGCGTCCCGGACACGCTCACGGTCGTGCCATCGGCCAGCGTGCCGCGCAGGGTCGTGACGTTGCGGAAGTCCGGGCTCGTCGGGTCGGTCAGCAGCCGCGTCTCGACGCCGCGCTGCTCGGCGAGCAGCGGGGCGTTGACATAGGTCACCGGGTCCTCGGTGAGGTCGGTGAACAGGCCCTTGAGCGCCGACAGCTTCCAGATGCTGACGTCGTGCTCGGTGATCTCACCCTTGACGTCGACATCGAGCTGGACCGGGACACCCCCGGCCACGGCGGTGAAGATCCGACCGAGCTTCTCGACCAGCGCGATCCCCGGGCGGACCTCCTCGTCGATGGCACCGCCGGAGACGTTCACGGCGTCGGGGACGAGGTCCCCGCCGAGTGCCAGCCGAACGGACCTGGCCACGGCCACGCCGGCCTTCTCCTGGGCCTCGTCCGTCGAGGCTCCGAGGTGCGGCGTGACGACCACGGACTCGTGCTCGAAGAGCGGGCTCTCGGTCGTCGGCTCCTTCGCGAACACGTCGATGCCGGCGCCTGCCACGCGGCCCGCGGCCAGCGCCTCGGCGAGGGCCTCCTCGTCGACGATGCCACCGCGTGCCGCGTTGATGATGCGCACCGTTGGCTTGACCTTGGCGAGCGCCTCCTTGCCGATGAGACCGACCGTCTCCGGGGTCTTGGGCAGGTGCACCGTGATGAAGTCGCTCTGCTCGAGCAGCTCGTCGAGGGTCACCAGCTGCGCACCCAGCTGGCCGGCCTTCTGCGCCGAGACGTACGGGTCGTACGCCAGGACCTCCATCCCGAAGCCCTTGAGCCGCTCGGCCACGAGCTGGCCGATCCGGCCGAAGCCCACCACGCCGACCTTCTTGTCGAGCAGCTCGACGCCGCCGTACTTGCTGCGCTTCCAGGCGCCGCCCTTGAGGGCCTGGTTGGCGGGGGCGATGTTGCGCGCCGTCGCCAGCAGGAGGCCCACGGCGAGCTCGGCCGCCGAGGTGATGTTCGAGGTGGGGGCGTTGACCACCATGACCCCCGCCTGGGTCGCGGCCGGGACGTCGACGTTGTCGAGCCCCACGCCGGCGCGCGCGATCACCTTGAGCTTCTTCGCGGCCGCGAGGGCCTCGGCGTCCATCTTCGTCGCGGAGCGCACCAGCACGGCATCGACCTCGGCGAGCGCCGGCAGCAGCTCGTCGCGGTTGGCTCCGTCGCACGTCCGGATCTCGAAGTCCGGGCCGAGGGCGTCGATGGTGGCGGGCGAGAGTTCCTCGGCGATCAGCACGATCGGCTTGGTCACGGGTCAGTCCTTCGGTCACGGGGTGGGTGCGGCCCCGAGAGGGGTCCGCGCGAGCCAGGCACCGCACTGTGCCGCGCCCAGCATACGGGCAGCCGCCCACGATGTGGATGGATAGTCCCGCGATGTGAGCGGAGTCCCAGGGGTCGATGGCCACTGCGCACGCCGGACCGGTCAACCCGGCGAAAAGCCCTGGGCGGAGCGTCCCGCCGGCCTGCAGGATGGTCCGCATGCGGATACTCGTCACCGGCGGGGCCGGCGCCCTCGGAAGCCTCGTGATGGCGCAGCTGCGGGAGCGGGGCCACGACGGCGTGGCTGCCAGCCGACGCTCCGGCGTCGACCTGTCCACCGGCGCCGGGATCGATGAGGCGACGCGGGACGTGGAGGCGGTGGTGCACTGCGCCACCAGCCCCCTGCATGCCCGCGCCGTCGACGTCGGCGGCACCCGGCGTCTCGTCACCGCGCTGGCCGCGCAGCCCACCCCGCCGCACCTCGTCGTCATCTCCATCGTGGGCTGTGACCTCAACCCCTACCCCTACTACGTCGCCAAGACGGCTGCCGAGGGGATCGTCATGGGCAGCGGCCTGCCTGCCACCGTCGTGCGGGCGACGCAGTTCCACTCCTTCGCGGCCCTGGTCGGCCGGGCCCTGACCATCGGTCCCCTCGCCTTCTCCCTGGGCGACATGGCTGTCCAGCCCATCGATCCGCTCTGGCTGGCCTCGCGGCTGGCCGACGCAGCTGCAGGGCCCCGCCCTGCCGGACCGACTCGCGGCACGGACCTCGCCGGGCCCGAGTTCCTGACGATGGCGCAGGTGGCGTCGAAGCTCTGCGCGCACGCGGGCCGGCCGGCACCCAGGCTGGTGCGGATCCCGCCGGTCGGGGGCACCCTGCGCTCCTTCTCGGCGCACACCAACCTCCCCGGGCCCGAGGCCCTCACCGGCGGCCCGTCCTTCTCGGCATGGCTGTCCTCGCAACCCGCTCGGCCCCGCGTGCACTAGACCGGGGCTGTGGCAAGGCCGCAACCGCTCGGCCGTCGGCGCTCCGCCCCGCGGAGGCTGCCGGTCAGGGCGTGCTGCGCTGACCCCTCACCAGCCTGGACGTGCCCGCCACGACGCCGACGACGGCCAGCAGGGCGAGCAGCGCCCACCACCAGGGCACCGCCCCGACCCACGCCTCGACGACCGCGAAGCCGACCGTGGTGTACACGCCGGCCCACACCAGCGAACCGGCCACGGCAGCGGGCAGGAAGCGGGCCATCGGCATGCGCAGCGCCCCGGATGCGGCGATGACCGCGGTCTGCAGTCCGATGGTGAGGAAGGACAGGGCGACCGCCGGCGCACCCACCCGGCGGACGAGCCGCTCGGCGCGCACCACGGCGGGCCGGTCGAGGTGGCGCGACCACCGGGTCCGCTCGCCCCCGGCCCGCAGCCCCCGGCCGGCCCAGTACGTCACGGTCGAGCGCACCAGGGCCCCTGCGAAGAAGAAGGCGAAGACCGCGGCATACGGCCAGGACTCCGTCACCGCGGCACCGGCCCCAGGCCCACCGTCATGCCGCCCACCCTAGGCGCGCCCCCAGATGCCGTATGCCGGTGGGCCGCCCCTGTCGGGCGGCCCACCGGCATACGGGGAGGGCGAGGACCGTGCTGTCCGGTCAGCGCGCGGCCGAGCCCTCGGTGTAGTCGCTGTCGGCGTCCTTGATCCACGACATGAGCTTGCGCAGCTCCTTGCCGGTGCCCTCGATCGGGTGCTGGGCGCCCTTCTCGCGCAGGGCCGTGAACTCGGGGGCCCCGGCGTCCTGGTCCTCGATGAAGCGCTTGGCGAAGGCGCCGTTCTTGATGTCGGCCAGGACGGCCTGCATGTTCTCCTTCACGCGCGGGTCGATGACGCGTGGGCCCGAGACGTAGTCGCCGTACTCGGCGGTGTCGGAGACCGACCAGCGCTGCTTGGCGATACCGCCCTCGACCATGAGGTCGACGATGAGCTTGAGCTCGTGCAGGCACTCGAAGTAGGCGACCTCGGGCTGGTACCCCGCCTCGACGAGGGTCTCGAAGCCGTACTGCACCAGCTGGCTCGCGCCACCGCAGAGAACGGCCTGCTCGCCGAACAGGTCGGTCTCGGTCTCCTCGGTGAAGGTGGTCCTGATGCCGCCCGCGCGCAGGCCGCCGATGGCCTTCGCGTAGGACTTCGCGAGGTCCCAGGCCTGGCCCGAGGCGTCCTGCTCCACCGCGAGGAGCACCGGGACGCCGCGGCCGTCGACGTACTCGCGGCGCACGAGGTGGCCCGGCCCCTTGGGAGCCACCATGACCACGTCGGAGCCGGGTTCGGGCTTGATGTAGCCGAACCGGATGTTGAAGCCGTGGCCGAAGAGCAGGGCGGCGCCCTCCTTGAGGTTCGGCTGGATCTCGTTCGCGTAGACCGTGCGCTGCACCTGGTCGGGGGTGAGGATGACGACGAGGTCGGCCTCCTTCACCGCGTCGCCGACGGACCTCACCGTCAGGCCCTCAGCCTCGGCCTTGGCCTTGGACGTGCTGCCCTCGGCGAGACCGACCCGCACGTCGACGCCTGAGTCGCGCAGGTTGAGCGCGTGGGCGTGGCCCTGGCTGCCGTAGCCGATGACGGCCACCTTCCTGCCCTGGATCACGCTCAGGTCTGCGTCGTCGTCGTAGAACATCTCGGCCACGTCGGCCACTCCTTCGGTTGGTTTCGTCTGCGGTGGTTGGTGGTGTGTGGCGCGGGCTCAGGCCGAGCGCAGCGCGCGGTCGGTGATGGACCGGGACCCGCGCCCGATGGCCACCATGCCCGACTGCACGAGCTCCTTGATCCCGAAGGGCTCGAGGACCTCGAGGAAGGCGTTGAGCTTGTCGCGGTTGCCGGTCACCTCGATGGTCAGCGCGTCGCTGGCGACGTCGACCACCTTGGCCCGGAAGAGCTGGACCGTCTCGAGGACGTGGCTGCGGTTCTGCAGGTCGGTGCGGACCTTGACGAGCAGGATCTCGCGCTGCACCGAGGCGACGGGGTCCAGCTCGACGACCTTGAGCACCTCGATGAGCTTGTTCAGCTGCTTGGTGACCTGCTCGAGAGGGAGCGCGTCGACGTCGACCACGACGGTCATCCGCGAGATCTCCGAGTGCTCGGTCGGGCCCACGGCAAGAGAGTCGATGTTGAAGCCGCGGCGGGAGAACAGCGCCGCGATGCGGGCGAGGACGCCGGGCTTGTTCTCGACCAGGACCGACAGGGTGTGCTTGCTCATCCGTTCCTCACTCCTCGCGATCCCATGCCGGCGTCATGTTGCGCGCGATCTGGATGTCGTCGTTGCTCACACCTGCGGGCACCATCGGCCACACCATCGCATCGCGGTGCACCACGAAGTCCACCACGACCGGCACGTCGTTGATCTCCATGGCCTTCTGGATGGTCGCGTCGACGTCCTCGGGCCGCTCGCAGCGCAACCCCACGCAGCCGTAGGCCTCGGCGAGCTTGACGAAGTCGGGGATCCGCCGGCCGACCGACGTGTGCAGGTCCGTGTTCGAGTAGCGCTCGTTGTAGAACAGCGACTGCCACTGGCGGACCATGCCCAGGCTGGAGTTGTTGATGACGGCAACCTTGATCGGGATGTCGTTGATGACGCAGGTCGCGAGCTCCTGGTTCGTCATCTGGAAGCAGCCGTCGCCGTCGATGGCCCACACGGTCCGGCCGGGCTCGGCGACCTTGGCGCCCATGGCGGCGGGGACGGCGAAGCCCATCGTGCCCAGGCCTCCGGAGTTGACCCAGGAGTTCGGCCGCTCGTACTGCACGAACTGGGCAGCCCACATCTGGTGCTGGCCCACCCCCGCGACGAAGACCGACTCGGGTCCGCTGATGGCGCCGAGCCGCTCGATGACGTGCTGCGGGGACACCGTGTCGTCCTCCGGGGCGCTGTACCCGACGGGGTAGGTCGACTTCCAGGCCGCCGTCTCCTGCCGCCACGCCTCGTAGTCCCCCGGCCGGCCGGCCTCGATGTCGGCCGCAACGGCGACGAGGAGGTCCGTGATGACGTCCTTGCAGTCACCGACGATCGGCACGTCGGCCGTGCGGTTCTTGGAGATCTCCGCCGGGTCGACGTCCGCGTGGATGACCTTGGCGTTCGGCGCGAAAGTGGACAGCTGGCCGGTCACCCGGTCGTCGAACCGTGCGCCGAGCGTGATGAGCAGGTCCGCCTTCTGCAGTGCCGTGACCGCCGCCACCGAGCCGTGCATGCCCGGCATGCCGAGGTGCAGCGGGTGGCTGTCCGGGACGGCGCCGCGGGCCATCAGGGTGGTGACGACAGGGATCTGGGTCAGCTCGACGAAGCGGCGCAGCTCGTCCGACGAGTGGGACCGGATGACGCCCCCGCCGACGTAGAGGACCGGCCGCTTGGCCTCGGCGATCAGCCGGGCCGCCTCACGGATCTGCTTGCCGTGTGGCTTCGCGACCGGTCGGTAGCCCGGCAGCTCGTACCGCGGCGGCCACGAGAAGGTCGTCTTCGACTGCAGCGCGTCCTTGCTGATGTCGACGAGCACCGGGCCCGGGCGGCCGGTGGAGGCGATGTGGAAGGCCTCTGCGATCACCCGCGGGATGTCGTCGGCCTTGGTGACGAGGTAGTTGTGCTTGGTGATCGGCATCGTGATGCCCCGGATGTCCGCCTCCTGGAAGGCATCCGTTCCGATTGCCGCCGAGCTCACCTGGCCGGTGATGGCCACCATGGGCACCGAGTCCATGTGCGCGTCGGCAATGGGGGTGACGAGGTTCGTGGCACCGGGGCCGGAGGTCGCCATGCAGACACCGACCCTGCCGGTGGCGCTCGCGTAGCCCTCGGCCGCGTGGCCGGCGCCCTGCTCGTGGCGCACCAGGATGTGGCGGACCTTCACCGAGTCCAGCAGCGGGTCGTAGGCCGGGAGGATCGCCCCGCCCGGGATCCCGAACACGGTGTCCACCCCGACGGACTCGAGAGAGAGCACCAGGCTCTGGGCCCCCGTGACCTCCACAGGGGTCTTGGCCCGGGCCTGCTGCGCCAGCTGGGCCGGGGACGGTGCTGCCGGCTTCACGTCGCTCACGTCGTCACCGTTCGCTTTCTGGTGGAGCTCTGTCGATGCTGCGGTCTGGCCACAAAAAAACCCTCCAGTCCACGGTCGGACAACGGAGGGCAGCGCGCTGGCTCTGCGGGTGCAGGGCCTGCGCGCTAGTGAAGTACGAGAATGCGTGCCACGTGTTGAACTCTCCCCTCCGCCCGCGCCAGGTGTCAATGGGCGAGACAGTCGGTCTCGGAATGCGGGATGTGGCGTCCATCACCCGGATCCGCCTCCTCCGGCGAACACCCGCCGCCGGAGCGTAGGGCCTCAGCCGCAGACCGCTCCCCCGGAGGCGCTGCCGACGAGCTTGCGGTACTTCGCGAGCACGCCGCGGGGGTACTTCGGCGCCGGGGGCGTGAAGCCTTCCGCGCGGCGGGACAGCTCGGCCTCGTCCACGTGCACGTCCAGGCGTCCCTGGGCGACGTCGAGGGTGATCCGGTCGCCGTCCTGGACGAAGGCGATCGGGCCGCCGTCGACGGCCTCGGGGGCGACGTGACCGACGCACAGTCCTGTCGTGCCGCCGGAGAACCGCCCGTCCGTGAGCAGCAGGACGTCCTTGCCCAGGCCCGCACCCTTGATGGCCCCGGTCACCGCGAGCATCTCGCGCATCCCCGGCCCGCCCTTGGGGCCCTCGTAGCGGATGACCACGACGTCGCCGCTGCGCAGGCTCCCCGCCTCCACCGCGTCCATCGCGGCGCGCTCACCGTCGAAGACGCGCGCAGTGCCCTCGAAGACGCTCTCGTCGAACCCCGCCGACTTCACGACCGCACCCTCCGGCGCCAGGGAGCCCTTGAGGATGGTCAGGCCGCCGGTCTTGTGGATGGGCTCCCGGAGGGCGCGCACGACCTTGCCGTCGACGTCCGGCGGGGCGATGTCCGCGAGGTTCTCGGCGACGGTCTTGCCGGTGACCGTGAGGCAGTCGCCGTGCAGCAGTCCGGCGTCCAGCAGTGCCTTCATGACGACCGGCACGCCGCCGACCCGGTCGATGTCGGTCATGACGAACTGGCCGAACGGCTTGACGTCGGCCAGGTGCGGCACCTTGGCGCCGATCCGGACGAAGTCGTCGAGGGTGAGGTCGACCTCTGCCTCGTGGGCGATCGCGAGGAGGTGCAGGACTGCGTTGGTGGATCCGCCGAACGCCATGACGACCGCGATGGCGTTCTCGAACGCCTCCTTCGTCATGATGTCGCGGGCGGTGATGCCCTGGCGGAGCAGGTTGACGACGGCCTGGCCGGAGCGGCGGGCGAAGCCGTCGCGGCGCCGGTCCGTCGCCGGCGGCGCGGCCGAGCCGGGCAGCGACATGCCGATGGCCTCGGCGGCCGAGGCCATCGTGTTGGCGGTGTACATGCCCCCGCAGGCGCCCTCGCCCGGGCAGATCGCCCGCTCGATGGCGTCGACGTCCTCCCGGCTCATCCGGCCGGCGGCGCAGGCGCCGACGGCCTCGAAGGCGTCGATGATGGTCACCGTCCGCTCCGAGCCGTCCGAGAGCTTGGCGATACCGGGCAGGATCGTGCCGGCGTAGAGGAACACGCTCGCGAGGTCGAGCCGCGCTGCGGCCATCAGCATGCCGGGCAGCGACTTGTCGCAGCCCGCCAGGAGCACGGAGCCGTCGAGGCGCTCGGCGTTCATCACGGTCTCGACGGAGTCGGCGATGATCTCCCGGCTGACCAGCGAGAAGTGCATGCCCTCGTGACCCATCGAGATGCCGTCGGAGACCGAGATGGTGCCGAACTCGAGCGGGTAGCCTCCGCCGGCGTGGACCCCGTCCTTCACGGCCTTGGCCAGGCGGTCCAGCGAGAGGTTGCAGGGGGTGATCTCGTTCCACGAGCTGGCCACGCCGATCTGGGGCTTGGCGAAGTCCTCGTCCCCGAGTCCTACGGCCCGCAGCATCCCCCGGGCTGCCGTCCTCTCGAGGCCGTCAGTGACGTCGCGGCTGCGGGGCTTGATGTCGACGCCGTCTGCGGTGCGTGGGTCCGTGGTCGCCATGGGCGCAGTCTAGAACCCGTGTCACGGAATGGGACGCGAGTCTCGGCTGCTGGGCCGAGACGGCAGCCGGCTCAGCCCCGGCTGACGTGGCACCTCTCCAGGGCGGCGGTCCCCGCTGCGAGGTCGGACCAGTGCCCGCTGTAACGCAGGACCGCGACCGTCGACGTCGGGAAGCCGGCGGCGAGCACCTCGTGGGCATCGCGCGAGCCATCCCCCTCCGAGAGCATGCTCGCGAGTGCCGCCATCGACGGGTTGTGCCCGACGACAAGGAGAACCTGCGCCCCGTGGTTGTCCTCGCGGATCGACTGGAGAACTTCGCCCGCGCCGCCGACGTAGAGCCGCCTGAGGTACTCGACCTGCTCACCGCAGGCTCCTCCGGCCTCGGCGTGCTGCCACGTCTGGCGCGTGCGCGCCGACGACGAGCAGAGCACGAGTTCGGCGCCGAGTCCGTGCTCGTGCAGCCACGCGCCTGCCGCCTCTGCGTCGCGGCGCCCGCGGGCGGTGAGCTCGCGGTCGTGGTCGGCCTTGCCGGGGACCTGCTCGGCCTTCGCGTGGCGGAACAGGATGAGCACCTTGTCATCGCTGGCGAGGGTCATGCTCTGAGCATGCTCCTCGGCGCCTCAGGCTGCCAACAACCGGCGTGCCGGCACCGCGCCGCCGAGGTCAGCCCGGCCACGACGGATCTCCTCGGCCGGGAGGTCGCCGGATCGCTCGGCCGCCGTCACCGGGTCCTTCCGCCGACGACGTCAGCCCCCAGAGACGGCGTTGATGACGTGGACCGTCGATCCGGGACCTACCGGCGTCCGCACCCCCTGCGCCCGCTTGGCGTCCTCGCCGTCGACGAAGACGTTCACGTGCTGGCGGATCTCGCCGCGCTCGTCGCGCACCCGCGAGCCGAGGACCGGCCAGGGCCGGAAGGCTCGGTCGAGCACCTCCCCCAGCGGCGCGGGGTCCTGGAGCTCGACGGGCAGCTCGTGCGCGCCGCCGGCGAGGTCCCGAAGCACACCCGGGATGACCACCCGTGCGCTCATGGCAGGGTGAGGGCCCGGACGCAGTACACGTCGGGCAGCTGGGACGCGAGCAACGAGAAGGACTCCCCGCCATCGGTGTTCACGTAGACCTCGCCGTTCCGCGTCCCGAAGTAGAAGCCCGGCCCCTCCGCATCGGTGTCCGTGCAGGCTGCGTCGCGCAGCACGTTGGTGTACGTCTTCGACGGGAGACCGCTCGTGAGCGTGCGCCAGGTCTTCCCCGCGTCGTCGGAGCGCTGCACCTGGAGCTCGGCGCCGGGCGGGATGCGCTCGTAGTCGGAGGCGATGGGAACGAGCCACACGGTGTCGCCCCGATGCGGGTGGGTCACCACCGTCATCCCGAAGTTGGTCGGCAGCCCCTCCTCGATCGAGTGCCAGGTCACCCCGTCGTCGTCCGACCGGTAGACACCCCTGTGGTTCTGGGCGTACAGACGGCCCGGCGTGGCTGCGTCCCTCGCCACCTTGTGCACGCACTGGCCGAACTCGGGCCACTCGTCGTGGGGTCTGAAGTATGCGTGGATGCCCGTGTTGCCGGGGCTCCAGGTCTGAGCACCGTCCCGGGTGTTGTAGACGCCGCCGGTGCTCATCGCGACCAGCATCGACTGCGGGTCCTCGGGGTTCGGGAGCACGGTGTGGATCGCCCCACCACCGGCACCCTCCCCCCACTCCGGACGGTGCGGGTGGTCCCACAGGCCGCGGTTGAGCGTGAAGGTCTCGCCGGCATCCTCGCTGCGCCACAGCCCTTGTGGCTCGGTCCCCGCCCACACCACGCTGTCGTCGTGCGGGTCGGCCACCAGCTGCCAGGTTGCCTTCAGGGCGGTGTCGGTCTCCTCGGGGAACCTGATGGACCCCTCGGGGTGCTCGACCCAGGTCCCACCGAGGTCGTCGCTGTGCTGGAGCGAGGGGCCCCAGTGCGAGGACCGGAAGCCGACGACCAGGCGGGAGCGCCCCGCCCGGGTGTCGAAGAGGAGCGAGAGCACCTCGCTCATGAGGAAGTGGGGGCCGTCGAGGTCCCACGAGACGCGGTCAGTGCTCCGCGCGAGCCAGAGCCCCTTGCGGGTGCCTATGCCGACGATGGTCCGGGTCATCCCGCCAGCATGGCACCGATGGCCGATACCGACACCTGCGTTCTGCGTGTCCCTGGGCGCGCCTGCGGCGTGTGGCAGGGTGTCGTGCAGGGCACCCGAGGGGTGGGCGTGGGTGTGCCGCTGGGCTCGTCCGCGCACCGCCGTCCGGACAGCCGCGACGCTCCCCGCGCCGAGACCGGACCAGACAGGACAGGACCGGACCGGACCGGACCGCTTCAGCGCACCCCCGGATGGGCGACCCTCACGACGTGTCGGCCACGACGAGGTTGCGCAACGGGCGCCCCGCGGCATACGCGCTGATCTGCTCGCGCAGCAGCCGCACCGCCCGCGGGCGGAACGCCGATGTCGCGCCACCCACGTGGGGGGTGATGAGGACGCCCGGGCTGGACCAGAGCCCGTGGCCGGGCGGCAGTGGCTCGGGGTCGGTGACGTCGAGTGCGGCGCGGAGGCGGCCAGCCGACGTCTCGCGCAGCAGCGCCACTGTGTCGACGACCGCACCGCGGGCGACGTTGACGAGGAGTGCACCGTCGGGGAGGGCGGCGAGGAAGGCCGCGTCGACGAGACCGGTCGTCTCGGGTGTGAGGGGCACGACCACGATGACGACGTCGTGGTCCGGCAGCAGGGCCGGGAGCTCGTCGACGCCGTGCACGCTCGGCACGAGGTGGTCGCCGGCGCGCGCGTGGCTGGCGACAGCGGTGAGCCGCACCTCGAACGGCGCGAGCCGCGCCGCGACAGCTCGGCCGATGGCGCCGTAGCCCAGCAGGAGGACCCGCCTGTCGGCCAGGGAGCAGTGGAAGTCCAGCGGGATCCAGCGCCCCTCACGCTGCGCCACGATGAAGTCCGGGAAGTCGCGCAGCGCCGCCAGCGCCAGCGCCACGGCCAGTTCGGCCGTCGACGCGTCGTGGACGCCGGCGGCGTTGGCCAGGCGCACGCCGGGCGGGAGCTGGCGCAGGACGTCGTCGTAGCCGGCGCTCAGCAGCTGGACCAGTTCCACCCGTGGCGTGTGCCGCAGGGCCGGGATGCGCGCGGAGGCGCCCATGTAGGGCGGGACCACGACGCGGACCTCGCTGCCGAGCGGCGGCTCGCCCGACATGTCCCACGCGACGAACTCGACGCCCGGGATGGGTCCCACGTCGTCGATCCAGTCCTGGGCGGGCAGCGAGACGACAGCCATGCGGGCCACCGTAGCCCGCGTCGTGGTCACGACGGGCCAGGCCCGTCGTGCAAATGGTGGAGCTCGCCCTACCGCACGTGCCTCGTTACCCGACCGCATTTCTGCGGTGCAATCCGTACACGACGTAGACGGCGTCGTGCACGAGGGGAGTAGGACATGGGGATCGGCAAGTCTCGCAGGCCTCTGCGAACATGGATGAGAGGCGCGACGGCCTGGCGTCGACGCGCCGTGGGCGGAGGGCTGGCGGTCGCGCTGGGCGCCGGCGTCCTGACAGCGGGGCCCGCGTATGCAGCCGTGGCACCCGACCCACCGACGAACGTCGTTGCCACGCCTGGGGATGCGAGCGCAACGGTCAGCTGGACGCCGCCGGCGTTCGACGGCGGCAGCCCCATCACCTCGTACAAGATCGCCGTGCAGCCGGGAACCCAGTTCGGAAGCGCCTCCGGTACCGAGACGAGCGGGGTCGTCAGCAACCTCACCAACGGCGTCACCTACACGTTCACCGTGAGGGCGACCAACGCTGAGGGACTCACCTCCGTGGCCAGTGTGAAGAGCGACCCCATCGTGGTCGGCGGAGGCACGGCCGCGACCGTGCCCGACGCGCCCACCAACGTGAGCGCCATAGGGGGCGAACAGGGCGCCACGGTGTCCTGGGACCCGCCCGCCAACGATGGCGGGTCGGCGATCACGAGCTACCGCGTCAACGTCCAGCCTGGCAGCCAGGACTTCCGCGTCGTCAACGCGCCGACGACGTCGATGTTCTACGACGGCCTCGTCAACGGCGTCTCGTACACCTTCACGGTCAAGGCCATCAACATCGTGGGCGGTTCCGTGTCCAGTGCACCCAGCAACTCCGTGATCCCTGGCGGGGGTGTCGCGGCCACCGTGCCCGACGCGCCCACCGGCGTGACGGCAACAGCCGGTGCCAACGCCGCCACGGTGCAGTGGACTCCCCCGGCCAACAACGGCGGCGCCGCGATCCAGACGTACCGCGTCAACATCAAGCCGGGAACGAGCTACCGGCTCGTCACCGCTCCGGCGACGTCCGTGCTCTTCGACGGCCTCCCCGGGGGACAGTCCGTGACCTTCACGGTGAAGGCGATCAACGCCGTCGGCCAGTCCGTCGCGAGCGCTCCCAGCAATGCCGTCGTCCCGACGGGCAGCGCGACACCCCCGACGAAGGGCGGCGTCTGGGGGGTCAACTCCTCGGGCGACCTGTACAGGTACGCGAACGACGGGGCCGGCCACCTGGTCTACCCACCGGTCCGCATCGGCGGCGGCTGGGCCGGCTACGTGCTCCTCTCGCCGGAGGACTTCACCGGCGATGGCAACGCCGACCTCGTCGCTCGCAAGTCCAACGGCGACCTGATGCTCTACCGCGGCAACGGCACCGGCGGCCTGCTGTACCCGCCGGCGCGGCTCGGCGGCGGCTGGAACGTCATGAACGCCCTGTTCACGCCCGGTGACTTCACCAGCGACGGCCGACCCGACATCCTGGCGCGCACCACCAGCGGTGACCTGATGCTCTACCGCGGTAACGGCGTCGGCAACCTGGTCTACCCGCCCACGAGGATCGGCGGCGGCTGGGGCGGCATGAACGCCTTTGTCGCCCCAGGTGACTTCACGGGCGACGGCCGTGTCGACCTCCTGGCCCGCAAGACCAACGGTGACCTGATGCTCTACCGGGGCACCGGCGCCGGCAACCTCGTCTACCCGCCGGCCCGGATCGGCGGCGGTTGGGGAGGCATGAACGGCTTCGCCGCTCCCGGTGACATCACGGGCGACGGCCGTGTCGACCTCCTGGCCCGCCAGACCAACGGCGACCTGATGCTCTACCGCGGCACCGGCGCCGGCAACCTGGTCTACCCGCCCTCGAGGATCGGCGGCGGCTGGAACGTCTACAAGGTCCTGGTCGGCGCGCGCTGACCAGGAC
>Ga0247820_10000615_pt1 | contig 19148 bp, 11 predicted proteins | sample 13C_Glucose_Day1_2_FD_192480 | JGI IMG/M metagenome (GOLD analysis project Ga0247820, IMG submission 192480) | Soil microbial communities from agricultural site in Penn Yan, New York, United States - 13C_Glucose_Day14 | ecosystem: Environmental > Terrestrial > Soil > Agricultural land | place...
GCGCTGGCCTGGGTCCGCGAGCGCAATGCCCTGACCTTGCGCACCCTCGGCGCCACGGACGAATTCGCCCGCACCAAGGCCGCGGTGCAGGCGGTGCTCGATTCCGACGCCAGGATCGCCGAAGTCTCCAGGCTGGGCGACTTCTACTACAACTTCTGGCGCGACGCCGAGCACAAGATGGGCATCTGGCGACGCACCACGCTTGCGCAGTACCGGCGCGACGAGCCGGCGTGGGAGACCGTGCTCGATCTCGACGCCCTCGCTGCCGCCGAAGGCGTGCACTGGGTCTGGCACGGGGCCAGCGTGCTGCGCCCGGGCTTTCGCAAGGCCCTCGTGAGCCTCTCGCCCGGCGGCTCCGACGCCGATGTGACGCGGGAGTTCGACCTGGTGTCCAAGGCCTTCGTGGCGCCCGCGCAAGGCGGCTTCTTCAGGCCCGAATCCAAGGGCGGCCTGGCCTGGATCGACGACGACACCGTGTATGCGTTCACGACGCTCGGCGACGCGGCGTCGACCACCTCCGGCTACCCGCGCATCGCCCGGCGCTGGGCGCGCGGCACGCCCCTCGAATCCGCTCCCGCGGTGTACGAAGGCCTGACCGACGACATGTACATCTCGGCCTGGCGCACGCACACGCCCGGCTTCGAGCGCGACTTCGTGTCCCGGTCCCTCGCCTTCTACAGTTCCGAGTTGTTCCTGCTGGCCGAGGGCGACCGGCTGCTCAAGGTCGACGTGCCGCTCTCCGCCGAGCCGAGCATCCAGCGCGAATGGCTGCTGGTCGAGCTGCGCGAGGCCTGGCAGCCGGGCGACCGGACGTACCCCGCCGGCTCCCTGCTCGCGATGCAATTCGACCGCTTCATGGGCGGCGAGCGTGACTTCGAACTCCTCTTCGAACCGGGCCCGACGCGATCGCTGGACGCCGCGACCTGGACCCGCAGCCACCTGGTGGTCAACGTGCTCGACGACGTCAAGAACCGCCTGCACGTCCTGACGCCGCCGGCGGGCGGCAGCGGGCCCTGGACCCGCAGCGAATTCGCCGGCGCCCCGGGCATCGGCAGCGTGCATGCGTGGGCGGTCGACCGCGACGTCTGCGACGAGCTCTGGCTTAGCGCCACCGGCTACCTCACGCCCTCGACCCTCTCGCTGGCCACGGTGGGCCAGCCGCCCGAACTCCTCAAGGCCATGCCGGCCTTCTTCGATGCCACGGGGCTGATGGTCGAGCAGCACTTCGCCATCTCCGACGACGGCACCCGCGTGCCTTATTTCATGGTGCGCCGTGCCGGCCTCGCGCTCGACGGCAGCGCGCCGACCCTGCTCTACGGCTATGGCGGCTTCGAGGTCTCGCTGACGCCCGGCTACTCGGGCGCCCTCGGGCGGGCCTGGCTGGACCAGGGCGGCGCGTACGTGGTGGCCAACATCCGCGGCGGCGGCGAATACGGGCCGCGCTGGCACCAGGCCGCGCTCAAGCAGAACCGCCATCGCGCCTACGAGGACTTCTCGTCCGTGGCGAAGGACCTGGTGGCGCGCGGGATCACCTCGCCGAGGCACCTCGGCGTGCAGGGCGGCTCCAACGGCGGGCTGCTCGCCGGCATGATGCTGACGCGCTACCCGGCGCTGTTCGGCGCGGTGGTGATCGAGGTTCCGCTGCTGGACATGCGGCGCTATTCGCGCCTGCTGGCCGGGGCCTCCTGGATGGCGGAGTACGGCGACCCGGACGACCCCGCGCAGTGGGACTTCATCCGCGGCTTCTCGCCCTACCACCTGTTCGACCCGGACGGCGACTACCCGCCGGTGCTGTTCACCACCTCGACCCGCGACGACCGCGTGCACCCGGCCCATGCACGCAAGATGGCCGCAGCGATGATCGAGGCCGGCAAGGACGTGAGCTACTACGAGAACATCGAAGGCGGCCACGGCGGTGCCGCGAACAACGAGCAGGCGGCGATGATGAAGGCGCTGGCGTATCGGTTTCTGTGGGAGCGGCTGGGCCCGGCGCCAGCCCCTGCCCAGGCGCCGACGCCCGAAGACCAACTGCGCGCCCGGCTGGCCGAGCGCGAGGCCGAGCTGGCGCAGCGCTCGAGCGAGCTCGCGCTCATCAACGGCATCCAGCGCGGCATGGCGGCGCGAATGGAATTCCAGGCCATCATCCAGCTGGTGGGCGACAAGCTGCGCGAGGTGTTCGACTCCGGCGACGTGAACATCATCTGGTGGGACGACAAGACCCAGCTGGTCCAGGCGCTCTACCGCTACGAACACAACCGCCCGCTGCCGCTGCCCCCGGCCCGGCCGCTGAAGCCGGGCGAAGCGATGGAGCGGCTGCTCCTCACCCGGCAGCCCGGCGTGGCCAACACGCGCGAGGAGCAGACCCAGGCCGGCCTCTCGCCGGCGCCCGGCACCGACTGGGCGCACTCGATCGCCGCGGTCCCGATCATCGGCAGCAACCGGGTCCTCGGCATCATCGGCCTGCAGGACCACGAGCGCGAGTACGCCTTCGGCAGCCACCAGGTCCGCCTGCTCGAAACCGTGGCGGCCAGCATGGGCGTGGCCCTGGAGAATGCTCGGCTGTTCGAGGAGACGCAGGACGCGCTCGAACGCCAGACCGCGACCTCGGAGGTGCTGCGCATCATCAGTGGCTCGCCGACCGACGTCCAGCCGGTGCTCGACACGGTGGCCGAGCGCGCCGGCCTGCTGTGCCGGGCCGAAGGCAGCCGGGTCTGGCTGGCCTTCGGCGACCGGCTGCGCGCAATGACCAGCTACGGCCCCGCCTATGGCCCCGAATCGGTCGGCGCCGAGCTGCCGCTGCGCGCCAGCTCGATCGGCGGCCGCGCCTTCCTGGAGCGCCGCTGCGTGCACGTGGAGGATGTCGTTCCCCTGCTCGACACCGAGTATCCGGACGTGCGCGAACTGCAGGCGCGCAACGGCTTCCGCACGGTGCTCGCCGTGCCCATGCTCCGCGACGGCCAGTCGATCGGCGTGATCGCGGTGCTGCGCAACGAGGTGCGCCCCTTCGCGCCGGCCGAGATCGCCCTGGTGCAGACCTTCGCCGACCAGGCGGTGATCGCGATCGAGAACGTGCGCCTCTTCAACGAAACCCGCGAGGCGCTGGAGCAGCAGACCGCCATCGCCGACATCCTGCGCGTCATCAGCAGCTCGCCCACCGAGACCCAGCCCGTGTTCGATGCCATCGTCGAGGCCTGCCAGCGCCTGTTCGACGGCCGCGCCGTCGCCTTCTGCGTCGCGCGCGACGGCATGGTCGAGACCGCGGCCTTCGCCGACGACGGCACGCGCGGCACGCGCGAAGGCGGCTTCCTGAAGCCCTGGCCGCTGGACCGCGGCAGCGCGGCCGGCGCCAGCATGCTGGACGCCCGCACGATCAACGTGGCCGACACCGAGATCGGCGTCGCGGAATTTCCGCGCATGAAGGACCTGGCACTGGCGCTGGGCTACCGCTCGGGCCTGTTCGTGCCGCTCGTCAAGGAGCAGCGCGCGATCGGCTCGATCGCCATCCTGCGGGACACGGTGGGCGCCTTCAGCGAGCAGGAGACCCAGCTCGCGCGGACCTTCGCCGACCAGGCCGTGATCGCCATCGAGAACACGCGCCTCTTCAACGAGACCCGCGAGGCGCTGGAGCAGCAGACCGCCACCGCGGACGTGCTGCAGGTCATCAGCGGCTCGATGGAAGACGCGCAGCCGGTGTTCGACAAGATCCTCGAGAGTTGCCAGCGGCTGTTCTCGGGCTCCCAGATGGGCATCTCGCTGATCGGCAGCGACGGCATGGTGCACCTGGGCGCCCATCGGGGCTCGGCCCGCGCGCTGCTCGAGCGCTACTATCCGCGGCCGATCGATCGCACGCCCTTCGGTCTCGCCGCAGGCGGGCTCGATTTTCTGCACATCCCCGACACGCTCGCCGCGCCCTCGCTGCCCGCATTCATGCGCCAGATGGCCGAGCAGGTCGGCAGCTACGCGATCATGGTCGCGCCGCTGATGTGGGAAGGCCGCAGCATCGGCTCGATCCACGTCACCCGGCAGCCTCCGGGGCCCTTCGACGGCAAGGAGATCAAGCTGCTCAAGACCTTCGCCGACCAGGCCGTGGTCGCGATCCAGAACGCGCGGATGTTTGCCGAGACCAAGGAAGCGCGCGCCGCCGCCGAGGCCGCCAACGAAGCCAAGAGCGCCTTCCTGGCGACCATGAGCCACGAGATCCGCACGCCGATGAATGCAGTGATCGGCATGAGCGGCCTGCTGCTCGACACGCCGCTGGACGCCGAGCAGCAGGACTTCGTCTCGACCATCCGCGATTCGGGCGATGCGCTGCTGACCATCATCAACGACATCCTCGACTACTCGAAGATCGAAGCCGGCCGCATGGACATCGAATCGCAACCCTTCGACCTGCGCGACTGCGTGGAGTCGGCGCTCGACCTGATCAGCACGCGGGCCACCGAGAAGCACCTCGACATCGCCTACGTCTTCGAGGGCGAGGTGCCGCCCGCGGTGAGCGGCGACCTGCCGCGGCTGCGGCAGATCCTGCTGAACCTGCTGAGCAACGCGGTGAAGTTCACCGAGGCCGGCGAGGTGGTGCTGACGGTCAGCGCGCAAGCCGGCCCCGCCGGCAACGCGACCCTGAACTTCGCGGTGCGCGACACCGGCATCGGGCTGTCGCCGCAGGGCATGAGCCGGCTGTTCCAGTCCTTCTCGCAGGCCGACTCGAGCACCACCCGCAAGTACGGTGGCACCGGCCTGGGCCTGGTCATCAGCAAGCGTCTGGCCGAGCTGATGGGCGGCCGCATGTGGGTCGAAAGCGGCGGCCCGGGCCTGGGCTCGACCTTCTTCTTCACCATCGAGGCGCCGCCGGCGCAGCTGCCGCCGAGCCGGCAGCGCGACTACGCCGGCGTGCAGCTCGAACTGCAGGGCAAGCGCCTGCTGATCGTCGACGACAACGCCACCAACCGGCGCGTGCTCACGCTCCAGACCGACCGGTGGGGCATGGATTCGCACGACACCGAATCGCCGGCCGAGGCCTTGCAGGGGCTGGCCCGGGGCGATCGATTCGATCTCGCGATCCTCGACATGCACATGCCGGAGATGGACGGCATCGAACTGGCGCGGCGCATCCGCGCGGCCCGACCCGCGCTGCCGCTGGTCCTTTTCAGTTCGCTGGGCCGGCGCGAGGCCGGCGACGCCGAGTCGCTGTTCGACGCCTTTCTGGCCAAGCCGATCCGGCAGTCGCACCTGTTCGACACCCTGTCGAGCCTGCTGGCGCACGATGCGGCCGCGAAGCCGGCGAGCGGCGCTGCGGTCAAGCCGCAGATCGATCCGTCGATGGCGGCGCGGCATCCGCTGCGCATCCTGCTGGCCGAAGACAATGCCGTGAACCAGAAGCTCGCGCTGCGCCTGCTGCAGCAGATGGGGTATCGCGCCGATCTCGCCTCCAACGGCATCGAGGCGGTCGAGTCGGTGCAGCGACAGACCTACGACGTGGTGCTGATGGACGTGCAGATGCCCGAACTCGACGGGCTCGATGCCACCCGGCAGATCTGCGAGCTGCTGCAGGCGCCGCAGCGGCCCCGCATCGTGGCGATGACGGCCAACGCGATGCAGGGCGACCGAGAAATGTGCATGGCCGCCGGCATGGACGACTACCTGACCAAGCCGATCCGGGTCGACCGGCTGGTCGAGGCGCTGAACAGCGTGCCCGCACGAAAGGACCGAGTGACATGAGTGACATGAGCGAAACGACGATCGACCGGGCGACCTACGCGGAACTGCAGGACACCGCGGGCGCCGACTTCGTGAAGGAGCTGGTGCAGACCTTCCTGGAGGAAGCCCCGCCCCTGCTGCAGTCGATGCACGATGCCCTCGCCACGGGCGACGCCGACGCCTTCCGCCGCGCGGCGCATTCGCTGAAATCGAACAGCCTCATCTTCGGCGCCCTGGCACTGGGCGCCATGGCACGCGAGCAGGAACTGGGAGGCTTCGAGGCGGCACGGCGGCCGGGTGCGCTCGATGCGCTCGAGGCGGAGTACGGGCGTGCGGCCGAAGCGCTCGCGGAGCTGAGCCGTGGCTGAGCCTCAAGCCCCGCTCACGCGCCTGCTGGTGGCCGACGACAGCAAGGTCAACCGCCAGCTGCTGGCCCGCAGCCTCGAACTGCAGGGCCACAGCGTCGAATGTGCCGAGAACGGACGGATCGCCCTCGAGCTGCTGCGGCGCGACACCTTCGACCTGCTGTTGCTCGACATCGAGATGCCCGAAATGGACGGCTTCCAGGTGCTGGAGCAGCTCACCGGCACGCCGCAGCTGCGCGATCTCCCGGTGATCGTGACCTCGTCGCTCGAAGGCATGGCCAACATCGTGCGCTGCATCGAACTCGGCGCCGAGGACTACCTGCACAAGCCGGTCAATGCGGTGCTGCTGAAGGCGCGCATCGGCGCCAGCCTCGAGAAGAAGCGCCTGCGCGACCAGCAAAAGGAACTGGTGCGCCGCTTCGCCACCTCCGAAGTGGCGCAGGATCTCGAGCAATCCGGCTTCGCGCTCGGTGGGCGGAACCTGCGGGGCACCGTGATGTTCTCCGACATCCGCGGCTTCACCGCGCTGGTCGAGTCGCAGCCGCCCCAGGAAACGATCGAGCTGCTGAACACCTACTACGCACTGATGTTCGACGCCATCAACAGCCACGGCGGCGTGGTCAACCAGATGATCGGCGATGGCCTGATGGCCATCTTCGGCGCCCCGCTGCCGCTGTCGGACCATGGCGCCGCCGCGGTCCGCGCGGCGCTCGGCATGGTCGAGATGGTCGAGCTCCTGAACGCCGAGCGCACCGGCCTCGGCAAGCCGTCGATCCGCATCGGCGTGGGCATCGCCACCGGCGAGATGGTGGCCGGCTACACCGGCACGCGCAAGCGCGCGACCTACACCTGCATCGGCGACACGGTGAACCTCGCCGCCCGGCTCGAGGAGCACACCAAGACGGCGCAGCGCACGATCCTGATCGACCCGGCGACCTGCGCCTCGCTCGGCGGCCGCATTCCGGTCGAACACCTGGGGCCGGTGGCGCTGCGCGGCAAGGCGCTGCCGGTCGAGGTGTACGCGGTCGTCAGCTAGACAGGGCGTGTACCCTAGAGCCGGCGCGCCTGCGTCGGCTGGCGCGACCAGTAGACGCCGTCGAGGCGATCGAGGCGCACTTCGCCGCCGGTCGAGGGCGCATGCACGAAGCGCCCGGCGCCGACGTAGATGCCGGCATGCGACGGCGTCGAGGCCCCGAAGATCACCAGGTCGCCCGATCGGATCTCGGACAGCGCGACCGGTCGGCCGGCACCCGCCATGCGCGCCACCGTGCGCGGCGTCGCCTGCCCCGCGCTCTTGCCGTACACGTAGCCGATGAGCCCGCTGCAGTCGAAGCCGCCCTCGGGGCTGTTGCCGCCATAGCGGTAGGGCGTGCCCACCAGCCCCAGCGCATGGATCGCGACGTCGTTCGACTGCTGGGCCGACAGCGTGACCGCGCCGCTCGCCGGCAGCGGTGCCGGCGGGCTCGCGCAGCCGAGCGCCAGCAGGCAGGCGCCGATGGCGAGCAGTCGAAGCAGCGGCTGGAGGACAGTGCCGTCGGTCATGGTCTTGGCGTTCGAAGCAGGCAGGTGACTCGGTGGGACGCCCGCCGATTATGGTCGAGCCGCCGCCGTGGACTTCCTTCGCAGGTCCGGCCCGTCAGTCCGGAAACACGTACTCGATGAAGATGTCGCCCGTCTCGAAATCCGGCGGCAGCCGGTCCAGCTGCTTGCGCGCCTCGGGAGAGGCCTTGGCGAAGGTCGTGGCCAGCCAGTCGCTGCGCACGAGCTTCTTGCCGGTCTGCTTCTCGAGCGCCTCCATGAGCGGGATGCGCGGGACCTCGGTCTGCTTCTCGATGCTGCCGTAGGTGCGCTTGGCGCTCGGGAATCCGGTCTCGGTCGAGCACATCGCCACGCAGCGCATCGACAGCGCGCCCACCGCCGGGATCGGCGTGGCGTTGGTGCTGCCGTGGTGGCCGACCTTGTAGAAGTCGATCGACGCGAGGATCCGCCGCGCCTCGGCCGAGATGCCGGGGTCCGCGCCCTTCACGGGCTTGCCGTAGAGCCAGTGCGCCCAGTTGCCCCATTGGGCATCGCCGACGAACAACAGCTTCTTGCTCTTGCAGGTGAAGAGCACCACCAGGCTCTGGTTGTTGAGCGTGCCGTCGATGGCTTTCGCCGCGGCGGCCAGCACGTCCGGCTGCACCGCATGCAGCGCCTGTTCCATCAGGGTGGGCGATGCCCAGGGCCGGAACGCTTCCGGCGGATAGTCGGCCGCCGTGGCCGGCCACCGGCGGTCGAAGGGCTCGAAGCCTTCCGCGCTCGGCAGGCCCTGCTCGTCGACCGCCGCAAGGTACTGTTCCGCCTTGTTGTCGCTGGCGGTGAAGTCGGCGGCCGCGCCTTTGGGAGCCGGCCCGAGGATCTGCACCGTCAGCGCGCCGCGCAGCGAGGGCGGCAGCTCGGCCGTGTCGCCGGCCTCGTAGTAGTGCACCGGCGGCGAGTTCCTGAAGCCGCGGGTGACCAGCGCCATGGCACGGTCGTTGCTGCCGCCGGCGACGCCGAGGGCGTTCTCGGCCATGGCGAGCGCCTGCGCGCCGTCGAGGTCCTGGCGTGCCGCGAGCTGCAGGCGCAGGTGCGTGGCGAGCGCATGGATCTGCGTCTTGATCTTCATCGCCCCGCCGTTCTTCGGGTCCAGGCGATTGGTGATCCAGACCGCCTCGACCTCGAACTGCTCGAACTCCGCGGCCTGTGTCGTGAAGCCCGAGAGATGGTCCGCGTGGTAGTGGGTCACGATCACGAGCGCCAGCTTGCGGCCGGTGAGCTCGGCCAGGTCCTTCACGCAGGCCGGCATGCTCCTGATGTTGCCGGCGTGCACGCCGCAATCGATCAGCACGTGCCGCGGGCCGTGGCGCGTCGGCACGGTCATGAGGAAGAAATCGCCGAAACCCACGCGGTACATGCGCACGCGCAGCCCGCCGCGCTCCGCGGGAGTCGCCTTGCCGGCCGGCTTCTTCTTCGCGGGCGCGGTCTTCCTGGCCGCGGCTTTGGCTGCAGGTGCCGCAGCCGCCTTGATCGCCTTCGTTGCCATCGTCATACCCCCTGGTGCAGGAGACCGAAGTCGACCTGGAAGTGGCTGTCCTTGCCGGTGTCGCCGTTGTCCAGGCCGGTGGCGAGCGCGTAGCGCCTTTGCCTCGCCTCGCGCATCTCGCCCTCGGCGCCGGTCAGCGGCTTGCGCACCGCGAAGCGCACCTTGGGCGGGATGTGGTGGCCGTAGTGATCGCGGTCGGGCGCCGCGATGATCAGCGTCACGCCGCCGCGCAGCGGGAAGGAGCCGCCCTCCGGATAGTCCTTGTCGAAAGGCACGCGGCGGGTCTGGACCAGCTCGACCACCATGTCGATGCGCGTCCTGCCGTCCGGCGCCATGCGGAACACCTGGTGGAAGGACGGCGCATAGGGCAAGCGTTCGGGCGGCAGGCCGGGGGCGTCGTCGAATCCGAGCCGGGCCGCGTTCTGCCGCGCGTAGGCGCGCAGGATCGCGCCGTTGAGGTTCTTCTGCTCGCGCGTCAGCCCGCCGGGCAGCCCGAACTGCAGTTCCTGCGCCACGCGCTCGCCGGAGTCCGGGTCCTCGATCTCGGCCGCGACCGGCGGCAGCGCCTCGGGCTCGGGGCTCCTCGTCCAGTCGGGCACCCGCGTCCAGCAGAGCGCATCCTCGGAAAAGAAGCTGGCGCTGTCGGGGTAGATGCCGCGCACGCGGAAGGCCTGCATCAGCGCCTGCCGCACGCCGCGATCGTCCTCCGGGCGCAGGTCGACGCTCGCGGTGATGAGCGCGCGCAGGAAGTCGCCGAAGGTGACATCGATCGGCGGGCAGTAGTCCAGTGCGCGCGCGCAAAGCTGGAAGAACTCGTCGGCGGTCTTGCATGCGGTCTGCGTCAGCAGCGTCGCGAGCGAGGTCGGCAGCTCGGGCGAGGCCATCGACGCGCCACCCGCGCGGTAGATGCGAAAGAGGTCGGCCGAGGCCTGCAGGTAGGTCGAGAAGTAGGCGTCGAAAACCGCCGCCACGAGGATCGAGCCGCGGTAGTGCGGGTCGTTGACGCGCCGGCCCATCGCGCCGGGATCGGGCCGCTCCTCGAGGGCCGAGCGCAAGCCGTGGCCCATGCCGCAAGCCTGCCCGAACTGCTGCGCCAGTTCGACCAGCGGATTGCGCACGGGCGCCTCGGCACGGACGCGGGCCCCGGGGCCCGAGTTGGCGCCGCCCAGGTTGGCCGAGCCTTCCACCGGCGCGGCATCCGGCGTCAGCTCGAACGCGTACAGGCGCCCGCCGGTCTTGCGGATGGTGTCGAGCAGCGCGTCCTTGTGCGAGAAGTGCAGGAACAGCGCCGTGAGATCGGCAAAGGCTTCATGAAAGGCGAGCACGTCCGGATTGGTCGGCTCCGTGAAGTAGGTGCGGATGCCGTCGATGACCGCATGCGTGACCTCGTGCGCGATGATGTCGTGCGACAGGCAGGTGAACACGCGCTGCCCCGGCAGGTTGTTGCCCTGGTTCTTTTCCGCGGCGCGAAAGTAGCCGAACAGAATCCCCTGCGCCTCGCGGCTGTAGAACGCGTTGGCCTGCACCATCGCATGCGGATAGAGCTTGAGCACCCAGATGTCGTCCGCCGGGTCGGTGGGCTTGTCCTGCCCCGCGGGCCGGTCGGCGCGGCGCCAATGGATCGTGCGGCCGAGCGCGGCCTCGAACTTCTCGACCGTCTGCGACGCCACCGCGTAGACCATCTGCTGGTGGAAGCGAGGATCGGACTCCGAGGGATCGAGCCCGTTGCGCGCCAGGATTCGGTAGTCGTTGAGATCGACCGGCGGGTAGTAGCACTGGTTCGCGCCGTCATAGTCGATCACCGCGAAGCGGCGACCGACCGGGCCGGGCTTGAGGTTGCGCTCCCAGCGGATGCTCATCCACATCACGTTGCCGACGAAGTTGCCGGCGCTCGGGTCCAGCGCGTAGACCCGCAGCCGGCGCGTGGCCGGCTCGGGGATCTTCATCCAGGGCGGCTGGGCCTTGCTCGCGACCGCCCTCCTGCGCGGCGCTGCGCTGCTGTTCTTGTTGTCTGCCATGCGCGGGTCTCCGTCTCTTGTCGGGTTGCAGTTGCCAATGCATCGCGGCGCCGCCTTCACAGCGGCAGCCGGTAGTCGATCCAGTCCTCCTTCACGTCCACCCGGTCCAGGAACCGGGACCATTCGGCCTCGGACATCGCGGCCGGCTTCCGGGGGATGCCGAGCTCGAGGTCGAGGATGCGGCCCTTGCAGCGCTCGCCGAGGCGCTCGTACAGCGAGGGGAAGGGCATGTTCCAGTTCATCTTCGAGGCCGTCTTGCGGTCGAGCGGCAGCATCGCGACCAGGCCTTCGTCGGTCATGCGCTCCAGGCCGTTGGCCCGCAGCGTCGCGTTGTGGCTGCCATGGTGGCCGATCTTGTAGAACACGGTGCGGGCGAGCAGCTGCTCGGCCCTGACCTTGCGTGGGGCGCCGCCCGCATCGACGGTCCATTCGATGTCGTCCCACGACATCCAGTTGCCGACCTGGGCATCGGCCGGAAACAGCAGCACCTGGCCCGTGTCTTCCAGCTCGAAGGCCAGCACCAGGCTGGTGTTGTTGGTGTCCGAATCGAGCTGCAGCGCGAGCGCGCCCGCGGGGCCGAGCCAGTCGTGCTCGATGCGCCGCCAGGCCGGGCCGCCTTCGTAGCGCTGGCTGAAGAAGGGCATGGCGCGCGCCTTGTCCTCGGCGATGCGGAACCACTCGTCGAAGGGCTGCACCCCGGGTGCGTCGCCCTGCTCGAGCGCATCGATGGCCGCGAAGAGGCCGAACTCGGCGCCGCTCACGGCGGCCAGCTGGTAGACCTCGCTCGCGCTGCGGGACGGATCGCTCTTGGCGATCCACTTGCGGTCGTGCGGCGGTCCGAGCACATAGACCCGGATGCGCCGGGCGCCGGGCAGGCGGAAGGTCTCGCCCGGGAAAAGATAGCGCGGCGGTCGGGGCGCCGTGCGCTGCTTGACCCAGTCCATGGCCGATCGGGTGGTGGCGCGCGCGGCGGCGCCGGGGCCGCCCCAGAACGCCAGGATCGCGTCCAGGCGTGCCGCGGCCTTCTGCGCCGCCGGCTCGTTCACCGCCGCGATCTGGCGGCTCGCCGCCGCGATCCGGTTCACGGCCGCCGCGCGCCGGCCGCGCAGCTCGTCGGCCAGCGGCTCGCCGGGCTTCTCGGTCCATGCGACCCAGGCCTCGCCGACCTCGAGCTTGTCGGCCTCCAGCATCGGCTGGGCCTGCGCGAAGCCCGAGACATGGTCCCAGTGCTCGTGGGTGGCGACGATCACGTCGAGCTTGCGGTTGGTCGCCGCCACGATGTGGCCCGCGACCTTCTGCATCCTGGCCTTGGCCTCGGGCGTGCCGAGCAGCACGCCGAAGTCGATCAGCACATGCACCTCGCCGGCGTCGCCCGGGAAGCTCAGCAGGAATGCATCGCCCAGGCCCTGGCGGAACATGCGGATGCGAACGCTGGCCATGTCGCGCTCCTGCCTCAATGCCGGTGCAGGACCGCGAAGGGCTCGCGCTCCTCCGCGCCCGGCGACCCGAAGTAGGTGGCGGCGAGGCTGCGGCTGCCCTCGTCGATGAAGAAGCGGCGCTGCCGGCTCTTGCGCTCCTCGTTGAGCTTCTTCTTGATGCTGTAGCGCACCTCGCCCGTCTCGGCATCGACCAGCAGCGTGCAGCCGCCGCGGAAGTAGTAGTCGGCCTTGCGACCAGCGCGGCCGCCCTCGCCTTCGACGAACTGCGGGATCCGCTGCGTGAGCTCGATGACCCACTGGAAGTTCGGCCGCCCCTCCCAGTCCATGCGGATCGACGGCCGCAGCGAATGCACCTCGAAGGACAGCTCCGGATCGATGCCCGCCAGCACCACGCTTTCCTTCGAGAGCCGGGGCTTCAGGTGGGCATGCAGCGCGGCGCGGCGATCGCGGGTCAGCTCGAAGAGCGCCCGGCGGTCCTTCGATAGTCCCCAGGAGCGGATGTCCTTGGCCCATTCCTTGACGATGCCGACCACCACGTGCTCGTCCTCGTCGGGCGCCGCCGTCGCCGCGCGCCACAGCAGGCCGTCGACCGAGAAGGCCTGGACGTGCTCGGGCACGATGCCGCGCCGCCGGAAGGCCTCGATGAAGGCCACGCGACGGTGCTCCTCGTCGACCGGGTCGTTCTCGAAGTCCGCCGTGACGAGGGCCCGCAGGTAGTCGCCGAAGGTGATGTCCACCGGCGGGCAGTAGTCGAGCGCGCGGATGCACATGTCGAGCACCTGGCGTGCCGAATGCGAGGCCTCGTCGGTGAGCCGGGCGACCAGGTCGGGATGCAGGCTGCCTTCGGGCGTCACGCCGGTGCCCTCGCTCGCGATCCGGAACAGGTCGGCGACCCGGCCCTTGTAGATCGAGAGGAAGGCATCGAACACGGCCGCCACCAGCACCGCGCCGCGCGCGTGCGGCTCGGACGATCGCTGGTAGTCGCCGGGCTGGCCCTCGAGGCGCTTCCAGCGGCCGGTCTGCTCGTCCAGCGTGCCGATTGCGCTGCGCAGCGCGCCCCGGCTGCCGATCGCCTGGCCGAACTCCTGCGCCAGCTGGCCCAGTTCGCTCTGGCCGGCGAGGTCGCCGCGCGTCGACGCGATCTGGTGGCGCAGCACCTCCGGCAGCGAGAAGTGCTGGAACAGCGCGACGATGTCCGCGAAGGCCTCGTGAAAGGCCAGCACGTCCGGATTGCTGGGCTCGCTGAAGCGCCGGTGCATGCCGTCGAGCAGCGCGTGCGTGACCTCGTGCGCCACGATGTCGTGCGACAGGCAGCTGAAGACCGTGAGGCGGGCCGAAGTCTCCTCGGCCGAGGCCGGCGCCGAGAAGTAGCCGAACAGCAGCGCCACCTTGTCGGGGCTGTAGTAGGCGTTGGGCTCGCGCAGCGCGTGCGGATAAATGCGCAGGCGCCGCACATAGTCCTCGCTCAACCGGCCTTCGGCGTCCCGCGTGCCGCGTGCGCGCCACAGGGCCAGTCGCCCGAGCGCGCGCTCGAAGGTGCGGATGGTGCGCATCGCGACCGCATAGACCATCTGCTGGTGGAACTGCGGGCTGCTCTCCGAAGGCGGCAGCCCGTGCTGCGCCACCACGTAGCGGTCGTTCAGGTCGACCGGCTCGTAGAAGCACTGGCTCGCGGGATCGCGGTCCAGCACCTCGATGTACTCGCCGGCCGGCCCCGGCTCGAGGATGTCCGCGCCTTCGGCATCGCGCTCCCAGGGAATGCGGATCAGGGTCTCGTTGATGCCGGCGGTCTCGCGCCGGCTGCCCATGCTGGGGTCGAAGGCGAACACCCGCACCAGCCGCTGCGTGAGCGGTGCGATCGGGGTGCTTTCGACTTTCGGCGCGGCGGCGGCCGCGCTCTTCCTGGCCGGCGACTTGCGTGTCTTGCGCTCGATCTGGTAGCGGACCTGCCCGGTGTCGGCGTCGACGATCAGCGTCACCCCGGCCCAGGGCCGGACGTCGACTTCGATCTCCAGCTGGAGCGCCCTGGCCTTGGGCTTGGCCGCGGAGGTCGACACCTCCTGGACCAGCTTGATGATCCACTGGAACGCGAAGTTGCCGGAGGCGTCGCTGCGCTCGCGCGGATGGAAGGACTCGACCTCGAAGCGCCGGCGCAGGTCGACCGGACCGATCGCCCCGATCGCACCGGCCGACAGGCGCTGGTGCAGCTGGGCGCGCTTGTCCTCGAGCAGCGTCCAGAGCGCCTCGCGATCGCGCGGCATCGTCCACGGCGTGAACTCGAGCGACAGCTCGCGCACGAATTCGCTCACCGCGCGCGTGGCGTCGGAATGGGCCGGCGCGCGCCAGAGGAGCGTGTCCTGCGACAGCGTGCCCACCTCCGAGAACGGAATGCCGTAGCTGCGGAACGCGTCGATGAACGCCAGGCGGTAGTTGCCGTCGTCGACCGGACGGATGTCGTAGTCGGCCGTCACGATGGCGCGCAGGAAGTCGCCGCAGGTGGTCTCCACGGGCGGCATGTAGTCGAGCGCGCGAATGATCATCTCCAGCACGCGCTGCGCCGAGCGCGACGCCTCCTGCGCCAGGCGATTCACGAGGTCGGGCTGCAGCTGGCCCTCGGGCAGGATGCCGCTGCCCTTGGTCGCGATGCGCCGCAGGTCCGAGCTGCGCGCCTCGTGGATCTTGCGCAGGGCCTCGAACACCGCGCTCACCACGATCGCGCCGCGCTCGTGCGGCTCGAGCGTCGCGGCGTAGGCTTTGGGGTCGGGCTTGCGGGGATGCCATGCACCGTCCTGGTCGATCGAACCGAGCGCATTGCGGATGCCTTCGGGCCGCCCGATGGCCTCGCCGAACTGAGGGCCGATGGCGCCGAGCAGGCTCGAGTTCTCGAGCTTGCCCCGGATCGCGGCGATCTGGCCGCGGAACACGTCCGAGGGCCAGAAGTGCTGCAGCACGGCGATCAGGTCCGCGTAGGCCTCGTGCAGGGCCAGCACGTCCGGGCTCTGGCCCTTGAACGAGATCCGCATGCCGCCCAGGATCGCGTGCGTGATCTCGTGCGCGATCACGTCCTGCGACAGGCAGGTGAACACCGTCGTGCCGGCGAAGGCGGAGGACTCCCCGGCGCGGAAGTAGCCCAGGCACAGGCCGTCGTCGGGCTTGTAGTAGGCGTTGGTGTCGGCGACGTAGTGCGGATAGATGGCCAGCTGCCTGCGGTAGGCGACGCGCTGGGCGCTCACCGCCGGCGGCCAGTGGATCGAGCGGCCGAGCGCGCGCTCGAAGTTGCGGATCGTCCGCATCGCGACCGCATACGCCATCTGGTGATGGAACTGCGGGTTGCCGTCGGAGGGCGCGAGGCCGTCGTTGGCCAGGATCTGCGGATCGTCGAGATCGACCGGCGCATGCACCTGGCGCCCCTTGTCGTCCTTGTCGACCACGGCCACGTATTCGCCGATCGGCCCGGGCTGCAGGTCCTCCCAGGGCACCAGCAGCGTCATCTCGTTCATCACCGCGGTCTCGAAGCGCGCGGTCGTGCCGGGATCGAAGGCGAAGACGCGCAGCCTGCGATAGACCGGAAGCGGAACCCGCCAGTGCCTGTCGATCCGCGGTTCCATGGCCTCTACGGGGCGACGGTCGCGAGTTCGGGCGCGTACCTGCCGATGCGCGACGCCAGCAGCGCGCCGCCGTGGCGGACCAGCACGCGCATCTCGTCGTCGTTGAGCTTCTTCAGGTGGGTCGAGATCGCCGAGGCGAAGCTCGCATCGCCCTGCTGCTGCTCGCCCTCGATGCTGTCGATGGAGAACCACAGCGGCCGGGCGCCCTTGCCGGCCAAATGGCGATGCTGCAGGCGGTCGAACTGCAGGCCCCGGATCTGCTCCATCATGATGTCGAGGCTGGCCTTGAGGACCACGGCCCCCGACTCCGTCGGGCGTTCCTCGAACGCGAAGGGCTTGCCGCCGTCGCTGACGATCAGGTAGTCGATCGGGTTGCGCGCCATGCGCAGCAGCGGGTTCACGCCCATGTTGTCGTAGACGCCGCCGTCGGTCAGCGTGACGTACTCGACGGTGGCGGCTGCCGGCGGATAGATCGAGGCCGGCAGCAGCAGCGGCGGAAACACCGGCGGGAATGCCGACGACGCGGCCACGGCACGGCTGATCGGGAAGCCCGCCGCGGGCACGACGCCGAGTTCGTGTTCGCCCATCTCGGCATCCTTGCCGCCGCCGGCGACGAAGAAGAACATGTTGCCGGTGGCCAGGTTGGTGGCGTTGAAGTAGATGCGCGGGCCGCCCTGCAGGGTCGACAGCGTCCTGTCGTGGAACAGGTCGCGGTCGTAGGAGTTGGCGAGCTTGTCGAGCCGGGACTCGAAGGGGTCGAGCAGGCCGCCCACCACCGAGGCCACGGCGATCGAGCGGGTCCGCAGATAGGTCTCCAGCTTGTCGAGGCAGGCCGGGTCGCCCCAGTTCGCGGCGAGCGTGCCGCCCGCGATGCTGCCACCGCTGACGCATGACACGAGGTCGAGCTTGTCGAGCAGGCTCAGCGCCTGCAGCTGGCGCAGCACGCCCAGGTGGAAGGCCGCCGCCCTGAATCCGCCGCCGGACAGCGCGAGTCCGATCCGCTTGTCGACGCCGTCGATCTTGAATGCCATGGCGCATCCTCTCTCCAGAGGCCACCGATGCTAGGCCTGTGCCGACCGAATGCAATCGGCCAGATGGGGGATGCCGGCGTCAGTCGATCCAGGGCCCCCCGAGCATGGCCTGGATATAGGCGGCGACCTTCACCAGGTCCGCGTCGGACATCGGGATCGGAGGCGCATCGACGAGGTGCTCGGCCACCAGGTGCAGTTTGGCCGTCGCGTTGGGCTGCTCCTGCAGCAGCACGGCGATTGCCGCGGTCTGGGCCACGGCACGCAGCTCGAGTGCGCGCAGTCGCGTGTTGATTTCTTCCAGTTCCATCGTGTTCATCCTCTCCGGGGTCCAGCTTCAACTTGAGGAATCTCGATTCTGACCCCAAAAAGGAGGAGCGCCAGCGGATCCATCCGGGCATTTCAGCCTCCACAATGCGCAGTCCGTCGCTGCAGCCTCCTGTCGTGCGCATCCTGCTCGTCTCCGATCTTCACTACACCCTGCCCCAGCTCGATTGGGTAGTCCGGGCGGCGCCGTCCTACGACCTCGTGGTGCTCGCCGGCGATCACCTCGACGTCGCCTCGCCGGTGTCGCTCGACGCGCAGTCGGTGGTCCTGCTGCGCTACTTCTCGCTGATGAATCCGGGCAGTTCGCTGGTGCTGGCCTCGGGCAACCACGACCTGACGGGAGCGGACCGGCACGGCGAGCGGGCCGCGCTGTGGCTGCCCGAGAGCCGTCGCGCCGGCGTCTTCATGGACGGCGATTCATTGACGATCGGCGAGACCCTGATCACCATCTGCCCCTGGTGGGACGGCCCGGCGGGCCGCGCCGCGGTCGACCTGCAGCTGGCCACGGATGCCCGAAGGCGGCCCGCCCGCTGGGTCTGGATCTATCACTGGCCGCCCCTGGGCTCGCCCACCTGCTGGACCGGCAAGCGCGAGTACGGCGACGCCGACGTCGCCGCCTGGATCGCGAGCCACCGGCCCGACTTCGTGCTGACCGGGCATGTGCACGAGCCCCCGTTCAAGCCGGCGGGCGCCTGGGCGGACCGCATGGGCAGCACCTGGGTGTTCAATGCCGGCCGGCAGATCGGGCCGGTGCCCGCCCATATCGTGATCGACCTGGCCGCCGGCACCGCCTCGTGGCGCTCGATGATGGGTGAAGAGGCGCTGGAACTCGCCGCCGAACGCGCGCCCGCGCGCTCGGTGTTCTGAGTCCGAAACGAAGCAAGCGAGCTTCAGTAGTCGGGATTCGGCTCCCGGGCCGAGCCGGGACGTGCCCGCGCACCCTGGCGGTGCGCCAGGTGCCCCAGGACCTCCGAGACCATCGCCAAGCCCGGCGAATCGCCGTACTGGTGCTTCAGGTCGGCCAGGTAGGTGGTGACGAAGTTCAGCCGCTCGGCCAGCCCGACCGCGATCAATCGGGTGATGGCCGGGTCGCTCATGAGGAAGGCGCGACCGTCGGCCGCGAAGCGGACGATGCTCGGCTCGCTGGCCACGACCGTGGCGCTGTAGGCCGAATCCAGCAACAGGGAGATCTCGCCGATCGCTGCGCCGGGACGCGTGATCGAGTTGATCACGATGCCGGACTTGCTGATCTGCAGCGCCCCCGAGACGAGGATCCACAGGCCATCGCCCGCCTCGCCTTCGCGCACCACGGTGTCGCCGGGCGCCAGCGTGATCTCGGGCAGACCGGCGGCGCGCTGCAGCAGTTCGTCGTTCATGCGCCGATATTAGGCGAACTGCCGTCTGCGGGCGGTGCCAGGCGCACTCGGCGCAGATGGCGCCCTGCGACTCGGCGGCCCGGATTGCACCAAAGTGCGATAGGCAGCCGCATGCGGATTGGGTAGGCTCGCCCGCGCGCCGGTTTTTCGGGGCACCGTCGCCGGCCCCCCCCCCGGCATCGAAAGGAGCCAAGCGATGGACACCGCTGCATTGCCGTCCTGGAAC
>Ga0247820_10000616_pt1 | contig 19132 bp, 21 predicted proteins | sample 13C_Glucose_Day1_2_FD_192480 | JGI IMG/M metagenome (GOLD analysis project Ga0247820, IMG submission 192480) | Soil microbial communities from agricultural site in Penn Yan, New York, United States - 13C_Glucose_Day14 | ecosystem: Environmental > Terrestrial > Soil > Agricultural land | place...
GCGTAGCCCGCTCGCCACGATCACGGCCGCTTTGGAGTTGGCGCACACCCGGCCTGAACTGGTCGACACGTCGCTGGTCGACGAGTCGTTGCTGCCCGAGGCGCGCCGCATGAACCATCTCCTCGCGGACCTGCTGCTCCTCGCCCGGGCCGACGAGAACGGGCTCACCCACGCGTCGGTGGACGTGGACGTCGACGACCTGATGTACGCGGAGAGTGCCCGTGTGCGGGACATGTCGCCGGACTTGGTGGTGCGGGCGGCGATCGCGCCGGTCCGAGTGGTCGGCGACCCGCAGCAACTGGCGCGGGTCGTGCGCAATCTCGTCGACAACGCGCGGCGTCACGCCCGGCGTGAGATCCGCCTGATCTGCCGGACCTCGAACGACGGAGCGGTCCTCGAGGTCACGGACGACGGGCACGGAATCGCCCCGCCGGACCGGCAGCGGATCTTCGAACGGTTCGTCCGCCTCGACACCCCCCGCACCCGCGACTCGGGTGGTGCGGGACTGGGCCTGGCCATCGTGGCCGAGATCGTCGCGACCCACGGGGGCACCATCGACGTCACCGACAGCGACACGGGCGGAGCGCGATTCGTGATCACCCTCCCCGTGGACGGTACTCGTCAGTCGTCTCCGGACTTCAGCCGGTAACCGACCCCGCGAACGGTGGCGATGCTGTTCCCGCCGAACGGGGCATCCACTTTGCGTCGCAGATATCCGATGTACACCTCGACGATGTTGTCGTCGCCCTCGTAGTGGGTGTCCCACACCGACTGCAGAATCTCCTGTTTGGTGACCACGGACCCGGCGTTCCGCATCAAGAACTCCAGGACGCTGTATTCGCGGGGCGTCAACGCGAGTGCGGTGCCGTCGCGGGTGACCCGATGCCGGGCGGGGTCCAGTTCCAGGCCGTCCGCCGCCAGGACCGGGGGACGCCGTGGCGCGCCGCGGCGGATCAGCGCCCGCAACCGGGCCACCAGTACCACGAACGAGAACGGTTTGATCAGGTAGTCGTCGGCCCCGAGATCGAACGCGTCCGCCAGGTCGTATTCGCCGTCCTTGGCCGACAACATCAGCACCGGAGTCCACACTTCACGGCTCCGCAGGTCCCGCACGATGTCGTACCCGTGTTTCCCGGGCAGCATGATGTCGAGGACGACCACGTCGAAGTCGCCGGCCAGCGCCGCCTCGAAACCCGACACGCCGTCGTGTTCGACGTCGACGACGAACCCCTCAGCAGTCAGTCCACGGCGCACCGTCTCCGCGAGACGCCTCTCGTCCTCGACCAGAAGAACTCGCACCAGCGTCTCCTCCCTGTGCCGCGCGACTTTCAGTACAACAGACCGTCACGGCGTCGGCCACGCGCTCTCAGCGTTCCCACAGCAGGCCGTGACGACACTGGCCGGATGCCCCACACCTCTGCCGCTCACGCCGGGCTTCGTATGTCCGCCCTGACGCTGATACTGGCCGTGCTCTGCGTGCAGGCCCACGACGGCGGCCCACTGACCGGTGCCGACGTGCCCGTGACGTCGTGGGCCGTCGGAAACCGTTCCGCGGTCCTCGACCACGCGGCGCTCCTCGTCACCGACCTCGGCAGCCCCGTCGCCACCGTGGCCCTCGCCGTGATCTGCGGGCTCGCGCTCGCGTGGCATCGGCGTTCCGCGATTCCCGCCGTCCTCGTCGTCGGAACGGTCGGGGCCGCCACCACGGCAAGCACGGCCCTGAAGCTGGTGGTCGAGCGCAGCCGGCCGGCCCTCGACCTGCAGGAGGTCCTGGAGACGGATTACTCGTTCCCGTCCGGACATGTCACGGGTACGGTGGCTTTGCTCGGCATCACGGCCGCGATCCTGCTCGGCCGCCGTCGCCGCCTCGTCCGGGTGTGTGGCGGGGCCGTGGTCGGGTGCGGGGTGGTGATCGTTGCCGCGACCCGCGTGTACCTCGGTGTCCACTGGCTCACCGATGTTGTCGCCGGCGCGATCCTGGGCGCGGTGTTCGTGACGGTGGGGGCCGCCACGTACGGGCGTGTCCACCCGCCGGTCGGCACCCCCGCTCCGTCGAAACCGCTCCCGGCCGTCGACCGAGTGGGAGGCTGACGAGGGGAACAGTTCTCTGGTTCGACCCGGACGACAGGAGACCACCATGCGACTGACTACACTCGGCGACCTTCCCGCGCGCATCGCGACGGGGGGGTTCATCCTCCATACGGGGATACAGAAATGGTCGGCGGACGAGCAGACCGCCCAGGGGATTCACGGTATGGCGGCGGGAGCGTTCCCGTTCCTGAACGCGATTCCGCCGGAACGATTCATCAAGTTGCTCTCGGTCGCCGAGATCGGCACGGGCGCAGCTCTACTCGCACCTTTTGTGCCCTCCGCCGTGGCCGGGGCGGCGCTCACCGGGTTCTCCGGGGGCCTCGTGGCCATGTACGCGAGGACGCCCGCGCTGCGTAACCCCGGCAGCATCTGGCCGAACGAGAACGGCATCGCCGTCGCCAAGGACGTGTGGATGCTCGGCATCGGGTTGGGTTTCGTGCTCGGCGGGTTGTCCCGTTCCCGCTGCCGCTGACTATCTGGCGTCGATCGGACCGAGTTCGGAGACTCCGTCGGCTATTGCTCGGGCACGACGCAGAAGTCGCTGTCGGAGAACCCGGAGGGCCGGACACCGAGCGCCTGATTGAGACGTCCGCGGTGGTTCTCCCAGGCGATGGCCGCGGCGAGTTCGGTCAGTTGCGCCTCGGAGAACTCGGCGAGCAGTGAGCGTCGCAGGTCCTCGCCGATGTGGGCGGGTGTGCGGGTGATGGCCTCGGCGAACTCCAGCACCAGCTTCTCGGTGTCGTCGAATTCGCTGCTCTCACGAAATGTCGGGAGAGCGCGTAACTGCGCGTCGCTCACTCCGAGAGCGCGGCTGAACGCCGATCCGATGTCGAGGCAGTACTCGCAGTGGGTCAGCGCGGCCGCCTTGATCTCGCCGAGCGCTTTGAGGCGGGGATCGACCCTGGCGCTCGTCGCGAGCGCGAACTCGTGGAACCCGACGGCGGCGAGTAGCTGCGGGCGGCGCCGCAACCAGCGCAACAGGTCTGCCCGGTTGCGGCGGGCGGTGGGAAAGACGCGACGAAACGAATCCATCTGACCGAGGACGCTCATGCTGTCGGTGTACACCCATCGCCGGGACGGGACAACCCCCTGCGGCGACCATTCGGCAATCGTGGTGTGTGGGCGTCGGGAGTGTTCTACGTTCGGAGCGGAGGCCCACCGCGCCGCACCCGAGGAGCCCAGCATGAAGGCTGTCATCTGCACCGAGACTCGCCTGGAGGTGGGTGACATCCCGGCTCCGATCCCGGCCCGGGGTCAGGTGCTGATCGATGTGTCCCGGTGCGGGATCTGCGGCTCGGACCTGCACGCCCGCGTGCACGCCGACGAGATGGCGGAACTGGCGGCCGAGACCGGCTACCGCGACTTCATGCGCTCCCACCAGCGAGTCGTGCTCGGGCACGAGTTCAGCGGCACCGTCGCCGGCTACGGGCCCGGCTGCCGGAAGAAGTGGCCGGTGGGTACCGCGGTGGTTGCGTTGCCCATCGTGCGCACCGGGTCGGACATCCACCTGACCGGGCTGTCGGCCTCGGCGCCGGGCGGCTACGCAGAACAGGTGGTGGTGCAGGAGTCGATGACCCTGCCGGTGCCCAACGGGCTGTCGGCGGAGAAGGCCGCGCTGACCGAGCCGATGGCGGTGGCGTGGCACGCGGTGCGGAAGGGTGACGTCGGCAAGGGCCGGACCGCGATCGTCATCGGATGCGGCCCGATCGGTCTCGCCGTGATCAGCATGCTGAAGGCGTCCGGTGTCCGCGCCGTGGTGGCCGCCGACTTCTCCGCCCGTCGGCGGGAACTCGCCCGGCAATGCGGTGCCGACGTCGTGGTCGATCCTGCCGCGGCGTCGCCCTGGACGTCCTATCCGCGGCGCAGGGAGACGACCTCCATCACGGAGGTGCTCGCCCTCGGGCTGGACACCATGGAGAAGCTGCGTCGCATCCCGAAGCTGCCGTGGTGGCATGCCTTCGCCCTCGCCGACGCGGTGGGCGCAACACCGTCCGGGCCGGTCGTCTTCGAGTGTGTCGGGATGCCCGGAGTCATCGACGGCATACTGGCCGGGGCGCCGCTGCGGTCACGTGTCGTCGTGGTCGGGGTCTGCATGGAGACCGACACCTTCCGGCCCGCACTGGCGATCAACAAGGAGATCGACCTGCGCTTCGCCATCGCCTACGATCCCCGCGAATTCCGCGACACACTCCAGATGCTCGCCGACGGAAAGGTCGATCCGACGCCGCTGATCACCGGCACGGTCGGGTTGGCCGGTGTCGAATCCGCGTTCACCGCGCTCGGCAGCCCCAGGGTGCACGCGAAGATCCTGATCGACCCCGAGAACACCTCCGTCTCGTTGTGATTCGCCGAACGCCCATGAATGCCCACCATCCCCGGCTCCAGTGGGCCGTGCCGGCGCTTCTCCTCGCGCTGATCTACGCCGCGTCGCTCATCGTGTACGGGTTGAGCAGCCGCACCGGCGACGACGACGGACCGTTCGAGATCGGTAGCGACGAGGTCGTGGTCCTCGTGACGGCGAAGTCGCTGCAGCCCACGACCGACCGGGTGCAGGCCGAGGTGACGATTACCGTCGGTGAGAATTTCCTACACGCCAACGGCGACACCCTGAACCGGGACATCACGCTGCTTCTCATCCCGAGCACCAGCCACGAGGAGATCGTCTTCCGGGCGGGCGCCTCGGCCACGACCTTCGATACCGAGTTCATCGCCACCGGCAACGCGGCGTACTGGCCGTTCGACCGGTTCGAGGTGAATCCGATGGTGGTGGAGGCCTATCAGGGGCTCGGCGCCGACCGCGAACTGGTGCCCACGGCCCTGCTGCTGGAGGGCCGGGTCGACGGGTGGAAGGCACGCGCCGAGGCGGTGGCGGTCGACACGGACCTCTCCCGGAACGGCACCGGCGCCGCGCTGATGTTCGCGCGCACGGGCGGGAACCTGATCTACGCCGGAATCCTGCTGCTGATGATGACGATCCTGGCGGGCCTCGCCGCCTTCGTCGCGCTGCAGACGTTCCGCCGCAAGCGCGCCGTCAACACGGACATGCTGGGCTGGATGGCCGCGATGCTGTTCGCCGTCGTGCCGTTGCGTGGAATCCTGCCGGGAAGCCCGCCGATCGGGTCGTGGGTCGACATCGCCCTCACGGTATGGGTGGTCTCGACACTCGTCGCGTCGCTGGCCCTGTTCGTGTTCTGCTGGTGGCGGGACAGCGAAGCGCCCGCCAGCCCTGATCGCCACTAGTCGATGCTCTGCAATTTCTTGCGGCGGCGGTAGTCCGCGGCCTTGATCCGGTTGCCGCACTCCGCCATTCCGCACCAGCGGCGCGAGAAGCCGCGGGAGAGATCGACGAACAGCCGGGTGCAGTCCGGGTTCGAGCACTCCTTCACCTTCGCCATCGCCGGGGAGCCGATCAGATCGATGGCGTCCCGGGCGAGGAGGCTCAATGCGTTGCCTGGTGTGCCGGTGCTGGTCGTGTCGCCCTCGCGGGTGAGGGTAAGGGTGGGCAACGGACCCGCGGCGGCGGTGTTGAGGAGGCCGACCTCGGCTTCCGTCGCTCGGTGGGTGCTGCCGGTCAGCGCCGCACCGACGGCGCTGTAGATCGCCTCCCGGAGGTGCCGTGCGTCGCGGACGCTGTCGGCGGACGGCGGTTCCATCTCGTCGCACAGGTTCGCCCCGGCCACCCACCGGCACAGATCGTCCGGATTCTCGAGCAGCTCGGTGCGCAGGGTCCGGCGCCACAGGATGGTGCCGGCGAAATCCAGGCAATGCCGTCCACTCACATACACGAACTCGTTCACGTCACCATCTTGACAGGTGACGCGAACGAGTTCAAACTTCTTCCATGATTCCCGTCACCCCCTAGGGTGGTGACGCCAGCGAGGGTGATTCGTCTCGGTGGCAGCGACGGGACTCATTCACACAGCGTTCTCACCAAAAGGAGCCCGGATTCCATGTACGACGATGCGCGCGTCCCCGCACCGACACGAGGGCCCACCGCGCCTCCCCTGACCAGCGCCACGATCGCCGGCCGGATGGAACGACTGCCGTGGTGCCGTGTCCAGCGAAACCTCTTCCTGGTGATTGCCACCGCCTGGTTCTTCGACTCGATCGACCTGGGCGCCATGACCTTCCTGCTGTCACCGATCAGCCACCACTTCTCGCTCACCGCAGCGCAGACAGGGGTACTCGGCAGCGCAAGCTTCGCCGGAATGTTCTTCGGAGCCGTCGGGGCCGGTGCCATCGCCGACCGATTCGGACGCCGGCGGGTCTTCAAGTACAGCATCATCGCCTGGGGCCTGGCGAGCATCGGACTCGCCCTGTCGTGGAACTTCGAATCCCTGCTCACCTTCCGATTCCTGCTCGGTATCGGCATGGGAGCGGAGTTCCCGGTGGCCGCGGCAATCCTCGCCGAATTCATGCCCTCGTCGAAGCGCGGGCGCTACGCCGCCCTGCTCGAGGGTGCCTGGCCGATCGGATTCATCACGGCCGGCGCGGTGTCCTACCTCCTGGTCGCCTCCACGTTCGGTTGGCGCGGATTCTTTCTCATGCAGGCCGCCCTGGCCGTGGTCGCACTGATCATTCGGCGCAACCTGCCGGAGTCACCCCGGTGGCAGGTCTCCCGGGGGCACACGGCCGCAGCGGAACGCACCCTGGCCTCCATCGAAAGCGCGGTGCGCGACGCGACCGGCCGGCCACTACCCGAGCCCGAACCCGTGCGAGGAACGCACGGCAAGGACACCGGACGGGGTGGCCTCCGGGCACTCTTCCTTCCCGCACACAAAGCGCGCACCCTGACGGTATGGGCAGTGTGGTTTTGCCTGATGACCGGCTACTACGGGCTGACGACCTGGATCGGCAAGCTCCTGACCGACAACGGCCTCGACGTCGCCAAGAGCATCGGGTTCGTCCTCGCCATGGCCCTGTGGGGAATCCCCGGATTCCTGTCGGCCGCGTACCTGATCGAGCGGCTCGGACGGCGCTACTGCCTGGCCGGGTACACCATCGGATCCGGCATCGCCGCCTTCTTCTACGGCCAGAGTTCGGGCACGTTCGAGCTGATCCTCGCCGGATCCTTCCTGCAGTTCTTCTTCTTCGGCATGTTCTCCTCGATCTTCGCCTACACCCCGGAACTGTTCCCCACCCGCAGTCGCGGCGCGGGAGTCGGCTCCGCCACCGCCCTGGGACGGCTGGGTTCGGTCTTCGGCCCCATCGCGGTCCCCTTCCTGCTCGGCTTCGGCGGCACCGGACTGGTCTTCTCCACCAGCGCGGTCCTGTTCGCGATCGGCGCACTGATCGTGCTCACCCGCCTGCCCGAGACGAAAGACGCTGTCCTCGAACAGATCCACTGACTTTCCGCACCTTCCCACCACGAAAGCGAATCCCGTGAACACCGACGAATACCTGTACTTCCTCGACCGCGCGTTCGACGGCATGCTCGCCGTCCTCGGCGAACTCGGCGACGAGCGCGCCAATCAGGCACCACCCTTCGACGGCGCGAACTCCCCCTGGGCCATCACCTACCACTGCACCCAGGTGGCCGACTACTGGATCGGGCACCTGATCGGCGGCCGCGAGAGCAACCGTGACAGAGAGGCCGAGTTCACCGCCCGGGGAACCATCGCAGACCTCACCCGCACCATCGCCGCCGTGCGGGCGAACCTGCAGAAGGACCTCGACGGCTTCGACCCCGCTGCGCCGCTGACGAATACCCCACCGGCCGACTACGAGGGGCCGAGCCGGCAACTCACCCCGGACGGGGTCCTCCTCCACGTGCTCGAGGAACTCGCCCAACATCACGGACAGGTCGAGGTTTCCCGCGACGCCCTGTCGACCGTCCCAGCGGAAGCAGCGTTGTGACTACCTCGACGACACCCCACCCCCTGTTTCCGGGATTCGACGACCTCGACCTCGGTGCGCTGTCCCGGCGCACCGGGGTGAAATGGGCGCGCGCGGTCGAAGCCGGGGCACTCCCGTCGTGGGTCGCCGACATGGACTTTCCCGTCGCCCCGGAGATCCGCGACGCGCTGAAGGACGTCATCGACCGCGGCGACCTCGGGTACCCGAACTGGTTGGGCGGCACTCCCCTGCGTGCCGAGTTCGCCCGGCGGATGTCCGACCGCTACGGCTGGCAGGTCGACCCTGCAGACGTGCGGGAGCAGACCGATCTGATCCAGGCCCTGCAGCTGATCCTTCGTCTCGGCACCCGACCCGGGGATGCGGTGGTCATTCAGACCCCGAACTACCCGCCGTTCCTGGCGACGATCGAAACGATGGGGCGGCGCACCGTCGAGTTCCCCTTCGTCGACACCGAGAACGGGTGGGCTCTCGACTTCGACGAGTTCGAGCGGACCCTGGCGCAGAATCGTCCCAAGGTGCTCGTCCTCGTCAATCCGCACAATCCGACGGGTCGAGTGCACACGCGCGGCGAACTCGAGCGCATCGCCGAACTCGCCGAACGGTACGGCCTGCTGGTGATCAGCGACGAGATCCACGCCGAACTGATCTACCAACCGCACCGGCACATCCCGTTCGCGTCCATCAGCGAGGACGCCGCATCGCGGACCGTGACGGTCACGTCCGCCGGGAAGGCCTTCAACCTCGCCGGTCTGCGCTGCGCGGTGCTGCATTACGGTCCCAAGGACCTGCTGGCGGTCCGGGACAACGAACCACCCGACCTCTACGGCGCGGTGTCGGTTCTCGGGGTCGTCGGATGCCTCGCCGCATGGCAGCACGGGCAGGCGTGGCAGGACACCCTCATCCGCGTCCTCGACCGCAATCGCGCACGGGTCCACGACGTCCTGACCCGGGCGCTGCCCGAGGCCCGGCACCACCTGCCCGAGGCCACGTATCTGAGCTGGGTGAACGTCTCGGCCCTGCCGGTGGACGATCCGATCGACCGCATCCGCCGCGCCGGGCACGTGCTCGTCGACGGCGGTGCGCCCTTCGGGAAGGCCGGTGACCGGTTCATCCGGATCAACTTCGCCACCTCGGAGACCCTGCTCGACCGGGTCCTGTCCGGCATCACCGGCGCGCTCACCGGCGGACACCCGGACCCCGCCGCGCCGTCCACCCAACTCGACCCCTGCACCCCGACGTAAAGGACCGATGCACGTGACCACCGCCATCGCCACCACCCACGCGCCGTCCGCGGCGCATCTCTACAACCAGGGCATCCAGGTCGGCGACCTGGTGTTCTGCAGTGGGCAACTGCCCCTGACCGCCGAATCGGGCGTGCTCGTCGGAAAGGACGATCCCCGGGCCCAGACGCGCCAGGTCTTCGCCAATGTGGCCGCGGTGCTCGCCGCGGCAGGCAGCTCCCTCGAGCACGTCGTCAAAGCGACGATCTTCCTCACGTCGATGGAGCATGTCACCGCCGTCAATGCCGTCTACGCCGAAACCTTCGCCGGCATCAAACCCGCCCGATCCTGCATCGCCGTGCGCGCACTCCCGCACCGGGATGCGCTCGTGGAGATCGAGGTGGTTGCCACGAGAGCGCCGAGTTCGGAATAGTCGAGGACATGGTGCGCCGGACCGGAAGAGTGCTGCCGCCCTGGTATCTCGCCCACGTCAACAGGGTGATCGTCGGGCTGCATCGCTTGGGCGTACCGATGCCGATGCCCGCGCTCACCGTCCCCGGCCGGAAGACGGGCGTGCTGCGGTCGACGCCCGTCTCACCGTACGAGGTGGACGGCCGGCGCTACGTCGTCGCGGGATACGCCGAATCGGACTGGGCGAAGAACGCCCGGGCAGCCGGGCGTGGTGAGCTGACCCGGGGGCGGCGACGCGAGCGTGTCCGACTGGTCGCGCTGCCGGTGTCGGAGCGGGGCCGGATCCTTCGCGAGTTCCCGACCCGGGTGCCGCACGGGGTCACCATGTTCCTCGAGGCCGGGACGGTCGCGAACTCCTCCCCGGAGGCGTTCGCGGCCGCCGCGGACCGGTGCGAGGTCTTCCGCATCGAGCCGCTCGACTGACGGGATCACCGAACCTCGAGCGTGCCCACCATGTTCGGGTGATAGGTGCAGTGGAACGCGAACGTGCCCGGCTGACCGGGGACGGTGAACGTCGCGGTCGCACCCGGTTCGACCTCCACGTCGAACAGGTCGCCGGTGTCCGCCGTCACGGTGTGTTCGGCGGTGTCGTCGTTGCGGACGGTGACCTCTTCTCCCGGCGCGAACGTGCCGGGCAGGGTGTACTTGAAATCGGAGATCACGATCTCCCGCTGAGCCGCCCCCGCAGGCATCGACATGGACATCGACGGCATGCCGGACATGGGATGGTCCCCGCCGTGCGCCGTTTCCGCCGAACCGGACGAGTCGTCACCGTCGCTTCCGCACGCGGCCAGCGCGAAGACGGCCAGCAGGATCGGCAGGACAAGTGTCAGAACGCGTTTCATGGTGGTCGCCTCCGGATGACGGTGAGAACGGATGCCCGACGCCCCGCTCCTCGCGGGAGTAGTACCCGTTTTCACGGCAGACACCCCTCGGTGTGCCCGTGACTCGTCAGCCGCCGTTCAGCGCCTCCTGTGACTCGAGGTTCGCCACCGGGGTGCGGAGCGAGGCGACGGCGTCCGCGTAGAGGGAGCACTTGATCTCACCGAGTGTGCGACCGCGGGTCGCGACGAGCCCCTGCGCGTGTTCGACGGCCCTGGTGAGCACGTGCTGCTCGGGGGCGACCTCGTCGACGAACCCGAGTTCGCTCGCGGCGACGCCACCGTACCGACGGCCGGTCACCAGGGCGGTGTGCACGGCCCGCGCGGGCAGCCGGGCCGCGAGCAGCGCGATGCTGCCCGGCGCGTAACTCGCCCCGATGGTGATGCCCGGCAGGCAGAAGTAGCCGCGGTCCTCACGCATCACCCGGTGATCGTGGGCCGCCGCGAGGATGGCGCCGCCGCCGAAGGTGTGCCCGGTCAGCGCGGCCACGGTCGGCAGGGGGAAGGTGAGGATCCGCGCGAACAGGCCCTGCACACGGTCGATGTAGGAGTTCAGCTTGTCGGTGTTGGCGACGACCCAGGCGGTGTCGAGACCGGTCGAGTAGAACTTTCCGAGCCCCGTCGTCACCAGTGCGGCGGGACCGTCGTGCTTCTCGACCTGATCGAGGAGGCCGTCGACCCTGTCGATCCAATCCGGGTGGAAGGCGTTCTCGCTGTCGGGTTCTCCCTCCTCACCGAAGTACAGGACGAACACATCTCCCGAGCGCTCCACGTAAGGCATGCGGCGAGGCTACCCGGAGACGGGCGCGTCGCGCCCCTCGAGCACCCACACCTCGGTGGGTGAAGTTTCAACTGTCGCGGGGCAGGGTATGTCGATCGTCAAACAGCTGAGGCGGTGGACGATGAAGAGCGGAACAGGCATTGCCGACACCCGCACCGTTCGGGACTACATCCACACGGTGGCCAGGAGCGTTCACGCCGACTCCATCGACTGGTGGGACAGCGACGGCATCGAAGTCGTCCTCGTTCTGCCGCTCCGGTTGCATTATCTGCCGGGACGCAACGCGGTGCTGGCGTGGAACCGGACCTTCGGCTGGTCGCTCGGCGTCGAAGGATTGGGCCGCCGCAGCGTCATCGTGATCGACGGCCTCGGTATCGGGCGGATGCCGTCACCCGCCGTGTGCGCGGAAAAAGCGGTGGAGTTGATCGACGACTATTGCCGCTCGACACCCGCATCGCCGGTTGCGCCGACAACCGGGCCCGGCACATCGACCGCCGCCGATCGGTGCTCCCGCATCGGACGGGACACTGCCGGCAGTGGACGGCGGGACAGAGTCGTCAGACGACCGTGACCACGGGCGCCGGGGGCCACGACGACAACGTGGCCCAACCGCATTCCCCCGCGGAGGAGCAGCCGATCATCGCCGCGGAGGAGGGCGCGGCGCGCATCAGCACGGCCGCGCATCCGCTCGGGAGGCCCGGACCGCGGTGCGACCGCCGATCCCCGTTCTTCATCGGGCTGGCCGGGGCCGCCGGTGTCGCCGTCACGTACGCCCTGATCGAGGTCGTTCTCGCGGCCCGCGGGGTGCTGGTTCTCATCGCCGTCGCCGCATTCCTCGCGATCGGCCTCGAACCTGCCGTGTCCTGGTTGGTGCGGCACGGATTTCCCCGATGGGCTGCGGTTGCAACGGTTTTCGTCCTCGCCTTCGCTGTGCTGGCCGGGTTCCTGGCCGCGGCGATCCCGCCGATGGTGACGCAGGGCGGCGCACTCGTGCACAACGCCCCGGACTACCTGGGGCACCTCGAGCAGAACTACCCGGTACTGGGGGAACTCAGCACCCGCTTCCATCTGCAGGACGAACTGCGCCGGGCACTCGATGCGGGCAACGTGCCGATCGTGGTCGGCGGGATCGTGGGTGCGGGCAAGTTCGTGTTCAGCGCCATCAGCGGCACCGTGATCGTGGTCGTGCTCACCGCCTATTTCCTGGCCGACTTCGCACACATCCGGTCGTCGATCTACCGCCTGGCCCCGAACTCGCGGCGTCCACGCACGATTCTGATCGGCGACGAAATCTTCGCGAAGGTCGGCGGATACGTGCTCGGGAACCTCCTGATCTCGCTGATCACCGCCGTCCTCACGTTCGTGTGGCTGGTGGCCTTCGACGTCCCCTACCCGTTGCTGCTGGCCGTCCTGGTCGCCGTGCTGGACCTGATTCCGGTGGTCGGATCCACCCTCGCCGGTGTCGTGGTGGCGCTGGTCGCCCTCACCGTGTCCCTGCCGGTGTCACTGGCCACCATCGTCTTCTTCATCGCGCTCCGTCTGTTCGAGGACTATCTTCTCGTTCCCCGCATCATCGGCCGAACCGTCAAGGTGCCCCCGATGGTCACCGTCGTCGCCGTCCTCATCGGCGGCGCACTGCTGGGGATCGTCGGGGCGCTGCTCGCGATACCCGTCGCGGCCGCCGTTCTGCTTCTCGCCCGCGAGACGGTGTTTCCGCAGCTCGATCGCGGCTGAGCGGGCGGGGCACGAAAACGGCCTTGCGGAAGAAGTTTCCGTGTTCTGCTTACCCTGGAGACGTGGGATGCGCCGGGGCATGCTCGGGCCGTGTCCCGAGCATGAGAAAGAGGCGCTGGATGTCGGTGATGAGTCCCACCGAGGCGATGTTCGTGCTGTTCGAGACGCCGTCGCATCCCATGCACGTGGGTGCGCTCGAACTGTTCGAACCGCCGCGCGAGTCGGGGCCCGATCATGCCCGGGCCATGTTCGAGGCGTTGATCTCGCACGAGGGCGCGTCGGACACGTTCCGCCGGCGCGCCGTACGCCCGCTCCGCGGCGCCAGTTACCCCTGGTGGTCGTTCGACGACCACATCGATCTCGGCTACCACGTCCGGCACACCGCGGTCCCGGGCCGGGGCCGCATGGAGGACCTGCTGTCGCTGGTGTCCCAGATGCACGGCATGCCGCTCGATCCGCAGCACCCGATGTGGGAGATGCACGTCATCGAGGGGCTCGCCGACGGACGGACGGCCGTGTTCTCGAAAATTCACCTGTCGCTGATGGACGGACCGGCCGGGCTGCGGCTTCTCCATCACGCCCTGTCGACGGACCCCGACGCCCGCGACTGCCCCGCACCGTGGACGCCCGGGGTCGCCGGCACGTCGCGGCGGGAATCCGTGCTGCCGGTGGCCGTGGTGCGGGCCGGGGTGCGGGCCGCCACCAGCATCGTCGGGGTGTTGCCTGCGCTCGCGAAGGTCGCCTACGACGGCGTCCGCGAGCAGCATCTGACCCTTCCCCTGCAGTCGCCGCCCACGATGCTCAACGTTCCGGTCGGCCGGGCCCGGAAATTGGCGGCACGGTCGTGGCCGATCCGGCGCCTGGTGTCGGTGGCCACCGCGGCCAGCACCACGATCAACGCGGTGGTGCTCGCGATGTGTTCGGGGGCGCTGCGCCGGTATCTCCTCGAGCAGTACGCGCTGCCGGACGCGCCGTTGACGGCGATGCTGCCCGTGCCCCTCGACCTGGGCGGCACGATGATCGGTCCGCGCGGCCGCGATCACGGCGTCGGCGCGATGGTCGTCGGCCTGGCCACCGACGAAGCGGATCCGGCGGCACGCCTCGCCCGCATCAGCGAATCGGTCGAGCACACCAACCGCGTGTTCGGCGCGCTGAGCCACACCCAGTTCCAGCTGATGAGCGCGCTGGCGATCAGCCCGATCCTGCTCGAGCCGGTCCGCCGGTTCGTCGACGACACTCCCCCGCCGTTCAACGTGATGATCTCGTACATGCCGGGCCCGTCGAGGCCGCGGTACTGGAACGGGGCCCGCCTCGACGCGGTGTATCCGGCGCCGACGGTCCTCGGGGGGCAGGCGCTCAGCATCACCCTCACCAGCCGGTCCGGTCAGCTCGACGTCGGCGTCGTGGGCGATCGGCACGCCGTCCCCCACCTTCAGCGGATCATCACGCACCTGGAGACGTCGCTCAGCGATCTCGAGCACGCGGTCGCCGCGTCCGGCACCTGACCCCTAACCGGGCGGCTGCCGCAGCGACGTGCGGTTCTCCTCCCAGCACCGTGTGACGTGGTCGCCGACGAGGTCGTCGAAGGCGAGGCAGGCCGCGGCCCCCAGCAGAATGTCGTCGGCCACTGCGGGCCGTGCCGCGACCAGCCCGCCGGCGAGGTCGCGGCAGACGATCTGTTCGTGCACGGAGTCGGCCTCCACGTGCTCGTCGAAGAACAGCGTGGCCGCCTTCCCGAATCCGAGGCGGCGCAGTCCGGCGGCGTATTTCTTGCTCGGCAACGCGGACGTGGTCTCCACCGCGCACAGGTGCCCCACCAGGGCCCCGAGGCGGCTGCGGTGCAGGCCGAACAGGGACAGCGCGTTGAGGGACGCCAACGTGACGGCGGGCACCGCGTCGATGTAGTGCGCGTAGTCGTCGGACAGCCCGAGTTCGCGCATCGTGGTGGCGAACAGTGCCGAGTGCATCCGCTCGGGCCTGCCGCCGCCGTATTCGTCGGACTGCACCTCCACCAGCGCCGCTTTGGGTGCGCCCGCGAGCCGCGGGATGCCGAGCGTGTGCACGTCGGCCTCACGCAACTGGTTCAGGGAACGGTGGATCAGCAGTTCCCGGAACTGGGTGAGATCCGCGTCGTGGGCCATGTGACCGGACAGTCCCGGCGCCGTGCTGGGGGCGGTCATCGCCCACAGCGCCGCCACCACGTCGTCGGCGCTGGTCGGCGCGTCGGCGACGTCGCGGATCGCTGCGTCGAACGGAACCTCGAGCGCCGACCGGGCGGCGATCAGGTCGCTGTTCCACTCCCACTCGTCGCCGACACCGGTGATCCCCTGCAGGTGCAGTTCGTAGAGCGCGGTCAGGCAGATCTGCGCGTCCTCGTCGAAGAGGAACGCCCGCGGACTGTCGCGCGCCGACGAGGCGAGGGAGCGGGCCGCCGCCACGAACGGTTCGGCATCGGCGCCGTCTGCGCGCAGAATGGAGAACAGGAGATCGCTGACGGGACCGCGCGGCTTCGGAAAGGGCATGGACGTTCCCGATTGCGCCACCGTGTCCGAGATCGACGGAGAGTGCAAGGTAGTCATATGAACTCCATTCCCATTGCCGGGGCCGACGAATCTGCAGGGGCCGACGAATCCGACGTCACGATCACGGTCTGCCCTGATGGTCCACTCCTGGTGCGTGGTGCTGCGCGGATCCTCGACACCGAAGGTAACTCGCTCGGCAGCGATCGGGCCACCGTGGCGCTGTGCCGGTGCGGGCGGACGAGCATCGCTCCCTTCTGCGACAGTTCGCACAAGAAGCGGCGTCGCCCGTAGGACTGTCCCGCATCAGTGCTGCTTCCGATTCTGCGCACGGCGGCGCGCGATCACGAACGTCACGACGCCGACAAGGATCACGATGGCGATGATTTCCATTCGCGCCGATTACCCAATTCGCCGACAAGCTACGCCGGGCTCCCGCTGTGCCGCCGGATGCGCCGGCGAGAAGTGCAGTGGGACAACCGAAAACGCGAACGGCGGCATGTCGGCGGAGATGTCGGGGTGAGAGGCGCGCCCCCGCCATTGACACCATGGGGTAACGTCAGAGTCCTGCACGGTTGAGCCCCCAGCCGCAATGGACGGGCACGGTTCACGCGCCTAATTTCGTGCCTGTCTCCTACGTCGCTCGACCGTGAGGAAACGACATGAAATCAGTTCTCAGTGCGCTGCCGACACGCTACGACCCTGCCGACAATTCGACGCTGTTCAGCTGGGCCGTCGAGCCCGAGCACGGGCGGCTCTCCGTCGTCAGTGCGCCCGGTGCCGGCGGGATTCTCGTCGTCCGGATATCCGGTGACATCGACGTCACCACACTTCACACCTTCGGGAATCACCTCGACGAGGCGATCAACGAACGGCTTCCATTCGTGCTCGACCTGACGGATGTTCAGTTCTTCTGCGCGTCGGCCCTGCCGATACTCGACATCATGGCCGGTCGCGCCCGCAGGCTCACCGTGCCGTGGGCGGTGACCGGCAACAACGCCCTCCGCAGACCGTTGACGGCAATGCACATGGCTGCACAGATCCCGTTCTGCGCCGACCTCGAGGACGCCTTCCGGCTGGTCGCCCAGGGAATTCACCAGGGTGGGCGCTCGGCGTGAAAGACACTGCTCCGCACGGCACGTCCGACTTCGTGGTGGTCGCCAACCGACTGCCCGTGGACATGGAGACACTCGACGACGGGACGACACGCTGGAAGCGGAGCCCGGGAGGCCTCGTCACAGCCCTGGAACCGATCCTTCACGACCGGGAACGCGGTTCCTGGGTGGGCTGGCCCGGTGTGCCCGACACGAAGGTCGAACCGATCGTCTCCGGCGGGGTCGACCTGTACCCGGTGGAGCTGAGCTCGGACGAGGTCTCGCTGTACTACGAAGGATTCTCGAACGCGACGCTGTGGCCGCTGTACCACGACGTGCTGGTGGCACCGGTCTTCGACCGGGTCTGGTGGCACTCGTACCTGGACGTGAATCGCCACTTCGCCGAGGAGACCGCGCGCACCGCGGCCGAGGGCGCAACCGTGTGGGTGCAGGACTACCAGCTGCAGCTGGTGCCCCGTCTGCTGCGGGAGATGCGCCCCGACCTGACCATCGGGTTCTTCCTCCACATCCCCTTCCCGCCCGTCGAACTGTTCATGCAATTGCCGTGGCGCAAGGAGATCGTGGAGGGGCTGCTCGGCGCCGACCTCATCGGCTTCCACCTGCCCGGCGGCGCCAACAATTTCCTGTTCCTGGCGCGCAGGCTGCTGGGACTCGACACCACCACCGCAGGCGTCGGCGTGCGCAGCGCACTCGGCCGGGTGACACTCGACGACCGCGTCGTGCAGGTCGGCGCGTTCCCCATTTCCGTCGACTCCCGGCAACTGGTCGAACAGGCCACCGATCCCGCCATCGTCGAACGGGCCGCCGAGATCCGCCGCGAGCTCGGGAACCCCCGCAAGATCCTCCTCGGAGTCGACCGACTCGACTACACGAAGGGCATCGACCTGCGGCTCTCGGCTATCGGCGAACTGCTCGACGAGGGCCGCCTCGACCCGTCGGACACCGTGATGGTGCAGCTCGCCACCCCGAGCCGTGAACGCGTCGAGCACTACATGAAGATGCGCAGTTCCATCGAGGAGCAGGTCAGCCACATCAACGGTGATCACGGTCAGATCGGCCGGCCGGTCGTGCACTACCTCTATCAGCCGGTCGATCGCAGCGAGCTGATCGCGCTGTTCCTGGCCGCCGACGTCATGCTGGTCACCCCGATGCGTGACGGGATGAACCTCGTCGCGAAGGAGTACGTCGCGTGTCGAGCGGATCTGGGTGGGGCGCTGGTGCTCAGCGAGTTCGCCGGTGCCGCCGCCGAACTCCGGGGTGCCTACCTGGTGAACCCGCACGACCTCGACGGAGTGAAGAACACGATCATGGCCGCGCTCGACCCGGAGCGGGAGCAGGGACGGCGCCGCATGTCGCGGCTGCACCGTCAGGTGCTCGACCACGATGTGCACCGGTGGGCGCAGTCCTTCCTCGGCGCGCTTTCTCCGGTCGCCGACTGATCGCCCGGTCCCAGGCCCGGTTCACTCGGGATTCGTCGTCACCGATTCGACGATGCGGCGCGCCACCTCCGCCAACTTGATGTGCTCCTGCTGCGACTGCGCCACGAGGATCTCGAACGCCTGGTCCGCGGGAACGCCCCGCAGCGCCATCACGATACCCTTGGCCTGCTCGATGACCGCGCGGGTCTTCATGGCCCTCGTGAGGCCCGAAACCTCGTTCCTGGCCAACTCCACGCTGCGGGCGCTTCTCAGCAAACCCTCGATCGCCGTCGTGTACACGAGCAGCACCACCGCGTCGAGTTCGCTGAACCCGTGATCCCCCTGCCCGTAGATGTTGAGGGTGCCGGCGAGGGCCTCGTCGACGGCGAGCGGCGCGGACAGGAAGCTGCGCATACCGGCCTGGTCGAGATTGTCCGCGACCGACGGCCACCGGGCCGCGGCCTCCCCGAGCCGGGCCTTGACGACCTTCCGTGTTCCGGCGACACCGAAGTAGTCGCCGTCGATGGCCTGGAAGTTCTGAATGTCGATCTCCCGGACCGCCTCGTCCGTGTACGCGACGGTCACCACCCGCCCGTCGCGTAGCAGCGATATCCCGGCCATGTCGGCGTCGGCGATGGCGTCCACCACCTGATCGCAGACCCGCTGAAGCAGCAGGCTCATCTCCACCTGCGAACCGGAATTGCGATTGAACTCGTCCAACGCGGTTGCCAAGGAGCCCAATTGGGCAGCGATCGTCGCGCTGTCGAGATCGGGGGACATCGACCCAGGGCGCTCACCCGCAGTCTCGGCCATTCTCGGATACACCTCAAATTCCGGGTGTAACCGACAGGACACCCACTGAACGAACGCAGCAGTTGTCTCTACCGTCGAGAAGACTTTACTCGACCCCGGGACCGTCTTCGTCCACCGATCCCGCCCCGGACGGCGAGGCGGGAGATTCCCCGGTCAGCAAGCTCAGCGCCGCCGCGCACGGCCGGAGGATGCTGCCGGCGCTCATCGACGAACCCCGGGTCAGACCCCTGTGG
>Ga0247820_10000617_pt1 | contig 19103 bp, 12 predicted proteins | sample 13C_Glucose_Day1_2_FD_192480 | JGI IMG/M metagenome (GOLD analysis project Ga0247820, IMG submission 192480) | Soil microbial communities from agricultural site in Penn Yan, New York, United States - 13C_Glucose_Day14 | ecosystem: Environmental > Terrestrial > Soil > Agricultural land | place...
CTTCCGGCTCTTTGGGTCGCTAAAACCGGCCTGTCCGCCCAGGACACCAACCTCACGGTCATTTCCAACAACCTGGCCAACGTTTCGACCACCGGCTTCAAGCGTGATCGCGCCGAATTCCAGGACCTTCTGTACCAGATCAAGCGCCAGCCAGGTGCCCAGTCCACCCAGGACAGCGAGCTGCCTTCGGGCCTGCAGGTCGGTACCGGTGTGCGCATCGTCGGCACCCAGAAAAACTTCCAGACCGGCAGCCTGCAGACCACCGAAAATCCGCTGGACATGGCGGTCAACGGCCGTGGTTTCTTCCAGGTGCTGCAGCCGGACGGTACGGTTTCGTACACCCGTGACGGTACCTTCCACCTGAACTCCGACGGCCAGATCGTCACCGCCAATGGTTTCGCGCTGGAGCCTGCGGTGGTCGTGCCGAACGACGCCCAGACCTTCACCGTCGGCCAGGACGGCACCGTGTCGATCACCACTGCTGGCAACCCGGCAGCGCAGGTGATCGGCAATATCCAGACCGCCGACTTCATCAACCCGGCCGGCCTGCAGGCAATCGGCGACAACCTGTTCCTGGAAACCGCTGCCAGTGGTGCCCCACAGGTCGGTACCCCAGGCCTGAACGGCTTCGGCACCACCCTGCAGCAGACCCTGGAAAACTCCAACGTCAGCACCGTGGAAGAGCTGGTGAACATGATCACCACTCAGCGCGCCTACGAGATGAACTCCAAGGTCATCTCCACCGCCGACCAGATGCTGTCGTTCGTCACCCAGCAGCTGTAAGCCCAAGTCCCTGTTACACCGTGAGGTAAGCGTCATGAATCGTCTGTTGTCCCTGTTCGCCCTGGGGGGGGCGGTGTTGCTGGCTGGTTGCGTCGCACCGACGGCCAAGCCCAACGACCCGTACTACGCGCCGGTTTTGCCGCGCACCCCTTTGCCGGCAGCGGCCAACAACGGTTCGATCTACCAGGCCGGCTTCGAGCAGAACCTGTACAGCGACCGCAAGGCGTTCCGCGTCGGTGACATCATCACCATCACGCTCAACGAACGCACCTCGGCCAGCAAGAATGCCGGTTCGCAGATCCAGAAGGACAGCAGCGCCAATATCGGCCTGACCTCGCTGTTCGGTGCCACGCCGAGCACCAACAACCCGTTCGGCAGCGGCGATCTGTCGCTGGAAGCGGGCTACAGCGGTGAGCGTGCCACCAAGGGCGACAGTAAGGCCACCCAAGGCAATACGCTGACGGGTTCTATCACCGTCACCGTCGCTGAAGTGCTGCCCAACGGCATCATCGCAGTGCGCGGCGAGAAGTGGATGACCCTGAACACCGGCGAAGAGCTGGTGCGCATTGCCGGCCTGATTCGCGCCGACGACATCGCCACCGACAACACAGTGCCGTCCACCCGTGTGGCCGACGCGCGCATCACCTATTCGGGTACCGGTTCCTTCGCCGACGCCAGCCAGCCTGGTTGGCTGGACCGTTTCTTCCTCAGCCCGCTTTGGCCCTTCTGAGTACGGATGAACATGTTCAACGTCAGGCAACTGATTGCCGCAACCTTGCTTCTGTCCTGTGCGTTCGGCGCCCATGCCGAGCGCCTGAAGGACATCGCCAGTATCTCGGGCGTGCGTTCCAACCAGTTGATCGGTTACGGCCTGGTGGTGGGGCTTAACGGCACGGGTGACCAGACCACCCAGACGCCATTTACCCTGCAGACGTTCAACAACATGCTGTCGCAGTTCGGCATCAAAGTGCCCGCCGGCTCCGGCAACGTGCAGCTGAAAAACGTCGCTGCGGTGTCGGTGCATGCCGACCTGCCGCCATTCGCCAAGCCGGGCCAGGTGGTGGACATTACCGTGTCCTCGATCGGCAACTCCAAGAGCCTGCGCGGCGGCAGCCTGCTGATGACCCCGCTCAAGGGTATCGACGGCAACGTTTATGCGGTCGCCCAGGGCAACCTGGTGGTCGGCGGCTTCGATGCCGAAGGCCGCGATGGCTCGAAGATCACCGTCAACGTTCCGTCGGCAGGTCGTATCCCTGGCGGCGCTTCGGTGGAGCGTGCAGTACCGAGCGGTTTCAACCAGGGCAATACCCTGACGCTGAACCTCAACCGGCCTGACTTCACTACCGCCAAACGTATCGTCGACAAGGTCAACGAACTGCTCGGCCCAGGCGTCGCCCAGGCCGTGGATGGCGGTTCGGTGCGCGTCAGTGCGCCGATGGACCCGACCCAGCGTGTGGACTACCTGTCGATCCTTGAAAACCTGGAGATCGACCCGGGCCAGGCCGTTGCCAAGGTCATCATCAATTCGCGTACCGGCACCATCGTGATCGGCCAGAACGTCAAGGTTTCGCCGGCGGCGGTGACCCACGGCAGCCTCACCGTGACCATCACCGAAGACCCGATCGTCAGCCAGCCGGGGCCGTTCTCCAATGGCGAGACGGCTGTGGTGCCTCGCTCGCGGGTCAACGCGCAACAGGAAGCAAAGCCGATGTTCAAGTTCGGCCCGGGCACCACGCTGGATGAAATCGTCCGTGCGGTGAACCAAGTGGGCGCAGCGCCCAGCGACCTGATGGCCATCCTCGAAGCCCTGAAACAGGCCGGCGCCTTGCAGGCCGACCTGATCGTGATCTGAGGACGCCACGCATGAACTCGAAAAGCCTGGTTTCCAGCGCGGCCGACAGCGGCGCCTACACCGACCTCAATCGCCTGAGCTCGCTCAAGCACGGTGATCGCGACAGCGACGCCAACGTGCGCAAGGTGGCCCAGGAGTTCGAGTCGCTGTTCATCAGCGAAATGCTCAAGGCCTCGCGCAAGGCCAGTGATGTACTGGCCGATGACAACCCGATGAACAGCGCGACGGTCAAGCAGTACCGCGACATGTACGACCAGCAGCTGGCTGTGAGCATGTCTCGCGAGGGCGGCGGTATCGGCCTGCAGGACGTGCTGGTGCGCCAGCTGTCGAAGAACAAGAGCGCGCCGGTCAACACCAGCCCGTTCCCGCGTATCGAGGGCAGTGCGCCGGCGCTGTGGGGCAACAAGGTGGCCGACCCGGTACATGCCGCGCAGTCTGCTGCCAGCCGCAACGACGTTGCCGCGCTCAATTCACGGCGCCTGGCGTTGCCGGGCAAGCTGACCGACCGCTTGCTGGCCGGTATCGTGCCCTCGGCGGGCAACCCGGCGGCAGCCACCAATACCGCCGCCGTGCCGGTCCGCGATGGGCAGCAGGTGGCGCAGAGCTTTGCCGTGCCCGAACGCGGCCTGCGCATCACCGGGCGTGCCGTGGCGCAGCCTCCTTTGGCGCCGAAGAAAGCGTTCGCCGACAGCGACGCATTCGTCGCCACCATGCTGCCGATGGCCGAACAAGCCGCCAAGCGTATCGGTGTCGACCCGCGTTACCTGGTGGCCCAGGCCGCCCTGGAAACCGGCTGGGGCAAGTCGGTCATGCGCAACAGCGATGGCAGCAGCAGCCACAACCTGTTCGGCATCAAGGCCACGGGCAAATGGGAAGGCGATTCGGCGCGGGCGATCACCAGCGAGTTCCGTGACGGCCAGTTCGTCAAGGAGACCGCAGCGTTCCGCTCCTACGATTCCTATCAGGACAGCTTCCACGACCTGGTGAGCCTGCTGCAGAACAATTCCCGCTATCAAGAAGCGGTGAAGGCGGCCGATAAGCCAGAACAGTTCGTGCAAGAGTTGCAAAAGGCCGGGTACGCCACCGACCCGAATTACGCCAGCAAGATCTCGCAGATCGCAAGACAGATGAAGTCGTACGAGAGCTATGCATCGCTCGGTACCACAACGAAACTTTAAGGGCATGGAACCATGGCGAGTCTGATCAACATTGGTATGTCGGGGCTGGGCGCCGCGCAGTCGGGGATGTACACCCTCGGTAACAACATCGCCAACGCCGACGTCGATAGCTACTCGCGCCAGCAGAACGTGCAGAAGACCAAGGGCGGCCAGCAGGTCGGTCAGGTCTTCATGGGCACCGGCACCACGCTGGCGGATGTGCGCCGGGTGTACAACGCGTTCCTCGAGAACCAGTTGCGCACCACCACCTCGCTGAGCAGCGATGCATCCTCGTACCTGAATCAGATCACGCCGCTGGATACCGCCCTGTCCAGCAGCGACACCGGCATCACCGCTGCCCTGCAGAGCTTCTTCAGCGCCATGCAAGACGCCGCCGCCAAGCCGACCGAAGACGCCTCGCGCCAACTGCTGCTGACCAGCGCGCAGTCCCTGGCCAAGCGCTTCAACACCCTGTCGTCGCAGCTCAATCAGCAGAACAGCAACGTCAACAGCAACATGGCGTCGCTGGCAGATCAGGTGAACAGCCTGAGCAAGACCATCGCCGACCTCAACGACCAGATTTCCCGCGTCAGCTCCATTTCCGGCCAGCCCAACGATCTGCTCGACCAGCGCGACGGTGCGGTGCGTGAGTTGAGTGCATTGATTGGTACCGATGTGGTCGAGCGTGACGGCAACTACGACATCTATCTGAAGAACGGCCAGGCGCTGGTGCTGGGCAAGACCACCCAGACCCTGGGCGTGGAGCCGAGTGCCACCGACCCGACCCGCATGAGCCTGATCCTCAACCGCGGTTCGACCAAGATGGACATCACCAACAGCACCACCGGTGGTGAGATGGGTGGCCTGATCCGCTACCGCAAGGAAACCCTCGACCCGGCGCTCAACGAGCTGGGCCGTGTGGCGCTGGTGGTGGCCGACGCGATCAACAGCCAGCTGGCTCAGGGTATCGACAAGAACGGTGAGTTCGGCAGCAACCTGTTCGCCGATATCAACAGCGCCAAGGCTATCAGCGAGCGCAGCATCGCCAAGTCGGGCAACAGTGCGGGCTCCGGCAACCTCGATGTGACCATCAAAGACACTGGCAAGCTCTCCACCAGCGATTACCAGGTGACCTTCACCAGTGGCACCGGCTACAACGTCCGCAAGCTGCCGGAAGGCACCGACATGGGCAGCTTCGACCTCACCGACAACCCGCCACCGGTGATCGACGGTTTCACCCTGTCGCTCAACGGCGGTGCCTTGAGTGCCGGTGACAGCTTCAAGATCACCCCGACGCGCAATGCAGCGGCTGGCATCGAGGCGACGCTGACCGACCCCAAACGTCTGGCCATGGCCTCGCCACTGACCGGTACCAGCGGTTCGGGCAACAAGGGCACCGGCACCATCACTCAGCCGACCCTGACCTCCCAGCTGGACATCTACGACGCCGCTCAGCGCGCCGACCTGCAGACTGGCCTGAAATATTCCACCCCGGTCAAGCTGGTGTTCGGTGACGACACCGCCTCGCCCCAGGCCTACACCCTGTACGACGCCAAGGGTAACTCCATTGGTAGCGGCACCATCGTGCCCGGCCAAGACAACAAGTTGCAGCTGTCGGTGCCGATGGTCGATGCCAGTGGCAACCCGATCATGGATGGCGCGACCCAGAAGACCTTCACCTTCGAAATGGACGTCTCGGGTGCGCCGAAGAATGGCGACAGCTTTACCGTCGGGTTGACTGCTGCCGGTTCTGCCGACAATCGCAACGCGCAGTCGGTGATTGATCTGCAGACCAAGTCAACTGTCGAAGTCGGTGCCGACGGCAAGGGCATCAGCTTCACGGACGCCTACGCCAAGCTGGTGTCGAATGTGGGTGGCAAGGCCGGCCAGGCACAGATGGACAGCGATGCGACCAATGCGTTGCAAACGTCGGCACTTGACAGTCGCAACGGCTTGTCGGGTGTGTCGATCGACGAAGAGACCGGCAACCTGATCAAGTTTCAGCAGTACTACACCGCGTCGTCGCAGATCATCAAGGCGGCCCAGGAAACTTTCGCCACCCTGATCAACAGTCTTTAAGGAGCCGTAGATCGTGAGCGTACGCATCTCAACTTCGCAGTTCTACAACACCAACAGTGCCAACTATCAGCGCAACTTCGCCAATACGGTGAAGACTCAGCAGGAAGCCACCGATGGTATCCGCGTGCGCACGGCCAAGGACGATCCGGTAGGTGCTGCGCGTCTGCTGCAGCTCGAGCAGCAGCAGAACATGATCGACCAGTACAACAGCAACACCACCAGCGTGCGCAACGCGCTGGGCACGGCCGAGAGCACCCTGAACGCAGTTGGCAACATCCTGCAGCGGGTCAACGAACTGGCGGTCAGTTCCGGCAACGCAAGTTTCACTGACGAAGATCGCAAGGCCAACGCGGCCGAGCTTGATTCGCTGGAGCAGCAGTTGTTCACCTTGATGAACAGCAAGGATGAGAACGGCAAGTACATCTTCTCCGGCTCCAAGGGTGACACCCAGCCTTACGTGCGCAACTCCGATGGTACCTATACCTACCAGGGCGACCAGAGCCAGCTGAAGCTGCAGGTCGGTGACATGCTCAGCCTGGCGGCCAACGAAACCGGTTATGACGCGTTCGAGCAGGCCCTCAACACCAGCCGCAGCGAGACCCGTCTGACCAGCCCGGCTGTCGATGATGGCCGTGTCACCCTGTCCAATGGCCAGGTGTCCGGCAGTTCTACCTACAATGATCGTTTCCGCAGTGGTGAGCCCTACAGCATCGAGTTCACCAGCAGCACTGAATTCAAGATCACCGACGCCAATGGCACTGACGTGACCCTGGAAGCTACCCAGGGCGGCAAGTTCGACCCGAATGGCGAGAACACGTCGATCAGCTTCCGCGGTGTTGACCTGCGCCTGGACATCAGCTTCAAGGCCGGTGACGAAGCCGATCCGGATGCTGCCATCGCCGGCCATACCTTCAGCCTCAGCTCCAAGGCTGATGAGATTTCCGGTACCCGCAGCCCGGGTAACCCCTCGTCGACCCAGGTGACCGGTACGACGATCACCGACCAGGCCGCCTACAAGGCTGCCTTCCCCGAAGGCGCAGTGCTGAAGTTCACCAGTGCCACCGACTTCGAGCTGTATGCTTCGCCGGTCAGCGCCAACAGTCGGCCCATTTCTACCGGTACCCTCAGTGGCACCGCCGCGACTGCGATGGGCGTGGAGTTCGAGCTGTCGGGCGCACCGAGTGCCGGTGATTCGTTCGCTATCAAGGTCGATACGCACCAGACCCAGAACGTCCTCGACACCATCGGCCAGCTGCGTGCCGCGCTCAGCACGCCGATCGATGGTGACCCGGCGGCAGCGCAGGCGTTCAAGTCGGCGCTGGATTCGGCGATTGGCAATATCGGCAGCGCGACCAACCAGGTGACCTCGTCGATCGCCTCGATCGGCGGCCGTGGCCAAGCACTGGATGTTCAGGCCGAAACCAATGCTGCGCTGAGTGCGGAAAACACCAAGACCCAGAGCTCGATCCGCGAAAGCGACCCGGCCGAAGTGATGATCCGCCTGCAGATGCAGACCAACATGCTGCAGGCCTCGCTGCAGGCTTATGCCAAGGTCGCCGGCCTGTCGCTGGTCAATTACATCTGATAACGCACTGTGCGTAGTCAATCGTGCGCCGCCACCGTCAGGTGCGGCGCACTTTTTTTTCCAAGGTCGTCAACGTGAACGAAAAGCCTCTCGTCAGTATCGTCATCCCTGCGTACAACCCTCGCTTCTTCGCCCTGGCGTTGCACAGTGCCTTGAGCCAGACCTGCGAAGACCTCGAAGTGCTGGTCTGCGACGATAGCGCCGGCGATGAGATCGAGGCAATCGTTCGGGCGGCCCAGGCTGAGCAGGGCACGCAGTTGCGCTATGTGCGTAATGTGCAGCGCAAGGGTTTCATCGACAACCTGTTGCACGGCCTGACGCAGGCAAACGGTACCCTGGTCAAGGTGCTGTGCGATGACGATCGCCTGTTTCCCCAGTGTGTCCAGCGTCAGGCTGAGGTACTGCAGGCGCATGACGAAGTCGGGCTGGTGCTCTCCCAGCGCGTGCTGGCCGACGAGAACAACTTCATCCTGCCGATGCGTCTGGCCAACGCCCGTTTTGCCAACGTCGACAGCCTGTTCAAGGGCGAGGACATGCTCGCCTTGCTTGACGGCCGGCCGATCAATTTCCTCGGAAACTTTTCCGCTGCGCTGATGCGTCGCGAGCAGGCGTTGCAGTGGATGCAGGCGTTGACCGCTGAGGGGCAGAGCTTTGTGGCGCTGCTGGACCTTGCGCTGTTCGCCTGCCTGATGCGCCGTGCCAACATGGTGATGCTGAGCGAGCCAGGCCTGCTCGAACGCCTGCACCCCGAGCGTCTGAGCAAGCAGCCAGCGCAGGTGATGGGGGCACCGCAAGAGTGGCGCTGGCTGTTGGAGATGGTCGCCGCGCGCAGCGGTGAAGCGGCGCCGGCCAGTGGCTGGGTGCGCTATGTGCCGCTGGCTGATGTACAGCAGCAACCGCGGCACTGGCAGGAGCTATGTGTGGCGCGAATCCTCAGCAACTGGGCCACGCGCTTGAGTGGCCGGGTTGGCAGTGACAGTGAAAGCTATGCCGAGTTGTACGAGCAGTGGTTAGCGGCGCGTCAGTTCAGTGCGGTGCAGCGGCGTTTGTTGCCGCAGACCGTGGCCGCCTGGCCGCGCCAGCCGCGCGTCGTACCGGTGGTGCTGGATACCGAAGGTGATGACCAGGCATTGCGCCAGACATTCGACAGTTTGGCCGGGCAGCTGTATCCGGCACACGCCTGCGTACTACTGGGTGATCAGGTGCCGCAGACCGACATCCCGCTGATACATCAGCCGCTGCAGGCGGACTGGTCACGCCAGCTCAACCAACTGCTGGCGTCGCTGCACGATGCCGACTGGATCTACCTGCTGCGCGCGGGCGATCGCTTGAGCGAGTCGGCATTGCTGCTGCTTGCCGAGCGTGTGGCTGTATTCCCGGATGTGGCTTGTGCCTACAGCGATGAAGGGGCCTGGCTAGATGGCAAGCCGGGTGAGCCGGTGTTCAAGCCTGGGTTCAACCTGGACCTATTGCGCAGCTATCCCTATGTCGGCCGCACGCTGGCTTTCGCCCGTGAGGCCATTCTCGACCTTGGTGGGCTGGATTCAACGTTCGCCGAGCTGGCGCCGCACGATCTGCTTTGGCGTCTGGTCGAAAGCCGTGGGCCCCAGGTCATCGAGCATATTGCCGAGATCCAGGTGCAATCGGCTCTGAGCTTTGCCCAGTGGTTGTCATTGCCGCAGGTGATCGCGCAGAGTGAGCCGGTGCTCACCGCGCACTTGAATCGGCTCGGTGTTGCTCACCGGATTCGTCACGATGAGCTGGCACTGCTCAACCGGGTCGACTATGTGCATGACAGCCAGGCGCTGGTGTCGATCATCCTCCCGGTGGGAGAAGACCTTGAGCAGTTGCAGCGCTGTGTCCAAGGGCTGATCGAACGCACTGCCGACAGCCGCTATGAGTTGCTTCTGGTCGCGGGTGCGCGGATTGAGGCTGGCATGGCTCAATGGCTGCAGGCCATGGCCGAGTTGGGCGCGGGCATGCTGCGGGTACTGCGAAAGGGCGGCAGCCAGCGCGCACAACTTATCGATGCGGCGGCGGCACAGGCCCGCGGCGAATACCTGCTGCTGCTCGATGCATCGCTGCAAGTGCTCGACGGCCAGTGGCTCAACGAGCTGTTGCAGCACGCCCAGCGCCCGGAAGTCGCGGTGGTCGGTGCCAAGCTGATCGATGCCCAAGGGCGTGTGGTCGAGGCCGGGCGCGTGCTGGGCGTGTCCAGTGGCGCTGGCCCGGCGTTCGCAGGGGAAGAGGTGCACGCGCGCGGTTACCTGCAGCGTTTGCAGGTGGTGCAGGACTGGAGCGCCGTTGGCGGTGATTGCTTGATGGTGCGCAAGGCTGTGTTCGATGATGTTGGCGGGCTGGCTGCTCAGCCGCTTGGGCAAGGGCTGGCGGAGCTTGACCTGTGCCTGCGGGCCGGCCGTCAGGGCTACCTGGTGGTAGGGACGCCCTATGCGTTGATGCTCAAGGCCCAGGGCGTGCAAGCCCAGACAGAATTCAGCCATGAACAGTTGCTTGAGCAGCAACAGGTGTTCTGTGATCGTTGGTTGAGCAAGGTGATTCGCGACCCGGCCTACAACCCAAGCCTGAGCCTGGCCAGTGCCGACTTCAGCCTCGAGCCTAGCCTGCGGGGTAGCTGGAACCCGTTATGCGCTCGGGCGCTACCTTCGGTACTGGGGCTGCCGTTGAACGACACTGCGGTGGGGCATTACCGGGTCAGCGAGCCGTTCAGTCAGCTGGAAGCTGCCGGGCGGGTGGTCGGGCGCATTGCCTTTGAGTCGCCCAGCGTGGTCCAACTGGCGCGCATGGACCCGGACGTGATCATTTTGCAGTTGCGCCACGCCGAAGACTCGGTGCGTGATATCGAGCGCATCAAGCGTTTCTCCAATGCCCGTCGGGTATTCGAGATCGACGATTACGTACTCAGTGCGCCGAAAAAGAATACCCATGCGCGCAACAAGCCAGCCGATATCGAACAGCACTTGCGCCGTGGCATCGGCTTGTGCGATCGCCTGGTAGTGACCACCCAGGCCTTGGCCAATGCGCTGTCTGACATGCATCACGACATTCGTGTAGTGCCAAACATGCTCGCACCACGCATGTGGGGGAATCTGCCGCAAAGCCGTCGCGGCACGTCCAGCAAACCGCGTGTGGGCTGGGGCGGGGGCACCAGCCACAGCGGTGATCTGGAAATCATTGCCGACGTGGTGCGTGAGCTTGCCAGCGAGGTGGAGTGGGTATTCTTCGGCATGTGTCCGGAAGCCCTCAAACCTTACATTCACGAGTACCATCCTGGCGTCCCGCTGCACCTGTATCCTGCGAAGCTGGCAAGTCTGAACCTTGACCTTGCCCTTGCGCCGCTGGAATTCCATATCTTCAACGACTGCAAGAGCAACCTGCGGCTGCTGGAGTACGGCGCTTGCGGCTACCCGGCTATCTGCACCGACACCGAAGCCTACCGGGGTTACCTGCCGTGCACGCGGGTTTACAGCAACAGCACCGAGGAATGGTTGTCGGCTATCCGATCGCACTTGACCGACCCGGCTGCCAGTTACCGCATGGGTGACCAATTGCGCGAAGCGGTGATGCGTGACTTTGTGCTGCGTGACGACAACCTGCGGCACTGGGAATGGGGTTGGCTGGCGGACTGACGTCAGGTTGTACGTGACAAGGGCCGCTTCGCGGCCTTTGTTTTTTGGCTTGCACAGATTGGCGCATTTCCTGCAGTGCCCCCAGATATCGCCATAAATCCTTCACCCTGGCGGTTACCGGGGCGCGAAGTACATGAGGAAATCGATGAAGGCAGTCATTCTGGCGGGTGGCCTCGGCACGCGCATCAGCGAAGAGTCGCACCTCAAGCCAAAACCGATGATCGAAATCGGCGGCAAGCCAATTCTTTGGCACATCATGAAGCAGTATTCGGCGCATGGTATCCACGACTTCGTGATCTGCCTGGGCTACAAGGGCTACGCGATCAAGGACTTCTTCGCCAACTACTTCCTGCACACCTCGGACGTGACGTTCGACATGCGCGCCAACCGCATGGACGTGCATCAGAACTACAGCGAGCCCTGGCGTGTCACTTTGGTCGATACCGGTGACGAGAGCATGACCGGCGGCCGCCTGCGCCGTGTCGCCCGCTACCTGGAAGATGACGATGCATTCTGCTTCACCTACGGTGACGGTGTTTCGGACATCAATATCGGTGCGTTGGTCGATTTCCATCTTGGCCACGGCAAGCTGGCCACCGTGACTGCCGTACAACCACCCGGGCGCTACGGCGCCTTGCAGCGCGAAGGCAGCCTGGTGCGTGGCTTCAGCGAAAAACCGCGTGGGGATGGCGGCTGGATCAATGGCGGCTTCTTCGTGCTGTCGCCCAAGGTGATCCCCTACATCGCCAACGATGCTACGCCATGGGAGTCGGAACCACTGACCACCCTGGCCGAGCAAGGGCAGCTGATGTCGTTCGAGCATGACGGCTTCTGGCACCCGATGGATACGCTGCGTGACAAGAACCACCTTGAGCAGCTCTGGGCCAGCGGGGAGGCGCCATGGAAGCAATGGGACTGAGCCCTGCATTCTGGGCCGGTAAGCGGGTACTGGTCACGGGCCACACCGGGTTCAAAGGCAGCTGGCTTGTGCTCTGGCTACAGCAACTGGGCGCCCAGGTCACAGGCTTCGCCCTCGATCCCTCTACCGAGCCCAGCCTGTTCGAACTGGCCCGCGCCGGTGAGGGTATCGATGACCGCCGTGGCGATGTGCGTGACCTGGGTGTGCTGTTGGAACTGATCGCCGAAGTGCAGCCTGAAATTGTTCTGCACCTGGCTGCCCAGCCGCTTGTGCGCGAGGGCTACCGTGACCCATTGGGTACTTACTCGAGCAACGTCATGGGCACGCTCAATCTGCTGGAGGCGGTACGCCTGGTGGGTGGGGTGCGTGCCTGTGTGGTGGTCACCACGGACAAGGTCTATGCCAACCAGGAGTGGGCCTGGCCCTATCGTGAGAATGAAGCACTGGGGGGGCATGACCCGTACAGCAGCAGCAAGGCTTGCTGCGAGATTCTCGCACAATCCTATGCAGCGTCTTTTTTCCCGGCCGAACGCTTTGCCGAACATGGCCTGAGCCTGGCCACGGCACGTGCCGGCAACGTTCTGGGTGGCGGCGACTTTTCGCCGGAGCGCCTGATCCCCGACGTACTCAAGGCATGGTCCGCAGGCGAACCGGTAACCCTGCGTCTGCCCCAGGCCGTACGCCCCTGGCAGCATGCGCTGGAGCCCCTGGCGGGCTACCTGCAACTGGCTGCCGGTTTGTATGAGCAGGGCCAGCGATTTGCCGGCGCCTGGAACTTCGGCCCTGGCGAGGGCGACATGTGCAGCGTCGGTGAAGTGGTGCAGTTGCTCGCCGACCAGTGGCCGCAAGCCCCCGGGGTGGAGTTCCAGAAGAGTGACATGCACGAAGCCGGGCTGTTGCGTCTGGACAGCTCGCGTGCCCGCCATATGCTCGGCTGGCGCCCGCGCTGGTCACTGCAGGAGTGTCTGGAGCGGACCTTGGGTTGGCACCTGGCCTGGCGCAAGGGCATGGATATGCGCGCGGTCAGCCTGACGCAGCTGAGCCTGTACCGGGAGTCGCTGTGAGCCAGTATACCTTGCACCCCTTGCCGCTGCCGGGCCTTGCCCGGGTCGAGCACCGTCGCCATGAGGATGCGCGCGGCGCCTTCTCGCGGCTGTATTGCGAAGACAGCCTGACGCGCTTCGGCGCGCCGTTCCACATCCGCCAGATCAATCGGTCGCTGACCCGTGAGCGCGGTAGCGTGCGTGGCCTGCATTACCAGGCCGGGCCGCAGCCGGAAAGCAAGTACATCACTTGCCTGCAGGGTGAGGTGTGGGATGTGGTGGTCGACCTGCGTGCCCATTCTCCGACCTTTCTGCACTGGCACGGCGAACGGCTCAAGGCCGGCGACGGCAGCAGCCTGCTGGTGCCTGCCGGCTTTGCCCATGGCTTCCAGGCGCTGAGTGACGACGCCGAATTGCTCTACCTGCACAGCGCCGACTATGCGCCGGAGCATGAGGGTGGCCTGTTTGTTTGCGATCCGCGCCTGGCAATTGACTGGCCATTGCCTTTGATCAACCTATCGGCCCGGGATGAACAGCATCCTTGGCTGGATGACCGTTTTACCGGAGTGACCCTATGAATTGCCGAGGCTGTGGCAGTGCCGTGCACCTGCCGTTGATCGACCTGGGAACCTCGCCACCCTCCAATGCCTACCTGCTGCCTGCGCAATTGGCCGAGGCCGAGCAGTGGGTGCCGCTGAAGGTTGCGGTGTGCGAGCAGTGCTGGCTGGTGCAGACCGAAGACTACACCCGCGCCGAGCAGCTGTTCGATGCCGACTATGCCTATTTCAGCTCTTACTCCAGCTCTTGGCTGGCACACGCCCAAGCCTATGTGACGAGCATGGTAGAGCGCTTCGGGCTGAGTGCCGACAGCCGAGTGGTGGAGATTGCCGCCAACGACGGCTATCTGCTGCAGTATGTCGCACAGCGTGGCATCCCTTGCCTGGGCATTGAACCGACCCGTAGCACCGCAGCCGCGGCCCGTGCCAAAGGCTTGGACATCCGCGAGGTATTCTTCGGCCGGCAAGTGGCAGCGGGCCTGGTGGCCGAAGGCTGGAGTGCCGACCTGATGGCGGCGAACAACGTGCTCGCCCACGTGCCTGACATCAATGACTTCCTCGGTGGGTTTGCCACCCTGCTCAAGCCGGGCGGCGTCGCTACGTTCGAGTTCCCTCATTTGCTCACCCTGATGGCCGAGCACCAGTTCGACACGCTGTATCACGAGCATTATTCGTACCTGTCGCTGACAGCCGTGCAGATTCTCTGCCAGCGCAACGCCCTGGAGATCTTCGATGTGCAGCAACTGCCGACCCACGGTGGTTCGCTGCGGGTCTTCGTGCAGCGTGCCGACGGCGAGCGCCGCGCGATAAGCCCTTCGGTAGACGAGCTGCTGATCATCGAAAACGATGTTGGCGTGCGCACCGCTGCGTTCTATTCGACCCTGGCCCCTGCCGCCGAGCGCATCAAGCTGCAATTGCTGCGTTTCTTGCTCGAAGCCAAGGCTGCCGGCAAGCGTGTGGTCGGCTACGGCGCAGCCGCCAAGGGCAACACCTTGCTCAACTACGCCGGGGTCAAGGCCGACCTGCTGGCCTGGGTGGCCGATGCCAACCCGCACAAACAAGGCAAGTTTCTCCCGGGCAGCCGCATCCCGGTGGTGGCGCCCGAGCGCCTGGCCACGGAGCAGCCCGACTATGTGCTGGTGTTGCCATGGAACCTGCTGCGCGAGGTCAGCGAACAGCAGGCGGGGATCCGTGAATGGGGCGGGCGGTTCGTCATTGCCGTACCCGAGTTGACCGTACTGTGAGCGCGCCGCATGTGCTGGTGACTGGCGCCACCGGTTTCGTCGGCCGCCACCTAGTGGCCGAACTACTGGCGCGTGGCTGCCGTGTGCGAGCCGTGGCGCGTGATGCGCAGCGGGCTCAAGTAATGCCCTGGTTCGATCAGGTGCAGTTCGTGGCCGCTGACCTGCAGCAGGCCACGCCTGAGCAGGTCGCCGTCTGGGTCGAGGGTATCGATGCATTGGCTCACCTGGCATGGCCAGGGCTGCCCAACTACCAGGCGCTGTTCCATCTGGAGCAAAACCTGATGGCCGACTACCACTTCATCAAGCAGGTGGTGCTGGCGGGGGTGCCCCAGGTGCTGGTGACCGGTACCTGCTTCGAGTACGGCATGCAGAGCGGACCGCTGGGCGAGCAATCCCCGGCACACCCCGCCAACCCCTACGGGTTGGCCAAGCACAGCCTGCATCAGTTTCTCCAGGCACTGCAGCGCCATCATCCGTTTGCGTTGCAATGGGCACGGCTGTTCTACCTGCACGGCGAGGGGCAGAACCCCAACAGCCTGCTGGCGGCGCTCGACCACGCCATCGACAGCGGTGCGGCAACTTTCGACATGTCAGGCGGCGAGCAGTTGCGCGACTTCCAGCCGATCACACAAGCCGCACGCCAGCTTGCCGGGGTGCTGCAGTGCCGGAGTTTCTCGGGCGTGGTCAACTGCGCAAGCGGCCAGCCAGTCGCTGTGCGCAGCCTGGTCGAGCAACGCCTGCGCGAGCGCGGTTCCAGCGTGCAACTGAACCTTGGCCATTACCCTTATCCGACCCACGAGCCCATGGCGTTCTGGGCGGTTACCGACCGTCTGCAACACATACTGCAATCCACTACCGAGCCTGTGCGCCGCTAGGGCGGCCGGGTCAACACTTTCAAGAGGCTTCACATGAGCGACAAGACGCCAGAGCAGGTATTTGCCGAAGAGTGCCAGGCCGAGATCCGCGACCAAGGCAACAATACCGAACTGTGCAATCTGGCCCAGACCTTCTACAACGAGTCGGCCAAGCATAAGTACACCTACCATTTCAGCTGGATGGGCCGCCCGATCATCCAGTTGCCGCAAGACATGGTTGCCATGCAGGAGCTGATCTGGAAGATCAAGCCCGACCTGATCATCGAGTGCGGCATCGCCCATGGCGGTTCGATCATCTACTACGCGTCGATGATGGAGCTTGTAGGGCATGGTGAGGTGCTTGGCATCGACCTGGACATCCGTGCGCACAACCGCGAAGCCATCGAAAGCCATCCGATGTTCAAGCGCATCAGCATGATCCAGGGCTCGAGCATCGACCCCGCGGTGGTCGAGCGTGTGAAGGCGCTGGCCGAAGGCAAGAAAGTCATCGTCGTGCTCGACTCCAACCACACCCATGAGCACGTGCTCGCCGAGCTGCGCGCTTATGCCCCTTTGGTATCGCAGGGCAGCTACTGCGTGGTGATGGACACCGTGGTCGAGGACATGCCCGAGGATGCCTTCCCGGACCGCCCATGGGGTGTCGGCGACAACCCGCGCACTGCGGTCTGGGCTTACCTGAAGGAAACCGAAGACTTCGTCATCGACGCCGAGGTCCACGACAAGCTGCTGATTACCGTGGCCCGTGACGGCTACCTGCGCCGCGTGCGCTGAATCCTAGAACCAGCCGGACAACGGGCAGGAACACATATGCAGGCTCATGCACAGCACCCGGGCGACGCGTCGCTCAAGGACCGCCTCACCCTGGTGGTGATTACTCACAACCGCCCGGCGTTCCTGCGCCGGACCTTGTACTACTACCGCAATTACCCGGCGACCATCCTGGTGCTGGACTCCTCGTTGCAGGCCGACGATGAAATCGTGCGCGACTACCCGCATGTCGATTACCGTCACCTGCCGCAGTTTTCCTATTCAGGGCTGCAGGACAAGCTCACCTATGGTGTCAACGCGGTACGCACGCCATTCATGAGCTTTGCGGCAGTGGATGATTTCTTGCTGTATGACGGCATGACCCAGTCGGTGGAGTTTCTCGAGCAGAACCCCGACTATGGCGTTTGCCACGGCTACGGCATGATGTACCTGGGGCGCGGTACCCAGGTGGACTTCTACAAGCGCGACAATCGGGTGCAGGAAGATTACTGCGCCGAACGACCCGAGCAGCGCCTGATCGAGTTCATGGGGCAGTTCCTTCCGCCATTCTACGCGGTGACCCGCACTGACCTGTTGCAGCAGTGGTATGCCCTGTTACCGCCGGGCACCAACTTCGAGTGGCAGGAAATCGGCCATACCTTCTATCTGCTGGTCAACGCCAAGGCGCGTATCCTGCCGATCCCCTATGCGGTCCGTGAGATCAATTACGGGGGCTCGGAGCACAACACCAACGTACTTACCGTACTGGCTTTGCAGGACGATAAGTCGCGCCAGGACCGTGAAGCCTTTGCCGAATTTCTCGCCTCGATCCCGACCGCCCTGAGCGGGCAGGGTGCCGAAGCGGTCAAGCGCATCGCCCTGGAGAGCTTCAAGGCGATGGCCGAGGGCCTGCTGACCGGTGTGGCGCTGCAGGGGTGCCTGATCGTGCGTTCGCACTGGAAGCTGGCCGAGCCCGAGCCGCGTCGTGTGTTTGGCGAGCAGCAGTTCGTCGAGATGCCGTTCTACAACAAGCCGATGTTCGACTTGCTGGCTGAATGTGAATTCCTCATCCATACCATGCCTGCCGGTCGCCAGCAGCTCATCGAACTCGAGCCGATCCTGTTGCGCCAGGCGCAACTGATGCAGGTTCATGCCAATGACGATGCCCGCACCCAGCGCAGCCGCCTCTGGGAGGCGTTGACCCTTAGCCCCTTCAACCGCACGGTGGTTGAGCGCTTGGTGGCCTCGCTGGAAGAGGCCGGTGACGAGGCCGAGGCTGCGCCGCTGCGTGGCTGGCTGCGCCGCCTGCAATCGGCTCCGTGCTACGACAGCCAGGCGCTGCTCGACAGTTTGCCTTCTGGCCAGTTGATGAAGTGGCTGCAGGCGCGCGAGCCCGATGCTGAACAGGCGCGTCAAGCTGCTGCACGGCTGGCGCGGCATCAGGGTGGCCCGACGTTCGGTATCCTGTTGCTGGACCTTGAAGCCGACATGGCCAAGTTGCAGGCAACCTTCGACAGCCTCATGGGCGGGCACAGCCGCGCCTTCAAGGTCGTGGTGTTGACGACCGGCGAACTGCCAACTGTTACCCGGCCGCAGCAGACTGTGCACTTCGTTCAGGTGACCGCGCAGGATTACATCCAGCGCATGAACGAGGCCGCGCGGCACCTGGACACCGACTGGATCATGCTGGCCGAAAGCGGAGACCGCTTCACTGGTACCGGCTTGCTGCGTGCGAGTCTGGAATTGCTGAACGTGGAGGGCGTGCGGGCGGTGGCGATGGATGAGCTGCAGAGCCAGGCCGATGGTTCGCTGCGCGAAGTGTTGCGTCCGGGCGTCAACCTCGACCTGCTGCAGAGCGTGCCGGGAGCGATGGCGCGGCATTGGTTGGTGCGTCGCGATGTGTGGCTGGAGGCCGGCGGTTTCGATACCAGGTACCCGCAGGCCCTGGAGTTCGATCTTTTGCTGCGCCTGGTCGGTCAGGCCGGGCTGGCCGGTTTGGCTCATCTGGCCGAGCCCTTGCTGATCTGCAATGCGCCGGGTACTGACAGCCATGATCAGGCGCGTGCCGTGCTCGCCCAGCATATAGCCCAGCGTGGCTATGCCGCCTCGGTCGGTTCGGCTCACCCGGGCACGCTGCAGATCGATTATCGCCACCAGGAGCGCCCGGCAGTCTCGATCATCCTGCATTGCCAAGATAACTTCGAAGAGATTCAGGCATGCATGGTCAGTGTGATCCAGCGGACCCGTTACCAGAATCACGAGATACTGATCGCCGACAATGCCAGTCGCTCGTCAGCATTGCGCGATTGGTTAGGCAGCTTGCAGGCCGCTGGCAGCCGGGTGCGAGTGATCCGCAGCGAACAGGTGATTGCGCCCACAGCCATGATCAATCTGGTCAGTCGTGAGGCGCGTGGCGAGTATCTGGTGATGCTCGACAGCTCGGCCGAAGTGCTCAATGCCAACTGGCTGGAAGGGTTGCTCAACCAAGCCCAGCGCCCGGAAGTCGGGGTGGTCGGTGGCAAGCTGCTGTGCGCTGAGGGGAAGGTCGTCGAAGCGGGCTTGGTGCTGACGGCGCGGGCGGGTGTGCGCGCGGCGTTCGCGGGCGAGACCAAGGA
>Ga0247820_10000618_pt1 | contig 19096 bp, 14 predicted proteins | sample 13C_Glucose_Day1_2_FD_192480 | JGI IMG/M metagenome (GOLD analysis project Ga0247820, IMG submission 192480) | Soil microbial communities from agricultural site in Penn Yan, New York, United States - 13C_Glucose_Day14 | ecosystem: Environmental > Terrestrial > Soil > Agricultural land | place...
AAAGGTATCGTCAGCGGCGAAACCGACGGCATGCAAGCATTCATGGGCGGCAAGCTGCGCGTTGAAGGCGACATGATGCTGTCGATGAAGCTCAGCGAGCTGTTCCCGTCCTGAGGACAGGCGATAGGGCCAGTCGCTTCATCAAGGCAGTTGATCGGGCAGCAACACCCTCACCTATATGGCACCTGGCACGCTTGTCCCAACCCTGGCGCGCCATTAGATTAGCCAATAGTCCTTGCGAACGAGAATAAGGAAAACGCATGACACTCACCGACCAGTCCACCCAGGTACGCCCAGGCGAAGAACTCGACGCGGCTGTCATCGCCCCTTACCTCAAGGCCAACATCCCCGGCCTGGATGGCCTGCCGAGCATCAGCCAGTTCCCTGGCGGCGCCTCCAACCTCACCTACCTGGTCAGCTACCCCGGCCGCGACTTGGTGCTGCGCCGCCCACCGTTCGGGCAGAAGGCCAAGTCAGCCCACGACATGGGCCGCGAGTTTCGTATCCTCAACCAGCTGAACAGCGGCTTCCCCTACTGCCCCAAGGCCTATGTGCACTGCACCGACAGTAGCCTGATCGGGGGCGAATTCTATGTGATGGAGCGGGTCAAGGGCATCATCCTGCGCTCGGACATTCCGGCCGAGCTGGACCTTGACGCCAACCGCACCGAGGCCCTTTGCAAGAGCTTCATCGACCGCCTGGTGGAACTGCACCAGGTAGACTACAACGCCTGCGGCCTTGCCGACCTGGGCAAACCGGAAGGCTATGTGCAGCGCCAGATCGAGGGCTGGACCAGCCGCTATGAAAAGGCCCTGACCCCCGATGCCCCGCGCTGGGAACGAGTGACCGCCTGGCTGCGCGAGAAAATGCCCGCCGACCACCCACGGCCCGCCATCGTGCACAACGACTACCGTTTCGACAACGTGATCCTCGATGCCGACAACCCTATGCGCATCATCGGTGTGCTGGACTGGGAAATGGCCACCCTCGGCGACCCGCTGATGGACCTGGGCAACAGCCTGGCCTACTGGATCGAAGCCGACGATCCGGCGCCGGTGCAGCTGATGCGTCGCCAACCGAGCAACGCGCCGGGCATGCTCACCCGCCGCCAGTTCGTCGATTATTACGCCGAGCGCGCCGGCATCCGCCTGGACAACTTTGATTACTACTATTGCTATGGCCTGTTCCGCCTGGCCGGCATCGTCCAGCAGATCTACTACCGCTATTACCACGGCCAGACCCAGGACAAGCGCTTCGCCCAGTTCATCCACATGAACCGCTTGCTGGAGCAGATGACCTTGCAGGTCATCGCCAAGTCCAGCCTCTGAGCCCCGACCTCGACGACGGATAACAAGGAAAACAGCATGTCCAAGACCCACCTGTTCGACCTCGACGGCAAGATTGCCTTCGTTTCCGGCGCCAGCCGTGGCATCGGCGAGGCCATCGCCCACCTGCTGGCCCAGCAAGGTGCCCATGTGATCGTGTCCAGCCGCAAGCTCGACGGTTGCCAGCAGGTGGCCGAAGCCATCATCGCCGCCGGCGGCAAGGCAACGGCAGTGGCCTGCCACATCGGTGAACTGGAGCAGATCCAGCAGGTGTTCGCAGGCATCCGCGAACAGTTCGGGCGGCTGGACATCCTGGTCAACAATGCCGCTACCAACCCGCAGTTCTGCAACGTGCTGGATACCGACCCAGGGGCTTTCCAGAAGACCGTGGACGTGAACATCCGCGGGTACTTCTTCATGTCGGTAGAGGCCGGCAAGCTGATGCGCGAGCAAGGTGGTGGCAGCATCATCAACGTGGCGTCGATCAACGGGGTTTCACCTGGCCTGTTCCAGGGCATCTATTCGGTGACCAAGGCGGCTGTCATCAACATGACCAAGGTCTTCGCCAAGGAGTGCGCGCCGTTCGGGATCCGCTGCAACGCCCTGCTGCCGGGCCTGACCGACACCAAGTTCGCCTCGGCACTGGTGAAGAACGACGCCATCCTCAACGCCGCGCTGCAGCAGATCCCGCTCAAGCGCGTGGCCGACCCCAAGGAAATGGCCGGCGCCGTGTTGTACCTGGCCAGCGATGCTTCCAGCTACACCACCGGTACCGCACTCAATGTCGACGGTGGTTACCTGTCCTGATCAGGCTTTTACTGCAACCAGGGTATAGCTCAGGGGCAGGCGTGCGGGCTGCTCGCGCAGGCGATATTCACCGTCGTCGCCCTTGACCATCTGGCCCGGCAGCGCCTCCCAAGGGATGCTCTGGTGCTCGACCAGGGCGGTCAGCTGCAAGCCGTGGGCCAGCACGGCGCTGATCACCTCGCCCAGGCCGTGGTTCCACTCGTGGGTTTCGATGTGCGAAAGGCGCTGCTCGGTTTCGACGTAGGTCTGGTCGTTGTGCCACACCGTCGGCTCTTCGTGCTCGAAATACGGGTATTCGAGTTGGAGGCGGTCCTGGTGGTCTTCGTTGACTGCCATCAGCATCGGGTGCCCGTCGCGCATGAACAATCGCCCACCCGGTTTCAGCAGTGCCGCGACAGTGCGTGCCCACGGTTCGATGCGAGGCAGCCAGCAGAGCGCGCCGATGCCGGTGTAGACCAGGTCGAACGTGCCGGCTGGCAGTACCTTGTCGGCGACGTAGACATCGGACTCGACATACGCGATGGATGTGGCACAGCGCTGGGCCAACGCACGCGCCTCGGCCAGCGACGCCGCGGAATAGTCCAGACCACAGGCCTTGGCGCCAAGGCGCGCCAGCGAGAGGGTATCGGTGCCGATATGGCACTGCAGGTGGACGACATTGAGCCCGTCGATGTTGCCGAGCAATGGCAGATCGAAGCGTACTGTTTCGGAGAGGTGTCCGGGATCCTGGACGAGCCGTTCGACTTCGTAGTCGTTCGAAGCAGCGTGCAGCGGGGCACGTTCATCCCAGCTGGCGCGGTTGAGTTGCAGCGAGCGGTCCATGGTGTCGTCCTTGATTCGGGGGGGCTCATGCTAGCCTCCACCAATCTTCCAGCGACAGAACCGAAGTGCTAAAAATTGTAAAGCTGGTGCGGTCACTGTGGGAGCGGGTTTACCCGCGAATGCGGTGTTGAATGTATCGACGCATTCGCGGGTGAACCCGCTCCCACAGGGGAATGTGTTTTGACGTTACAGGCAGGTCGCCGCCGCCGCCCGGCGCTGCAGGGCCACGCTGTCGTTCTTCTGCGCGTAGTAGTCCACACGCGCCCCACCGGCCTGTGGGTACACGTCCACGAACGCCTCGGCCTCACGGGTATACACCGTGAACCCACCCTGCTTGCGTGGTTCCAGATAACCACTGGCGTCGTCACCGAACACCTTCTCTTCCTGCCAACTGAACTGAATGCACTGGGCCACCAGTTCCGGCGCCTTGTGCGAGTCGAGCTGCGCGGTCGGCTTGGTGCCGCGGGCCGTTTCCATGGTCGCAGAAGCACAACCGACCAGCATCAGCGCTGCGGCCATCTGCAGAATCGCACGCATGTTCCATCCTCAGGGTAAAAAAGAAGGCGACTCTAGCACTGGCAAGCATCGCGAGTGAATTGTCACGCGCAGGTGGCGGTCGCAGATAAGGCATTCCGTCACAAGGAGATCGTCATGAAATTGCACTACCTGCTGTTCGCCGCCCTTACCTGCCTGCCCCTCGCTGCCACCGCAGCTTCCTCCAGTGAAGAAAGCATCACCGCGCCAGAAACCCACAACCGCGAACTCAAGGTCGGCGACAAGGCACCGGACCAATACAAACGCGATGACCAGGCAATCAAGGACTGGAAAGCCAAAGGCCTGCCCGCGCCGGAAAAGGAAAGCCACTGGGTAAACATGGGGGGGCGTTACGTGCTGGTGCAGATCACCAACGGTGTGGTGCTGGCGATTCAGCCAAGCCACTGATTCCAAACTCTCCCCGCCGCTCATCGCTGGCACGACAAATTTTTGCCTGCCAGCGAAACCAAATGGATCCTTTCCAGTCTCAGAGGGTGTGCCGTAAACCTTTGCGGATCAAGGACCTATATCGTGATGACCCGTCTTGCAAGCCTTTCGCTGATTGCCGTTGTCCTGCTGACCGCAGGGTGCCATAGCCATCGCTACCATGACGACGACGATGGCTGGCGTGACCGTGACCGTGACCATCGCCACCACCATCGGCATGACCGCGACGACGATGATGATGACAATCGTCGCTATCGTGGTGACCGCTACTACCGCTGAAGCGTCTTTTTCAACCCTGGCCAGCCGCCCGTTGCGCGGCACCTTAACCTGATGATTCCTTTGAGGTTCGTATCATGCGTCTGACTCTGCCTTCCCTTGCCCTCGGCCTGCTGCTGTGCCAGGGCGCTTTCGCCGGTGACGGTACCGCCGCCATTGGCGGTGGCCTGGGTGGTGTTCTGGGTAACGTTGTCGGTCAACAGATCGGCGGCAAGACGGGGGCGGCCATCGGCGCCGGCCTCGGCGGCGCAGCCGGCAGTGCGGTAGGTGCACGCAAGGGCAACCGTACCGAAGCCGCCATCGGCGGTGGCCTGGGTTCGGCCGGCGGTTCGCTGCTGGGCGGCGCGGTAGGCGGCAAGACCGGCTCCACCGTGGGTGCCGGCCTGGGTGGCGCAGCCGGTGGTGCCATCGGCAACCACCTGGGCGACAACAATGGCAAGCACCGTCACCGCCACCGTCACTGATCGGGTGAATCCGGGGCTGCTGTGCAGCCCCTTTTCTTGCAGCACATCAACACCTCCTTCAGCACAATCCGGCACACTGGCTGCTACTGTCTATCGTGCCCCCGTGTGAAGGAACACCCCCTCCCCATGAACCAAGAGCTACTCTGGGTCCTCGGCCTGCTGGCCATCGTCATCGCCCTGTTCGTCATCAACCGCCCGCGCATGGACGTAGTCGCGCTGCTGGTGATCCTCGCTCTGCCGCTGTCGGGCATCCTCACCGTGGAACAGGCGCTGGCCGGCTTCAGTGACCCCAACGTGGTGTTGATCGCCGCCCTGTTCGTGATCGGCGAAGGCCTGGTGCGCACCGGCATTGCCTACCGCATCGGCGAATGGATGAGCGAGCGGGCCGGCAACAGCGAGGCGCGCCTGCTGGTGCTGCTGATGGTGGCTGTGGCGGGGCTGGGGTCGATGATGAGCTCCACCGGCGTGGTGGCCATCTTCATTCCGGTGGTGCTGAGCATCGCCGCGCGCCTGCAGCTTTCGCCCGCCCGCCTGATGATGCCGCTGGCCTTCGCTGGCCTGATCAGCGGCATGCTCAGCCTGGTGGCCACGCCGCCCAACGTGGTGGTACACAGCGAGCTGGTGCGCCATGGCGAAGCGGGCTTCAGCTTCTTCAGTTTCACTCCGTTTGGCCTGGTGGTGCTGGTGCTGGGCATCGGCTACATGCTGTTGACCCGGCAATGGCTGAATGGCGAAGTACGCAAGGACGGCCGCGTGGAAAGCCGCCGTACCCTGCTGGACCTGGTGCTGGACTACAAACTCAACGGCCGTGAACGGCGCCTGCGCATCCGCCCCAACTCACCGCTGATCGGTCATACCCTGGGCGAGCTGGAACTGCGCACCCGGCATGGCGCCAACGTGATCGGCATCGAGCGCCAGCACAAGTTCACCACACGGGTGATCGCCGCCAGCTCCAGCACCGTGCTGCACCAGGGCGATGTGCTGCTGCTCGACCTGTTCGCCAACCGCGACGACCTGCGCAGCCTGTGCCAGACCATGCAACTGGAGCCGCTGCACTTCAAGGCCGCCTATTTCATTGACCAGTCCCAGGAGCTGGGCATGGCCGAGGTCTTGCTGCCACCAGGGTCGAAACTGCTCGGCAAGAGCATCCTCGAACTGGCCTTCCGAACTCGCTTCGACCTCAACGTGGTCGGCTTGCGCCGCGACCAGGTGGCGATCGAAGAACAACTGGTGGAAGAAAAGCTGCGCCTGGGCGACACCCTGCTGGTCGTCGGCCCGTGGAAAGCCGTGCGCCAGCTGCAAAGCAAGCCCAAGGACTTCCTGGTACTGAGCCTGCCCGCGGAAGTCGACCTGGTCGCGCCCGCCCGTACCCGTGCGCCACAGGCGTTGCTGAGCCTGGCGGTGATGGTCGGGCTGATGGTCAGTGGCGCGGTCCCCAATGTCATTGCCGCACTGATCGGCTGCCTGCTGATGGGCGCAGGCCGCTGCATCGACATGAACAGCGCCTACCGGGCCATCCACTGGCAAAGCCTGGTACTGATCGTCGGTATGCTGCCCTTTGCCCAGGCACTGCAGAAAACCGGCGGCATCGACCTGGCGGTGGGCGGCCTGGTCAGCGTGCTGGGTGATGCCGGCCCCAGCGCCATCCTTGCCTGCCTGTTCGCAGTCACGGCGGTGATCGGCCTGTTCATCTCCAACACGGCCACTGCGGTACTGATGGCACCCGTGGCAGTCAGCACCGCAACGCAGCTGGGCATGTCGCCCTATCCGTTCGCCATGACCGTGGCGCTGGCCGCCTCGGCGGCCTTCATGACCCCGGTGTCATCGCCGGTGAACACACTGGTACTGGGCCCGGGGCAATACCGCTTTGCCGACTTCGTCAAAGTTGGTGTGCCGTTCACCGTCCTGGTGATGCTGGTGACCGTGTTGATGGTGCCGTGGTTCTTCGGGCTGTGAGGTGACAGGCCTCGAATGAAGGCAATTTGGCATTATCGCGAGCGATTGCGGCAGATTGACATCAAGTCCCCTGTCGAAACACACTTACGCGCAATTGCCCCAGGTGCTTCAAGCCGTTGTCCTGGATTTCGTTTCCGCCTTGCCGGTCGAGCCCATGGTTTTTCCAGCCCAAGCGCGCTTGTTGCACTACGTCGTTCTACTCGGCCTGACCTTTGCCCTTACCTTGGGCGGCATCCTGGCCCGCCCGATCGAATCCTTGTCGCTGTTCTGGCCGGTCAATGCAGTACTGGCCGGCGTACTACTGCGCTACCCCCGCCAGGCCACACTCACGGGCTTTGCCCTGGTCTGGCTGGCCATGGTCGGCGCCGACCTGCTGTGCGGCAGCGCCTGGGTACCGGCGCTGTGGTTCAACCTGTGCAACCTGGGCGTGGTAGTCACCCTCTGGCTGATGCTCTCGCGCTTGCCGCGCCTGCACCGGCGCATGCGTACCCCCCACGGAGTACTCAGTGTGTTCGGCGCCTGTGCCGCCGGCGCGATAGTGGCGGCCAGCATGGCGGCGGCAATAGCCACGCCGTGGTTCGAACAGTCGTTGCGCGCCACCTGGCTGGCCTGGTTCAGTGAACAATTCTCGACCAGCGTACTGGTGCTGCCAGTGCTGCTGACGGCGCCTTCGGCACGAGCGCTGATGCGCGGTGGTGCCCAGGCCATCCGCCTGGCGCCGTTATTGGTGCTGCTCGCATCGCTGGCGTTCAGCATTGCCTTCGGCGGCCCCGGGGCCATCGCCTTCCCGATTGCCGCGCTGCTGTGGTGCGCCTGGACTTACTCACCGTTCCTGGTCTCGCTGTTGACACTCACCGCTGGCAGCACACTGATCGTGGCGGTGGCGCAGAACCTCATGCATTTCAGCTTGCCGCAAAGCGAGCTCGGGGTGAGCACCCTGATGTCGGCGCGCCTGGGCATCGCCATGCTGGTGCTTGGGCCGCTGGTGGTCGCCTGCGTCAGCCAGGCCAACCGCAGCCTGATGGCCCGCCTGGCGCATCAGGCCACCATCGACCATCTCACCGGCGTGCTGACCCGCAGCGCTTTCACCCGCCGCGCCAACGCGCTACTGGAAAGCCGCCAGCAACACGCCCAGGCACTGCCGCTGACCCTGATGATGCTGGACATCGACCACTTCAAGTCGATCAATGATGCCCACGGCCATGCGGTCGGTGACCAGGTGCTGCGCCAGTTCGCCAGCACCTTGCAGGACCAGTTGCACGATGGTGACCTGTTCGCCCGCCTGGGCGGCGAGGAATTTGTCGTGGTCCTCCCGGGCCTGGCGCCAGGCCAGGCCAAGTTCGCTGCCGAACGCCTGCGCCGCGCCGTGCAGGACCTGCATGTGCTGCAGGCCGACCAGCATCTGCAAATTACCGTGAGTATCGGCCTGGCCGGTTGTGCCGCCGATGTGCCGGCCCCCACCCTCGACGAACTGCTGGCGCGCGCCGACCGGGCGCTGTACCGGGCCAAGGCCCATGGCCGCAACCGCGTCGAACAGGCCGAGCCGCAACGCCAGGTGATATGAACTAGCCGCCCAGCAGGTCCCACGTCAACTTGGCGATCAGCACGCACAGCAGCACCAGGAACAGCCCGCGCACGAAACCCGCGCCCTTGCGCACCGCCAGCCAGGTACCGGTCAGCGCGCCGAGGATGTTGCACACCGCCATGGGCAAGGCGATGGCGTACAGCACGTTGCCTGATGGCACGAAGAACACCAGCGCCGCCAGGTTGGTGGCGATGTTCACCACCTTGGCCGACGCCGAGGCGTGCAGGAAGTCCAACGCGAAGAAGCGGATGAACAGGAAGATCAGGAAACTGCCGGTACCCGGCCCGAACAGGCCGTCGTAAAAACCGATCGCGCCACCGATCAGCACCGCCAGGCACTGCTCCTTGCGGCCTATCCTTGCGGGTTTGTGCAGCGTGCCGAAGTCCTTCTTGCAGAACGTGTAGATGGCCATCAACACGATCAGCACCAGTACCGCCGGGCGCATCACGCCGGGCGGGACCAGCGACACCGTGGCGGCACCGGCGAACGACATGACGAAGGCACTGAGCGCAGCCGGCACGATCAACCCCCAGTCCAGCGTCACCCTGCGAATGAACGAACGCGCAGCGAAGGCCGTGCCGCACACCGATGCCAGCTTGTTGCTACCGAGCAGTGCCGCCGGTTGTGCGGTGGGCAGCACGTTGAACAAGGCCGGGATCTGGATCAGCCCACCGCCCCCCACGGCGGCGTCGATCAGCCCTGCTGCGAAGGCGAATACGGAGAGCACAGCGATATCCATCATGGCGCGGTTCCAGGCAGTGAAGACGCTTGCAAGGCTAATCAAAGTGCCGCGCTTGTGTTGAAATGCCATATTGCAAAAACTGCAACAAGGAGCAGGCAATGGCATTGGACATGCTGCGGGAAATCCAGGCGTTCGTCAGCGTGGCGCACAAGCGCAGCTTCGTCGCCGCCGCCCGCGCCCTGGGGCGCTCACCTAGCGCAGTCACCCGCGCAGTGCAAACCCTGGAAGACAACGCCGGGAGCAAGCTGCTCAACCGCAACGCCAATGCCGTGACCCTGACCGAAGCCGGCGAGCGCCTGCTGCCTCACGCTGAACGCTTGCTAGATGTGCAACGTGATGCTGCCGACGAACTGGCCGCGCTAAGCGGCAGTGCACAAGGCTGGATCCGCTTCGCCGTGCCGCAAGTGCTGGGTGAACATGTGCTGCCCCAGGTGCTTGCCGAGTTTTCCCGCTGCCACCCACAGGTAACGTTGGACGTGCAGTACAGCGACGGGGCCCTGGACCCGCTGCAAGGCAAGTTCGATTTCGTGGTGCGCGGGGCCTTCCCGCAGTCGAGCGAATTGATCGGCTACCCGCTGTGGGATTACCGCCGTCACCTGTATGCGAGCCCGGAATACCTGGCCCTGGCCGGCACGCCAGAACAACCCGAGGACCTCGAAGGCCACGCGCTGATCCTGCACACTGCCCCGCGCATCCTCAAGGCCTGGCACTTCTGCCGCGACGATGAGATCACCAGCCTGCGCCCCAGGCCCAGGCTGCGCCTGGACTCAGGTGACGCGGTGTACCACAGCACCCTGGCCGGTGCCGGCATTGCCCGCCTGGCCGCCTGGGTCGGCGAAGCGCAGGTCAAGGCCGGGCGACTGGTGCGGGTATGCCCGCAGTACCGCCTGACCTCCAGCAACGGCCAGGACCCGCAGATGCACGCCGTGTACCCCGCCGGCGAGTTGCCAGCGCGGGTACGCGACCTGCTGGCAGCCCTGCGCCGCGCCGGCCTGGCCTACTGAAACATCCTCTTAAATCGCTGTTCAAATTCTGCTCAATTTAACAGAGCCCGCCGCGGGCCTGGCTTGCAGCACTTTATCCACAGACCTACCCACGTTTTTTGTGGACAGTTTTCCCAGTGCAAAGAAAGACTTATCGTACAAACAGGCAGGGCGAATCGGCCAACAAAGAAGGAGAATGGGCCCGCCCGGGGGACAGGCAGGCCGCGAGGGAAATAGGCTGGTGAATGTCAGCTTGGCGGAATGGTGCCAAGAATACCAATCAGAATGGTCAGCAGCAGAAAACCACCCAGGAATAGCGCGAGCTTGCCCATTGGAACCTCTACAAGTGTGATGCGGGAATGGGCGTATTGTCGGGCTTGGGCTGATACCGTTACAGATTCAGGTTTATGGAAAAAAAGCGGATCAGATGCGAGGCACCGGTTCTTCTGTGGGAGCGGCCTTGCGTCGCGAAAGGGCCGCACAGCGGACCCAGGGTTTCGATGCATCCCTCAACATTGCCAGGACCGCTTTGCGGCCCTTTCGCGACGCAAGGCCGCTCTCACAAGAGCTGCGTACCTGGAGCGAACGCGCACATCAGGTCAGCGGCTGAAGCTTCTGCGCAGGCAACCAGCCATACTCGTCATTGCCATGGCGTCTGCACCAGACCCAGCCATTGAGCGGGCGCACCATCTGCACCAACTGCCCCGGGTCGGCATCCAGTTCATGCGCCGAGTAGTGGTCCAGCGCCCTGCCCTGGCACATGCTGAGCCACTCGATCAATTGGGCCGGCACCCAGCCGGGCTCCTGGCCAGTGCAGGTGCACAGGTACCAGTCCTGCCAACCAGGCTCGCCTTCGTAGCGTGGGCCAATGTTCAGCAAGGTGCCCTTGGCGAAGCGGATGGGCCGCGGGTACTCACTGCGGTGAGATTCAATCACAACGTAATGCATGGGCCTCTCCTTGGCCGGGAAACCAATCGATCGTAGCAGAAGCGGCAAAACCGGCTGCCAGCCGGTATTTGTATCTTCATGTGTACAGATTGAGACTTGATACACAGGAACGTTTCCTGCAGGCCGAGCGGACACATCCTCGATACAGCCGTCATCTTTACTGGCCCCATCAACCCGCACCGATGGCTTCGCCAAGGAGATGCCCGATGTCCGCCCGCCACTCGACCACCGCTCTGCCACGCCGCTTCAGCCGTACGCTGCTCGCCTGTGCCCTGCTGCCGCTTGGCCTGCTGGCGGCGAACATGGCCACGGCTGCACCGCTGCAGGCCCAGCCAGCCGCCACGGCGGCGGATGACTTCGGCCCGCTGAAACACATTAACGCTGGCGTGCTCGATGTGGCCTACGTAGAGCAAGGCCCCGCCGACGGCCCGGTGGTGATCCTGCTGCATGGCTGGCCGTATGACATTCACAGCTTCGAGCAAGTTGCACCCGCCCTGGCGGCAAAGGGCTACCGGGTGTTGGTGCCCTACGTACGTGGTTACGGGCAGACCCGCTTCCTGTCTGCGGCAACCCCACGCAATGCCCAGCCCTCGGCACTGGCCAGCGACGTGATCGCCTTCATGGACGCGCTGCATGTCCAGCGTGCCGTGCTCGCCGGTTTCGACTGGGGCGCACGCACTGCCGACATTGTCTCGGCGCTATGGCCAGAGCGGGTAAAGGCGCTGGTATCGGTCAGCGGCTACCTGATCAGCAGCCAGGAAGCCGCCAAGGCCCCGCTGCCCCCCAGTGCCGAGTTGCAGTGGTGGTACCAGTACTACTTCGCCACCGCGCGCGGCCAGGCCGGCTATGACAAGAACCGCCATGCCTTCGCCAAGCTGATCTGGCAAACCGCCTCGCCCAAGTGGGCCTTCGACGACGACACCTTCGAGCGCAGCGCCAAGGCCCTGGACAACCCCGACCAAGTAGCGATCACCGTGCACAACTACCGCTGGCGGCTGGGGCTGGCCCAGGGCGAAACGCGCTACGACCCGCTCGAGGCCAGACTGGCCAGCTTCCCCAGCATCGGCGTACCGACCATCACCCTGGAAGGCGACGCCAACGGCGCCCCGCACCCGCCGGCCGAAGCCTATGCGCAGCGCTTTACCGGCAAGTACGAGTACCGGCTGATCAGCGGCGGCATCGGCCACAACCTGCCGCAGGAAGCGCCGCAGGCGTTCACCCAGGCGGTGGTGGATGCGGACCATCTGTAGCTTGCGGAGCGGCAATTGCTACATAAGGTTTCGAAAAGAACGGCAGGTCCTGGTTTGAACTGCGTCGAGGGCCTGCATTATCGAAAACCGATTGTGCCCAGCTATCGCGCGGTGTTGAGGCGGATTTGAAAGACACGATCTGAAATGCGGCTTGTAGGATCTTTTACCTCGAAATGTAGGAAGAATCGAAGCACTGAGATTTGCCTGTATGAAACATCAGTTTCTCCAGCAAATTCGAGCTGCTACGGTCCAGTTTTCCTACAACGGCACGGAAGCCTACAGCATGAGAAAAGCATGGATCCGTTCAATACCTCGGCCCTGAAGTTACAGAAGAGTTTGCTTAACCTGCGCCTTGAGCGTGACCGCCTGAGAAGGGAGGGCAAGGACAAGGAAGCGGACGAACTCGCGGCACCGATCGCGCGGATGGAGGCAGCTATTCAAAAACTGCCGGATGGCATGAAGCCGGTGACCCTGCAGTAAAACCTGGGGGAGCAGGGTTCACCCGCCAACACGTTCGAAGCTGAGGGCTTTGCTTGAGCCGGCAATGATTCTGGTGCAGCCATTTGCCGAGAATCGGACTTTGCACCAGCCATCAGAGATTTGTAGCCTGCGCTGGCTTCTTCGCGGGCACGCCCGCTCCCACAGGATCTTCACAGTACTCAAGAACCCCGCAGCGGCCTGGTGGCCGCCGCAGGGCGCGGCTCACTGCTCCGAATGGTCGATCTTGATGGTTGGATCACCACCACTGACCAGCGAACTGACCGTGGTGTTCGACCAGTTCACTCCTTCGAGCTTGATCGACACATCAGCGCTGCTGGTATCACTGCCGGGTGTGAACTTGCCCTGGGTGCTGACCTGCAAGGTCGACTCGCCACCGACCGTGGTGATCTTCAGGTAGCTTTCGATCGCCGAAAGCGATTCGCCCTGCAGCAGGGCACTCAGGTCCAGGCGGTCGCCTTCTTCAGCATTGAAGTTCCTGATCACGTCATGGCCAGTATCACCTGCCGACCACACGAAGGACTCGGCGGTGCCGTTGCTGCCGGTGACGGTACTGTCACCTGCCCCCACGAACAGGATGTGGTCATCGCTGCCAAGCAAGGACGAGAAGCTGCTGTCCGATGCGTCGCCCGCCATCAGCGACATCGTGCTCATCGACGTCGAGGCTGCATCGCCATGGGATGTCACCACGAACGAGCTGCTTGCCGAATCACCATCGTGGTCAGTGCCGATGACATGGACCGTGAAGTTCAGGTCGCTGGCAGGTTTCTCCTCTACATAGGTAAGTTTGGTGAAGGTGGTGTCAAGCGTACTCTTGCTCGGGGCTGCCAAGGTAATCGTGTCGAAGGCGTGCCCGGCAAGGCCCGTGAAGTCACTGGCCAGAATCTTTATGGCCTCGGAGCCAGAGGTGATGGTGTACGTCTTCGTTGCTTCATGCACAACGCCATTGGCGTCCTTGTAGGAGGCGATGATATCGACATTACCGCTGACCTGAAGCCGCGCAATGCCCAACGTGACCTCTTTCATCGAGATGGCGTGCTGCTGGGCATCGGTGAACGCCACGGAGAACATCTCGTTGGCAGAGAAGTGGTTGTTACCCACCCCCAATCCATTGCCGACATTGATCGTCGGTTTCCCTGTAGCACTGGCCAAGGCTTCGAACGTGGCCGTTATGCCGCTATTGAAAGTAACAGACAAGGTTGAGGTATTCCCGGACTTCAAACCTTCCAGGTTGAACGTGTCTCGGCTACCTTCACGCACGCTGTTCTGGGTGACGGTGTAGTGCCCATCCGCTCCCAAGGCAAGCGTGAACACCTTCGTGGTACCGTCGAAGACTTCCACCGTGGCGCCGCTCGCATCCGTTGCCTTGCTGCTCCAGCCCGAAGGCAGGCCAACGATGGTGCCGAACTTCAGCGTACCCATGCCATCACCGCCCGCCAGGAAGTGCGTGTCGCCAACCGCCGTGTACCCGACAGTGTTCCACATGCCGGCATTGTCACTGGTGGCGAAGGTCGGGCTGTCGTCTTCGACACTGATGGTCAGCGTGCCGGTCGATGAAGTGCTGCCGTCGGTAACGCTGACACCAACGTTGAAGGACAGTACATCCTCGGCCGCCTGGTTCGGATGATCGAGTGGCCCCTTCAGCTCCACGGTGTAATTGCCGCCGTTGTCGATCCTGATTTCGATCACATCCTTGCCACCGGCCGTGCCGGTCAGGGTCTTGCCGCCATTGGACAACGCCCATTGCACACTCTGGCCAGAGGATGTCAGCGCTGTCGATGGTACTGCCAGGCTGACCGAGAGGTTGGCTGACGGTGTGTCGATATCGCTGATTGTCAGCTTGCCAATGTACGACTTGCTGTCGCTTTGGTCGGCTGGTGAACCGACGGTGTCTTTGTTCCCGCCGATCAGCCCCTCCTCGGACACCAGCGCGGCACCCGAAGTGATGGTTGGCGTGGCGTTGGTCATGCCCACCGCAACGCTGGCGCCCGGGACCAGGTTCTCGAACACCTTGCTACCCGTGCCATTCTGCGTGATCTGGTCGATGCCCACGGACACGCTGCCACCACCCACGAAGACACCGTCGGGAATGGCACCTTTCACCGTGCCGGTGGTGCTGCCCGCCGCCACCATGATGGTCAGGCCATTATCCAGCTTGATGGTCAGGCCGCCATGGTTGCTTGCACTCATGCCCGCCGGCGCTTCCAGATTGACCGTGTAGGTCACCTCCTGGCCCTTGGCTGCCGGGTTGGGCGAAGCGCTCAGCACGACCGTCACGGTGTTGATGGTATCGGTGACCGTGAGGGTCGTGGTGGCACTGGTGTTCAGGTTCTCGAAGTTGTGGTTGCCCACATTTGTCACGCTGATGGTCTGGGTTTCGCCGTCCTTGAAGACGTCATCGCCCTGCGCCACGAATGGTGCGGTGGTCGCGGTGGTGGCGTCCTTGGCGAAGCTCAGGGTCTGGCCGTTGCTCAGGGTGACGGTGAACGCCTGGCCTGCCGGGTGGCTCAGGGTGCCGGTGATGGTCGTGGTGTTGCCTTCCTGCACGGTATTACCGGTGAGGGTCAGCGTCACTTCATCGCCGCCATTCGGCGTACCCGGGGTGCCAGGGTTGCCTGGAGTGCCCGGTTCGTCGGTGATCTGCAGAGTGACCGGGTCGCCTTTGACCAGGTTCTCAAAGACCTGTTTGCCCGTGCCTTGCTCGGTGATCCCGGAGATGGCGATGCTCGGCGCACTGCTGCCGACATAGACGTTATCTGCCAGGTTGGCGGTTTGCGAGCCAGTAATTTCCCCGGCCGGAATGTGAACGATCTTGCCATTGCTCAGTGCGATATCCAGGCCGCCATGCTGGGTCAGGTCGGCACCGATCGGCCCGGTCAGGGTGATGGTGTAAGTCACCGCCTGGCCTTCCACCGCCGGGTTCGGCGAGATGCACAGCTCGGCCTTCACGGTGTCGACGGTGTCGCTCACAGTGACCGTCGTGGTGGCGCTGGTGTTCAGGTTTTCGAAGTTGTGGTTGCCCGCATTCGTCACGCTGATGGCCTGGGTTTCGCCGTCCTTGAAGACGTCATCGCTCTGCGCCACGAACGGTGCGGTGGTCGCAGTGGTGGCATCCTTGGCGAAGCTCAGGGTCTGGCCGTTGCTCAGGGTAATGGTGAACGCTTGGCCTGCCGGGTGGCTCAGGGTAGCGGTGATGGTCGTGGTGTTGCCTTCCTGCACGGCATTGCCTGTGAGGATCAGCGTCACTTCATCGCCACCATTCGGCGTGCCTGGGGTGCCAGGGTTGCCTGGCGTGCCTGGTTCGTCGGTGATCTGCAGGGTCACCGGGTCGCCTTTGATCAGGTTCTCAAAGACCTGGGTGCCCGTGCCTTGCTCGGTGATCCCGGAGATGGCGATGCTTGGGGCACTGCTGCCCACATAGACGTCGTCCGCCAGGTTAGCGGTTTGCGAAGCGCTGACCTGGCCCGCAGGGATGTTGATCACCTCGCCGTTGCTCAGGGCAACGGACAAACCACCGTGCTGACTCAGGTCGGCACCGGCAGGACCGGTCAGGGTGATGGTGTAGGTCACCGCCTGGCCTTCCACTGCCGGGTTCGGCGAGATGCTCAGCTCGGCCTTCACAGTGTCGACGGTATCGCTCACGGTGACGGTCGTGGTAGCGCTGGTGTTCAGGTTTTCGAAGTTGTGGTTGCCCGCATTCGTCACGCTGATGGCCTGGGTTTCGCCGTCCTTGAAGACGTCATCGCTCTGCGCCACGAACGGTGCGGTGGTCGCAGTGGTGGCGTCCTTGGCGAAGGTCAAGGTCTGACCGTTGCTCAGGGTGACGGTGAAGGCCTGGCCCGCTGGGTGGCTCAGGGTACCGGTAATAGTGGTCTGCCCCCCTTCCTGCACGGCATTGCCGGTCAGGGTCAGCGTCACTGCATCGCCGCCATTCGGCGTGCCCGGGGCGCCAGGATTACCGGGGGTGCCCGGCTCGTCGGTGATCTGCAGGGTCACCGGGTCGCCTTTGATCAGGTTTTCAAAGACCTGCTTGCCTGTACCTTGCTCGGTGATACTGTTGATGGCGATGCTTGGGGCACTGCTGCCGATATACACGTTGTCCGCCAGGACGCCCGACTGCGAGCCACTGATCTGGCCGGCGGCGATGTGGACCACCGTACCGTTGCTCAGCTCGATATCCAGGCCGCCATGCTGGGTCAGGTCAGCACCGGCAGGACCGGTCAGGGTGATGGTGTAGGTCACCGCCTGGCCTTCCACTGCCGGGTTCGGCGAGATGCTCAGCTCGGCCTTCACAGTGTCGACGGTATCGCTCACGGTGACGGTCGTGGTAGCGCTGGTGTTCAGGTTTTCGAAGTTGTGGTTGCCCGCATTCGTCACGCTGATGGCCTGGGTTTCGCCGTCCTTGAAGACGTCATCGCTCTGCGCCACGAACGGTGCGGTGGTCGCAGTGGTGGCATCCTTGGCGAAGCTCAGGGTCTGGCCGTTGCTCAGGGTAATGGTGAACGCTTGGCCTGCCGGGTGGCTCAGGGTAGCGGTGATGGTCGTGGTGTTGCCTTCCTGCACGGCATTGCCTGTGAGGATCAGCGTCACTTCATCGCCACCATTCGGCGTGCCTGGGGTGCCAGGGTTGCCTGGCGTGCCTGGTTCGTCGGTGATCTGCAGGGTCACCGGGTCGCCTTTGATCAGGTTCTCAAAGACCTGGGTGCCCGTGCCTTGCTCGGTGATCCCGGAGATGGCGATGCTTGGGGCACTGTTGCCGACATAGACGTTGTCCGCCAGGACGCCCGACTGCGAGCCACTGATCTGGCCGGCGGCGATGTGGACCACCGTACCGTTGCTCAGCTCGATATCCAGGCCGCCGTGCTGGGTCAGGTCGGCGCCGGCCGGGCCGGTCAAGGTAATGGTGTAAGTCACCGCCTGGCCTTCCACCGCCGGGTTCGGCGAGATGCACAGCTCGGCCTTCACGGTGTCGACGGTGTCGCTCACAGTGACCGTCGTGGTGGCGCTGGTGTTCAGGTTTTCGAAGTTGTGGTTGCCCGCATTCGTCACGCTGATGGCCTGGGTTTCGCCGTCCTTGAAGACGTCATCGCTCTGCGCCACGAACGGTGCGGTGGTCGCAGTGGTGGCGTCCTTGGCGAAGGTCAAGGTCTGACCGTTGCTCAGGGTGACGGTGAAGGCCTGGCCCGCTGGGTGGCTCAGGGTACCGGTAATAGTGGTCTGCCCCCCTTCCTGCACGGCATTGCCGGTCAGGGTCAGCGTCACTGCATCGCCGCCATTCGGTGTGCCCGGGGCGCCAGGATTGCCGGGGGTGCCCGGCTCGTCGGTGATCTGCAGAGTCACCGGGTCGCCTTTGACCAGATTCTCGAAGACCTGTTTGCCCGTGCCTTGCTCGGTGATCCCGTTGATGGCGATGCTCGGGGCACTGCTGCCCACATAGACGTCGTCCGCCAGGTTAGCGGTTTGCGAAGCGCTGACCTGGCCCGCAGGGATGTTGATCACCTCGCCGTTGCTCAGAGTGATGGACAAACCACCGTGCTGACTCAGGTCGGCACCGGCAGGACCGGTCAGGGTGATGGTGTAGGTCACCGCCTGCCCTTCCACTGCCGGGTTCGGCGAAATGCTCAGCTCGGCCTTCACGGTGTTGATGGTATCGGTGACCGTGAGGGCCGTGGTGGCGCTGGTGTTCAGGTTTTCGAAGTTGTGGTTGCCCGCATTCGTCACGCTGATGGTCTGGGTTTCGCCGTCCTTGAACACGTCATCGCTCTGCGCCACGAACGGTGCGGTGGTCGCGGTGGTGGCGTCCTTGGTGAAGCTCAAGGTCTGGCCGTTGCTCAAGGTGACGGTGAAGGCCTGGCCCGCTGGGTGACTCAGGGTACCGGTGATGGTTGTGGTGTTGCCTTCCAGCACGGCGTTGCCGGTGAGGGTCAGCGTAACTTCGTCACCTCCATTCGGAGTGCCTGGAGCGCCCGGGTTACCAGGGGTGCCCGGCTCATCGGTGATCTGCAGGGTGACCGGATCGCCTTTGATCAGGTTCTCAAAGACCTGTTTGCCCGTGCCTTGCTCGGTGATCCCGTTGATGGCGATGCTTGGGGCACTGCTGCCCACATAGACGTCGTCCGCCAGGTTGGCGGTTTGCGAAGCGCTGAGCTGGCCTGCAGGGATGTTGATCACCTCGCCGTTGCTCAGCGCGATGGACAAACCACCGTGCTGACTCAGGTCGGCACCGGCCGGGCCGGTCAGGGTGATGGTGTAGGTCACCGCCTGCCCTTCCACGGCCGGGTTCGGCGAAATGCTCAGCTCGGCCTTCACAGTGTCGACGGTATCGCTCACGATGACGGTCGTGGTCGCGCTGGTGTTCAGGTTTTCGAAGTTGTGGTTGCCCGCATTCGTCACGCTGATGGTCTGGGTTTCGCCGTCCTTGAACACGTCATCGCTCTGCGCCACGAACGGTGCGGTGGT
>Ga0247820_10000619_pt1 | contig 19084 bp, 19 predicted proteins | sample 13C_Glucose_Day1_2_FD_192480 | JGI IMG/M metagenome (GOLD analysis project Ga0247820, IMG submission 192480) | Soil microbial communities from agricultural site in Penn Yan, New York, United States - 13C_Glucose_Day14 | ecosystem: Environmental > Terrestrial > Soil > Agricultural land | place...
GCACCACCGTTTCCCCCCACCACCCACCGCACGACAGCAGAAGCGAGGCAACGGATGACCACCGTTGATCCGGCTCCCCCGCCGCCCATGCGGCTGAGGGAGCTCGTTTTCGGGGCGGCGTGCGCCGCCGCCGTACGCGCGGCCGTACGCCTGGGCGTGGCGGACGCACTGGACGACACCCCCATGACCGTCGACGAACTGGCGGCGGCGGTGAAGACCCAGCCGCACACCCTGCGGCGGCTGCTGCGCGCCCTGTCCTGCCAGGGCGTCTTCGCCGAGAACCCCGACGGCGCGTTCGAGCACACCGAGATGTCCCGGCTGCTGCGCGAGGACGACCCGCACAGCCTGCGGTACATCGCCCTGTGGTGCACCGAGCCGTGGACCTGGAACGTCTGGCCGCAGCTCGACGAGGCGGTGCGCTCCGGCGGCAACGTCTTCGAGGACGTGTACGACCAGGAGTTCTTCACCTACCTCAACGAGTCCGCCCCCGAGTCCGCCCATGTGTTCAACCGGGCCATGACGACCTCCAGCGAGCAGTCCGCGCGCGACGTGGCCCGGCTGCTCGACCTGGACGACGCCGCCTCGGTCGTCGACATCGGCGGCGGCCAGGGACACGTCCTGGCCAGCCTCCTGGAGAAGCACCCCCACCTCCACGGCACCCTGCTCGACCTCCCCGGCGTCGTCGAGAACGCCGACCCTCGGCTGCGCGAGGGCGGCGCGCTCGCCGGCCGCGTCGACGTCGTGGCCCGGGACTGCCGCGAGGACGTCCCCGTCCAGGCGGACGTGTACATCATCAAGAACGTCCTGGAGTGGGACGACGACAGCACCCGCCGGGCGCTCGCCAACGTGCGAGCGGCGGCCCGGCCCGGCGCCCGGGTCGTCGTCATCGAGAACCTCGTCGACGACACCCCGTCGATGCGCTTCACCACCGCCATGGACCTGCTGCTGCTCCTCAACGTCGGCGGCGCCAAGCACACCCGGCAGAGCATGGTCGACCGGCTGACCGACGCGGGCCTGGTCATCGGCGACATCAGCCCCGTCAACGCCTATCTCCACGCCTTCGAGTGCACCGTCCCCGGCTGACGAAGGCGCCCGGAAACCCCGAGGCCGCCGGCTCCGCGACTGACGCGGGACCGGCGGCCTCGGGGTGGTGCGGGCCGTCCGCTCAGGAGCCGGCGCCGCGCTCCCAGCGGTAGAAGCACCGGGCCATGGCGTCCCGGGGGCCGCGCCAGGTGGCCGGGTCGTACGGGCTGACGTACGCCTCCAGGCGCTCGCTGACACCGCGGAACTCGGGGTGCGAGGTCAGCTTCGCGATGGCGGGCGCCGGGTCCTGCTCGGACTCGATGAGGTGCAGGTACACGTCGTCACCGAACTGGAAGAGGCTGCGCCGGTTCACACCGACCAGGTGGGGGAGTTCACCCCGGTCGGACGCCGCGAACACGTCGGCGATGTCCGGCGCCGAACCGGGTTTCATCCGGGCGACGATGAGGGCGTGGTGCATCGGATGTGTCCTTCCTGGACCGGGGTTCAGCGGGAGGACGCGACGGACGCGCTCTCGCTGTCGCGGGCGACCTGCTCGATCCGGTCCCGGATGAGGGCCATCTGCGTACGGGAGTTGCGGTTGATGTTGTCCGTCATCCAGTCGTCGTCGACCGGGGCGTCGGGCTTCATCGCGAAGTCCTGCGTCCAGCGCATCTGGACCCCGCCCGGCAGCTCCGCGTACTCCCACACGATGTTCATGTGGGCGAACGGGCCCGTCTCCACGCGGCGGGCGCGGACCATGCGCTTCTCACGGTCCGGGGTGCGCTCCGACACCCAGCTCCACACCTTGCCGTTCTCGTCCGGGTGCATGGTCAGCCGGAACGTCGTCGTGGCGCCCTCCCGGGAGAGGACCTCCACGGACGCGTACTCGCTGAACAGCCGCGGCCAGTTCTCCAGGTCGTTGGTCATCTCCCACACGAGGTCGAAGGGAGCGTCGATGGTGATGCTGTTCTCGGTGTGTCCTGCCACTTTCAGGCTCCAGCCGTGAGGGTGCTGTTGACGAGGTTCAGGAACTCCCGGGGCGTGCGGCAGCGCTCCGAGTCGGGGGGAAGCGACGCGCCGTACCGGTTCTCCAGCTCGCCGACGATGCCGAGCAGGCCGAGCGAGTCCAGTCCGAAGACGTCGAAGGGGGACTCCGCCGACTGCCTGAGATCCTGCGGGTCGACGGTGATGCCGGCCGCCTGCTTCATCAGCGCGGCGAATTCCTCGTAGGTCACTTCGGTGGTGATCATGGGTGACTGCTCCTTCCCCGCCCGTTCCTACCGGGCGGAATCGTCACCGCGGCGCACGACCAGCGCCGCGTTGGAGCCCATCAGTCCCCTGCTGAGGACGAGGGCGGTGCGCAGCTCGGCGGGGCGAGCGCGCGACATCACCAGGTCGAGGTCGTGGCAGATGTCGGACACGTTGGGTGTCGGGGGCACCTGGCCGTGTTCCATGGCGAGCACCGCGGCCACCGTGTCCAGCACGGGCGCCGCGCAGTAGGCGCGGCCGATGCCGGTCTTGGGCGCCGTGACCGGGACCCGGGTGCCGTGCGCGCCCAGGGCGTCGGAGATCGCCAGCGCCTCGGCGCGGTCCGCCTCCGGCACGCCCAGGGCGTCCGCGAACACGACGTCGATCTCCTCCGGGGCGCAGCCCGCCTCGTCGAGGGCGCCGCGGATCGCGCGGGCCAGGCCCTCCCGGGACTCCGCCCAGCGGGAGGCCCCGGTGAACGTGGCGGCGTGGCCGGCCACGGTGGCCCGTACGGGCACCCCGCGGTCGCGGGCACGGGACTCGTCCTCGACGACGAGCAGCGCGCCGCCCTCGGCGGGCACGAAGCCGCAGGCGTTCTCGGTGAACGGGCGGTAGGCGCGGGCCGGGTCGTCGAGGGTGCTGAGCTCGGGGTAGCCGAGCTGGCAGACCATCGAGTACGGGGCCAGCGGCGCCTCCGCGGCTCCCACGACCATGACGTCGGTGCCGCGCTCCACCGCCCGCGCCGCGTGCGCGAGGGAGTCCAGACCGCCGGCCTCGTCGTTCGCCACCACACCGCAGGGCCCCTTGAAGCCGCCGCGTATGGAGATCTGGCCGGTGCTCGCCGCGTAGAACCAGGCGATGGACTGGTAGGGGCCGACGAACTTGGAGCCCCGGCCCCACAGTTTCTGCAGTTCGCGCTGGCCGAACTCGCCGCCGCCCGATCCGGCGGCGGTGACCACCCCGATGGAGAACGGCTCCGCGGGTTCGCCGCCGAGTCCCGCGTCGTCGAGGGCGAGGGCGGCCCCGGCCATCGCGAAGTGGCTGAACCGGTCGGTCTGCACCAGGAACCGGTCCTCGATGAGGGCCGCCGGGTCGAAGGCCCGGACCTCGCCCGCCACCCGCAGCGGCAGCTGCTCGCAGCCCTCGCGGGTGACCGAGTCCAGTACCGAGATGCCTTCGCTCACGGACTTCCAGTAGGCGTCGGTCCGCATTCCGTTGGGCGCGATCACGCCGATGCCGGTGACGGCCGCGCGCCGGGGGCGACGGTTGTTCATCGTGTCCTCCCGCCCGGCCCGGACAGCAGCACCGCGGACTGGAAGCCGCCGAACCCGCTGCCGACGGAGAGCACATGGTTCAGCTTCCGCGGGCGGGCGGTGCGCGGCACGTAGTCCAGGTCGCACTCGGGGTCGGGGGTCTCGTAGTTCGCCGTGGGCGGCACCACCTGGTGCCGCAGCGCGAGCACGCACGCGACCACCTCGATCGCGCCGATCGCGCCCAGCGAGTGCCCCACCATCGACTTGATGGAGCTCATGGGCGTCCCGTGGGCGTGCGCGCCGAGGGACCGCTTGACGGCGGCCGTCTCGTGCCGGTCGTTCTGCCGGGTGCCGGAGCCGTGCGCGTTGACGTAGTCGATCAGTGTGGGGTCGATGCGGGCCTGGTCGAGCGTGGTGTCGATCGCCCGGGCCATCTCCAGCCCCTCACTGGTCAGACCGGTCATGTGATAGGCGTTGCCGTAGGTGGCGTAGCCGCTGATCTCGCAGAGGATGTCCGCGCCGCGCGCCCGCGCGTGCTCGTACTCCTCCAGGACGAGCACCGCCGCGCCCTCGCCCATCACGAAGCCGTCGCGGTGGGCGTCGAAGGGGCGGGAGGCGTGCTCCGGGTCGTCGTTGTTGGGCGACGTCGCCTTGATGGCGTCGAAGCAGGCCATCGTGATCGGTGAGATCGGCGAGTCCGACGCCCCCGTGATGCAGACGTCGGCCCGGCCCTCGGCGATGGTGTGGAAGGCGTAGCCGACCGCGTCGAGGCCGGAGGTGCAGCCGGTGGAGACGGTCTGCACGGGGCCCCGGGCGCCGAACCGTTCGGCGACGACGGAGGCGAGCGTGCTCGGCTGGAACGCCGTGTGCAGCTGGGGCTCGGCCTTCTCGTGGTCCACGTCCCACCGCCGGCCGCGTTCGCTGACCAGTACGTAGTCGTGTTCCAGCCGGGTCGTGCCGCCGACCGCGCTGCCCAGTGAGACCGCCGTGCGCCAGGGGTCCCCGGCGGCGGTGTCGAGTCCGGAGTGGCGGACCGCCTCCGCGGCCGCGACCACGGCGAACTGGACGTAACGGTCGGCACGTTGGCACAGTTCGGCGTCCAGGCCGTGCTCGAACGGGTCGAAGTCGCACTCGGCGGCGATGCGCGAACGCAGCCCCGCCGGGTCGAACAGGGAGATGCCGCGGGTCGCGGTGCGGCCGGCTGCGAGGAGATCCCAGAACGCCGTCGCTCCGATGCCGCCGGGAGCGACCACACCGATACCGGTGACGGCCACTCGGCGGGTCATTTTATGGCCTCACTGGGCTCGGCGGAACGGCCGCGCTCGGGCCCGCCGACGGCCAACTGGGGCCCTGCGGCAGCGCCTTCGGTCTCCTCCGTGTCGACGTGGCCGAGACTCGGGTGCGGGGCGAGCGGGCCCAGGTGGAACACCATGCGGGCCTCCTGGTCGCCGACGTTGCGGAAGCGGTGCCGCATGTCGACGGGGATCAGCAGCCCCTGTTCGGCGCGGAGCGCGAACGGCTCGCCGTCCAGGTCGACTTCGAGGGCGCCCTGGACGACGTAGACGAACTCCTCGGAGTACGGGTGGTAGTGCTCGCCGATGCGCTCGCCGGGCTTGATGATGGCCAGGCCCATGAAGCCGCTGGTGGAGCCGACGGTGGCCGGGGTGAGGAGGGTCCTGAGGTCGCCTCCGCGCCGTCGGTTGGGTTCCGTCTCGCTCAGGTCCACGATGCGTGGATGCTGTTGGGACATGGTTGATACCTCCGGGTGTGCCGGTGACGTCCGCGGGCGCGGCCCGCGGACGTCACCGCGGTGGACCGTCAGGAGTCCGCCGAGCTGCGGTCGGTGACGGGCAGCATGTCGGCGTGCGCCAGCAGCCGGTTGAGATTGCGCTCGGAGTCCAGGGAGCCCTCGACGCCGATCGCGGCGCCGTCCAGCAGGCGCTCCAGCTCCGCCGCCTTCCCCGCGCCCTTGATGCCGAGGGCGGCGAGCGGGTCCAGGTCGAGTTCGCCCGTGACGTCCACGAGACGTACGACGATGTCGTCCCGCTGGAACACGGTGCTGGCGTGCACCGGGCTGTCCGGGTCGTCCGCGGCGGCCTCGTCCTGGTGGGCGAGGAACCGGGCCAGTTCCATGCCCCGGCCCTCGACGGCCGGGTAGTACAGCGCGTGCCGGCGCACCCCGGAGGGCTCCGGCCGGCCGGCCACCACATGGTGCACCGCCGGGAGCGCCGCCCGGGTGAAGAACACCCGCGCGGAGTCCGGGTCGGTCAGGTCCCGGTCCTGCTCGAGATAGGGGTTGATGGCCTCCTCGACCGCCCTGATCTCGGGCTGACGGGCGACGTGGCGCAGCGCGGCCAGCAGGTCGCCCTCCACCTCGACGGCCCGTACGACACGGTTGCCGTGCATGAACAGCGAGGTGCGGCGCAGCCGTGTGGTGTCGTCGACCTGGGCCTTGGGCGACTGGTAACCGGCCAGCAGCTCCGCGACCTTGGACTCCGAGCCCGGCTTCACGGTGAAGGTGAGGGCGTGACGCGCCACGCCGTCGCCCACGCGGGCGGCCGACTGCAGGCCGGCCGTCGCGGCCTCGGGAGCGGCCTGCCGGCCCGGGTGGGTCTCGCGCAGGATGCTGTAGCGCATCGACCGGGTGTCCCGGACGCAGTTGTGCATCGGCCGGACGGTCTCGACGTGCTCCTCGCTGTTCACCCACGCCAGGAACGGCGGGGCGCTCTCCCACTCGCTGGTGATGAGCCACTGCGAGGGGTTCTCGATCGACTGGCACAGCTGGTCACTGATGTGACCGGGGACGGACGCGACCTTGTTGCGCATGTGCTCGTACGCGTCGAGGAACTGCTCCTGGGCTCCTTCGTACAGGTCGAGCAGCAGGATCACCCGCAGCCTCGAACCGTCGAAGGCCGACTGCGATATGCGTCCCGACATGGTCATCCGGCGCACCTCTCCTCTTCTTCCGGAAGGTCAGGAACGACCGCCGTGTCCGAAAGGCCGTCGGTCGCCATGAGTCGATGGTCGACGCGCCCCCCGGAGCGCGCGAGCGACACGGGGCAGGTGGGTGAACCCCGTGCCAACCGGGTGCCGCGGGGACGCGAACCGGTCCGCGGCGGGCATGAAATGTGCGTCTTGTTCCTCAGCCCGTCGAGGGCGACGCTGGAGGCGTTTCAATGAACCGATCGGACACGGCCGGCGAGGCGGTTCACCGCACGCCCGTCCTCATCGTCGGCGGCTCCCTGGTGGGTCTGTCGACGTCCCTGTTCCTGGGGCGGCTGGGGGTGCCGCACACACTCGTCGAACGGCACGCCGGCACCTCGATCCACCCGCGCGGACGCGGCAACAACGTGCGGACCATGGAGCTGTTCCGCACCGCCGGGGTGGACGGGCGGATCGCCCGGGCCGCGTCGGTCCTGGCGGACAACCACGGCATCCTGCAGACGCCGTCCCTGGTGGGCGACGCGGGCGAGTGGCTGTTCCGGGAGATCGACCCCGGCGGCGGGCTGGCGCGGTTCAGCCCCGCCGGCTGGTGCCTGTGCAGCCAGAACGACCTGGAGCCGGTGCTGCTGGAGTGCGCCCGAGAGCTCGGCGGGGACCTGCGGTTCCACACCGAGATGATGTCGTTCGAGCAGGACCCCGAGGGCGTGACGGCGAGGGTCAAGAGCCGGGAGACCGGCGAGCACACCACCGTGCGGGCGGACTACCTCGTCGCCGCGGACGGCCCGCGCAGCCCCGTGCGGGAACGGCTCGGCATCGGGCAGAACGGCCCCGGCGACCTGTTCCACAACGTCAGCGTCACCTTCACCTCCCGTGACCTCGCCGACGTGGTCGGCGACCGGCGCTTCATCGTCTGCTACCTCACCAGCCCGGACGCCGACGGGGCGCTGCTGCCCGTCGACAACCGGGAGAACTGGGTGTTCCACGCCCCCTGGCACCCCGAGCACGGCGAGACCCTCGAGGAGTTCACCGACGAGCGGTGCGCCGCCCACATCCGGCGGGCCGTCGGCGTACCGGACCTCGACGTGAAGATCACCGGACGGGCGGCCTGGCACGCCGCCGAGCGGGTCGCCGAACGGTACGCCGACGGCAGGGTGTTCCTGGCCGGCGACTCGGCCCACGAGATGTCCCCCACCGGGGCGTTCGGCTCCAACACCGGCATCCAGGACGCCCACAACCTGGCCTGGAAACTGGCCGCGGTGCTGGGCGGCTGGGCCGGCCCGGGCCTCCTGGAGTCCTACGACGCCGAACGCCGGCCCGTCGCGGAGGCGACCAGCGCCCGCGCCTCGTCCCGCTCGGTGGAGCACAGCCACCCCGGGTACACGCCCGCCCCGGAGGCCGGCGGCCCCGGAGGCAGGAAGGGCGGCATCCTCAACGTGGCGCTGGCCTACCGCTATCCGCGCGGCGCGGTCCTCGGCGCCGACCCCGCGACGCCGGTGGTCCCGGAGGGGGTCGCGCTGAACGGCGAGCCCGGCAGCCGTGCCCCGCACCTGTGGCTGACCCGGGCCGGCGAGCGGATCTCCACCCTCGACCTGTACGAGCGGTCCCTGGTCCTGCTCAGCTCCGACACCGGAGTCTGGCACGCGGCGGCGACGGAGGCGGTGGCCGGCCTGCCCGTTCCCCTGGACTCCCACCGCATCGGCACCGGCCCCGGGGCGGATTTGGTCCCGGCCCCCGGCGCCGACTGGGCCGCGGCCCACGGCGTCACCCCGGACGGCGCGGTCCTGGTCCGCCCCGACGGCTTCGTCGCCTGGCGTCACGAAGGCCCGGCCGCCGACCCGGCGAAGACCCTGCGCGAAGCGGTCACGGCGATCCTGTCCCGCGGCTGACGGTCCCGGTCAGGAGCCTCCGACGCCGCCCTGACGGCCCCGTTCCGCCTTGGACAGATGCTGTTCGAAGCGGGCGACGGCGGGGCCGTCGACGTCCCACGGCCAGGGGGTGACCATGCCCTGGAGGGACTGGAACACCGGGTGCGCGTCGGCGGCCCGCCCCGCCGCGCACAGCGCGTACGCCAGCACGTTCAGGTCCGCCTGCGCCGCCGCGTGCTGGAAGAAGCCCGGCTTCGCCCACAGCGCCGCGGCCTGCTCCAGCGCGGCGGCGATCTGCCCGCCCTCCCACAGCTGACCGGCCGTCATGGCCCGTACCCCGCCCTGCGCCAGCAGCCCCTGGTACTGCCGTACGGCCGCGGTCAGTTCGACGGCGGCACACGGGGCGTTCGCCGGGATGCGGGTGCGCACCACGTCGACGAAGTCGAGGACGGACGCGCTGGAACCGCCCTCCTCCGGCGACAGGTACGCGAGCATCTGCAGATATGCCTCACGGTGCCAGCGGTCGCGCCCGGTGGCCTCCCGCCAGATGGCGTTGACGTCGCCCTGCCCGTAGCGCTCGATGCGCGAGACCCCGAGCAGGACCACCCACGGCAGCGGGTCCTCCGGTCTTCGCTCGGCGGAGCGGTGGCACTGGGAGACGACCTGCCCGGCGTCCTCGAGCCGTCCCTCGCGCAGGCCGCGCGCCAGCGCGGTCCAGGAGTGGAACACCAGCGCGTCCGGGTTCTGCGGCTCCTTGTCCCGCCACACCTCCGCGACGCCCGCGTCCGCCGTCGCCTCGGCCAGTACGGACATCCGGTGGCCGCGCCGGTCCCAGTCGTCCCCGGTCTCCTCCAGCAGGGACGCCACGAGGGTCACGTCCGCAGCCTTGGCGCCCGCGTTCCGCTTGCTCAACCGCCCCAGCACCCGGGCGAGCTCGGCGTCGTCGAGGGCGGGTGCGACACGGGGACGTCTGCTGGTGCGACTGCTGAAGAGAGCCATGTCGGAAGACTAGGAACTCCGGGGGCCCCGGCAAGCCGTACCGGATGATCGTTACCGATCTGCCCCTTACCGCCCGGTACACCGGAGACCGGGCGGGGCCGGACATCTCGCCAACCCCGCCCGTCACCGCGTTCGTTCCGTTTGCGGACCTGATCCGTGCTCAGACGGCCGGCGCCGGGTAGGTCGGGTACTCCACCCCGGAGACGTGCTGGACGACCCTGACGACCTGGCAGGAGTAGCCGAACTCGTTGTCGTACCAGAGGTAGAGGATCGCGTTGTCGCCCTCGACCTTCAGCGCGCCGGCGTCGACGATCGAGGCGTGCCGCGAGCCGATGAAGTCGCTGGAGACGGCGTCGGGCGCGCTGATGAAGTCGATCTGGCGCTTGAGCGGCGAGGTCAGCGACACGTTGCGCAGGTAGTCCAGGACCTCCTGCCGGCCGGCCGCGCGGCCCAGCTGGAGGTTGAGGATGGCGATCGACACGTCCGGGACGGGGACGCGGATCGAGCTGCCGGTGATGGTCGCGTCGAGGTCGGGCAGCGCCTTGGCGACGGCCGAGGCGGCGCCCGTCTCGGTGATCACCATGTTCAGCGGCGCCGAACGGCCACGGCGCTCCGACTTGTGGTAATTGTCCAGCAGGTTCTGGTCGTTGGTGAAGGAGTGCACCGTCTCCACGTGCCCGCGCAGCACGCCGTACTCGTCCGCCATCGCCTTCAGCGGCGGGACGATCGCGTTGGTGGTGCAGGACGCGCAGGACAGGATCCGCTCGTCCGGCTTGAGGGTGTCGTGGTTGACGCCGTGCACGATGTTGGGCACGTCGCCCTTGCCGGGCGCGGTCAGCACCACCTTGTCGACGCCGGGGCGCAGATGCTGCGAAAGCCCTTCGCGGTCACGCCACTTGCCGGTGTTGTCGATCAGGATGGCGTTGGTGATGCCGTACGCGGTGTAGTCGATCTCCGTCGGGTCGCCGGCGTAGATCACCTTGATGGTGTTGCCGTTGGCGACGATCGTGCTGTTCGCCTCGTCGACGGTGATGGTGCCCTGGAACTGACCGTGCACGGAGTCGCGGCGCAGCAGCGAGGCCCGCTTGACGATGTCCTGCTCGCCGCCCCGGCGGACCACGATGGCGCGCAGCCGCAGGCCGTTGCCGGACCCGGACTTCTCGATGAGAAGACGGGCGAGGAGCCGGCCGATGCGGCCGAAGCCGTAGAGCACGACGTCGCGCGGCTCACGCCGGTCGATCCTGTCGGCGCCGGTCGCGCCGGCGACGGCCTCGGCGGTGAACTCGGCGACCGACTGTCCCCGGTCGTCGGCGCGGTAGGCCTCGGCGAGCAGGCCGATGTCGATCTGGGACGGGCCGAGGTCGAGGGTGGTGAGCGCCTGCAGGAAGGGCAGCGTCTCGGTGACCGAGAGCTCCTCGCCGGCGATCTGCCGGGCGAAGCGGTGGGTCTTGAGGATGCTGACCACCGACTTGTTGACCAAGGAGCGGCTGTGCAGCAGGACGGTGACGTCCCGCTCGCGGTGCAGCTTCCCGATGACCGGGATCATCGACTCCGCGATCTCCTCGCGGTGCTTCCAATTGGTGAACGAGTCTTCATTGACAGTCACAGGATCATCTTTCGAGCTAGAGGGTGCTCATATGATAGCTGTGCTGATCGGCCGGCCCCGAGGGGGTGTCCGAAGGGGTGCGTGAAGCGGCCGCGGGCGCGGGAGACACCGGGAATCGCAGGGTTGCGCGAGGGGCGAACGGGTACGCGTGCAGCACTGTGCCCGGGCCGGAGGCTGTCCCGGGCGGGCCGTACGACCGCCGCTACCAGGGAATCTGTCATGGAAACACCCGCGCACGAGAACAACGCCCCCACGCCCGCGCAGCGGGCCCTGGACACCCTGTCGGAGGACACCGGGGACACGGTCGCGCTGGACGCCCTCGCGAACAGCGACGTACTGATCCCGGTGCCGGACGACGCGGGCGACGAGGAGGCCGCCGATCCGGGCGCGGTGGCCCTGCCCGTGCTGGAGCAGCCGGGCGGCGCCCAGGTGGTGCCCGTCTTCACGTCCGAACTGGAGATGGCCGGGCTGCTGCCGTTCGTCTCCCGCTACCGCCTGGTCCCGCTCGGCGCGCTCGCCGCCCAGTGGCCGGCCGAGGACCTGTCACTCACCATCGACGGCAGCTCCGAACACCGTCTGACGCTCACCTCGGAGGGGGTGCGCACGCTGCTGGCCCGCCCGTAGGGCCCGCGGCACCCGGCCCGCGCGCTACGCGTCCAGCGTGCGGGCCAGTACCGCGCGCTGCAGCGGGAGCACCTCGGAGTGCAGCTCGCGGCCCTTGCGGGTGAGCCCCACATAGACACCGCGCCGGTCCTCGAGGCACATGCTGCGCTCGACGAGCCCGTCCTTCTCCAGGCGGGCGATGAGGCGGGAGAGCGCGCTCTGGCTCAGATGGACCCGGCCCACCAGGTTCTGCACCCGGCACTGCTCGCCGTCCCGCGGCGTGGCGGCCGCGAGCAGGTCGAGCACCTCGAAGTCGGAGGCGACGAGGCCGTACGGGTGCAGCGCGCGGTCGATCTCACCCAGCGTGCGCGCGTGCACCGCGAGGATCTCGCGCCACCGTTCCTCGAGCCGCGCCCCGCCCGTCTTCGCTCCCATACCCGAACGGTAACATTTGTTCGACATTCAATGAACGCGCATCGACGCCCGACCCCGCGGGTCAGGCGGGCGCGTCCTGGAACAGTCCGACGGGGTTGCCGTCCCGGTCCCGCACGGAGGCGATCAGCGTGCCGCCGCCCACGTCCTGCACGTCCTGCAGCGGCTCCGCCCCGGCCTCCAGCAGCTCGGCCAGCGACCGCCTGATGTCGGCCACGACCCAGTAGGGGACCGGCCCGGTCATGCCCTTGGCGTGGCCCTGGGGGTCCAGCCCGATCTCGTGGGTGCCGGTCCGGAACCCGGCGTAGTACGGCTCGTCCGCGTAGGGCTCCACCCCGAGCAGGGCCCGGAACAGCGCCTTCGCCGGGGCGAGGTCCTTCACGGGGTAGACGATCGTCTTCAGGCCGTCGCTCATGACGTACTCCTCCGGAAGCGGGACCGGCGCCCGGATGCGCGCCGGTGCCTCCACGCTAGGCAGGAGGAGCGCCGCACGGCTTCTCCGATCCTGACCGGCTGAGCCGCCCGGGGGAGGGGACCCGCCCTCCCGCTCCGGGGCCCCTACGTCGAGTCCCGCTTCACCAGCTCCGTCGGCAGGATCACCGCCGCCGCGTCCTCGCCGCCGATCTGGGCCAGCAGCACCCGCACCATCTCCGTGCTGATGCGGTCCCACGGCTGGCGGATCGTGGTGAGCTCCGGGCTCGCGGCGACGGCCGCGGGGGAGTCGTCGAAGCCGCCGACCGCGACGTCCTCCGGCACCCGGCGTCCCGCCCGGTGCAGCGCGGTGAGCACGCCCTGGGCCATCAGGTCGGACGCCACGAACACCGCGTCCACGTCCGGCGCCCGCGCCAGCAGACGCTCGGCGGCCGCCTCACCGCTGGCCCGGCTGTAGTCCCCGGAGACGATCAGCCGCTCGTCCGCCCCGACGCCCGCCCCGGCGAGCACCTCCCGGTAGCCGGCGAGACGCTCCACGCCGCCCGGGGTGTCCAGCGGACCGGTCACCACCCCGATCCGCCGCCGGCCCAGCGCCAGCAGGTGCCGCACCATGTCACGGGCGCCGTCCCGGTCGTCCGCGGCCACGTAACTCACCTTCGAGCCCAGCCCGATCGGCTTGCCGCAGGCGACCAGCGGCACCCCCGCCGCCCGCAGCTCCTCCGCCACCGGGTCGCCGGAGTGGCTGGACACCAGGAGCACCCCGTCGACGTGCCCCGCGGTGATGTACCGCGTGATGCGCCGCCGTTCGTCGTCCGTGCCGGCCAGCATCAGCAGCAACGGGATGTCGTGCGCCGCCAGTGCCTGGGTGCAACCGCGCAGCAGCACATTGAAGTTGGGGTCCTCGAAGAACCGCTCCTGCGGCTCGGTGAGCAGGAAACCCACCGAGTCCGACCTGCCGGTGATCAGCGAGCGGGCGTGCCGGTTGACGACGTACCCCGTCTTGCGGATCGCGGCGTTGACCGCCTCCGCGGCGGTGGGGCTGACGTAGTGACCGCCGTTGAGCACCCGCGAGACGGTGCCGCGCGAGACCCCGGCCTCGCGCGCCACGTCGTGGATCGTCGGCGGCTTGCGCCTGCCCCCCGTGTTGCCCATGGTCATGACTTTACGGCCCCGGAGAGCAGATCCAGACTCCAGAACCGCTGGACGACCAGGAACAGCGCCACCAGCGGGAACACCGCGAGGAACGCCCCCGTGATCACCAGTGTGTACAGCGCCGGGGTGTTGGCGCCCTGTTCGAGCAGGGTGTGCAGACCGAGGGTGATCGGGAACTTCTCGTCGTCGCTCAGCATGATGTACGGCAGCAGGAAGTTGTTCCAGATCGCCACGAACTGGAACAGGAACACCGTCACCAGTCCGGGCACCATCATCGGCAGCGCGACCCGGGAGAAGATCCGCCACTCGCCGGCTCCGTCCATCCGCCCGGCCTCCACCACATCGGCCGGCACCGCCGCGGCGGCGTAGATCCGCGCGAGGTAGACGCCGTACGGGGAGAGGATCTGCGGCAGCAGCACGGACAGGTAGGAGTCCGTGAGATCCGCCTTCGCCAGCAGCAGGTACTGGGGGATGGCGAGGATCACCGGCGGCATCAGCACGCCCGCGAGGAGCACGTTGAACAGCGTCTCGCGCCCCCGGAACCGGTAGACCGCCAGCGCGTAGCCGCTGAACGCCGACACGCACGTCGACAGCAGCGCGCCCAGCACGGCGTACAGGGCGGAGTTGCCCATCCACCGCCAGTAGACGCCGTCGCGGTAGGCGTTCAGATCGGAGACGTTGTCGGCGAAACCGGTGCCCGGCCAGAACGTGAAGGTGGAGAACAGTTCGGCGCCGGACTTGGTGGACGCGATGACCACCCAGGCGACGGGCAGCAGGCAGTAGAGCGCGCCGAGCAGCAGCGTCACGGTCGGGACCATGGCGATCCGGCGGCGGCGCCCCGGGCCCGGGGCGGTCTCGCGCGCGGTGCCGGCCGAGGGCTCGGCCTCGCGCAGAGCCGGCGAACTCATCGGGCGGCCTCCTGCTTGTTGCGTCGGTTCGCGGCCCGCAGGAAGCCGAAGGACAGCACCAGGGTGGCGAGCGCGATGAGGGTCGCCTGGGCGGCGGCCGCGTGGATGTCGCCCTTGCCGAAGGCGTCCTGGTACACCTTCATCAGCGGACTCCAGGTGGTGGCCACGGAGTTGGTGAGCGGCTTGAGGGTGGTCGGTTCGCTGAACACCTGCAGCGTCGCGATGATCGAGAAGAAGAAGGTCAGCACCAGTGAGGGCGCCACCATCGGGATCTTGATCCGCAGCGCGGTCTGCAGCGGCGTGGCGCCGTCCAGCTTCGCCGCCTCGTACACCTCGGCGGGGATCGCCCGCAGCGCCGTGTAGATGACGATCATGTTGAAGCCGGTGCCGCCCCAGACCGCGATGTTCGACAGCGCCAGATACAGCGGTCCGCCGTCCAGCAGATCCGGCTGCGGCAGGCCCAGCCGGTCGAGGACGAAGTAGAAGGGGCTCACGTCCGGCAGGTACAGGAAGCCCCACAGCAGGGCCGCCACCACACCCGGGACCGCGTACGGCAGGAAGATCGCGAGCCGGGTGAAGGGGGCGAGCCGCACCTTCTCGGAGTCGAGCATCAGCGCGAACAGCAGCGCCAGACCCAGCATCACCGGCACCACGATGCAGCCGTAGCCGAGCACGCGCAGCGCGCCGTTCAGCAGCTCGCTGTCGGACAGCGCGCCGGTGTAGTTCTCCAGCCCGGCCCAGACCTCCTCACGGGCGCCGGCCCCGAGCCCGAGGCCGGAGACCCGCACCTTGCGGAAGCTGAGCCAGACGGCGTAGCCGATGGGCAGCGCGAAGAACAGGAGGAACAGGAGGGTGGCGGGGATCAGGAACGTGTACGGGGCCCCCTTGACCCCGTACGACGTCCGGCGGGCCGGCAACTTCACTCCGCGACCCCGAAGCCCTGCTTCTTCAGGTCGGCGACCGTGTCCTGCTGCATGGTGTCCAGGGCGGCGGTGAAGTCCGACTTGTTCTTCGCGGCGGCGCCGAAGGCGTCCTTGAACGTCGTGTAGGCGACGTTCACGTTCGGGCCCCAGGCGGACGGCGCGGTGGTCTCCGCGATCGCGGCGGCCTTGGTGTAGAAGTCGGGCTGGTTGGAGAAGTACTCCGGCGGCGTGGTGAAGGCGCCGCTGAGCTGGGCCGAGGTGGAGGCCGGGTAGATGCCGCTCTCCTTGGCCAGCGCGTTCAGCGCCTCGCCGTCGGTGTTCAGCCAGGCGGCGAACTTCGCGGCGGCGGCCTTGTTCCCGGAGTCGGTGGTCACGGCCGTGGAGGAGCCGCCCCAGCTGCCGGTGCTGCTCCCGCCCTCGTCCCACTGGGGGAGCGGGGCCATCGCCCACTTGCCCTTGGTGTCGGGCGCGGCCGTGGTCAGCGTGCCCGGCGCCCACACGGCGCTCACCCAGGCGATCTGCTTGCCGGTGTTGAGCGCCTTGTTCCACGCCGGGGTGTACATCGGCTGGTTGTCCACGGCGCCCTCCGCGACCAGGCCGCCCCAGAAGTCGGCGACCTTCTTGGTCGCCGCGTCGTTGATGCCGACCTTCCACTTGTCGCCGGAGGTGGTCCACCAGCGGGCGCCGGCCTGCTGGGCGAGGCCCGCGAACAGGCCGGAGTCGTTGGCGGAGAAGGTGGTGAGGTCCTTGTCGGGAGCCTTCTTCTTCAGCTTGCGCGCGGTCTCGGCGAACTCGTCCCAGGTGGCCGGGACGGACAGGCCGTACTCCTCGAACAGGTCCTCGCGGTAGTAGAACATCATCGGCCCGATGTCCTGCGGGACCGCGTAGACGGCGTCCGTGCCCAGGGTGGTCTGCTGCCAGACGCCGTCGGCGAACTTGCTCCTGGCGTCGCCCACGTTCCCGCCTATGTCGGCCAGCGCATCATTGCTGACCAGCGTCGGCAGCGCCTGGTACTCCGCCTGCACCAGGTCGGGCGCCTTGCCGGCCTTGTGCGCGGTGAGGATCTTGGTGACCAGCGTGTCGCCGGACGCCTGCTTCTTCACCGTGACGGTGATCTGCTCCTTCTTGCCCGGACCCTTGTTCCACAGGTCCACGACCTTGTCCATGCCCGGGGTCCAGGTCCAGTACGTCAGTGAGACCGGACCCGACTGGGCCTCGCCGTCGTCGGAGGACGAGCCGCAGGCGGCGAGTGCGGTGGCGCCGAGCGTGACGGCGACGGCGGAACTCACGAGGCGACGGCGCTTCGTGTACGGCATGGAACTCTCCCCTGACCTGGGGTCCCCGCCTGCTGCGAGAACCAGCCATGCTTCTGTGAGCGTTCACAGTAGAGAAACATCCCGGACACTTGTCAATGGTTGTTGCTGTGCGGTTATGTTGAGCTCGCACCGCCGAAAGTGTGTGTGCACGTTCCCAAAAGATCGATACATCGGGAGACAATCCATGCCGGAGACCACCCCCAGGGGCCTCACCGGGCTCGCCTTCGGTGGGGACTACAACCCCGAGCAGTGGCCGGAGTCCGTCTGGGACGAGGACGTACGGCTGATGCGGGAGGCCGGCGTCACCATGGTGAGCGCCGGGATCTTCTCCTGGGCCCTGCTCCAGCCCGCGCCCGGCGTGTACGACTTCGGCTGGCTCGACCGCAACCTGGACCTGCTGCACGACGCCGGCATCCGCGTCGACCTCGGCACCCCGACCGTGGTGCCGCCCGCCTGGTTCTACCGCGCCCACCCCGACGCGCTCCCCGTCACCGAGGACGGCGTACGCCTGGAGTTCGGCTCCCGCGGCGCCATCTGCCACAGCAACGCCGACTACCGCGCGGCCGCCGCGAACATCACCACCAAGCTCGCCGAGCGCTACGGCGACCACCCCGCGCTCGCGATGTGGCACGTCCACAACGAGTACGGCGTCCCCGTCTCCGCCTGCTACTGCGAGTCCTGCGCCGCCCACTTCCGCCGCTGGCTGGAGCGGGAGTACGGCACGGTGGACGGCGTCAACGAGGCCTGGGGCACCGCCTTCTGGGGCCAGCACTACGCCGCCTTCGACGAGATCAACCCGCCGCGCCGCACCCCGACGGTCGGCAACCCGGCCCAGGCGCTGGACTACCGGCGGTTCGCCGACGCCACCATGCGCGAGAACTTCACCGCCGAGCGGGACATCCTGCACCGTCTCTCCCCGGGCGTCCCGGTGACCACCAACTTCATGACCGCCCTCAGCCAGTGCGACTCCGTCGACTACTGGGCCTGGGGCCGCGAGGCCGACCTGGTCACCAACGACCACTACCTGATCACCGACGGCCGCCGCACCCACGTCAACCTCGCGATGGCCGCCGACCTCACCCGCTCCGTCGCCGGCGGCGCCCCCTGGCTGCTGCTGGAGCACTCCACCTCCGGCGTCAACTGGCAGCCCCGCAACCCCGCCAAGGCGCCCGGCCAGATGGCCCGCAACTCCCTGGCGCACGTGGCCCGCGGCTCCGACGGCGCCATGTTCTTCCAGTGGCGCCAGTCCCGGCGCGGCGCCGAGAAGTTCCACTCCGCGATGCTCCCGCACGGCGGCACCGAGACCCGTGTCTTCCGCGAGGTGACCGAACTCGGCGCGGCCATCGACTCGTTGGCGCCGGTCCGCGGCACCCGCACCGAGGCCGACGCCGCCGTGCTGTGGGACTGGCACTCCTGGTGGGCGCAGAACCTCGACTGGCGCCCCAGCGAGGACCACGACGCCCGCGAACGCGCCGACGCCTACTACGAGGCCCTCTACGACCACCACCTCACCGTCGACTTCGCCCACCCCGAGGCCGACTTGTCGAGGTATCCCCTTGTCGTCGTACCGGCCCTGTACCTGATGACGGAGGCGGCCGGGAGCAACCTCAGGGAGTACGTCGAGAACGGCGGGACCCTCGTGGTGTCGTACTTCTCCGGCATCGTCGACGAGCACGACGCCGTGCACGAGGGCCCCTACCCGGGCGCCCTGCGCGACGTCCTCGGCCTGACCGTCGAGGAGTTCTCGCCCCTGCTCCGGGGCGAGCGGGTCCGGCTGGACGGCCCCGACGGCGCCGGACTCGACGCCGACGTGTGGACCGAGTTCGTGGTGCCGCGCGGCGCCGAGACCGTGTGGACGTACGCCGACGGCCTCACCGCCGGCCGTCCCGCCGTCACCCGGCACCGCCTCGGCGAGGGCACCGCCTGGTACGTCTCCACCCGGCTGGGCGCCGAGGGCCTCGCCACCCTCCTCGGCCGCGCCGCCGAGGACGCCCGGATCGCCCCGCGCGGCGATCTGCCCCGCGACGTCGAAGTGGTGCGCCGCACGGGCGAGTCGGGCACCTTCCTGTTCGCGATCAACCACACCGCCACCGATGCCAAGGTGCCGCTGGAGACGCCCGGCACCGAACTGCTGACCGGTGAACGCGCCGCGGGACGCCTCGCGGTCCCGGCCGGAGCCGTCCGGGTCGTCCGACTCGACGGCTGAGCCGCGACTCCCCTCCGCCCGCGTGAGCACACCGGCCGCGGGCGGAGGGGGCCCTCCACCCCCTCCCGGGGTGCGGGGCACCCCACCCCACGTCGAAGGGACGACGAACGCCCATGTTCCATCCCAGACGCACACTCCGGGCCCTGCTGCCGCCGCTCGTGGCCGGGCTCCGTGT
>Ga0247820_10000620_pt1 | contig 19081 bp, 16 predicted proteins | sample 13C_Glucose_Day1_2_FD_192480 | JGI IMG/M metagenome (GOLD analysis project Ga0247820, IMG submission 192480) | Soil microbial communities from agricultural site in Penn Yan, New York, United States - 13C_Glucose_Day14 | ecosystem: Environmental > Terrestrial > Soil > Agricultural land | place...
CGTGGCGAGCATGCCCGCCTTCGTGATGACGGCGGCCCTGACGCCAGACCTCAATCGTCTCGGGCTCGGCTGGGGCAGCTTCGGCCGACTCCGGAGAGGCGGCTTCTTGGCTCTCGGCCGGAGCATCCGCCACATGGGCGACCTCCACGGCCTCGTTGACGGTCGTGGTGCCCTCCGGAGCCTCGGCCGCAACGGCCCCGACCTCTTCAGCAAGCACGGGAGCCTCGGCCGCGGTGGCGTCCTCGGCCTGTACCTCGCCCTCGGCCGGGGCCGACTCCGTGCCGGCAGGCTCCGCGGTCAGAGCCTCCTGCAACGGCGCCGGAGCCACGAGCGATACGGTGATGGCCGGCCCGGGACGGCGCTCGGCCACATAGCCCAGGGACTTGAGGATCATGGCGAAATCCTCACCGGCACAGCCGACCAGCGACGTCATGGCGACTGTCGGGACGAAGCCCTCCCCGTCGGCGGCACCCGGAGGGGGCTCGCCGGGGGTGACGCCCGGACGGTAGCTCATGGCCGGCCGAATCAGGTCGGCCAGTCGCTCGAGGATGTCGACGCGCACGGCCCGGCCGCCGCAGACCCGGAAGCCAGCGGCGCGATAGAGTCCGGAGGCGATCTCGGGATCGACCGGAATCGAGGTCCGGCCGGACTGGGCCAGATGGGCGATCTCGTCGATGCCCTTCTGGTCGAGGCCGCCGTTCTGCAGGGCCCAGAGCTGCGCCGCGAGGGTGCGCGGCGCCGGCTTCAGCAGGGCCGGGAGATAGAGGTGGTAAGCCCCGAAGCGGACGCCGGCCTTGCGCAGGGCCGCGCGGGCATCCTGGTCGAGGCTGCGCACGTCGTTGAGCACCTTGGCCCGCTCCAGCACGCCCAGCGCCTCGCCGACCTGGAACGCGATGCCGCGGGCAAGTCCGGCAAGCTCCGTGCTCTCCTCGAGCTGCATCAGCGAGCCCAGAAGCCGCACGATATAGGCCTTGAGCCAAGCCCGCAGGCGGTTCTCCACCTTGTCGCGGGCCGGTCCCGTCAGCTGCTCGTCGGAGAGGATGCGCAGGCGGGGCTCGAAGAGCTTGTCGCCGGGCTCCAGCTTCGCGACCGGGTCCCCCATCCAGCGGATGGTGCCGTCGTTGGACAGCACGAGCGAGGCGTCCGGCGTCTCGGCGAAGCGGTCGGCCCGCGCCTCGATCTCGCCGGCCAGCGCCTTGCTGGCGGCATTCCGCAGGGTCTTGGCCTCCGCCGTGTCCGCCTGGGGGTCGGGCACGAAGTGGAATCCGTGCAGGTGGCCGATGTGCTGACCCTCGACAGTGACGTCGCCGGTGGTCGTAATTTCCGCTTCGAGCATCGTGTTCTCTCTCAAGCGCCGCATGAGAACGCTGGTTCGCCTGTCGACAAAGCGCTGGGCGAGACGTTCATGGAGCGCGTCCGATAGCTTGTCCTCTACCTGACGCGCAACACCCTGCCAATGCTCCGGGTCCTTCAACCAGTCGGGACGGTTAGCGACGAAGGACCAAGTCCGGACCTGTGCGATCCGGTTGGAGAGGGTGTCGATATCGCCATCCGTGCGGTCCATAGCCGATAAATGGCGGGAAAACCAATCCGCCGGCACGGCCCCGTCCTTCATCAGGAAGCGATAGATCTGGCCGACGAGGTCCGCATGGGTCTGCGGGGACACTTTTCTGTAATCGGGCACCTGACAGACCTGCCAGAGCCGCTCGACGGCCACCTTGGAGCGCGCGAAGGCCTGGATGTCGTCGTCCCGCGCCAGCACCTCGAGGGCCGCCACGTCCTCGCCCATGGGAGCTCTGACGAGGCCGTATTCGCGCGGTTGGTCGGCCAGGGAGTCGCGCAGGCGCCCCAGGGTGGAGAAATCGAGATCCGGATTGCGCCATTGCAGGATGCGCAAGGGATCGAAGGTGTGGTTCTCCAGGGCCTCGACCGTTTCCGCATCGAAAGACGGGCAGCGGCCAGTCGTCCCGAAGGTGCCGTCGCGCATGTGTCGGCCGGCACGGCCGGCGATCTGGGCCAGTTCCGGGTTGTACAGCTTCCGGAAGCGGAAGCCGTCGTATTTCTTGTCGGACGCGAAGGCCACGTGATCGACATCGAGGTTGAGGCCCATGCCGACCGCATCGGTGGCTACGAGGTATTCCACGTCGCCCGACTGGTAGAGCTCCACCTGGGCGTTGCGGGTTCGGGGAGAAAGCGCTCCCAGGACCACGGCCGCGCCGCCGCGCTGGCGGCGGATCAGCTCCGCGATGGCGTAGACCTCCTCGGCCGAGAAGGCCACGATGGCGGTCCGTCGCGGCAAGCGGGAAACCTTCTTCTCGCCCGCGAAGGTGAGCCGGGAGAGGCGCGGCCGGGTGATGACGTGGACGCCGGGAATCAGCGTCTCCACCAGCGGCCGCATGGTGTTGGAGCCAATGAGCAGGGTCTCCTCGCGCCCCCGCTGGTTCAGAAGGCGGTCGGTGAAGACGTGGCCGCGGTCGAGGTCGCTCGCGAGCTGGATCTCATCCACGGCCACGAAGGCGAGATCGAGATCCCGGGGCATGGCCTCGACCGTGGAAATCCAGTAGCGCGGACGGTCGGGCTTGATCTTCTCCTCGCCGGTCACGAGGGCCACGTTGTGAGCGCCGGCCTTCTCCACCACGCGCTGATAGACCTCGCGGGCCAGCAGGCGCAGCGGCAGGCCGATCATGCCGCTCTCGTGGCCGAGCATGCGCTCGATGGCGAGGTGCGTCTTGCCGGTGTTGGTCGGGCCGAGCACGGCCGTGACGCCGCGCGCGCGCATTTGCGGGGGAAGGGAACGGCGGGGCATGCCTGGATGTGACAGTGCGGGTGGGTCCCGTATGATACCTGAGAGGCGGCCGAACCGGACCGCCGCTCCGAAACGCAGCCCGACCCATGGGCCCAACTGCAGGCTAGCCCCTTATATGGTGTTTCGTTCCAGAATCACCAGCGCAGAAGTGGCTCCCGCCAGCTGAAATTCGAGGCCTTCCCCTCACCGCCTCGCCGAGGCCGGGACCACCTTCGCGTCCCCCTCCACCGAGAATTTGGCCGCTTCGACCACGCTCATGCCGATCATGGTGCGCACCGCCACCCGCACCGGGAAGAGCAGGCGCTGGCCCTCCACGGGCGCGAGCCAGACCGACATGTCCCTGTTCTCCTCCATGAACTTGGTGGAGGGGCGCAGGGACCGGTGGCCGGAAATCGGCACGTAGCGGGCATTGCAGACCAGAACCGGCCCCGAATACCCCGGCAGAGCCGCATTCTTGGTCTCCGCATAAGAGAGGACCACGTCGAAGCGGGCGGCACCGTCGAAGACCGGGATGGTGCGGTTGCAATTGGCGGAATCGGTCAGGCTGCCGGAGGCGACCGACGGCATCAGCAGGGCGCTGACCGGGTCGATGACGCCCTTCTTGTGATCGTCCTTCACCGGAACGCGATCCGGCTTCTCGTCGATGGGCGGGACGATCTCGACCGCCGCCACGTTGCCGGCCGTCAGGCCCATGCGCACGGTGCGCTGGTCGCTGGACGAGCGGGAGGTCACGGCGAAGGACGCCGGCTGCGGCTGCAGCCCCGCGATCGTTCCGGAAGCGGTGGCCATCCCCTTGCCGCCGGTGAGCATCCTGGCGAGGCCGGACAGCTTCACGCCCGCATGCATCTTGTATTTCGAGCCCTCGAAGGTCGAGGACAGGTCTGCCTTGCCGAGGGAAAGGCCCATCAGGGTGACGTCGTACTCAGCCTTGAGGGTCTGCGCCTGACCGGACGAGCCGATCGCCGCAAAGGCCAAGGTCATGAGAGCGGAGGCGAGGAGGCGCATAGGGGTTCCTGGGGGTGTCCTGGAGGTCCAACCGGTTCCATCTCACGGGAATCAGCTAATATCGTGACCAGGATGCTGCAAAAAATCGAGATGCGACACCCTGCTATTCTTGACGCGCCCCCTGGTTTCGGCCTATAGGCACGCACTCTTCCAAGGACTTCTGGTGTCCGGCCGCGCGGGATCTGCGTTGAAGCAAACCCGCGAAAGTCGAGGTCGCGACCCCTTGATACAATAGGATTGAACCCATGTCGCGCCGTTGCGAACTGACCGGCAAGGCCGTGCTGAGTGGCCACCTGGTGAGCCACTCGAACCGCAAGACGAAGCGGAAGTTCCTGCCGAACCTCTGCAACGTCACGCTCGTTTCCGACACGCTGAAGCGCTCCGTGCGTCTGCGCGTCTCCGCCAATGCGCTCCGCTCGGTCGAGCACCGCGGCGGCCTCGATGCCTTCCTGGCCAAGGCCAAGGCGGACGAGCTGTCGTCGAACGCTCTCACCATCAAGCGCGAGATCGAGAAGAAGCTCGCCGCCGCGAGCTAAGCTCGGTCTCTCCGGAGATTTATGCATTCGGGCGGCCTCACAGCCGCCCGTTTTGCGTTGGACCGGCCTCAAGCTCGGCCGGTCCCGGCAGGCAGGGGACAGAGCCATGACCGCTTTCGACCGTCGCGATTTCCTGATCGCCCTCGCGGCGATGACCATGATCGTGCTCGCCTCCAACATCCTGGTCCAGCACCCCTTCCACCATCTGGGACTGGGCGACTACCTGACCTGGGGCGCCTTCACCTATCCGTTCTCGTTCCTGGTCACGGACCTGTCGAACCGCCGCTTCGGGTCGCAGGGCGCCCGCCGGGTGGTCTATGCCGGCTTCGTTCTGGCGGTGATCCTGTCGGTTATTCTCGCCACGCCCCGCATCGCCATGGCCTCGGGCACAGCGTTCCTGGTGGCCCAGCTCCTCGATATCCGCATTTTCGCGAGCCTACGCCGGAAGGCCTGGTGGCTGCCGCCCTTCGTGTCGTCCGTGATCTCGTCCGCCCTCGACACGGCAATCTTCTTCTCCTTCGCGTTCTATTGCGGCGCCCTGCCCGGCCTCGGGCTGACGATCAGCGACGCGCTGGGCACGATCGGCCTAGCGGATGAATGCGTCGCCCTGCCCTGGATCAGCCTGGCCATGGCCGATTACAGCGTGAAGCTGGCGCTCGCAGCCCTGTCGATCGCCCCCTACGGGGCGATCCTGGCCCTCATGCGCGCACGGCCCCGGGTGTCCGCCTGACACACAGGCGTCCCGCAACAGAAAACCCCAATCAAGCCGGCTAGAGCGCTTTTCGGCGAAGTGGATTCGGTTCGCCGTCGAAATGTGCGGCAAAGCAAGGGAAAGAGCTAATTCCACGCCAGTGGAAACAGCTCTAGAGCGCCTCTTCCGCATAGGGTGGGTGGGGGATGGCCTGATGCGCCGCCCGGAGGGCTGCGGACCAGCGCTCCCGCAGGTCGCGGAAATAGGGCTCGTCCTCCTGGATCCGGTAGACGATCCCGGCCTTCAGGGCCCCGCGCTTGGCCACCACGATGTCGATGGGCAGCCCGACCCCGAGATTCGACTTCAGGGTCGAATCCATAGAAATGAGACCGAGCTTCAAGGCTTCGACGAGGGGCGTGGCATGGGAAATCGCCCGGTCCAGGATCGGCTTGCCGTATTTGGGCTCTCCGATCTGCAGGAACGGCGTGTCCTGCGTCGCCTCGATGGCGTTGCCGGCCGAATAGACCTGATAGAGCCGCATGGCCCCCTGCCCGATCTGACCGCCCAGCAGCATCGTCACGTCGAAGCTCATGCTGCGCTTCTCCATCTCGGCGCCGTCCACCGCATAGACCTGCCGGATGACGCGGCCGACGAGCTGGGCCGCCCTGTACATGCTGGGAACCGTGAGCAGCGTCTCGACCTCGCCGGTGTCAGGGTCCTCAATTCCATCCGACAAAAGGGACAGGACGGACTGACTCGCCGACAGGTTTCCGGCGGTCGCGAGCGTGATGACGCGCTCGCCCGGCACCTCGAACAGATGCAGCTTGCGGAAGGTCGCGATGTTGTCGACGCCCGCATTGGTGCGCGTGTCGGCGATCATCACGAGGCCGTCCTCCACGAGGATGCCGACACAATAGGTCATGGGGGTTCCTCCTGGAGCCTTCTGGTCGAACTGCCGGGGTGCGGCCATCATCACGCCTGTGCTTGACGGGCGCTTTCAATCCTCAGGGAGACGTCCAGCGCTTCACGGGAAGCTCCGTAATAGCTGCCTCGAACGGGCGCCGCATCAAGATAATCGAGGCCGATGGCGATACGCACATAGTGTTCCGTTGCGGAAACCGCGTTGGCCGGATCGAAGCTGACCCAGCCGAGATCCCCGATATACGCCTCGGCCCAGGCATGGCCCGCTTCCTGTTCGGCCTCGCCGGGCTTATGCAGATAGCCGGACACGTAGCGCGCAGGAATGTGCAGGGCGCGTGCCGCGGCCAGGAAGATGTGGGTGAAGTCTTGGCAGACCCCATGGCCGGCCGCGAAGGCCTGCACGGACTCGGTGGTGGCATTGGTCGCCTCGGTGTCGAAGCGCAGGCGCTCATGGATACCGCCCATCAGCGCATGCGCCTGCTCGAGGGGATTGCCGAGATGACCGGCACTCGCCTGCGCGAAATCGCGGATGGCCGCATCGGCCTGCGTCAGAGGTGTTTCCCTTAAATAAAAGATTTCGGGAAACCGCTCGACGCCGCGGATGATCCCGGCCACGTCCGTGGTCTCGATCTCACCCGCGACCCGCAGGGCGATGTGATCCACCGGACCGGCCGCGAAGAGGGTATGGGTGATGTTCCCGTACCAATCCTCCCGCCGGATCAGGCGGGCCTCACAATCCGTGTCGATCGACCAGGACAGGATGGTCTGTCCGTCATGGCCACGCGGTGTGAGGCGCAGCATCTGGATCGCCGACTTCACGGGCTCGCTGTAGTGGTAGGTCGTCGTGTGGGTGATCCGCAGGCGCATGGCTCAGCACAGATACTGGTTCGTGATGGCGAAGCCGAGACGGTTGTTCTCGGCGATGAAGTCCTGGAGGAACTCGTGCAGCCCGTGCTGGAAGATGTCCTCTATCGTCCGGTTGGCGAGCCGGGCATGAGCGGCCCGCGCCTGTCGCTGCGCGATCCCTGACGTTCCGTAACGATGCGCGATGTCGTCGAGGTGGCGGGAGAGGGCTGCATAGCAGGCGGCGAGCGAGCGCGGCATCTCCTCGCGCAGGATCAGCAGATCGGCCACGAGCCAGGGTCGTAGGTTCTGGTGATAGACCCATTGATAGCTGACGAGCGCCGAGACCGAGCGCAGGATCGCGGCCCATTGGTAATAGTCGATGCCGCCGCCCACCTCCGCATCCTGCGGCAGCAGCACATGGTACTTCACGTCGAGCACGCGCGCGGTGTTGTCGGCCCGCTCGATGTAGAGGCCGAGGCGCGAGAACCAGTAGGCATCGTTGCGCAGCATGGTGCGCAGTGCCGAGCCGTCGTAGCGAAGCGAAGCTTCCTTCACGAGATTGAGGAAGCGCGGCAGGTCCTCGACGCGCATCGTCTGCGTCTTGAACCGGCGCAGGTCGAGCCAGGCGGAGTTGATAGCCTCCCACATCTCCGAGGTCAGCGCGCCGCGCACGGAGCGTGCATTCTGGCGGGCCGTGTCGAAGCAGCACTGGATGCTCGACGAATTGGCCTCGGAGAAGGCCAGGAAATCGATGACGCGCTCGGGCGTCACGTCGCCGTAGGCGGTCTTGAACTGCTCCACTCCGCCGGCGGTGATCAGGGCCGATTCCCATTCGTTGCTGTCGATGCCGTTGTAGGAGATCGGCATCGACGCCATGCGGTAGGCCACATCGAGAATGCGCGCGGTGTTCTCGGCGCGCTCCACATAGCGCGAAAGCCAATAGAGGCTGTCGGCATCACGACTGAGCATGGGAGGCTCCTGGCTGCGCGGGTCCGCTCATTCGCTCAACACCCATGTATCCTTGGTCCCACCGCCTTGGCTCGAATTCACCACGAGGGATCCGGGCGTTAGCGCCACCCGGGTCAACCCGCCCGGCACCAGCCTGACGCCGTCGCGACCGGTCAGAACGAAGGGCCGCAGGTCCACATGGCGCGGCGCCAATCCGCTCTCGGTGAAAACCGGAGAGGTCGAGAGCGCAAGCGTCGGCTGCGCGATGTAATTGTCGGGATTGGCGCGGACGAGATGCCGGAACTGCTCCCGCGCCTCCTCGGTGGCATGAGGTCCCACGATCATGCCGTACCCCCCTGAGCCGTTCACCTGCTTCACGACGAGCTCATGCAGGTGGTCGATCACGTAGGCGAGCGCCTCCTTCTCGCGGCAGCGCCAGGTCGGCACGTTTTTCAGGATCGGCTCTTCGCCCATGTAAAAGCGGATGATCTCGGGCACGTAGCTGTAAATCGCCTTGTCGTCCGCAACACCGGTTCCCGGCGCGTTGGCGATCGCCACGTTGCCGGCCCGGTAGGCGGCGATCAGCCCCGGTACGCCGAGCGCCGAGTCGGGGCGGAAGACGAGCGGATCGAGGAAATCGTCGTCGATGCGGCTGTAGATCACGTCGACCCGCTTCGGCCCCTCGGTCGTGCGCATGTAGACGACCTCGTCGCGCACGAAGAGATCCCGGCCCTCGACCAGCTCGACGCCCATGCGATCAGCCAGGAAGCTGTGCTCGTAATAGGCGGAGTTGAGCGACCCGGGCGTGAGGAGAACGACGGTCGGGACCGTGGAGCTGGCTTCGGGCGCCACCGACTTCAGGGTCCCGAGCAATTCGTCCACGTAGTTCTCGATGGGACGGATGCGCTGCATGGCCATGAGGTCGGGGAACAGCCGCATCATGACCTCCCGGTTCTCCAGCATGTAGGAGACGCCGGACGGCGTGCGCAGGTTGTCCTCCAAGACGTAGAAATCCTGGTCGTCGACGCGGACCACGTCGATGCCGGCGACCTGGACGTAGACCCCGTTGCGCAGGCTGAGGCCATTCATCTGCGGCCGGTAGTAAGGGTTCCGGAAGACGAGTTCCGGCGGCACGATACCGGCGCGCAGGATGTCCCGCGCGCCGTAAATGTCCTTGAGAAACAGGTTGAGCGCCTTGACCCGCTGCTCGAGCCCGCGCGCCAGATGGGACCATTCCCTACCGGAGAGGATGCGCGGAATGATGTCGAACGGGATGAGCCGCTCCTCGGCCTCGGCATTGCCATAGACCGAGAAGGTGATGCCGACCTTCCGAAAGAAGAGCTCCGCCTCCTCGCGGCGATGTTCGAGAAGCTGAGGTGGCACGGATCCGAGCCAGTCCCGCAGCACCCGGTAGGCGTCCCGGCCGCGGCCGTCGCACCCGTTCATCTCGTCGAAGATCGATACCGCGGTCACCGGACGTCAGCAGCCTCCGAAACGGGCATCCTGCGCAAAAGGCTTGCGGGCGAATGCTTCTGTCGAAGCTTGAGGCACGATGCAGGCCGGTTCAAGGCGGCAGAAGGATGAGGGCAAGGCAGGCGCTGATGAGAAATTGGCCATATGCCCGACGAAGAGGCAGCGCGCCTCGCCGCTGCCTGCGTCATGCGACGAGGGTGAATTCCAGCAGGAGCGTCCTCTGAAAGGGACTGAAATTGTCGTCCGAGATCAGGGTGAGGACCACGTCGCGTCCCTCGCGGTGAACGGCGAGACCCTCCATGTTGTCGATCTGCTGCGAGGCATCGCTTTCGAAGATGGCGGCGCCGTCCACGAGGGCCCCGGGCCTGACGGCCTGCCCCGCCACCCGCCGCAGGCGGATGCCGAAGCCTCCGATGAGGGAGAAGCGGCGATCGAGAAGCAGGAGGTCCCCGTCGGGCAGGAAGGCCAGATCGGCGATCTCATAAGCGTCCGAGCGGGCCACATGGAACGTGCCCGGGTGTCGCCCGGTCAGGATGAAGCCCTTCGTTGGCGTATCGCCTCCTCGCCCGTCGCGCTCGGCGATGGCGACCAGGGCACCGGCCAGGGGGGATCGCGGCGGGGCGATCCCCATGGCCTCCAGCCCGCGGTTGTACGGGAGATCCTTGATCTCCTCCGGGACAGGAATGGGGCGGCCCCGGGCCGGGATGCCCGCCCGGTCCCAGTCGAAACGAATGATGTCCTGGCTGCGCTCGGCCCCGATGAAGGCCGTCCTGCCGGCGACGGCGAGGCTTTCCGTATCGAAGAAGCGCGACTTGGCCAGGGGCTTGCCGGAATCCAGCACCAGAGGCGTCAGCACGGTATCGGCAAGGCCCGAGAGCCGCCCCTCGGCGGTCTCGACCCGCGCTCTCAGCCAGTGGGCGTGATCGGCTACGGCGACGAGATGCTGCCCGCTCGGCGAACGCCACAGGGCCGAGAAGCCACCGAAGCCCGAGAGCGACGATTTCAGTTCAAGGCCGGACCGGAACAGCAGGCTTCCGAACCGGGTGCGGTCGGGATCGGAGACGGAGAGGCGGTCGATCGGGGTCGCGGTGACCGGGATGAAGGTGGCCTGGGCCAGGGACTTGGGCCGCAGGACCAGAGCGTCTCCGAAGCCGCCTGCGACCGTTGCCGTTGCGAGAGCGCCGCCGCCGATCAGCAAGGACCGCCGGCTGAACCTCACGCGACGGCCCTGCGCCGCGGCGCCCGGGACACCGGAGGCGGGTTCTCCTCGAATAGCTCCGCCAGCTTCTCGGTCATCACGCCACCGAGTTCCTCCGCATCGACGATGGTCACGGCGCGGCGATAGTACCGGGTGACGTCGTGGCCGATGCCGATGGCGATGAGTTCCACGGGGGAGCGGGTCTCAATCTCCTCGATGATGAAACGCAGGTGCCGCTCCAGGTAGTTGCCCGGGTTGACCGACAGGGTCGAATCGTCCACCGGCGCGCCGTCGGAGATCACCATGAGGATGCGGCGCTGCTCGGGCCTTCCGAGCAGGCGCTTGTGTGCCCAGTCGAGGGCCTCGCCGTCGATGTTCTCCTTCAGCAGCCCCTCGCGCATCATCAGGCCGAGATTCTTCCGGGCCCGGCGCCAGGGCGCGTCCGCCGACTTGTAGATGATGTGGCGCAGGTCGTTGAGCCGACCCGGATTGACGGGCTTGCCGCTCTGGAGCCAGGACTCGCGCGCCTGCCCGCCCTTCCAGGCCCGAGTGGTGAAGCCGAGGATCTCGACCTTCACGCTGCAGCGCTCGAGAGTGCGGGCCAGGATGTCGGCGCAGGTCGCCGCCACGGTGATCGGGCGTCCGCGCATGGAGCCGGAATTGTCGAGCAGCAGCGTCACCACCGTGTCGCGGAAATTGGTGTCCTGCTCCTGCTTGAATGTCAGCGGCTGGAACGGGTCCATGACCACGCGCGGCAGGCGCGCCGGATCGAGGGTTCCCTCCTCGAGGTCGAACTCCCAGGCGCGGTTCTGCTGGGCCAGGAGGCGGCGCTGCAGGCGGTTCGCCAAACGCCCGACCACGCCCTGGAGATGGGCGAGCTGCTTGTCGAGATAGGCGCGCAGCCGCGTCAGCTCGTCCGAATCGCAGAGATCCTCCGCATGGATGATTTCGTCGAACTTGGTCGTGAAGGCCTTGTAGTCGGGACCGCGAGCCTCGTTGTGACGGGACGGCGGGCGCCAGGATTCGGCGGCATTCTCGGAATCGGCCTCGTCTGCCTCCTCCGGTAGCTCGCCCGACGGCCCGTCGGCGTCCTCGGCGGCGCCATCCTCCATCTCGTCGCTGGCATCCTCGCTGACCTCGACCTCGGCCCGGTCGCCTTGGGATTCCTGCTCCGACTCGCCCTCGCCCTGCTGCTGGTCCTGATCGGATTCGTTCTCCTCCTCGTTCTCCTCGTCCTCGGGGTTGAGGGCGGCCTCGTCGGCCATGTCGAGGGAGGAGAGCAGCTCACGGATGGAGCGCGCGAAGTCCCGCTGGCTCTCGATGTTTTTGAGCAGGCCGTCGAGATCGCGCCCGGCGCGGTCCTCGACGAAGTCGCGCCAGAGATCCACGATCTTGGCGGCCGCTGCCGGAGGCTTCTCGCCCGTGAGGCGTTCACGCACCATGAGGGCCACCGCATCCTCGAGCGGCGCGTCGGCGCGGTCCGTGATGTCCTCGTACTTGCCGCCCCGGTGATAGCGATCCTCCAGCATCGCCGTGATGTTGGAGGCGACGCCCTTCATCCGGCGCGAGCCGATGGATTCCACCCGGGCCTGCTCGACGGCGTCGAACACCGCGCGCGCGGCCTGACCCTCCGGCGCGAGCCGACGGTGCAGGACGGCGTCGTGGCAGGCGAGCCGCAGGGCCATGGCGTCCGCATTTCCGCGCAGGATCGCCACGTCCTGCGAGGTGAGCCGCCGCGGCGGCTCGGGCAGGCGGGCCTTGTCGCCCATGAGAGCCGGACGGTCGGACGCGAAGGTCACCTCGAGGTCCGGCTTGCGGGCTATGGCCTTCATGGCGCCGGCGATGGAGCGCTTCAGCGGCTCCGCCGGCGCTTCCTTCTTCTCACCTGGCTTGCGGTTCGAGATGGACATCTCACTTCCCCTGTCATCCCCGCGACGGCGGGGATCCATAATCTCCGACAGAGCGGCACCAGGCATAAGCCGGTGTTTATGGGTTCCGGTCCGGCTCACGCAGGACCGGAATGACAATGCCTTACGACAGCGCCACGTTCACGGCGCTCTCCGGCAGGTCCTTGCCGAAGGAGCGCTGATAGAACTCAGCCACGAGGGCGCGCTCGAGCTCGTCGCACTTGTTCAGGAAGGTCACCCGGAACGCGAAGCCGGTATCGCCGAAGATCTCGGCGTTCTCGGCCCAGGTGATTACCGTGCGCGGGCTCATGACGGTGGAAAGGTCGCCGTTCATGAAGGCGCTGCGGGTGAGATCCGCCACGCGCACCATCTTGTTGACGATGTCCCGGCCCTCGGCGCTGTCCTGGTAGTGCTTCGCCTTGGAGAGGACGATGTCCACCTCCTTGTCGTGCGGCAGGTAGTTCAGGGTCGTGACGATCGACCAGCGGTCCATCTGGCCCTGGTTGATCTGCTGCGTGCCGTGATAGAGGCCGGACGTGTCGCCCAGGCCCACCGTGTTGGCGGTGGCGAAGAGGCGGAAGGCCGGGTGTGGCCGGATGACCCGCTTCTGGTCGAGGAGCGTGAGCTTGCCGGACTGCTCCAGCACGCGCTGGATCACGAACATCACGTCGGGGCGGCCGGCATCGTATTCGTCGAAGACCAGCGCCACGTTGTTCTGCAGGGCCCAGGGCAGGATGCCGTCCTGGAAGGCGGTGACCTGCTTGCCCTCCTGGAGCACGATGGCGTCCTTGCCGACGAGGTCGATGCGCGACACGTGGCTGTCGAGGTTGACGCGCACGCAGGGCCAGTTGAGGCGGGCCGCCACCTGCTCGATATGAGTCGACTTGCCAGTGCCGTGATAGCCGGTGATCATCACGCGGCGGTTGCGCGCGAAACCCGCCAGGATCGCGAGCGTGGTCTCCCGGTCGAAGAGGTAGTCCGGATCGAGATCCGGCACGTGCTCCTCGCTCTGCGAGAAGGCCGGCACCTCCAGATCCGAGTCGATGCCGAAGACCTGTCGCACGGACACTTTCATGTCCGGGATGTTGGTCGGTGTCTCGGTTAGTGCCGTCATGGGGGCCTCTCGGTCGGATTTTGAACGTTTCATTTCAAGCGATGCCAGGGACTTCTTATCGCCCGCGGCGGGTCGACGCAATTTTTCTGGCGCTCAGCAGGGTTGAATTGGGCTGCCGCCTCAGCAGAGACCGGCGGTCTTCAGGACATCGTGCGCCTTGATGATGTCGCGCAGCCGGTCCTCGAAGGAGCGGTCGCCACCATTGGCGTCCGGATGGAACTGCTTCACCAGGACCTTGTATTGGGCCTTGATGGCGGGCCCCTCGGCCGTCTCGTCGAGCCCGAGAACGTCGAGGGCGCGGCGCACCGCGCCGGTGTAGCGGGGCTTCCTGGGCTCGGCCGGCTGGCGGCGCTGGCGCCCCTGCCTGAAATCCTCGCCCCGCAGGACGCCCAGCGGATCGAAATAGGCCCAGTCCCGGCCCTCGCCGGCCCCAGCGCCTTCGGTCTTGCCGGCCGCGTTCACGCCCATGGTCCAGGTCGGACGATGGCCGATGGTGGCGTCCTTTTGATAGGCCGCCACGGCGCTGTCGGACATCCCTGCGAAGTAGTTGTAGGAGGCGTTGTATTCGCGCACGTGCTCGAGGCAGAAGCGCCAGTATTGGCCCTCATGGTCACGCCCCTTCGGCGCCCGGTACTGCCCATCCGCCTTGCAGGACGGATGCTCGCACACGGGCCCTTTGGTCTCGCGGGGCTCGTCGCAGGAAGGCTTGATGCGGATGCGATCGAAAAGAGGCGAATTGAGATCCATGATACTGCGATTATGAGTGGCTTGAGGCCGAGAGCCAAGGCCTCAGCGCTTTTCGCCGCAGACCCGTTCAAAAAGGTTTACCAAACATGACCCTTGCCGCCTGGATCACGCACGAATTGCAGAACCGCCTGAGCCCCGCCGCGCTGACCGTCGTCGACGAGTCGGAGCAGCATCGTGGCCATGCCGGATGGCGGGAGGGAGGAGAAACTCACTTCCGGATTAATATCGTGTCGGAAGCCTTTGTCGGCAAGAGCCGGGTCGAACGCCACCGTCTCGTCAACGAGGTCCTGAGCGGGGCCTTCGACCGCGGTCTTCACGCCCTCGCCATCCAGGCGAAGGCGCCGGGGGAATAGGCGGCCAGGAGGCCGTCTACTTGATCCGCTCGAGCACGCTGACGTAGTTGGCCACCGCCGCGCCGCCCATGTTGAAGATGCCGCCAAGCACCGGGTTCTTCACCTGAATCCCGCCGGCCTCCTCGCAGAGCTGCATGGCGGAGAGCGCATGCATGGAGACCCCGGTCGCGCCGATCGGGTGCCCCTTGGCCTTGAGGCCGCCGGAGGGGTTCACGGGCAGCTTGCCGTCCCGGTTGGTCCAGCCTTCCTTGACGGCGATGGCGCCCTGGCCGGGAGGGGTCAGCCCCATGGCCTCGTATTCGATCAGTTCGGCGATCGTGAAGCAGTCGTGGGTCTCGACGAAGGAGAGGTCCGTGAGCTGAATGCCCGCTTGGTCGAGCGCCCGCCGCCATGCCTCGGCGCAGCCCTCGAACTGGATGATGTCGCGCTTCGACATGGGCAGGAAGTCCTGCGCATGGGCCGTGGCCCGGAAGGCGACCGCGCGGGGCATGCGCAGGGCCGTTTCCGTGTCGGCGAGGACCAGGGCCGCGGCGCCGTCCGACACGAGGGAGCAGTCGGTGCGTTTCAGGGGGCCGGCCACGAAGGGGTTCTTGTCGCTCTCGGCCCGGCAGAACTCGAAGCCCAGATCCTTGCGCATTTGCGCATAGGGATTGTCGACACCGTTCTTGTGGTTCTTGGCGGCAATGCCCGCCAGTGCATCGGATTGGTCGCCGTAGCGCTGGAAATAGCGGCCGGCGATCTGCCCGAAGACGCCCGCGAAGCCGCCCTTGGTCTCGCCGTCCTCCGGCAGGTAGGAGGCCTTGAGGAGGATGTTGCCGATCTCCGGGCCCGGCGTGCGGGTCATCTGCTCGACGCCGACCACCAACACGGTCCTGGCGCGCTTGGCCTCGATTGTCTTGATGGCCTGATGCACGGCCGCGGAGCCCGTGGCGCAGGCATTCTCGACCCGTGTCGCAGGCTTGAAGCGGAACTTGTCGCTGGCCTGGAGCACGAGCGAGGCCGTGAAGTCCTGAGGGGAGAAGCCGCCGTTGAAATGGCCGAGCACGACCTCGTCGATATCCTCGGGGCCGAGGCCGGCATGCTCCAGCGCCTCGTTGGTGACGCGCACGATGAGGCTCTCGACCGTCTCGCTGTCGAGCTTGCCGAAGGGCGTATGGGCCCAGCCGACGATGCAGGCTGTCATGGGGATTTCCTCGCGAATCTCATTTCTTGAAGGGAAGATGGGGCCGTTTGAGAAACGCAGCAAGGGACGGCTACGGACAGCGCGAAAAGAAGGTAGGCCGGAAGCTCCGGGCCTTGCCTGAATCGGGCTCCTCGTGATCCAAAGGCCTCCTTCGATTGAGGTCACCCATGCGCCTATGTGTCTTCTGCGGCTCCAGCTCGGGCCGCGATTCGTCCTATCTCACGGCGGCCCGCGCCCTGGGCGCGGCCTTGGCGCGGGAGAAGATCGGCCTCGTCTACGGCGGCGCGTCGGTCGGGCTGATGGGAGCGGTCGCGGATGCGGTGCTGGCCGGGAGCGGCGAGGTCGTCGGCGTGATGCCCCAGTCCCTCGTCGACAAGGAGATCGCCCACAAGGATCTGCCGGACCTGAGAATCGTGGGATCCATGCACGAGCGCAAAGCTCTCATGGCCGAGCTCGCCGACGGCTTCGTGGCCCTGCCCGGCGGCCTCGGCACCTTCGAGGAACTGTTCGAGGTCTGGACCTGGGCCCAGCTCGGCTACCACCGCAAGCCCTGCTCCCTGCTCAACGTCGATGGCTTCTACGACAAGCTGACGGGCTTTCTCGACGAGGTGGTGGAACGTGGATTCGTCAAGCCGGTCCACCGCTCCATGCTCATCGTCGAGCAGGAGCCGGATGCGCTGATCCGGGCCGTGCGGGCCTACGAGCCGCCGGTGGTCACCAAGTGGATCAAGGCGGGCGAGCGGTGATCGACATCCGGGACGAGCGCGGCCGCGGAATGCGCGGGCTCAAGGCTGCGACAGGAGCAGGAAGGCGACGCCGCCAAGGATGAGAGCCATGCCGAGAAGCTCCCGGCGGGTGGTGGCCTGGGCGAGGAAGCGGTGGGAGACCGCCTGCGCCATCAGCACCTCGACAAGCGCGAGGGTGCGGACGTTCGCGGCCGTCGTCAGAGCAAAGCCGATGAACCAGAACTGGGAGGCCAGCGCCCCCAAAAAGCCGGCCCCGAGGGAGGGGCGCCACGCCTCGAAGCTCGCCATCAAGGCCCGCCGATCGAAAAGGCCCAGCCAAACCAGCAGGATGGCGGTCTGCATGCCCAGCCCCCAAACCAGCGTTGTGGTCGCCCGCATGACGAAGGAGCCTTCGGAGAGGGACAGGATCGCCCCCCGGAAGCCAATGGCGGCCAAGGCGAAGAATGCCCCTGCGGCGACGCCGAACAGGACCGGCTTCATCCCGGCCGAGGCCAGGCTCGTGCCGGGCTTGATCGACATCAGCACGACCCCGCAGGTGGCAATCAGGATGGCCAGGGCGATCGAGGGCGTCAGCGGGTCGCCCAGAAGCAGGAGGCCGAACAGGGCCACCTGGACAGGCTCGGTCTTGGTGTAGGCGGTCACCACCGAGAAGGCGCGCTCGCGCATGGCCGACAGCATCAGAGCCGTGGCGAGGATCTGGGTCGAGGCACCGCCGAGGGCGTGGAGCAGAAAGGCCATGTCGGGGGCAGGGATGCTCTCGCCCGAGACGAAGCACACACCCGCCAAAGCGAGGAGCGCGAAAGGAAATCCATAAAGAAACCGGACCTGTGTCGCCCCAACGGTTCCGATCTGCTCAGTCAATCGGCGCTGTGTCGCGTTCCTGCCCGTCTGAGCCGCCGCTGCGGCCAAGGTCACGGGAATCCAAAGGAGGGATAAATTCATCGATTGATCTTCAAAGCGCGCCGCTCTTGCCACTCTCTTGCCACGGAATCCCTTAGAAAGGGTGGATATTCATAAACAATAAGCCGTCCTGACTCTGGTCAATTCCGGGGTTCGGGACTAGAAATAGCCTAGCTGGCATGAACGGGGCCGTCGGAATCCCCTTCCACCATCGCCTTCATGGAGCCGTTCCGGATGAACGCAAGCCGAGCCATTCGCATGACCGCCTTCGCCTTTGCCGCCCTCGTGGGCGGATCGGCTTTGGCCGGCAGTCCGGCTCTCGTCGTCGAAGTTGAATCGGGCCGTGTCCTCCATGCGGAGCGGGCAACCGATCCGTGGTATCCGGCATCGGTCACCAAGCTGATGACGACCTATGTGGCGCTCGATCTGATCCGACGCGGCCAGTTGAGCATGGACACGCTCCTGACCGTCTCGGATTCCGCGGCCGCCCAGCCCCCGTCCAAGATGGGCTTCAAGCCCGGCACCCAGATCCGGCTCGACAACGCCCTCAAGATCCTCATGGTCAAGTCGGCGAACGACATCGCCGCCACCATCGCCGAGAATATCGGCGGTTCTATCGAGGGCTTTGCCGAGCGGATGAACGCCCAGGCCCAGCGCCTCGGCATGAGGGACAGCCGTTTCGCCAACCCCCACGGCCTGCCGGACGAGCGCAACCAGACGACCGCGCGCGACATGGCGGTCCTGGCCCGAGCGCTGCTGCTCGAATTTCCGGACCATCAGGACCTGTTCCACATCGGGGCCATCCAGTTCGGCCGCCGGATCATGCGCAACACCAACGGCCTGATCGGGCGCTATCCCGGCGCCGACGGCATGAAGACCGGCTTCATCTGCTCCTCCGGCTTCAATGTGGTGGCGAGCGCGACCCGCAACGGCCGCCATCTCATCACGGTCGTGTTCGGCGCGCCCTCGGCCAACGAGCGGACGATGAAGGCCGCGGACCTGTTCGATCGCGGATTCAACAGCACCGTGAACTTCACCAACCCGCTGCTGACGGCGCTCCCTCAATCGGCCACCCACACCCCGCCCGACATGCGCTCTGTGATCTGCGACCGGCGCGGCCCCATGCCGAAGGAAGAAGACAGCCCGACGACGGTCGTCGAGGATGCAACAACCGGCACCCCGAACCTGTTCTCGTCGGACGTGATGGCCTTCGCGGGCGGCACGACGAAGCCCATGCGCACCACCCTCGGGCCCCGCTCTTCCGTAGAGCCGGAGCGCATCTGGGTCGGCCTGACGCCGCCGTCCGAGACCGAACTGGCCGCTGAGGCCGCCAAGGAAAAGGCCGCGGAGGAAGCCCAGAAGGCCAAGTCCAAGAAGGCGACCGCCAAGAAGGCTTCCAAGAATGACGCTGCCAAGGAAGCGGATGCCACCGACGAGGCCGACACCGAGGCCGCCCCGGCCAAGACACAGGCCAAAGCCAAGGGCAAGGGCGACTCGCGGTCGACCATGACCTTCAAGCCGGTGAACGGCGACGCCAAGGGTGACGGGAAGGCCGCCGGCAAGACCAGCGCGAAGCCGGCCGCCAAGCCTCAGGCCTCGGCCGAGGATAAGGCGCAGCCCAAGGCGGAAGCCGCAAAGCCCAAGACGTCCAAGAACTGAACTTTTTCAGATCATTCGACGAACCGGGCACCCCCCTCTCTTGCCGAG
>Ga0247820_10000621_pt1 | contig 19080 bp, 12 predicted proteins | sample 13C_Glucose_Day1_2_FD_192480 | JGI IMG/M metagenome (GOLD analysis project Ga0247820, IMG submission 192480) | Soil microbial communities from agricultural site in Penn Yan, New York, United States - 13C_Glucose_Day14 | ecosystem: Environmental > Terrestrial > Soil > Agricultural land | place...
CCTGCGCCCGGCCGAAGTCACCGGCGCGCATCTGGGCGACAACTACCTGCGCGGTATCGGCCAGGTTCACGAATGGCTGATCGAAGCCGCCAACGCCAAGCGCAAACCCGGCCAGGCGCTGATCGCTATCAGTCACGCGCACATGGCCGGCGGTTCGGTGTCGGAAGACTCCGAGCGCAGCCTGATCATCGGCAATGCCGAAGCCCTGCCCGCCAGCCTGTTCGGGCCGAGCATCAGTTACGTCGCCCTCGGGCATTTGCACAAGCCGCAGAAGGTCAACGCTGAAGAGCGCATCCGCTACAGCGGCTCGCCGATCCCGCTGTCGTTTTCCGAGATCGGTTATCAGCATCAGATTCTCGACGTCATCCTCGACGGCGAAACCCTGGTCAGCGTCGAACCGAAGCTGATTCCCCGCGCGGTGAATCTGCAGCGCATCGGGCCGGCGCCGTTGGCCGACATCCTGTTGCAACTGGCCGAGCTGCCGAATATCGACCTGCTGGCCGACATTCAGCGCCAGCCTTGGCTGGAAGTCCGGGTGCGCCTGGATGAGCCGCAACCCGACCTGCGTCATCAAGTCGAAAGCGCCCTGCAAGGCAAGGCCGTACGCCTGGTACGCATCGCTGCGGAATACGCCGGCAACGGCAGCCGCGATGGCATCGATGACGGCACGACGCTGGTCGAACTGGACCAGCTCACGCCCCAGGAATTGTTCAGCCGCGCGTGGCAGGACAGCTATGGCAGCGAGGTCGATGAACAAACGCTGAAGGACTTTGCAGAGTTGTTGCAGGACGTGCAGATGGAGAGCGAACAACCATGAAGATCCTTGCGATCCGCCTGAAGAACCTCGCCTCGCTGGCCGGTCCGTTTGAGATCGACTTCACCGCTGAACCACTGGCCAGTGCCGGTCTGTTCGCGATTACCGGTCCCACCGGCGCGGGTAAAAGCACCTTGCTCGATGCCTTGTGCCTGGCGTTGTTCGGTGCCGTGCCGCGCTTGAGCAATGCACAGACGTCGGCCAAGGCGCCGGACGTCGATGGCGAAATCGGCACCGGCGACCCGCGCACCCTGCTGCGTCGCGGCACCGGTGAGGGTTATGCCGAAGTGGATTTCGTCGGCATTGACGGCCGCCGTTACCGTGCACGCTGGGAAGCCAATCGCGCGCGGGAAAAGGCCGGCGGCAAACTGCAGGCCAGTCGCCAAAGCTTGCGCGACATCGATCAGGATCAGCTGCTGGCCAGCCAGAAGGTCGAATTCAAAATCCAGCTCGAAGCGGTGCTGGGCCTGAATTTCGAGCAGTTCACCCGGGCGGTGCTACTCGCCCAAAGCGAGTTCAGTGCCTTCCTCAAGGCGAACGACAACGAACGCAGCGAGCTCCTGGAGAAACTCACCGATACCGCGCTCTACACCCGTCTGGGTCGCCGCGCCTTCGACAAAACCAAGGAAGCCCGCGAAACCCACAAGCTGCTGCAGGACCAGGCCACCGGGGTCACGCCACTGTCGCCGCAAGCCAGGACGGAGCTGGATGAGCGTTTCAACCAGGCGCAACAGCAACTCAAGACGCAACAGGCGCAGCTCAAACAGCTTGAGTTGCAACACACCTGGCTCAAGGACCTGCGCCAGTTGCAGGACGCGCAACACAGCGCGACCGAGCAACTGGCTGGCGCCCAACAGCATTGGCACGGTCTGGCTGGCGAACGGCTGAAATTGAGTCGGCTGGAACACTTGGCGCCGCAACGGCACCAGTTCGCGCGCAAGGCCGAACTCAACGCCCAGCTCACGCCGCTGGCCGCGCAGATTGAACAGCACACCCGCCAGCAAGCCGAGCTGAGCGAACGTCAGGTACAACTCGAGCTCAGCCTGGCTGCGGCGCAGACCGAGCTGATCGAAGCCCAACGCCAGCACAGTGCCAGCGCGCCGCTGCTGCGCCAGGCGTTTGAAGAGCAAAGCACCCTCGCCCGCCTGGACAAGGACGCCGCTCAGCGTGCCGAGCTCCAGCAACAGGCGGAACTTGCCTGCACTCAAGGGCAGCAACGGATCCAGGGCTTGCTTGAGCAACAACAGCAAGTGGCCGCACGCCTGCAGCGAATCGCCGGGGAGCTTGAACAAAGCAGCCATCTGGCACCGCTGAGCGAGGCCTGGAATGCCTGGCGCGACCGTCTGCAGCAGCTGATGCTGGTGGGCAATCGTCTGAACAAGGGCCAGGCCGAACTGGCCGAACTGGAGCAGAGCGCCACCCGCGCCGTCGCGGAACTGGCGGCGCAAAAACAGCATCTGGAAGTGCTGTACAAAGAAGCCGGCGCCGAGCCGGAAGCCGTGGCGGAACAGATCCAGCTGCTGGGCAACCTGCTGCAGGACAACCGCAAGCAATTGCGCGCATTTGAAGAGCTGACACGACTGTGGGCCAGCCAGCAGGAACTCGACAAACGTGCCGCCGAGCTGCAACAGCGCCAGTCGACCGCGCAGCAAGAACGCGAGCGTCTGACCCAGGATGGCGTGAACACCAAAAACCAGCTGACGGTCGCCGAACAGACCCTGACCGTCACCCGCGAACTGCTGGAACGCCAACGTCTGGCCCGCAGTGCCAGCGTCGAAGAATTGCGCGAGCAGCTGCAAGACGATCAGCCTTGCCCGGTGTGCGGCAGCCCCGATCATCCCTACCATCAGCCTGAAGCCTTGTTGCAAAGTCTCGGTCGGCACGATGAAAGTGAACAGGCCAACGCTCAGAAAGCGGTCGACCTGCTCAAGGAAAAACTCACCGACCTGCGCGCTGAAGTCGGCGGCCTGATCGCTCAGCAAAGGGAATTTCTGCAACAGCAGGAGCACCTCACCGCGCAGCAACAGAGCCTGACGCCAAGACTTCAGGCGCATCCGCTCGCAGCGACGTTGCTGGCTCAGGACGCGCTCAAGCGCGATGCCTGGCTGGCCCAGCAAAACAGTCAGTTGAATCAAAGCATCAGCCAGGACGAACAGCGCCAATCCGCCCTGCTCACCCTGCAACAGGATGCCGCGCGCCTGCAACAGCAGTTGCGCAGCGCCGAAGCGGCGAGCCAGCAGGCGACCCAGCAGCTGAATCATCAACAACAGGCGTTGAGCAGTGATCGCCAGCGTCTGGACGAAGAGCTGACGGCGTTCAGCACCCTGCTCCCGCCTGCAACGCTGGAAGCCTTGCGCAATGAACCCGCTGCGACTTTCATCCAGCTCGATCAACAGATTGCCCAGCGCCTGGAGCAGCTCGATCAGCAGCGCGACGAACTCGGCGAACAGCAACAACGCCAGCAGACGCTGGAAAAAGAGCAAGATCGCCAACTGACCCGCGTCCAGCAACTGGACACCGCGCAGCAGCAATTCACGGTCATCATAGAGCAACAACAGACTTGCCAGCAGAAACTGGCGCAATTGCTCGGCCAACACACGAGCGCCGAGCAGTGGCAGCAGCAACTCGACCAGGCGGTGGAACAGGCGCGCACTGGCGAAGCAACGGCCAGCCAGCAACTGCAAAGCGTGCGCACGGGACTGGTGCAACTGGCCGCCGAACTCAAGGCACAGCAGCAACGCCTGCTCGCACTGGAAACAGAAGATCGCGATTTGAGCGTCAGGATCGCCGACTGGCGCGCCTTGCATCCGGAACTGGATGATGGCGGCCTGGAAAACCTGCTGGGCGTCGACGACCAGCAGGTCAACGCACTGCGCCAGCAATTACAACAAAGCGAAAAAGCCATCGAGCAGGCCAAAGTGCTGCTCCATGAGCGCGATCAACGGCTGCTCGATCATCAGGCTCAGCACAACGGCAACCTCGACGCCGGGGAACTGGTCACGGCACTTGCCGAACTGCAACAACTGTCGGCCGCCAGCGAACACCAGTGCGCCGAACTGCGAGCCGAACAGGCCGAGGATCAGCGTCGACAGCACGCCAATCAGGCCCTGGCGCAGCAGATCGCCGACGCCTACGCCGAATATCAGCGCTGGGCCCGCTTGAATGCACTGATCGGCTCGGCCACCGGCGATACCTTCCGCAAGATCGCCCAGGCCTACAACCTCGACCTGCTGGTGCACCATGCCAACGTCCAATTACGCCAGCTGGTGCGGCGCTATCGCCTGAAACGCGGCGGCAGCATGTTGGGATTGCTGGTGATGGACACCGAGATGGGCGACGAACTGCGTTCGGTGCATTCGCTGTCGGGCGGTGAGACGTTCCTGGTCTCGCTGGCACTGGCATTGGGCCTGGCATCGATGGCCTCGAGCACACTGAAAATCGAATCGCTGTTCATCGATGAAGGCTTTGGCAGTCTCGATCCGGAATCCCTGCAACTGGCCATGGACGCGCTCGACGGCTTGCAGGCCCAGGGGCGCAAGGTCGCAGTGATTTCCCACGTCCAGGAAATGCACGAGCGCATTCCGGTGCAAATTCAGGTCCGCCGCCAGGGTAACGGCCTGAGTACCCTGGAGGTGAAATGAATACCCTGTATTCGTTCCGCCGCTGCCCCTACGCCATGCGGGCGCGCATGGCCCTGCGCTATTGCGGGGTTGCCGTGGACATTGTCGAGGTCAGCCTGAAGGCCAAACCCGCCGAGATGCTCGCGTTGTCGAGCAAAGGCACGGTGCCGGTGCTGCGCGCTGGCGGTCAGGTAATCGATGAAAGCCTGGACATCATGCGCTGGGCTTTGGCACAGAACGACCCGCAGGATTGGTTGCTCAAGGATGATCCTGTCGGGCAGCGATGCATCGCCAAGCTGATCGAAGAAAACGATCAGGTGTTCAAGCTGCAGCTCAATCGCTACAAATACGCCGAGCGTTATCCCGAGCAGCCGATGGAGGTCTATCGCGCCGAGGGGGAAGTGTTTTTGCGCAGGCTCGATGAGTTGCTGCAGGGCCGCGAGTATTTGCTGGCGAACCATCCCAGTCTGGCGGATGTGGCGCTGTTGCCGTTCGTGCGGCAATTCGCCCATGTCGATCGGGAATGGTTTGGGCAGACGCCCTACTTGCATTTGCAGGCCTGGTTGCAGCGGTTTCTGGAGTCGGACCTGTTCACATCAGTGATGGCGAAGTAAACACGGACCCTGTAGGAGCTCGGCTTGCCGGCGAAGGCGTCTGCAAGAGCGTTGCAAGGCTTGAGGCCGTCTTCGCCGGCAAGCCGGCTCCTACAAGGGGGTGGGGGTGTCTGGAATATTCAGGCCAACACTTCGCACATCTCAATCGCCGAGCAATCCACGTGAAAGGGTCCGAAAAATCCTTCCTGGCGCTTGATCGGCGGGTTGCCCGCCAGCAGACCCAGGGCTGTGGCAGTTTCGATGTTGCGAGCAAGGTTGTGATTGGCTTCGATGGCCCGCGCCACCGATCCCGCCGAAGCATGTCCGATCCCCAGCAGGGATGATCCATTGGTCATGAACGCCAGGAAGGCGATAACCCAAAGTCTGTACCCTTTCATGCGCCAGCGATCCCCGCGATCTGAGCCTGATCGACCGCCGCGTTTTGCGCGCGGTGTTCGAACTGGATGCCGGGATGAGCGACTTGAATCGGCGCTTCAAAGGTTTGACGCGACTGAGGAGAAAGGCTGAACACCAGGACCATGGCCAGGTAGAGACCGATCGCCACATAGGCGCCGCGTTTGGCAGAAGTGAGGATTGTGCTGGCCATGATGTTCTCCGCAGGCTTGTTTCGATGCCCACAGAATCGATCAAAAAATTCGTGACAACCACTCAGGCTTATCCATAGTAACCATCAGCTTCGTTGATCATTAAGCCAATCTATCCCGGTCTTCAATAAAACCTATCAAGCGTTCGGGCGCAGCGCTGCCGCGCTTTTTCATGGGCTGGGCAGGCAAAGGATCGGGGAAGGAGAAATGGACAATGAAGCGGCGTAAACGCGTTATGCAGGAGCGACATCACTTCATGGCCTTTCGACCCGGGCGGTCGAGCGGCAAGTGATTTCGCTCCTGCATAAAGTGTGCAGGGTTCAGCTTTCAGTGTTGGCTTTTGTGGTCCAGGGCGGCGTAGAAATTGGCGCTCTGCTGCAGGTATTTCTGGGTGTAGCTCTGGGCGTGGGATTTTTTGTCGCTGATTTCAACGCTGGCGCTAGCGGGCAGCGCCACGGTGGCTGAGATAGCAGATGCGGCGATCACAGAGAAGAGATTGAAGTTCATGGCGGTAGTCCTCGAAGTCAGTTGGCTTGGTTGCCCGGTGGGGCCGTGGAGCAAACTTAACCTTCGAGGTTGGCGCCTTGAAATCTTTTGTAGCAGTAGCAGATATCAGCGTCATTAATAGAAGGGTGCAGGCCCCATCAACCGGGGCCTGCGACCTATTGACGCACCAGGAACTTGAGATCGCTCGGGGCATCCATCGGCAGTTTCTGCACGGTTTTGCCCAGCAGGCCGGTCTTGGCATCGCGCTCGACGACGACAATCTGATTGCTTTTCTGGTTGGCGATCAACAGGAACTTGCCGCTCGGATCGAGGCTGAACTCCCGGGGATGATCACCTTCCACGGAGCGGCGCTGCAGCTCCTTGAGGTGGCCCGACGCAGGATCGATGGCGAACACCAGTACCTGATTGGCCGTGCCTCGGTTGCTGACGTAGAGGAACTTGTCATCGGCCGAAGCATGCAGTGCCGCTGCGGCCTTGTCCGACACTGGCTGACCCGCCGCCAGGTCGACCATTTGCGTCTGTTCCAGCTGACCGTCGCGGTAGTCGAACACCGCCACCTGGGCGCTCATTTCCATGGTCAGCCACGCGTGTTTGCCATCGGCGCTGAACAGCAGGTGCCGTGGTCCGCTGCCGGGTGGCAACTGAACCGCGGCCGGTTTGGCCGCGGTTAGCGGGAGGTCCGGATTGGCCTTGGGGTCGAAGCGATAGACAAAAATCCGGTCCGCCCCCAGGTCATTGGAAAACACGTAGCGCCCGTCCGGCGCTGAAACCGTCGAATGCACATGGGCCGACATCTGCCGCTCGGGATTGACCCGGCTCGAAGGATGACTGCTCATTTGCACCACGGGCTGGAGCTTGCCGTCGGCACCCACCGGCAACACCGCCAGGGTGCCGCCGGGATCTTCGGCCACCGAGTAGTTGCTGACAAACAGGTGACTGGCCTCACCGCTGAGGCTCGAATGCGTCGGCTCGTTGCCCAGGCTCTGCACTTGATTGATCAGGCTCAGCTCATGGGTCTTGGGATCGATCGCGTAGCTGCTGACGCGCCCTACCGGATCAGCCTGCCCCGGGCCGTTTTCGTTGACCACGTACAATCGGCGTTGGTCCCTGGACAGGGTCAGCCAGGACGGGTTTTCGCTGTTGACCACTTGCAAGGGGCTGGCGTCGATCTGCCCGGTTGAACTGTCGAACTTCAGCCGGTAAATCCCTTGGCTCTGGCCGGCGGTGTAAGAACCGACCAGCAACTGATAATCCTCAGCCATCGCCGTCTGAACGCCCATCGCGCCAACACTGCCGGCGATCAACAGCGGCCAGAGTTTATGCATCCTCATTGGTCTCGTCCTGGTCGTCTCCACCGCCGAACGCTTCCATCAGTACCAACCGATGCTCGCCGGAATCACCGGTGATGAGCCAGCTTTGCAGGGTTGGATCGAAGGTCGCCGCATTGATCTGGGCCATGCTGAACGCCCAGCGCTTTGCCGCTCGGCCGTCCATGCATTCGATGTGCAGGTTGTCGTCTTCATCGAGGGAGAAATCGAAGGCGTGCAGCCCGTCGATTTCCAGCATGTCGCAGTGTTCGAGGGCGTTGAGCAAGGTGTCGGTTGAGGCAGTCATGGCAGGCGATCTCTGGGCAAAGACGCAATGATAGCGCAATGTGGGGGCAGGCCTGCGCCGACCCAAAAACTCCCACACAACACCGCCCCCCTGTAGGAGCTGGCTTGCCAGCGAAGACGGCGGCACATTCAGCAAAGATGTTGGCTGACGGACCGCTTTCGCTGGCAAGCCAGCTCCTACAGGGTTTATGTTTGGCCGTTAGAGGGCGACGCGGCTTGGTTGGCCGTCCACCAGGCGCTGGATGCCCAGCGGATTGCCATTCTTCAAGGCTTCGGGCAGCAAGCTGTCGGGGTAGTTCTGGAAACATACCGGCCGCAGGAAGCGGTCGATCGCCAAGGTACCCACCGACGTTCCGCGGGCATCGGACGTCGCCGGATACGGCCCGCCGTGGACCATCGAATCGCAGACCTCCACACCGGTCGGATAACCGTTGAGCAGGATCCGCCCGACCTTCTGTTCCAGCAACGCCGTCAGCTCGCCGAACTGTTCGAAGTCCGCCGATTCGCCGATGATGGTCGCCGTCAACTGCCCATGCAGGCCATTCAACGCGGCACTTAGTTGCGCCTGGTCCGCGACCTCGACAAAAACCGTGGTCGGCCCGAACACTTCCTCCTGCAGCACTTCGTCGCCATCGAGCAACAGGCTGACATCCGCCTTGAACAACTGCGGCTGCGCCTGATTCCCTGCTTGCGGGCTGCCGGCCAGGTGTTCGATGCGCGAATGGGCAAGCAACTTCTGCAGACCTTGGCCATAGCTGCTCAAGGTGCCGGCATTAAGCATGGTCTGCGCCGGCTGATCGCCCATCAACCCGGCTACCTGCTGCACGAAGGCGCTGAACTGCGGCGAATGAATCCCGATCACCAGGCCCGGATTGGTGCAGAACTGGCCACAACCCTGTACCACCGACGCGGTCAGGTCCCGGGCCACGCTTTCAGCGCGCGCTACCAGGGCCTGGGGCAGCACGATCACCGGGTTGATGCTCGACATTTCGGCGAATACCGGGATCGGCTGTGGACGGGCGGCGGCCATGTCGCACAACGCCCGGCCACCCTTGAGCGAGCCGGTGAAACCCACCGCCTGGATCGCCGGGTGCTTGACCAGCGCTTCGCCGACCCCGCTGCCGTAGATCATGTTGAACACGCCAGCCGGCATCGCGGTTTTTTCCGCGGCGCGCAGGATCGAATCGGCGACGAGCTCGGCCGTGGCCATGTGCCCGCTGTGGGCCTTGAACACCACCGGGCAACCGGCGGCCAATGCCGACGCGGTGTCACCGCCGGCAGTGGAAAAGGCCAAGGGAAAATTGCTCGCGCCAAACACCGCCACCGGCCCGAGACCGATGCGGTACTGGCGCAGGTCCGGACGCGGCAACGGCTTGCGTTCCGGCAAGGCCCGGTCGATGCGGGCACCGTAGAACTCACCGCGCCGCAGCACCTTGGCGAACAGCCGCATCTGGCCGCTGGTACGACCGCGTTCGCCTTGAATCCGTGCGGCCGGCAACGCGGTTTCGCGGCAGACCACGGCGACGAACTCATCGCCCAGGGCATCGAGTTCATCAGCTACGGCATCAAGAAACTGCGCTCGACGCTCGGCACTCAGGCTGCGGTATGCCGGATAAGCGGCGGCGGCAGCCTTGGCGGCGGCGTCGACTTCTTCCGGGGTGGCCTGGTAGAAATCATGGGGCAAGGCTTCGCCGGTGCTGGCGTCGACGCTTTTAACGATGACAGTGCCGCCAGCGCGGCGCTGGCCGCCGATGTAGTTGTGGCCAAGAATCCGGGTCATGTAAATCTCCTCAAAGGGTGCCGACGGTGCCGGGTTCGAACGCCGCTTCAACGGGTTTGATGCCGTTGATCAGTGGCGCACCGAACTCGGCCTGGCTGATCTCGAACACGTCACCCGGTCGGGTGCGAATGCCGTCGGCGAAAGACAGCGTTGCGGTACCGAAGAAGTGAATGTGCACATCCCCCGGGCGCAGGAACTGGCTGTATTTGAAATGGTGGTACTCGAGGTTTTCCAGGCTATGGCACATGTTGGCTTCGCCGCTGAGAAACTCGTTCTGCCACAGCACCTCGCCGTCACGCAGGATGCGGCTGGTGCCTGCCAGGTGCCGGGGTAGCTCACCGACCCGAAGTTCCGGCCCATAACTGCAACTGCGCAATTTCGAGTGGGCCAGATACAGGTAATTCTTGCGTTCCATCACGTGATCGGAAAACTCGTTGCCGACGGCAAAACCCAGGCGCCAGGGTTTGCCGTCCTGGCCGATGACGTACAGGCCACCGAGCTCAGGTTCTTCACCGGCATCCTCGGCAAAGGGTGGCAGCGGGAACGGTTGGCCCGGACGTACGACAATGCTGCCGTCGCCCTTGTAGAACCATTCCGGTTGCACACCGGCCTCCCCCGCAGCTGGCTTGCCGCCTTCTACGCCCCACTTGAAGATACGCATGGTGTCGGTCATCGCAGCTTCGTCACCGGCCTGCTGATGCATCTTGTCCCGCGCAGAGGCGCTGCCCAGATGGGTCAGGCCGGTGCCGCTGACCAGCATGTGCGCCGGGTCCGGATGGTCCAGCGGTGGCAGGATGCGCAGCGTGGCCAGCAGCTGCGCATAGTCATGGCTGATGCCAAGGCCCTGGGTTTTCACCTGTTGTTCCAGGTTGACGCCGGCCTCGATCGCTGCCAAAGCCAGCTCGCGAACCGTGTGCGTGTCCTGCACTTCGCGCACCAGATCGTCTTCGACCACGCCAACGCGGCGCTCGCCGTTACTCAATTCGAACTGAACCAAACGCATGGTTTTTCTCCTGTAATCAAATCTAAAATCCGACGCACCCTCTGTAGGAGCTGGCTTGTCGGATCGCCGCACCGCAGCGAAGACGGCGGCACATCCAATATCAATGTCGACTGACACACCGCCTTCGCCGGCAAGCCTGGCTCCTACAGGTCCGTATCAGGTCCGTGATAGAGGTGTGTACGTCAAGTACGGCTCACCCCCCGGGCACTGGCCGCAAACTGATCAGCCGGCAGCACATGCCTGCGCTCCAGCACGCGATACACCACGCCGGTCAGAATCAACCCGAACACCATCACGGCAGACAGGAAGTACAGCCCCGACGCCAGATTGCCGGTGTATTCCTTCAACGCGCCGATCACGAACGGCCCGATGTAGCCACCCAGGTTGCCCACCGAGTTGATCAAGGCGATCCCGGCCGCCGCACTGGCGCCGGCAAAGAAACGACCCGGCAAGGTCCAGAACACCGCCGTGCAGGAAAACAGCGCGAACGCCACCAGGCACAACGCGGCCAATTGCAGCACCGGCACTGTCAGCCAGGCGCTGAGGAACAGACCGATGGCGCCCAACACGTAAAGCACGGCCAGGTGACCATAACGATCATTCAAGCGATCGGAACTGCGCGGAATGATCAACAAACCGATGATCCCGAAAATGTAGGGCACCGACGACACGAAGCCAGTCACCAGATCGGTCCCGCCGAATTGCTTGATCAAGGTCGGCAGCCACAAACCCAGGCCATAGATGCTCAGGGTCACCGGCAGATAAAACAGCGCCAGCAACAACACCCGTTTGTCCTTGAGCGCATGCAGCGGATTGCCGTGGCGGGTCTGGCCGTATTCCTCAAGGTCCTTTTTCAGTTCGCCAGTCAGCCAGTCCTTTTCGGCCTGATCCATCCATTTCACTTGCTTGGGCCCATCGGGCAGCCACCGCAGCACCGGCCAGGTCAACAGGATCGCCGGCGTGCCGATGACGATGAACAGCCACTGCCAGCCGTGCAGCCCCAGGATGCCGTCCATGCCAAGCAGGCCGCCGGACACCGGACCGGTGATCAGCATGGCGATGGGTTGGGACAGGATGAACAACCCGAGGATCTTGCCGCGATGACGAACCGGGAACCACTGGGTGATGTAGTAGAGAACGCCCGGGAAGAACCCCGCCTCGGCGGCGCCGAGCAGGAAGCGCATCACATAGAAGCTGTGCGGCCCCTGGACGAAGGCCATGCCGATGGTGATGGCGCCCCAGGTGACCATGATTCGCGCAAACCAGCGTCGCGCGCCGAAACGTTCGAGCATCAGGTTGCTGGGGATTTCCAGCAGGAAGTAACCAATGAAGAACAGCCCGGCACCCAGGCCGTAGGCGGCGTCACCGATGCCGATATCTGCGCCCATGTGCAGCTTGGCGAAGCCTACGGCGGAGCGATCCACATAGGCGATCAGGTATAGCAGGATCAGGAAGGGAATCAGTTTGAGTGTGATGCGACGTATCAGCCGCAGTTCCTGGCTCATGAGATCGGTCTCCGATTGTTGTTGTTATAGAACCTCGGGGGACGCCTCTCGCAGAAAACCGCCAGGGCCATCCCTCCATTGAAAGCGACTATATAGTAATACTATTTAATCAACAACACTTCCAAACAGACCCATTTGCGCTTATGTTAAGCGTCAGCACGAACAATATAGTCATACAATAAGAGAATCGATTATGTCTGATAAGCAACCCACCCTGCGTTCCGCCCAATGGTTTGGCACCGCCGACAAGAACGGCTTCATGTACCGCAGCTGGATGAAGAATCAGGGCATCGCCGACCACCAGTTTCACGGCAAGCCGATCATCGGCATCTGCAATACCTGGTCGGAACTGACCCCGTGCAACGCGCACTTCCGCCAGATCGCAGAGCACGTCAAGCGCGGGGTGATCGAGGCCGGTGGCTTCCCGGTGGAATTTCCGGTGTTCTCCAACGGTGAATCGAACCTGCGTCCTACCGCCATGCTCACCCGTAACCTGGCGAGCATGGACGTCGAAGAGGCGATCCGCGGCAACCCGATCGACGGCGTGGTGTTGCTGACCGGATGCGACAAGACCACCCCGGCCCTGCTGATGGGAGCGGCCAGTTGTGACGTGCCGGCGATCGTCGTCACCGGCGGCCCGATGCTCAACGGCAAGCACAAGGGCCAGGACATCGGCTCGGGGACTGTGGTGTGGCAGCTCAGCGAGCAAGTGAAAGCCGGCACCATCACCATTGACGATTTCCTCGCGGCCGAGGGCGGCATGTCCCGTTCGGCCGGTACCTGCAACACCATGGGCACCGCCTCTACCATGGCCTGCATGGCCGAAGCCCTTGGCACTTCCCTGCCCCACAACGCAGCGATTCCGGCGGTCGATGCGCGTCGTTATGTGTTGGCGCACATGTCCGGCATGCGTGCGGTGGAGATGGTTCGCGAAGATTTGAGGCTGTCGAAGATCCTGACCAAGGAAGCCTTCGAAAATGCCATTCGGGTGAACGCGGCGATCGGGGGTTCGACCAATGCGGTGATCCACCTGAAAGCCATTGCCGGGCGCATCGGTGTCGAGCTGGACCTGGACGACTGGACCCGCATCGGTCGCGGCATGCCGACCATCGTTGACCTGCAACCGTCCGGACGCTTCCTGATGGAGGAGTTCTACTATGCCGGCGGTTTGCCCGCGGTGCTGCGCCGCCTCGGTGAAGCCAATCTGATTCCCAACCCGAACGCCTTGACCGTCAATGGCAAGTCGATCGGCGAAAACACCAAGGACGCGCCGATCTATGGCCAGGACGAAGTGATCCGCACTCTCGACAACCCGATCCGCGCCGACGGCGGCATCTGCGTGTTGCGCGGCAACCTGGCGCCACTGGGCGCGGTGCTCAAACCCTCCGCCGCCAGCGCCGAGCTGATGCAACATCGCGGCCGTGCGGTGGTGTTCGAGAATTTCGACATGTACAAGGCGCGGATCAACGATCCGGAGCTGGACGTCGATGCCAACTCGATCCTGGTGATGAAAAACTGCGGACCGAAGGGTTATCCGGGCATGGCCGAAGTCGGCAACATGGGCTTGCCCGCCAAGCTGCTGGCCCAGGGAGTGACCGATATGGTGCGTATTTCCGATGCGCGCATGAGTGGCACGGCGTACGGCACGGTGGTGTTGCATGTGGCCCCGGAAGCGGCGGCCGGCGGGCCTTTGGCAACGGTGAAGGAAGGTGACTGGATCGAGCTCGATTGCGCCAACGGCCGGCTGCACCTGGACATTCCGGACGCCGAGCTGGCAGCGCGCATGGCCGATCTGCAACCGCCACAGCAGTTGATCGTGGGCGGCTATCGTCAGCTGTACATCGACCATGTGCTGCAGGCGGACCAGGGTTGCGACTTTGACTTCCTGGTCGGTTGCCGCGGTTCTGAAGTCCCGCGCCACTCTCACTGACCCCGCTGCCCCTTGTGTAGGAGCGAGCTTGCTCGCGATGGTCGTTAACGATAACGCGTGTTACCTGGATAAACGCGTTGCCCCCACATTTTTCGCGAGCAAGCTCGCTCCTACAGGGGAAGGCGTGTCAATCACAGTGATGTCGATTGACACGCCCTCGTCGGATCGCCGCCCGGAGCAAGCTTGCGCCTACAGCGACCGTAAACGCCGCGCCTGTTATCATGGGCGATACCCCCATCGCTCAGGATCGCGCCGTTTCCCATGGATTACCGCAAACCCTCCGACCGCAAAAGCATGCACTCGCGCATTGTCCAGGAACTGGGCATGCAGATCGTTTCGGGACGGTTCAAACCGGACGATAAACTGCCCGCCGAGGCTCTGCTGTGCGAGGAGTACTCCGTCAGCCGGCCGGTGCTGCGCGAAGCCACCCGTGTGCTGGTTGCCAAGGGCCTGGTGTACTCCCGCCCGCGGGTCGGCACGGTGGTCAAGCCGCGCAAGGAATGGCACATGCTCGACCCGGACGTGTTGCACTGGCTGATGCAAAGCAGTCCGCAAAATCAATTCTTCGACCTGCTGACCAGCGTGCGCAGCATCATCGAACCGGCCGCCGCCGCCCTCGCTGCACAGTTCGCCACGGACGAAGATATCGCGTCCATCGGCGAGGCTTACCAGCGCATGGAGACCGCGCCGACGCCTGAAGCATTGCTGCAGCCAGACCTGGATTTTCACAGCCGCATCGCCGACGCCACGCACAACGATTTGCTGGCGAACCTGTGCAACATGCTGTCGGTGGCGATCGCCGAAGCGTTGAAGCACTCCAACCAGCGGCCGAATCTGCATGAATTGGCGCTGCCGCGACACAAGGCGATCCTGACCGCCATTGAAAACCGCGACGCCCTCGGTGCACGGCATGCGACGCTGGTGCAGCTGGATGATGCGCGCAGTGCCTTGAGCACGGTGCTGGGTCAACCCTTGTAATATTCGCGATACCCCGATACCGCACTCACCGCGACGAAATACGATTTCCTGTGCCGGACCGATCATCGGTCCGCGACTCTGGCAGCCAGCAAGGCCCGGATTTAATCAGGAAAAGGATTTCGTCATGCCCGCCGCAAACACTCCCGCCTCAACCATGCCCCCGAGCCAATTGGCCGCTCAGGCAGTCCACCAACGCTTCGCGCATCGCCCGTCGCTGTTTTCAGTGGTATTCAATGCACTGCGCGATCGAATGCTTGAACACTATCCCACCCTGGAAATGGACCTGCGCTCCGTCAAACTGGCCAGCCCGCACCCGTCTGGCGGTTGGGAATTCCAGTTGCTGATCAATGTCGCCGTTGAGCATGTACTGAACCCGCAACTGCTGGATCTGAGCCCTCGGCACGAACTGCCGTTCTACCTGACTCAGAAAATACCGAGCCGTTTGAAAATACCGGAGCCGCCCTACACGATCGACATGCAGGTCATTGCCGACATCATCGCCGCCCTGCCATCGACGATTCACATCTATTTTCAGCAGGCACTGGCCGATTACTGGAGCGCGACCGATGCCCGAGGCATCAGCCACTGGCAATGGCTCGGCGAGTTTCTCAACGGTCAGATGACGGCTGCTGCCTCGCGGCCGGACCTGACTCAAACCCAGCGGGACATGCTGTCCCTCGTCGCCGCCTGGCCAGAGCACGTCAAGCGTTCGCCCCTTGCAACGCCGCCCACCTACGCCTCCTTCATCGAGACCACGCTGATCAGCGCGGGGAAAGAACAACGCCTGCTGACACCCGACCTGCTGCTCGTACGCGACCAACAGGTGCTGCTTTACAGCGTGGCCGGGGCGATCGAGACATTTGACTCCATCGATGCCTTCAGCCAAGCCTGGGGGATCCGGATGCAGCACCAGTTCCAATTCGACAGCATGACCTGGAGGCGCAACGAGCCTGATGCAAATGTCTTTGAACAGCAGGCCGCGCTTATCCTCAACCGGCAACTCGAAGACCTGGGAAACCTTACCTTTCAGGGGCTCAGCGAAAGATCGTTTGAGCGCCGCCTGGACACACTCACGGATCCAGCGCTGCTGTTTGCGACAGTACCCGAAGCCCCGACAGCCCAACTTCAGCAACTGAACAACCGGTTGCCCGAGTGGATCAAGCAAGCCAGCGTCGACGACCGATTTGCCTACCATCGTCATTTACAGGACCTGGCCCAGGTGTTGAAGCAGAACCAGGGCCGCTCGTTCAACGAAGGGATTGAAAACATCCATGACTTCAGTCGTGACGCGTTACGCAAGCAGATGCAGACTGATCATGGCGATCAAGATCCCGACGATGTGGTGTTGGACTTCTCCGTGGCCGCCGGCTACCCGGGCGGTGCGGGCTTTATCGAACATGAGCGGATGTCGCTGACCGAACTGGCCCTGAAGAACCTTGCCGGCAAGCCCAAAGGCACCCTCAAGCTGTCCTCCAAAAGCGCTAAAGTGCTGCCGGGCTGGCTCGACGAAGCCTACGTGCTGGGCAGCACGGGTCTGATACAGCGTGTCGATATCGGCACGGCCTATCCACAAAAAATCAACGACCTGCTGTTGTCCGACACGGCCGATGCCCGGCGACGGGAGACGCTTTTCATCCGCGAACTCAAGGTCCGGTTACCGACCCAGGCGCTGGAATTCAAGATCAGGAACCAGTATGGCGTCTCCGCCACGGGCTACCGTTATGTGAAGGCGCTGCTGGGTGAAACGGTTTCGGACCGAACCGTCGACGGCCAGGAAATCGTTCTGCGGCCATTGGCGTTGTGCCGAAAACCCGGCGCCGTGCCCGATCAGGTCAACAATACTTTTATCATCGAGCCCCGCGACACTGACGTCGGCCCGCACCTGCTCTATCGTCCGCTGTATTCCGACTCCCTGCAGCAATACCCCACCCGCCAGGCCCTGCTGGACGCCATTGCCGCACCCGGCGATCTGCAGAACAGCGTGCTGACCTGGCTGACCGACAAGGCGCGTCCGATCTACAACCACGGCGGCATCAAGGAACCGCACCTCCTTCACTTCCTCAACGGGGATGAGTTCGGCTTTTATGAAAAACCGGCCCCCGCGACCCTGGCGGTCGATACGGGTGCAGAAAAATGGCTGCAGGCGCTGGTCGACGGCAAACTGTTTAATCAGTTGTTTGTCAGCACCGCGCAGGCGCTGGTCGATCTGGCGGGCCAGGGTTCGGTGTCCAACAGCGAAAGTCGCTGGGCCATTGTGATGGAAGGCGCGTGGCTGCTGTTCAATTCTCTGCTGCTGCCATTGGTGCGGGGGCCCGCCATGTTGGCAGGCTGGTTCCTGGTATTCGTCAGCAGCCTGGAACAGGATACGGCGGGGCTCGACAGCAACGATCCCACCACCCGGGAGCTGGCCTTGATCGATCTGTTGCTCAATACCGCAATGGTGCTGCTGCATGCGGCCGCGCCATCAAATCAACCACGTCTGGCAGAGCTGGCCCCAGACCACAGCCCCCTGGACTTGGCTTCCTGGCGTCGCTCTGCGGGCGTATTCCATCCGGAAGGCGCGCCTGTGATCGAATATGGCCCGGCGGCGTTGCCCGGGGAACCTCCGGCGGCAGGGCATACCGCATTAGACTTCAGCCGTTCCATTGCCAGCCCAGAGGCAAGCAAGAAATTGTTCAACACTCTGCTCACGATCCATGTGCCTTGGCCCGATCCCCTACCCAAGCCAGAGGCCAGCGGCACCTTCAAGGGCTTGTACCGTTTTGGCGACATCTGGCACGCCAGTGTCGGTGGATTGCTGTTTCAGGTCAGCATCGAACCTGGCTTCGGGGATGTTTACCTGTTGAATCCGAAGCTCCCGCATCATCCCGGCTTCAAACTTGTCAGTGATGGTCTGGGGCACTGGCGACTGGATCGAAAAGCCAGGTTGAATGGCGGCATGCCCAGAGACAGAGTGGGTGCCTGGCAGGTAAAACATAACAAAGCGTTGAAGGCGCTACAGAAACAATTTACTAGTCTGATGGCACCACTCAACCAATTGGCCGATATCGTTAGACCGGCCGAAGCAGAGTTGACTGCCGCCCGCAAAGATTTGGCTAGACAGGCAAAAAAGCTCAGACAGCTTTGGTTATTGCTTCCTAAAGCCATTGAGGAATTGAGAGAAGTGTTTTCGCAGCGGCATGACCTGGCAAGGACAAGCACCGCGCAAGCGAGAGTAGCGCTTGATACCAAGCTGGCACAGTACCGACAAGCAAACGAGCCATTTATCGAAGCATTGCAAGCATTCGCAGACAAGGCTGCCGAGTTATCTGAAGCAGACAGGACGGATCCAAGACCCGGTGCAGAGCGCAGTGACGCAATCCAATCGATCTATGACTATTGGGCAACCGTCTTTGATACCCTTTCGCAAAAATTTATAGGTTCCTTTGATAGCGAGCAAGGTGAAAGCCGTATTGAAATCGGTAAACGCTGCGAAACGGAACTCCCCCAACACATCACAACGGCCTATAACGAATACATAAACAGTAACAAGACATCATTCGAACTGCTCATCGAAATGATTGAGCCCGCTGAAAAAATTGAAACGTTGCTCCAGCAGGCAGACCCCGCCCTGCAGGTCTTGCTATTGAAGGATAAACCCACCGATAAATACATATCTCCAGCCCTCCTGAAACAAGCCATGCTGGTATTTCTCAACGAGTTGGTGATGGATCGTAGCCATGTTCCGGAACCGGCAGAGTTACCCTTCGCCGATGAGCTTACCGATTCCGGAACGCGCAGAAGCATTTTTGCTCATTCCGAAATGCGTACGACCACAGGGTACTCGACCGCTGAGAAAATCGATGTACTCAAGAACGTGCTGGAGCGCTATGAACGTTTGGAGAATGCCGTCAGTTCATTAACCGAAATGGGTTCCGGTTTCGTGCGGGAGGAATACCGAACACTTTTTCTGGAGCACCTCAGTGACGCCCGTTCCAGCTTGGAAACGCAACTGGCAGACGAGATACTCATTGACGAAGGATTCGCCCCGGAACCAAGACCTGAGAAACCAACAAAGGTCAAGACGGCCAACAAAAAAGTCATCAAGACCAGTAAGGGCAGCCTGGTAGGCGATCTGCGAACAGGGCAGACC
>Ga0247820_10000622_pt1 | contig 19064 bp, 18 predicted proteins | sample 13C_Glucose_Day1_2_FD_192480 | JGI IMG/M metagenome (GOLD analysis project Ga0247820, IMG submission 192480) | Soil microbial communities from agricultural site in Penn Yan, New York, United States - 13C_Glucose_Day14 | ecosystem: Environmental > Terrestrial > Soil > Agricultural land | place...
TTCCGGTGCGGCTCGAAGCGCCGGCCGACGCCGATGGATAGTTCCGCCGCCATCCAGAGCACGATCGACCGCGGCGCCCATACGGTGCTGGTGGTCGACGACAACCCGGCCACGCGCTATTCCACCAGCCGGGTGATCCGGGCCGCGGGCTTCAAGGTCACCGAGGCCGGCAGCGGCGGCGAAGCGCTGGAACTCTCGGAAAAGGGCGTCTCCGCGGTGGTCCTGGACGTGCACCTGCCCGACATGGACGGCTTCCAGGTCTGCCGCGTCATCCGCTCTCGCCCGACCACCGAGCTGCTGCCGGTGGTGCACCTGTCGGCCGCCTACGTGAAGAACGAGGACCACGTCACCGGCCTGAACGCCGGCGCCGACGGCTACATGGTCCACCCGGTCGAGCCCGCGGTGCTGATCGCCACGCTGCAGGCGCTGATCCGCGCGCGCACGGCCGAAGAGGAGCTGCGCCGCAGCGAGCGGCGCTTTCGCGCCATCTACGACGAGGCCTACGGCGGCATCGCGCTGGTCGACACGAACGGCTGCTTCGTGGACGTCAACCCGGCCCTGTTGCGCATGCTCGGGCGCACGCGCGAGGAGGTGCTGGGCCGCGGCGTGGCCAGCCTGGCGCCGCCGAAATTCCGCGAGCAGATCGACAAGCAATTCACCGGCGCGGCCGATCACGCCTGGCGCGGCGAGTTCCCGCTGCAGGACGCCCGCGGCGCATTGGTGCACATGCAATGGAGCCTGTCGGCGCCGGTGGGCCCCAGCCTGCGCGTGGCCACCGCCATCGACGTGTCGGAGCGGCACGAGCTGGAGCAGCGCCGGCACGAGCTGCTCGATCGCGAGCAGGCCGCGCGCGTGCAGGCCGAACGCCACAGCCGCACCAAGGACGACTTCATCGCGGTGCTGTCGCACGAGCTGCGCACGCCGCTCAACGCCATCATCGGCTGGGTCCACATCCTCAAGCGTCGCGGCGTCGCGCCCGAGGGCCTGAAGGGGCTGGACGCCATCGAGCGCAACGTCAAGACGCAGGCGCGGATCATCTCGGACATCCTGGACGTATCTCGCATCAACTCAGGCAAGCTGCAGCTGGACCGGCAGTGGATCGATCCGGCGGAGCTGGTGCTCAGCTCGATCGCCTCTCTCTCCTCCACCACCGGCGAGCGGCGCATCGCGGTGGAGACCGATGTCGAGCACGCCCACGAGAGCGCCTACCTCGATCCCGACCGCTACCAGCAGATCATCTGGAACCTGATGACCAACGCGGCCAAGTTCTCGGACGAGGGCGGTCGCGTGCAGGTCACGCTGGCGCGCCGCGGCGACCGGCTGCGGCTGCAGGTGCGCGACTTCGGCGCCGGCATCACGCCGGATTTCCTGCCGCACCTGTTCGACCGCTTCACCCAGAGCGACTCGCCCGGCAACCGCCGCCACGGCGGCCTGGGCCTGGGCCTTTCCATCGTCAAGCACCTGGTGGACCTGCACGGCGGCCAGGTCGGCGCCGAAAGCGCCGGGCCGGGGCACGGCACGCTGATGTGGGTGGACCTGCCGGCCGCCGGCGGCCCCGTGGCCGGCGCCCCGTCCGCCCCCGAACTCGCGGGCGAGGAGGAGGTCGTCGAATCCGGCCACACGCTCGACGGCATCGAGGTGCTGGTGGTGGAGGACGACCCGGAGGCGCGCGAGATGATGGCCATCGTGCTGGGCGACCGCGGCGCCACCGTGCGCATGGCCGCCGATTACGAAGGCGCGCTGGCGCAGATGCGGCTGGCGCCGCCCCACGTGCTGGTGAGCGACATCGGCCTGCCCGGGCAGGACGGCTACGAGCTGGCCCGCGCGGTGCGCGCGCTGGATCGCGAAGGCGCGCGGCTGCCGCTGATCGCCCTGACCGCCTTCGCCCGGCCCGAGGACCAGCGCAAGTCCATGGAAGCCGGCTTCGACGTGCACCTGGCCAAGCCGCTCAAGCCCCACGTGCTGCTCGGGGCGATCGCGCAACTGTTGCCCGCTTCCGGCCCGCAAGGGTGATCAAGCGCGTCCTACAGGGGACGCCGCAGAGCCTGCCTAGGATCGTTCCCAACAGAAATTTCCGGGGAACCGATCCATGTCCGGCATCACCAGCAGGAACAAGAACGGGGACAAGGTCGATCACATCGACGTCACGTACGACTGGGAGTTGTGCGTGTGGGCCCGCCACTTCAACACCAGCGAGAAGCGCATCAAGGAGGCCGTGGCCGCCGTCGGCAACCGCGCCGACCGCGTGCGCGAGCACCTGGCGACCAGGCGCGAGCAGTCGAGCGAACGGCCGAGCTCCCGCTGAGCCCGCCCCACCGGCCGCGCGCATGAGCCACCAGGTTCCCCACCGCGGGCGGGTGCCGCCCGGCATCGAGGACGCCAGCGAGGCGGCCTGGCGCGATTACGCGGCCTGCTGCGCGGCGCTGGACGAGCGCCTCGATCGCCTGCGCGCCGCGGCGGCGGTGCAGACGCGGCAACTGATCCGCCGCGCCTCGGGCGGCCGCGCGCCGCTGCGCCCGGCCATCACCGTCGATCACGTGCTGCGGCTCGCGCGCGCCCACGGGCGCGTGTGTCCGATGCCGGATCCGTGGCGGTGCCTGCATCTGCTGCTGCCGGCCGACGCGCCGGCGCCGATCCCGGCGCGGGCCTGGGACCGCACCTCCGACTTCGACAAGCAGCGGCGCCTGCGCCAGCAGATCGAATGGGCCGCGCGCAACGGCGCCCTCACCCGGCTGCACGACTGCTTGTCCGCGCTGCGCGAGCAGGACTGGCACCGGCTGCCGACGCTGCAGTGGCCGGCGCTGGGGGCGAGTCCGCCGCGGGGCTGAGTCCATGTCCGCGCGAGCCGTGCGCCTGTGCGTGGCCGCCGTGTTCGCGGCCGCGGCGGGCCTCGCCTGGCCGCAGGCCCAGCCGGGCCCGCCGGCCACCCTCCCCGGCGTGACGATCAGCGGCAGCAAGGCCACGGCCGATCCCGTCGAGAAGTCGTACCGCCGCATGGTCCGCGGCATGGACCTGTTCGAGCGCCGACGCGCGCTCTCGCCGCAGGGCGAGCTGCGCTTCAAGCTGCTGCCGCGCAAGCCCGGCGTGAGCCTGGACCGGCTCGAGCTGCTGGTGCTGGGCAAGACGGTGGAGACGCCCATCCCGGTCGCGCCGGACCGCACCTTCGTGCTCCAGCGCGATCCCAAGGCGCTCGACGAGAACGCGATGGTCACGCCCGACCGCAAGGCGCTCACCATGACGTGGCGCGCCGAGGTGCGCACGCCGGGCCTCGCGCCCAACACGCGGAGGCTGGGGGACCTGCGGCTCGAATGCCAGGTCGGCATGGAAGCGGGCCTGTACTCGAACAGCCCCTCGTTCATCACGCGCATCTTCAGCGAGCTGTCGACCACGCCCGCGTACTGCGACAACCCGGAGAACCGCTACCTGTTCTTCGCGGACCGGCCGATCTTCGGCGTCACGCTCGTATCGGGCGACCGGCGCGAGATGCTGCCCGCGAGCCGCCTGTACGCGGCGGCGATCAACGAATCGAACCTGGCGGCCGAGCTGCCCTACTGCGACTGCGAGGTGCTGCTCGATCGCACGTACTTCCTGCCGCTGGGCGATCGCAGCTGGCCGGACGATGCGCTGGTCGTGTTCGATTTCATGGAGGACGGCGATGCGCCGCGCTAGCGTCGTCCTCTCGATCGCAGCGGCGCTGGCCGGTGGATGCGCGGGCCCCGGTTCGCTGTCGAACGCCGAGACGACGCCGCGTTTCCGTGATCCGCAGCTCTCGGTGCAGGACGCCTCGCAATGGCTCGCGCCCGGCCGCACCACGCGCCAGGAGGTGCTCGATCGGCTCGGCCCCGGCGAGGTGCTGCGCTTCGACACCGGCTACGAGGTGCGCGTCTGGCGTGCCAAGGGCGCTCGCGACGAGCGCGCGACGCCGGAACTGGTGGTGCTGTTCGATCCCGCGGGCGTGGTGCGCAAGGTGCGCGCGCGTCCGGCCTACGCGGCCGCGCGGTGATCGCCGCGCCCCACGGCGCGGGCGGTGGGTGCTACGCTCCCCGCACGTTTTTTCCGGCAACAACACCAAGGAGCTCATCGATGCGCATCCTCTTCGCCGCCGACGGCAGCAAGTACACCAAGAAAGCGCTGGCCTTCCTCGCGAACCATGAGTCCCTGGCCGGAGAAGACGGCGAAGTGGTGGTGCTGAACGTGCAGCCGCAGATGCCGCCTCGCGTGCGTTCCATGGTCGGCGCCGACGCGGTGGCGAGCTACCACGAGGAGGAAGCGGCCAAGGTGCTCGACCCGATCCGCAAGTTCCTCGAGCGCAAGGGCATCCACGCGCGCTGCGAGTGGAAGAGCGGCGAGGTCGCGGCCCAGATCGTCGCCACCGCCACCCGCACCCGGTCGCACATGATCGTGATGGGCACGCACGGCTACGGCGTGCTCGGCCGCGCCGTCATGGGCAGCGTAGCGACGCGCGTGCTGGCGGAGGCGGAGATTCCGGTGCTGCTGGTGAGATAGGTTTCGGCGGTTCGCGGGACTTCCGGCTTTCCCGCTTTTCCCCATCACGCCCCAGCATGCTCGCTGGAGGAAACGCGATGAAGAAGAAACCGTTCCATGTGAAGCGCTCGCTGCTGGCTCTGCGCGGCAGCTTCGCGATAGCTCGCCATGGTCGGCCCATCTCCAGGTCTCTGGTGCTGTGTGCCGGCATGCTGGTCGGCTGCGACCCGGCGCAGGTAATGGGTTGGGGGCCGAGGGGGGTGTCTGCGCAGGTCGCTCAGGGGCCATCGGCCCTGGTGGACGACTTCTCAACCGTGGTCGCCTACCGGCAAGGTATCGACCAGGCGGTCCATCGCGTTCTCAGCTTGTCGGCTGGTGGGCCTCCGTTCGTGATCGCGAGGGAGTACCTGGAGCCCAGGAAGGCGAAGGTCGACGTCCAGCGTAGCAAGACCATCGACTACTACGTTCGCCACGGTGCCGGGAATGCGCTTCTCGTCACCGTACCCAGCGATGAGGCCCACGAGATCGGGCAGCCTGCCGAGCGGGACGGCAAGGTGGTCGTTCCCATCACCCGCGGGGGCTTGCGCGAGGAGTTTGTCTACACGCCTTCGACCGGAAAGCTCGAGCAGGGGCGGTCTGAGACGCCGGGCGCGCCGAGACTCGAGTTTTCCGACGGCTCGACGGTTCGCGTTGCAAACGGCGAGGCCTGGGTGACGGTCCCGGGCCGCAAGGGCCAGAAGCTGTTCTCGGTGGAGCGGGGGACTCTGCGAGCGCTCGACAGCGTCGAAACGGGCGATGGGCGCCACGTGGTCGGTACCGGCCGCAGTGACGCGGGAAGCTTCGTTTGGCTGGCAAGCTTCACGAGCGTGGAGGGATCGGAGTCTCTCCGGATCGTGTCCAAGACGAAGCAGCTCGGCCAAGTGGTGCAACTCGAAGCTGGCTTCGTCGAGTCCTTGCCCAGACGGTCAACTGTCCTGGTGTACGCACGGAACGAGCGCTTCGCGCGGATTCGCACGTCGATACTTGGGCCGGGCCTGGAGCCAATCTGGCAGCAGGAGTCGAGTACGCCGACGAGTCCGGGGGCAGCGGTGGTGGGTGTCTGCACGCAGGATTTCGTAGTGGTCTCGGGTACCAGAACGGACAGGGTATCGGACGCCGTGAACGTCGAGGTCCTGACGCGTAACGGCAAGGTCATGGAGAGCAGGAAGTATTCCGTAGTCACCAACGGGTCGCTGATCAACATGACCGCGGCTCCCGTCGGTGATGCTTCCCTCGACCTGTTGTCGAACTTCGAGAAGCTGGAGGACCAACGTCGCGCGGACGGTTGGTACAGCTGGCGCGGATATCAGGTTCGCCGCCTTTCGCTGAGATGCGGGAGCGAGAGGCGGGACGCGAGGTCCCAAGTCCTGTCGCGATAGGTCCGAGCCCTACTTGTAGAAGGCCTCCACCTTCCCCTTGAGCTTGATCATCAGCGGCTGGCCCTTGCGGTCCACGGTCTTGCCGGCGGGCACGCGGATCCAGCCTTCGCTGACGCAGTACTCCTCGACGTCGGCGCGCTCCTTGCCGTTGAAGCGGATGCCCACGTCGTGCTCGAAGACGGCGGCGACGTAGTGCGGGCTGCGCGGGTCGATCGACAGGTGGTCGGGCAGTTCGGGGCGGGATTGGTTGTCTTCCATGGGGCGCTATTCTGCGATGCCCGGCGCCCTTCCCCTCCGCCGGCCGGACCACAGGAGACCCGACCATGACAGACAGCCAGAAGAAGACCGCCCTCATCACCGGCTCGGCCACGGGCGTAGGCGCCGCCACCGCGCTGCAGCTGGCCCAGCGCGGCTGGAACGTGGTGGTGAACTATTCGCGCAGCGAGCAGGAGGCGCAGGAGACCGCCGCGGCCTGCCGCGCGGCCGGCGCCGACGTGCTGGTGCTGCAGGCCGACGTGTCGCAGGACGCCGACTGCCGGCGCCTGGTCGACCAGACCGTGGCGCGCTGGGGCCGCCTCGACGCGCTGGTGAACAACGCCGGCACCTCGGTGTTCGGCGACGAGGCCAAGTGGGACGCGCTCGACGCCGAGGTGTTCCAGCGCATCCTGGGCGTGAACGCGGTCGGCACCTTCCAGATGGTGCGCGCCGCGGTGCCGCACCTGAAGGCCGCTCAGGGCTCGATCGTCAACGTGTCGTCCGTGGCCGGCGCGCTGGGCATCGGCTCCTCCATCCCCTACATCGCGTCCAAGGGCGCGATCAATTCGATGACGCTGCACCTGGCCCGCTCGCTGGCACCGGAGATTCGCGTCAACGCCGTGTGCCCGGGCTTCATCACCTCGCGCTGGTTCGCCCGCGGCCTCGGCGAGGCGGCCGCCGACAAGGCGCGGCAGAACTACGAGGCTACGGTGCCGCTGGCCCGCGCCAGCACGCCCGAGGACGTGGCCGAGTCCATCGTCTGGCTGGTGACCGGCGCGCGCACGGTGACGGGCGAGCTGGTGCTGCTGGACAGCGGCACGCACCTGGGCGGCGACTGGCGTCGGCGCTGAACTTTCAGTGCGCGCCGACTCCTTCGTGCTCCGCCAGCAGCTGCCGCACCTCCTCGTCGGAGGTCTGCGGGAAATCGCGGTACCAGAGGCTGACGGCGCGGAAAGGCTCGGGCTGGGCGGGGCACACCACCTTGTCGGCCAGGGTCGCCAGCGTTTCGCAGCTGTCGCGCGCGCCCACCGGCACCGCGACGCAGATCAGCCGGGGCTCGTGCCGGCGCAGCGCCTGCACGGCCGCTTCCATGGTGGCGCCGGTGGCCAGGCCGTCGTCGACCACGATGACCGAGCGGCCGCGCAGCGCCGGCGCCGGCCGCCTGCCGCGGTAAAGCACTTCGCGCCGCCGCAGCTCTTCCATCTCGTCGGCCACGACCTCCTCGATCGCCTGGTCCGAAGGCCGCATGCCGGGCAGCACCTTCATCACGCGCACGCCGCCGGAAGCGATCGCGCCCATCGCGAATTCAGGATGGCCGGGATAGCCGAGCTTGCGCACGATGAACACGTCCAGCGGCGCGGACAGCGCGTTCGCCACCTCGTGCGCCACCGGCACGCCGCCGCGCGGCAGGCCCAGCACCAGCAGGCCGGGCGCGTCGCGCAGGTCGGACAGCTGGGCGGCCAGCGCGCGGCCGGCCTGCGAGCGGTCCCTGTACGGAAGGTCGCCCCAGTTCATGCGTGCTGCTCCGCCCAGGCCAGGTGACGGCTGAACCAGGCCGCGGCATGGTCCGCCGCGATCTCCAGCGTGCCCGGCTCCTCGAACAGGTGGGTCGCGTGCGGCACCACCGCCAGGCTGCGGTGGCATTTCATGCGCTCCAGCGCGGCCTGGTTGAGGTCCAGCACCTCGTGGTCGGCCTCGCCCACGATCAGCAGCGTGGGCGCCGTCACCGCCTCCAGCGCGGCGGCGCCGGCCAGGTCGGGCCGGCCGCCGCGCGAGACCACCGCGCCGATGCGGTCGCCCAGGCGCGCCGCCGCCACCAGGGCCGCCGCGCTGCCGGTGCTGGCGCCGAAGTAGCCGATCACGGGATGGGGTGTGCCCGAGTGATGCTGCGCCCAGTCGGTCGCTTGCTGCAGTCGCCGCGTGAGCAGCGCGATGTCGAAGCGGTGCTGGCGGGTGTGCAGATCCACCTCCTGCTCCTTCGCGGTGAGCAGGTCGAACAGCAGCGTGCCGATGCCACTCTGGTGCAGCCGCGCGGCCACGCGCCGGTTGCGCCCGCTGTGCCGGCCGCTGCCGCTGCCGTGCGCGAACAGGACCAGGGCGCTGGTGCCGTCGGGCCGGACCAGGTCGCCGAGCAGGTGGTCGTCGTCGGTGGGGATGCGGACTTCGCGTTCCGCATGCGATGCGATGGGCATGTCGTGCAGCCTCCTCTATGCACGCAGTCTGGCCAGCCGACGGCCGCTTGCCGTCGGCTGCGCGCCGCAGACCACGTAGGAGGGCTCGCACTCAGCTCAGGCGGCGGGCGCCCGAGCGGGGCTCAGCAGGTCCAGAACAGCTTGGGATCGAGCTGGCCGGTGCCGGTGAGGTATTTCAGCTGCTTGAGCCTGGTGAACGGCCGGGCCTGGAACAGCTCGGCGTCCATGCCGATGCGGTCGAACACCTTGCGCAGCTGGGCAGCGCCCTTGCGCGCGTCCCAGCTGCAGTGGAAGCCCGGCAGCTGCGAGTGGATCTTGGCGAAGCTCACCTTGTAGCTGCGGTTGTCGCCGCCGGCGGGGCCGAACGAGAGCTCGCAACCGGGATACACGTCCGCCACGATCTGCGCGATCTCGCGCACCTGGTAGTTGTCCGCGTCGTGGCCGACGTTGAACACCTCGCCGTGCACCGCGTCGCGCGGCGCCTCCAGCGCGCAGGCGATCGCCTCGCAGATGTCCAGCACGTGCACCAGCGGCCGCCACGGCGTGCCGTCGCTGGTCATCACGATCTTGCCGGTGGTGGCCGCGATGCCGCACAGGTTGTTGAGCACGATGTCGAAGCGCATGCGCGGCGAGGCGCCGTACGCGGTCGCGTTGCGCAGGAAGGTCGGCGTGAAGTCCGCACCGGCCATGGCCGACACATCGCGTTCGACCAGCGTCTTGCACACCGCGTAGGCGGTCTGCGGATTGGTCGGCGAGCTCTCGGTCATCGGTTCGGCGCCGTCGGCCACGCCGTACACGCTGCAGGACGAGGTGTAGACGAAGCGCTTGACGCCCGCCGCGCGCGCCAGCTCGGCCAGCCGCACCGAGGCGCGGTGGTTGATCTGGTGCGTGAGGTCCGGATCGTTCTCGCCGAGAGGATCGTTCGACAGCTCGGCCAGGTGGACCACGGCGTCCACGCCCTGCAGGTCCGCGGCCTCGATGCGCCGGATGTCGCGGTTGATGGTGCGCGGGAAGCCCGGCACCAGCGACTGGTCGCTGAACAACCAGCCGTCGCGGTAGAAACCGGTGTCCAGACCGACCAGTTCATGGCCGCGCGCTTGCAGGAATGGCGCCAGCAGGCAGCCGATGTAACCCTCCACGCCCGTGACGAGCAGCTTCATGCGATCTCCCTTTGGGTTTGCTGTTGCGGATCCTTCTTCCCCATGCCGAAGCGCTCGACCTGCTCGCGCCAGAGGCGGTCGCACAGGCGCCCGGGCGGCAGCTCGACGTCGGCGAAGGTGAGCACGGTGTCCTTGGGCGCGTCGCGCTTGAGGCGGCAGCCCTCGGCCAGGCCGATGGGCAGCAGGTCCTCGGCGCGCGCCGTGGCCGAGTTCTCGGCCAGCCCGTACGTCATGTAGCCGCCCAGGCCGTCGATGGCTTCGCCCGCGCGCAGGTCCTTCTTGGCGGTGGCCACGACTTCGACCAGCGGTGCGCCCAGCGGTGCCAGCGCGGCATCGCGGAACAGCACCGCGCGCGCCACGGTGTTCGGCACCTCGAAATGGCACAGGTGGTAGGGCGTATAGAAGCAGTACAGCGGCCCCGCGCCCAGCTTGTAGAGGTTGAGGTAGTGCCGTTGCTGCGGATGCTCGTGCGTACCCAGCACGTACACGCCCGGACCGGGCATGGCGCCCACCACGTAGTCGACGATGCCGGGGCCGTTCAGCAGCGCGTCGAGCGGATAAAGCTCGGCCACCTGCTGGATCGGCGTGCCCGCCGCCACCGTCGGCCCGAACATGCCGCGCCTGCCGACGCCCATGCCGGTGCCGTTGGCGACGATGGCGTTCTCGAACGAGATCTTGGTGCCGTCGGCGAACGAGGTCACCATCGCCGGGTTCTGCCCCCACTGCTTCGCGAAGCCCTCCTGGGTGGTCGGGTTGCGATAGGGGTCGTGCAGGCCCTTGATGTTCCCGCACAGCACCGGCTTGACGCCGATGCCTCGCACGAAGCGGTACAGGTTCATCATCACGCCGGGCTGGTCGCCGTCGGCGCTGGTGATCACCACGCCGGCGCGGTCGGCGTAGGTCTTGAGGATGGGACCGACGGTGCCGTCCACCTCGGCGTTCATCAGCACGACGTGCTTGCCGTGCTCGATGGCTTCCAGCGCCACACGGGCCGCCTGCTCGATCGTGCCGGTGACCTCCACGATGGCATCGATGCCGCCCGCGCGGCACAGCAGCAGCGCGTCGTCGGTCACCGCGGGCACGCCCGCCTCGATCGCCTGCTCCAGCTGGGCCACGGTCTCGACCGTGCGCATCTCGGTCTGACCGGCCTCGCGGTACGCGCGGCGCGCGGTCTCCAGCGTCCGGTTCGCGATGGCCGCCACGCGCATGCCGGGCACCGACAAAGTGATCTGCAGCGCGACGCCGCGCGCCATGAATCCCGCGCCCACCAGGCCGATGCGCACCGGGCGCCCTTCGGCGGCGCGCTTCTGCAGGGCGGTATCGACCAGGATCATTGCGACTCCTTCGCGTGGGCCGGCCAGCGGCGGTCCTTGTCGGACATGTCGAGCACGGGCACCGGCCAGGCTATGCCGAACGCCGGATCGTCCCAGCGCGCCCCGCCTTCCGCGGCCGGCGTGTAGAACTCCGACACCTGGTAGGTGACGGCCGCGTCGTCGCTGAGCGTGACGAAGCCGTGGGCGAAGCCCTTGGGCACCAGCAGCGAGCGGCCGTTGGCCTCGGTCAGCTCGACGCCGATCCACTTGCAGTAGGTGGGCGATTGCGGCCGCAGGTCGACGATGCAGTCCCAGATCGCGCCGCGCACGCAGCGCACCAGCTTGTCCTCGCCGTGCGGGGCGTGCTGGTAGTGCATGCCGCGCAGCGTGCCCTTGCTGCGGGTGAGCGACATGTTGGTCTGCACCATGTGGGTGGGCAGGCCGTGCGCCTCGAACTCGCGGGCGCAGTAGGTGCGGGCGAACCAGCCGCGCGCGTCCTCGCGCCGCTCCAGGTCGATGACGAAGGCGCCGTCCAGCTCGGTGGGCGTGAAGATCATGGGTGTTCCCTCACCAGACTTTCCACGGTGCCTTGCCCGTGGACCACAGGCCCTCCAGCGTCTGCTTGTCGCGCAGCGTGTCCATGGGCTGCCAGAACCCCTCGTGCCGGAAAGCCGCCAGCTCGCCCTCGGCGGCCAGCTTCTCCATCGGCCCGCGCTCCCACACGGTCTCGTCGCTCTCGATCAGGTCGATCACCTCGCGGTTCAGCACGAAGAAGCCGCCGTTGATCCAGGCGCCGTCGCCGCCGGGCTTTTCCTTGAAGCTGGGCACCCGGTCGCTGCCGGTGTGCAGCGTGAACGCGCCGAAGCGCCCGGGCGGCTGCACCGCGGTCACCGTGGCCATCGTGCCCTGCGCCTTGTGGAACGCGACCAGGGACGTGATGTCCACGTCGCCCACGCCGTCGCCGTAGGTGCAGCAGAACGGGCCGTCGTTGAGGTAGTTCGCCGCGCGGCGCAGGCGCCCGCCGGTCATGGTCTCGAGGCCGGTGTCCACCAGCGTCACGCGCCAGGGCTCGGTGGCCGTGCGCAGCAGCGTGGTGGTGTTCTCGCGCATGTCGAAGCGCACGTCCGCGCTGTCCAGCGCGTAGTCGCGGAAGAACTGCTTGATGACGTGGCCCTTGTAGCCGCAGCAGATCACGAAGTCGTTCAGGCCGTGGGCCAGGTAGATCTTCATGATGTGCCAGAGGACCGGCCGCCCGCCGATCTCGACCATCGGCTTGGGCCGGATGGAGCTTTCTTCGCTGATGCGGGTGCCGTACCCGCCCGCCAGGATCACCACCTGCATGGCGTCCTCCGTGCATGTGCTTGCATCCGTTTGCTCCCTTCGCGGCCGTTGTCGGCGCACGGCTTCCATTACGCTGCGCACACGGCTGAGGCTCTGTCGGACAACTGCCATGCAGCGCGTCATCTCGCCGACGACGGACCGCGCAATGGCCGAGCAGCCCGCCCCGGCTTGCCGCCCGCGCGACAATCGCGGGCCGCCTCATGCAATCGCGCCACTTCGCACAGCTCGTCCTCCTCTCCGCGGTGTGGGGCGGCTCCTTCCCACTGATCCGCATCGCCGCACCCGCCTTCGGGCCGCTGCCCATGGCCTGCATCCGCTGCGCGCTGGCGGCGGCAGTGCTTTCATTCCTGATGCGCGTGCTGAAGGAGCAATGGCCCGATCGAGTGCACTGGCCCAGCCTGACGGTGCTGGGCCTGATGACGGTGGTCGCGCCCTTCGTGCTGTTCAACTGGGCCGGCCTGGTGATCCCTGCCGGCTACTCGGCCGTGCTCAATGCCACGGCGCCGCTGTTCGGCGTGGTGGCCGGCGCGCTGTCCGGCGAGGAACGGCTCACGGTGCGCAAGCTGGTCGGCTGCGCCGCCGGGCTGATGGGCGTGGGCCTGCTGGTGCGGCTGGGCCCGGTGGAGGTGGACACGCGCGTGGTGCTGGCCGTGCTGGCCTGCGTGGCGGCGTCGGCCAGCTACGGCTTCGGCGCGGTGCTGATGAAGCGCGCCACCATGACGCACCAGGCGCTGCCCGCTTCCGCGGCCGTGCACATCGCCGCGGCGCTGGTGCTGCTGTTGCCGGCCGCGACGGCGGCGCCGGACGTGCGCATCGACCCGCGCGCGGCCGCCGCGCTGGCGGTGCTGGGCATGTTCACTTCCGGCTTCATGTACTGGATCAGCATGCGGCTGATGCGCGAGATCCCGGCCAGCGCGGCCACCTCTTCCGCCTTCATGATCCCGCTGTTCGGCGTGACGTGGGGCGGACTCTTCCTGGGCGAACCGTTCACCGGCGGCATGGTGCCCGGGGTGCTGCTCGTGCTGGTGGCCTGCGCGCTGGTGACGGGCTTCGATCCGTTGAGCTGGCGGCGCGCCCGTTGAACCCCGAGGCGCCCGCCGCATTCCTAGAATCGTGACGATGCCGACTGCCCAGCAGCCTCCCGACGAACTCGAGCGCGTCGACGCCGCCGTTCGCAGCTCCGGCGTCGGCGTCTGGCTCAATCCGCTGCCGCTCGGCGAGCTGGCGTGGAACGACAACACCAAGTCGCACTTCCACCTGCCGCCCGACGCGCGGCCCACCATCGAGCTGTTCTTCGAGCGCATCCACCCGGAGGACCGCGAGCGCGTGCGCCATGCCGTGAACCGCGCCGTCGAAGCCGGCCTGCCCTACGACGAGGTGTTCCGCACGGTCGGTCCGGGCGGCGAGCACAAGTGGATCCATGCCGTCGGCCGCACCAGCCTGGGCGCGGACGGGCGGGCCTACCAGTTCGACGGCATCACGCTGGACCTGTCGCCGCAGATCGCCGCCCAGCAGCGGCTGCGCGACTTCGCCGACACGGCGCCGGCCATGCTGTGGGTGACCGAACCGGACGGCGTCTGCAGTTTCCTTTCGCACGGTTGGACGCAGTTCACCGGCCAGCCGGAAACGGCGGGCCTCGGCTTCGGCTGGCTGGAGATGGTTCACCCCGAAGACCGCGGCGCGGCCGGCGTGGCGTTCCGCGACGCCAACGCGCGCCAGGCCGGCTTCGCGCTGGAGCACCGGCTGCGCCGGGCCGACGGCGGCTGGAGCTGGGTGATCGACGCCGGCCGTCCGCGCATGGGCCCCCGCGGCGAGTTCCTCGGCTTCGTCGGATCGGTCACCGACATCCACGACCGGCGGATGGCCGAGGACGCGCTGCGCCGCTCCAGCGAGCGCTATCGCCGCCTGCTCGACTCGATCGACCAGGGCTTCTGCGTGATCGAGATCCTGCTGGACGAAGCCGGCCGGCCCGCGGACTACCGCTTCATCGAGACCAACCGGGTGTTCGAGATGCAGACCGGGCTGGTGCAGCCGCTGGGCCGCAGCGCGCGCGAGATGGTGCCCGCGCTGGAGGATTTCTGGGTCCAGACCTACGGGCAGGTGGCGCTCACCGGCCAGCCCGAGCGGTTCAGCCACGGCTCGGAAGCCATGGGCCGCTGGTTCGACGTGTACGCGACGCCGATCGGCGAGCCCGGTGAGCGGCAGGTCGCCCTGCTGTTCCAGGACGTCACCGCCGAGGCGCTGCGCGAGCGGCGCCTGCGGGACAGCGAGGAGCGCTACCGCGCCTTCGTGGCCAACAGCACCGAAGGCATCTGGCGCATGGAGTTCCAGCCGCCGCTGGACACCTCGCTGCCGGAGGACGAACAGGTCGACGCGCTGCTGCGCACCGGCCGCTTCGCCGAATGCAACGAGGTCTTCGCGCGCATGTACGGGCTGAACTCGCCCGCGCAGGTGATCGGCCGCGGGCTGGACATGGTGATGGACCCCGCGCATCCGCAGGTGCGCGAGTACCTGCTGGCGCTGGTGCGTTCCGGTTATCGCGTCGATGACGTGCAGTCGCTGGAACACGACCGCGAAGGCCGGCCGCTGTGGTTCGCCAACAGCCTCTCGGGCACGGTGGAGGACGGCCGCCTGGTGCGGGCCTGGGGCACGCAGCGCGACATCACCGACCGCAAGGCCGCCGAGGCCGCGCTCAAGGAGGCCGATCGCCGCAAGGACGAATTCCTGGCCACGCTGGCGCACGAGCTGCGAAATCCGCTGGCGCCAATCAGGAGCTCCGCCGAGCTGATGCGGCTGGTGGCGCCGCAGGACCCGCTGCTGCAACGGCATACCGACCTGATCGGCCGCCAGGTCGCGCACCTGGCCCGGATGATCGACGACCTGATGGACGTCAGCCGCATCAGCCTGGGCAAGCTGGAACTGCGGCTCGCGCCGCTGGACATGCGCGGCGTCGTGCATGCGGCGGTGGAGAACGCGCAGGCCGCGCTGCAGGCCGGCCACCATGAATTGCGTCTGGACCTGCCGCAGGAGCCGGTGCGGCTGGTCGGCGACGAAGTGCGTCTCGTGCAGGTGCTGCTCAACCTGCTGACCAACGCCGCGCGCTACTCGGACGACGGACGACCGGTCACGCTGTCGGTTGCGCGTGAAGGCGACCAGGCGGTGCTGCGCGTGCGCGACCAGGGCGTCGGCATCGCGCCCGATCAACTGCAGCGCGTGTTCGAGATGTTCTACCAGGGCGGCGCTTCCGGCGGCGGCCTGGGCATCGGCCTGTCGCTGGTGCAGCGCCTCGCGCAGCTGCACGGCGGCTCGGTGCAGGCGCGCAGCGAAGGCCTGGGCCACGGCAGCGAGTTCGTGGTGCGGCTGCCGCTGGCGCCGGCCGAGCCCGCCGCGCCCACGGCGGCCGCGAAGACGCAGCCTTCAGCGCCGCAGGCGCGCCGCCGCGTGCTGATCGTCGACGACAACCGCGACGCTGCCGACACCCTGGCCGAAGTGATGGAGATGCTGGGCTACGAAGTGGGCACGGCCTACGACGGCGTCGAAGGCGTGGAGCGGGCCGAGGCGATGCGGCCCGACGCCGCGGTGCTCGACCTGGGCATGCCGCGGCTGGACGGCTTCGGCGCCTGCCGCGCGCTGCGCCAGACCGACTGGGGCCGCGGCATCGTCGTGCTCGCGCTCTCCGGCTGGGGCCAGGCGGCGGACACGCAGCGCGCGGCCGAGGCCGGCTTCGACGGCCACCTGGTCAAGCCGGTCTCGCCCGACGCGCTGATGGAGAAGATCGAAGAGACGCTGGCGAAGCGGGCCGCCCGGCCGGGCTGAGCCCTCGCCAACCGTCAGCGCAGCGCGGAGGCTTCGCGCGCGAGCTTCGTGATGCGCGCCCAGTCGCCGGCTTCCACCGCGTCCTTGGGCGTCAGCCACGATCCGCCCACGCAAGCCACGTTGGGCAGCGCGAGGAATTCGCGCGCGTTGGCCGCGGTGATGCCGCCCGTCGGGCAGAAGCGCACGTCGTGGAACGGACCGAAGAAGGCCTTGAGCATCGGTGCGCCGCCGGCCTGCATCGCCGGGAAGAACTTCAGCTCGTTGAAGCCGTCCTGCTGGGCCAGCAGGATCTCGCTGCCGGTGGCCACGCCGGGCAACAGCGGCAGGCCGGCGTCGCGACAGGCGCTGCCGATGGCCGAGGTGTAGCCCGGGCTCACGGCGAATTGCGCCCCGGCCTTCGCGGCCGCTTGCGCATCCGCCGCCGACCGCACCGTGCCCGCGCCCGCCACCGCGTCCGGCACCTGCTCGGCGATCGCCTCGATGCAGCGCAGCGCCGCCGGCGTGCGCAGCGTCACTTCCAGCATGCGGATGCCGCCTTCGACCAGCGCGCGCGCCAGAGGCACGGCCTGCGCCACGTCGTCCAGCACGATCACGGGGATCACGGCCGCGTCGCGCATCACTTCCAGCGGCGTCAGCTTCGCGCCCTGGGTCTTCGTCGTCACAGCCATGTGCAGCCTCCCTCTTCCGCTTCCGTCGAATTGCGGCGCATGGACGCGAACAGCTCGCGTCCCAGTTTCACGCCGTTGGCGTCGCGTTGCGCCTGTTCCAGCTTCGCCGGCTCGCGGCGCATCCATTCCTCGTGCGGCACCAGCGCCTGCAGCCTGCCTTCCACCGCGTCGAGCCGTACGCGGTCGCCGTCGCGCAGCAGCGCCAGCGGTCCGCCCGCGGCCGCCTCGGGCGACACGTGGATCGCGGCCGGCACCTTGCCCGACGCGCCGCTCATGCGGCCGTCGGTGACCAGCGCGACGCAGAGGCCCTTGCCCTGCAGCACCGCCAGCGGCGGCGTGAGCTTGTGCAGCTCCGGCATGCCGTTGGCCTGCGGGCCCTGCCAGCGCACCACGCAGATCAGGCCGTTGCCGTTGTCGCGGCAGGCCTGCTCCAGCTCGCCGGACTGGAACGACTTCTGCAGCGCCTCCTGCGAATCGAAGATGCGCGCGGGCGCCTCGATCACGTGGCGATCCTGCGGCACGGCCGAGACCTTGATGACGCTGCGGCCCAGGTTGCCGGTCAGCAGCTTCAGGCCGCCGGTGGGGCTGAAGGGTTCGCTCGCCGGCCGCACCACCGAGGTGTCGCGCGAGGCGCCGATGTCCTGCCATGCGAGCTTGGCTTCCTTCGCCGCGGTGGGGATGCGCGTGTACTCGCGCAGCCCGCCTTCACGCACCGTGGCCACGTCCTCGTGCATCAGGCCGGCGTCGAGCAGCTCGCGGATCACGTAGCCGGGGCCGCCGGCGTCCTGGAAGGCGTTCACGTCGGCCTGGCCGTTCGGATAGACGCGCGCCAGCAGCGGCACCACCGAGGACAGCTCGGAGAAATCGTCCCAGTCGATGCGGATGCCGGCCGAGCGCGCCACGGCCACCCAGTGGATCAGGTGGTTGGTCGAGCCGCCGGTGGCCAGCAGCGCGGCCATCGCGTTGACGATGCAGCGCTCGTCGACCTGCCGGCCGATGGGCGTGAAACGGCGCGCCTTCACGATGCCCAGCACCGTGCGCATCGCCTCCCGAGTGAGCTCCTCGCGCAGCTCGTTGCCCGGATTGACGAAGGCCGCTCCGGGCACGTGCAGGCCCATGGCCTCCATCAGCATCTGGTTGCTGTTGGCCGTGCCGTAGAAGGTGCAGGTGCCTTGCGAGTGGTAGGCCTTCTGCTCGGCCTCGAGCAGTTCGGCGCGGCCGACCTGGCCTTGGGCCGCGAGCTCGCGCACCTTGGCCTTCTCGGAGTTGGAGAGACCGCTGGTCATCGGGCCGCCGGGCACGAACACCGTGGGCAGGTGGCCGAAATGCAGCGCGCCGATCAGGAGGCCCGGCACGATCTTGTCGCAGATGCCCAGCATCAGGGCCGCGTCGAACACGTCGTGGCTGAGCGAGACGGCGGTGGCCATCGCGATGACGTCGCGCGAGAACAGCGACAGCTCCATCGCGGGCGTTCCCTGCGTCACGCCGTCGCACATCGCGGGAACGCCGCCCGCCACCTGGGCGGTGGCGCCCTGGCGGTGCGCCTCGTCCTTGAGGATGGCGGGGAACGCGGCGTACGGAGCGTGCGCCGACAGCATGTCGTTGTAGGCGGTGACGATGCCGATGTTGGGCGCGCGCTCCACGACCACCTTGAGCTTGTCGTTGGACGGCAGCGCGGCGAACGCATGGGCCACGTTGGCGCAGCCCAGCCGGTCGCTGCCGCGGTCGCGGGCCGCCATCTCGTCCACGCGGCGCAGGTAGTCGGCGCGGGTGCCGGCGCTGCGCTCGCGGATGCGGTCGGTGACCCGGTCCAGCACGGGGTTCAGTTTCATCGAATCATCCTACCCCCACGGCGCGGCTCGGCGGCGGCCGCGGTGACGAACCGGTTACGAACGAGCGTTGCGGCGGCGCCTCGACTATGCCCACAACGCGATCCCGCGGCTGGACCGGTGCGCGGGGGCGCCGCTACAGTTTGGAACCATGAGCCGAATGGCCCCGATTCCCGCGAACCTGCCGAGCTGGCACGGCCTCGCCCCCGTCCGCGATCCCGTCCCGATGCTGCACAAGACGATGGCCGAATGGGGCGGCCACGACGACTTCTGGATCTTCGGCTACGGCTCGCTCATCTGGCGGCCCGACTTCGACTACGCCGAACGCCGCCCGGCCCGCGTGCAGGGCTGGCACCGCGCGCTGAAGATGTGGAGCCGCGTCAACCGCGGCACGCCGGAATGCCCGGGCCTGGTCTTCGGCCTGCTCACCGGCGGCAGCTGCCAGGGCGTCGTGTTCCGAATCCAGAAGGCGGCGGGCCAGGAGGTTCTGACCCAGCTGTGGGCCCGCGAAATGCCGACCGGGGTCTACGACCCGCGCTGGCTGGCGTGCCACACGCCGACGGGCAGCGTGAAGGCGCTGGCCTTCA
>Ga0247820_10000624_pt1 | contig 19051 bp, 20 predicted proteins | sample 13C_Glucose_Day1_2_FD_192480 | JGI IMG/M metagenome (GOLD analysis project Ga0247820, IMG submission 192480) | Soil microbial communities from agricultural site in Penn Yan, New York, United States - 13C_Glucose_Day14 | ecosystem: Environmental > Terrestrial > Soil > Agricultural land | place...
GCAAGTAGCATCGCCTGGAGCCCTCGGGCCCAACCCGAGGGCTCTCCTTCTGCGCTCTACTTCCTCGCGCTCACTTTCTGCACGACGAACAGCAGCACGAGCGCGCCGACGACCGAAGCGATCCAGCCGGCACCCTCGCCGGCCTGGTACCAGCCGGCCGCCTGGCCGACGTAGCCGGCGATCAGCGAGCCGCCGATGCCCAGCAGGAGGGTGAGGATCCATCCCATCTTCTGCTCGCCCGGCATGAGCAGGCGCGCCAGCGCGCCCACGATGAGGCCAACGAGTATCGTGCCGATGATGCCCATGCTTCAGACCTCCGGATGTAGGGCCCTACGATAGCTCAGCGCGTTCACCAGCGCCCGGGCAGCGCCTTGGTGAGCACGAGCGACACGCCCGACGGCTCGACATAGCCGCCGGTTTCGAGGTCCTTGATGAGCCGGCTCACCATTTCTCGCGAGCAACCGAGGCGGTTCGCCATGTCGCGGTGCGTGAGGCGCTCGGCGATCACGCGCTTGCCGTCCTCGCGAGCCACGGCCTGCTCGTTGAGCAGCGCCACGAGCCGGCCGTAAACGTCGTTCAGCGCGAGCTGCTTCGCACCGAGCGTGGCTGCACGCGCGCGCCGGATGACCTTGGCGAGCAACTCGAACGCGAACTCGGGCTGCTCGGCGATGTATTGGCGCAGCGTGTGCCGCGTCACGACGGCGCATTCGGTCGCCTCGAGCGTGATCACGCTTGCCGAGCGCGGACCGCCGTCCAGGCTCATCTCGCCGAGGTAGTCGCCCGGGCCGTAGACGCCATAGGTGATCTCGCGATCGCGCTCGCCGGTGGCGTAGGCGCGCAGCCGGCCGGACAGGATGATGTAGAGCGTGTCGCCGCGATCGCCCTCCTCGATGAGCACCGTGCCCTTGCGGTAGCGACGCCGCTCGCCGCGGCGCGCCAGCGCCCGAAGCGAGTCGGTGAGCGAGGGACAGGCGTAGGGGTCGGAGCTCGGGGCCACGGTGCAGCGATCGTAGCCGTATCGCAGGTAACTGCATCACAAGCCTGGCGGGGCATGCGTCACCCGTGCAGGGGTCGTCCGATTTCTAAGCTTCTCTCACTCCGCAGCGGTCGCTCGGGGGGCTACGACAGGAGACTGAAATGAAGACGATTCTGATGACGGTGCTGAGCACGCTGACCTTCTCGGCCTTCGCTCAGGAAGCAACACCCGACACGTGGATGAACGAGTCCCGGTCGGTGGCAACCCGCGCCGAGGTTCGCGCCGAGGCGATGCAGATGCGTGCCAGCGGCATGCTCGCCAGCCTGGACGACCAAGGCTACCTGCCGACGATCACGCATCCGCGCCTGCGCGCCGAAGTCGTCGCCGAGCTCCACTCGGCGCGTCAAAGCGGCGAGCTGGCGATGCTGTCGGCCGAGGCTCACAACTTCGCGCCGGTGCCCGGCGCGCCGACCTACGCCTACCGGCAACTGCTGGCCGGGCGTCGCTGAGAAACGATCGCCCCCGACCGCCCCAGGGCGGCCGGTGGGTCTTCGAAGGAGAACAACATGAAGTTCGACCCGCGTGAATTCGACTTGATCACCCGGCTCAATCGGCCGGCTCCGCCGCCGATGGCGACGTGGTCGCCGACGAGCTCCCGGTGGATCCGGCTCGTCGAAGTGATCGCCCTCGCCAGCCTGGCCTGCTACTTCGTGGTCGGCCTGGCGGGCATCTTTCTGGCGTGACCGGTGCGCTCAGGAGCGATGAATGACGCCGGCGTCCGGCCACAGGCAGGCTTGGCCGATCCGCGCCGGCTCGTAGGTCGGGAACGTCTGGAACTGCACCAGGGTGCCCTGGGAATCTGGAGAAGGATATTGGTCGAGCACTCGCTGCCTAGATCTTGCGACGGGGCGGCCATCGCGGCACAAAGGGGTCGAGCCCGTTGCCGAACGCGAAAGCCAGTTCGGCCAGCGGGATGGGTCGTTCGGGGGGCACAGGTGGTACGAACAAGCCGGGAGGCCGCCCGGGCCGGCTGCCGGTGCGAAGCCATTCCATTGCGATCCACCGCGTCGCCCGAGGCGCCGCAGCGCTGGTACCGTTCATCGCCACGACTGATCCGGAGCGCGTTCCCGCGGCGTGCACTCCCAGCAACGCATCGGACTCGTCGCAGCATGTCAGCCAATCGGGGCCGGTGGCGGTCCCGCCCAACATGCGAGTTCCGTGCGATGAATAGAAGGCAGGATAGAGGTCTGAATTGCGATAGCCGCCGATGACCCTTGTCTCTTGCCCGGTGGCGATTCCGCTGAGCGTCTGGAACCGCTTCACGTGCGCTGCACCTGCAGGGTCGAAATCCCACGGGCGACCAGTCCGGTCGAATCGCGCGTACTCCGGGTCATCGAAGTACGATTGGCGACCCTTTGCGCGGCGGCCCGACAACGTTTCGGATCGCCTGATCCATGAATGCAGCCCCGGCACCGCAGCTGCTGACTTCAACGTCACACGCCACACCCCCGACTGCGCGACTGCGTCGCCCCACGTACCCGCCGGGTCGGGCGCAGTGCGTGCGATGCTGAGTACGATCGAGTCGGCCACCACTGGCGCCGCCGCGGGGACGTACCGCGCCCAGTAAACCTTGTTGCCTCCGGCAGTAAACGCGTCGGTAGGCTGCCCAGACGACACGGTGATCGGCGGGAGCGCAGCAGAGGTGAAGGGCGGCGTGAGCGTCACCTCTACGTTGAGGCCGCCAATTGGCGGCAGCCAGATTTCCATCTGGCTGGCCGACAGGCTGCCCGGTTGCAGCCGCCAACGCAGGTTCTTGCGTCTCGCTGCCTGGAGATCGAACGCGGCGTGTGTGCGCGTCTGACGAGAATTTCCTGCTGCCAGCACGATGTCGAGCGGTGTGGTCGAACCGTCCGCCAACTGCCAAATCTTATCCATGAAGTCCTCCAGCAGCGCCGTACCGTCATGCGGCCCTTCGTGTGGCCCGTAGCTGAGGTTGGCAACAACCGGCAGGGTCTCGTTGGGCTGGAGCAATAGCGCAGCGCGGTCGAGGATGTAGATGAGCCCCCATGCCGCTTGTACCGAAAGCGTCGATCCGGCCGGGTCGCCGACGGCATCTTCCGGCATGTCGACCGCGATGATCGGATGCTGGCTTGCATTGATGTCAGGCGCCGCCAGATCGAGCACATGTGTGCCATGTGTCTTTCGGCGTGCGAGCGGCTTGTAGCCATCGACACCGAAGGTCAGTCCGCCAAACTTCTGATACACCCAATCCTCGCCAGCGCCAACTGCCTTGGCGGCGGCGACAGCATTCTGGATCGCGACCCTGTCGAGTTCGAATCCCGGCGTGAACGACATTGTCAGGGCGGGAGGTGGTACCACCGTGCCGAGCATGTTCTGTTGCCACAGGTACTCGATGCGCGGTGCTCCAGCGGTGAAGAAACGCGAGTTCGCGAAAGCGAGGCCCTGGTCGATGACGGCGATGACAACGCGGCGGATCGGGCTCGTCGAACCGGGCGGCGAAGGGGGTGGACTCGGAGGCGGTGTCGGCGCGCCGCTGAACGGCGAACGAATCCGATCGACTGCGCGCCGGATGCCTGCCTTGGCGCGACTGACGAAACCCGTATTGCTGCGAGCCAGAAGCGGTGTCGATGGCCGTACCGCAACTGGAGTCGGCCCCGGCGACGGCGGTGCCGGCGGGGATTTGCTGGCCAAATCGATCGGCGGCCCCAGCTCGAGACGGAGGATCGTGCGGTTCCAAGCGTCGGAATTTGTCAGATCGCGCACGACGTCGACGTCCCGCCGTATGAGCCCGACGCAGAAGTTGAAGTCCAACGCGTCTCTCGACGGGCCTCTCAGCACTGCTGGCGGGTTGGTGAATAGCTCGGGGATGATGAACTTGTCATCGAGCGCGCGCGGATCATCTGCAAGCCACCGCCGCGTCGCGAACGCCTCCAGGGCGTACTGCTTCTTGTTGCCAGCCCGCGCTACTTCGGCATCGAATTCAATCAGCAGCGGGATCCAGTCGCCCTCTCGCAGATAGCTGAAACGCGTCGCCAGGGCCCAATCGAGGTATGGCTGCGCCGTACGCGGCGGCGCTTTTTCGTTTGATGACGTTGGCATGTCGTGCATGTCACTGCCACTCCGCGCGGGCTTGAGTCCAGAGCCAGTTCAGGTTCGCAGAACGAGCGACACTCAGGGTGGGATTAGCGGCGATCGGTTTGGCATAGGTCGTTGCCGCAGCCGGCTGGCGCCGCCCCGCCACGAAGTCGTACAGTTCGTGCCCGGTGAAGTCCGTGAGTGCCGGCACCAGGGCCTGCGAGGAGGCGTCGAACTGCCACGCCTCGACATTTGCAGTCGCGTTGGCTGCCGCGCGGAAACGAGCCAGGATGTAGTCGGCCACACCCAGGCCGAGCAGTTGTCCGGCCAAGCTGTCGACCGGGTAGTGCACGCCCGCGACGGTTCGGTTGATGGCAATGCGCGCCGCCTGGCGCAGCAACTGCTCGCCCAGCTGCCGTTTCGCCGCGGCGCCCGCGGCCGACGTTTCCGACACCAGTTCGTACAGCACACGCGCCACGGCAAAGCACTCGGTGCAGTGTCCGCTCGGGAATGAGGCATGAACCGGCGTCTGGATCATCGGCTGAATCTGCGGAGAAAGTTCGTTCGGGCGCAGGACGCCGAACGCATTCTTGAAGTTCATCTCCGCATACTTCGCAAGTCGCAGGACCAGGTGCACCACTTCCAGCGTCCGGCCGTGGCGCGCCGGATAGAGCGGAACGACCGAACCCCAGAATGCGTATTGGGGGGTCATCTGCGCGACGATCTCGCGGGCTCGGTCGGCACGGAGGTCGGCATACCCGGCCACGAGTTTCAGTTGGTCCAGCAGGACTGCGCTGGCGGGAGCCTGCATGCTGACCAGCTTGGTCCAGTTGCCCGCGGACGTGGACGTGTTGGCAGCAGCGGCAGCGATTGGTGTGGGCGTCGTCCACATCGGCGGCGTCGTTCCTGTCGGATCGGCCGTCACTTCCAGCGCCCAGAGCGTCGCCCACTGAGCGCCATTGGCAATTGCCGGCGGCGCGTCAACACCGAAGCAAAGTCTCGAAAGCAACTCCGACTCGAAGACAAAGCTGCGGATGCGTGCGTCCCATAGTTTCAGGTGGTTAGTGCCTACGGCATGTCGCGCGGGCAAGGTCCAGGCATGGTCGGCCAAGTTGGCCCAGGGGCCAGCAATGCCGTCTCGGTGCGTTATCAGGGCGCCCGAGGAAGAGCGCCGGCCGCCGTACCCTTCGTAGCCTTCGTACCCTTCGTACCCCTCGTAGCCCTCGTACCCCTCGTAGCCCTCGTATCCTTCCAGTCCGCTCATAGCTTCCTACCTCCACGTTCACTGATTGCTATTTGGGAACGCCGGCGAGTTCAAGCGCCTGCGCGACCCGTCGCCCACCTTCGAACGCCGCGCTCGGAGATCGCTCGAGAAAAGTAGACACTCGAAAGCCCGGGTCGAGCTTGAGGAGTTCCTGGGCGCGTCTACGAGCTTCCTCTTCGCGTCCCAGCCGCCACAAGGTCGCGATAAGAACGCGCAGCGTGGATCCGTGTGTTCGGTTCAATCGCAACGAACGAGTGGCAAGGCTGAGTGCCCGTTCATTCTGGCCAGCTGAAAGTGCGGCGGTTGCGGCGAGCGAGTCGAAGTAGTACTTCAGCGGATCCAGCGGCGACAGCTTCAGCGCGTGCCGCGTATGTCGCAAGGCTTCCTTGCCTTCGTCGCGGAACGCGTGCAGCGTGCCCTTCAGCAGCCACGCGAGCGAATCGTTCGGGTTGGACTGCAGTGCCTGCGCGTAGAACTGCTCCGCGACATCGAGCCGCTTCAGAATGTACGTATTGACCTGGCCTTCGACCGTCATGGCGAGCGATAGAGTGGCGTCACGATCGAGAGCGCGCTTGGTGTTTTCCAGAGCGGCGTTGCCGTCAGCCTGCGAGTCGGCTGACCAGCCCTGCGTCACGCGCAGCACATGCCACTTCGCCATCCAGGCATAAGGCGACGCGAGCCGCGGCGCGCGTTCGATCAGCACTTGCAGCAGTTGCTGCGCACGCTCGAACGCGAGCGGAGAGATCCGGTGCATCAGGGCGATGCTGCTGAGAAGCAGCGTGTGATTCTGCAGGCTCTGCGGCGCCTTGCCCTGCGATCGCTGCAACTCGCGCACCATCAGCGCGGCGCAGGCCTCGTGCACAAGGCGGCCGGCAAGCGGATCGTCACCTGCGATCACGCTGTTGATGCTTCCTTTCAGCGTCTGCGACCAAACCACCTGCATCGTGCGGGTTTCGGCCATCTCGGCCTTCAGCGTCACGCGGTCGGCATCGGCGTGATAGGAGCCGGACAGCACGTAGTCGGCCCGCAGGTAGGCCCTGACTTCTTCGAGCTTGACGTCGCGTCCCTGGAACGTGGACGTCGACAGGCGCGAGATCACGTTGACCTCGGGCGAGTGCGACAGTGCCGAGATCACCTCGTCGGCCAGCAGCTGGCCCAGCACGTCACCCGTGGGCTGCAGCGCGCGCGGCCGGAACGGGATGACAGCGATCGTCGCGTGCAGGTCTTCGGCCAGGTTGCCGCGCTCGATGACCGGCTGTTCACCAGGCGCCCCGACCCGGAACGCGCGAATCGGCTGCTGGACATGCTTGACGTAGCACTCGCCAAGGTCCTCGATGTCGGCATCGAGCGCGGGCGTCAGCTGGTCTCGCACGTCGGCCGAGACAACGATCTCGTCGGGCCCCGCCAGCGTCATCAGCCGCGCCGCAAGGTTCACCCCGTGGCCATACACATCGTGTTCGTCGGCGATCAGTTGGGTGACGTTGATGCCGATCCGTAGATGCAGACGATGGGACGGCTCGACATCCCGATTCGCCTGAGCGGTCACGTCCTGCATCGCGAATGCGACGTTGACCGCATTCGAGACGCGCGAAAACTCCAGCATGAGTCCGTCGCCGAGGCTCTTGACCAGTCGCCCGTCCTGACCGGGCAGCAAGCGGTGCACGACGTGGTCGACGAACCCGCGCCAGCGCTGGACCGTACCGGACTCATCCTCCTGCATCAAACGCACGGACTCGACGACGTCGGCGACCAGCACGGTGCGCACGACGCGCGTGATCTCGATCTCTGGCGGGAGGATTTCGGGGATCACGTCCTTCTTCCGCGGCTCGAGTCCAGTCAGTGCAGCACCGGGCCCGCTCAAGCGGCTACTCGAAGATCGCCGGCTTGGGTGTGCAGCATTGCACCTCTTGCAAATTTACACAAGGCGGCGGGGACGGCCGTAGGGACGCCTGCCAGCGGGCGATGAGGCCACGGCCCTACGCCTTTCACGCGTGTCGTGGCTAGCTCGCCGGCTTGCGCGGCGACTTGGCCAGCAAGGTCATGATCGCTTCGACCGGGACGGTGGGCTTCAGCACGTGCAGGTCGAAGCCGGCCGCCTGGCTGTCCTTGCTTTGCGGATGCCCGGAGAAGGCCACCATGCGGCAGCCGGGCACCTTCTCGCGCAGGGAGCGGCAGAGGGAATAGCCATCGACGCCCGGCATGCCGATGTCGATGATCGCGATGTCGGGCTCGAAATGGTCATCCACTGCCTGGAGCGCGGCATTGGCGTTCAGCGCGGTGTGCACCTCGAAATCCTGCATCTCGAGCAGCATGGCCAGCGATTCCGCGGTGCTCTCGTTGTCGTCGACGACAAGCACACGCACACCCATTCCGCGAGATCCCATGCCCAGCCTCCATTCCCTGCAGCAAGGTACGCCGCAAACAGGCGTACCGCAACGTCGTCAACCCGCGTTCACTTCGGCGTGGCCAGACCCAAACGCTCGATGCGATGCTACGCGCGACCGTACGATTCGGCATGGACATCGAAGCATCGACCCGGGTCGAGAGCCTGCCCGCTGCGCAGTGGCCCCGGCTGGCGCCGTTCGTCTTCCGGCACAACCGCCTGGAAGACGGGCGCGTGCGCTGCATGCACAGCGAGCAGGGAGAGACGGAGGCTGCGCACTTGCAGGAGCTGGCCGGACTGGCCGCGGAGTCCGCCGCGTTCTGGCGCATCGCGAGCGAGGATGGTGAGTTGCTGGGCGTGATCGGCTGCGAGCTGGATGCCTCGCAGGCGCGTGCGTGGTTGCGCGGGCCCTGGACCGAGCCCGGCCCGCACGCAGGCGCCATGGCCGGCGTTTTGCTGCAGACCCTGGAAGCCGCGCTGCCTGCGATCCAGCGCTTCGACGCCTTCCCCCACCTGGATGAAGAGACGCTCAACGCGCTGTACCGCGACGCGGGCTACGAGCGCATGACGATCCATCGCGTCATGCAGGCGATGCTGCACGAGGTTGAAGCCTCGCCCCCCGATCCGCGCATCGCGCCCACTGCGCGGACGGACTTGGCGCACTGGCTGCCCCTGCACCACGCGCTCTTCCCGGGCGGCTACCTCTCCGACGACGAGATCGAGGCGGCACTGGGCGGCGGCCGGCGCCTGGTGCTGACCGCCTGGCTGCAAGGCCGGCCCGCGGGCTACCTGGTGGCGAACGACGAGCCGGCGATGGGCGAGATCTACGTGGACTTCATCGGCGTCGACCCGGCCTGCCGCGGCCGTGGCCTCGGGCGTTCGTTGCTGCTGGAGGCGCTGCGATGGGGCCGCGGCCTGAACCGCCGCCACGCGGCGCTCACGGTGCGGCAGGACCGCGAGGAGGCCTTGTCGCTGTATCGCCGGTGCGGCCTCGAGCAGGTGTCCGCCGGCGTGCATTGGCGCAAGGATCGGTGACGCGCGCGCCGGAGACGGACATGAAGCTCAAGATGGCCAAGAACTCACTGTTCGCAGTGCTGCTGCGCTCTCCGTGGTGGATCAGCGTGGTCATCGCGCTGGCGCTGGGCATGCTGGGCGCCACGGTATTGCCCGATCGGTACCGCGTGGCCGGCGCGCTGTCGGGGCTGCCGTTCGCCGTGATCGGGGTGCTCGCAGCGCGCCGCCAGTGGCGCCTGCCCAGCGCGGCACGCGTGGCGCAGACGCAGCAGGCGCTGGCGCGCATGACCTGGCCGGCGTTCGCCCTGATGCTCGAGCAGGCCTTCAAGGGCGATGGCTACACCGTGCAGCGCGGTGCGAGCGCGCCCGCAGACTTCCAGCTGGAGCGCGCGGGTCGCCGCATGCTGGTGTGCGCGCGGCGCTGGAAGTCGGCGCGCATCGGCCTGCAAGACCTGCGCGCCTTGCAAGCGGCGCGCAAGGCCGAAGACGTCTCCGACGCGCTGTACATCAGCCTGGGCGAGCTCAGCGACAACGCACAACCCTTCGCCGCCGAACACGGCATCACGATCTGGCAGGCCGCGGAACTCGCGCATGCGCTGCGCGACATGCCGATGGAGTGAAAGGAGGACCCCCACGCTCCTCCCGTCGCTGCCCCCCGAGGGGGCTCTTGCTGCGGACCGGCGGAGCCGGATCCGCGCAAGCACTTGGTGGGGACAGTCGCGCTTGGCCGTCGTGGAGAACCGATCTGCCTACGGCGTCGACGTGTTGCCGAGCTGACCGGCCGTCCAGCGCTCGCGCAGCTCGCGCTTGAGCACCTTGCCGATGGCGCTGCGCGGTAGCTCGTCCACGAACTGCAGGTCGCCGAGGCGCTGGGTCTTGCCCACCCTCGAGGCCAGCCATTCGCGCAGCGCGTCGGCAGGCGTCGCGTCGCCCGGGCGGCGCACCACGAAGGCGACCGGCGTCTCGCCCCACTGCTCGCTCGGCACGCCGACCACGGACACGTCGGCCACGGCGGGGTGGCTGCGCAGTTGCGCCTCGAGGTCGCTCGGGTAGATGTTGAAGCCGCCCGAGATGATCATGTCCTTCTTGCGGTCGATCAGGGCGAGGAAGCCGTCTTCGTCGAAGCGGCCGACATCGCCGGTGCGGATGAACCGCTTGCCGTCCGGCGCGTACCACTCGGCCGCGCGCGTGAGCTCCGGGCGGCCGTGGTAGCCGGACATCATTCCGGGCGAGTGGCCCACCACCTCGCCGACCTCGCCGGGGCCGACCTCGCGATCATCGTCGTCGATCAGGCGGATGTCGCTGCCCTCGGCGGGACGGCCCACCGTGTGCAGCTTGTCGGGGTGGAGATGGGCATCGAGGATGCACGTGCCGCCGCCTTCGGTGAGGCCGTAGAACTCGGTCAGGCCGCCCGGCCACCGGGCCAGCACGTCGACCTTCAGCGCGGCGGGGAACGGCGCGCTGGTGCAGAACTTCGCGCGGAAGGCGGACAGGTCGTGGTCGCCGAAGTCGGCGCGCGCCATGATGCGCTGGTACTGCACGGGCACCAGCATCGTGTGCGTCGCACGGTGACGCGCGGCCAGCGCCAGGTAGCGGGCCGCGTCGAACTTCGACATGATCACCGTCGTGGCGCCGAACGCGACGCTCGGGAAGAGGACGACGAGCGTGGTGTTGGAGTACAGCGGCGTGGCCAGCAGCGTGACGGTGTCCGGGCCGTAGCCGTACTTCGCGCCGCGCTGCACGTGCGACCAGCGCATGCGATGCGGCTGCACGATGCCCTTGGGCGTGCCGGTCGTGCCCGACGAATAGATGATGTTGAACGCCGAATCCGGCGACGTCGTCACCGGCTGGGGCGCGGTACTCGCGGACGGCAGCCATGCATCGAAGGCGTGCCCGGGCGCACCGGCCGCGAGCGCGATGCACCGCTCGCGCGCGTCCTCGGGCACCAGCGCCGCGGCACCGGCATCGACGAACAGCCGCCGGGCCTGCGAGTCCGCCAGCATGGCGGCGAAGTCATTCGCCGTGACCGACGGGGCCAGCGGCGCCACCACGGCGCCCGCGCGCAGCGCACCGAGGAAGAGGGCCGCCTGCAGCAGCGTCGGCATGCCGGCCAGCGCGATCGCCTGCCCGGGCAGCACGCCGTCGCGCTGCAGGCCGGCGGCGATGCGATCCATCAGCGCGTCGAGTTCGCCCCAGGTGAGCGAGGCGTCGTCCTGCAGCAGCGCGGGCTGCGCCGGACGCGTGCTCGCATGCTCGCGGATCACGTCCGCGATCGACCGGAAGCCGGCGGGCTCTCGAGCGGACGAAGCTTCGGGTGTGGACGAGCTCTGCATGACAACGATGGTACGACCACGCGCGCGGTCGCAGGGGCGGGCGACGGACGCCTGCTTGTCCTTGGGGGCTAATTGTGGCTAAAAGTAGCGATGCACTCTCGCGCGATGCGCATCGGGCTCATCCACTCGAACGAGGGGTGCGACTTCCACTGGGACTGCGGTTTGCTGCGGGACATCCATGTGGAAAGGTCGTCGCTCTGGTTCTGGAACTGCCACGGCGACCTGGGTCCGAAGTGTGTGCGGCCATTTGATGCGATTGCGCAGCGACATGAGCTCCGAAGAATGCCTGCGGGTGACTGCGCGCATGGAACCTGCGTCGACCCTGTCGCCACAGGAGGCGGCGCAACTGTTGGCGGACATGCTTCCGGCAAAGAAGTAGGCGTGCAAGCGGGCGTGATGGTGGGCCTCCTGCGCAGGGTCAACCCCCCCTAGGTTTGAACCTTCGGTGCTGCTTGCGTGATGTGCGCCGTCGCTTCAGACTGGCGCGTTGGGGATCGTGACCCCTGCTGTAACCAAGTCGACGATGCGAAGTCTTGAGATGCTTGTAGGCGCGTCCCGTGCCGGCGCGGCTCGCTTGCATCAAAGGCTGCGAGCCTTGATGACAGACGATGGGCCGCTTGCCAGCTGGCCGCCGCAGCCTCCCGAGGCCTTGGACGACACCCGCGCAGAGCCCCGGCTGGACGTCGTCCCGCCCGCGACGACGTGGGTTTCCCATGCCGGTTCCACGGGCTTGGCGGTGTGCCCGTATTGCCACACGGTCTGGCAGTTGGAGCCGATCTTTCCCGAGCCGGTGAAGTTGATGATCTGCTGGCGCTGCGCCGAGCAGCGAGCGGGCCTGCGCCCTCAGCTTCCGGCGGTCTCCAAGCCCCCGCAGATCGCTCGCGAAGGGCGGGCGGTGCGGTTGAAGGTCATCGTCGCCTACGGTGCGCTGCTCGTCATCGGCCTGAGCTTGGGCTTCGCCGCCGTGCAGGCCTGGTTCGGCGGCGCGTCATTGCGATCCCTCCGTGCGACAGGGCTCGTCTCGGTGACGCCTGCGGTCGAGAACGCGAACGCGCGCACCCCCGCCAACGCAGCACCCGCCGCGCAACTGCCTGAACCTGAACCCGCGTCTGCCGTGACCGAGCTGGACGAGCCTGTTGCGGCAGGCCGCCCGGGGCCCGCCGCGCGCATCGAAGAAGCACGCCCCGCAAGCCCCGCAAGGTTGCCGGCCCCCTCCGCCGGCGGCCGCGCGGCCGCAAAGGACATCCCGCGGCCCACGCCGCCTGCGCAGGCGCCCAGTGAGATGGTGTGCACCCGCGGCAGGGCGGCATTGGGGCTGTGCATCCTCGACACTTCGGAAGAAAGGCACTCGCCATGACTTGGACCCGTGTGCTCGTCGCCGCGATGATCTGCCTGTGGCAATCCGACGGTGCTCGCGCCGAGATCGACTACAAGGTGGTCACCGCCTCGGAGCGCGGCACCTACATCCAGATCGGGCGGGATCTTGCAAAGTTCGTCGCGCCGTCGGCCGGCATCAACCTCGAGGTGCTGCCTTCGGCGGGTTCGGCCGAGAACGTCCAGCGCCTGCGCTACGAGCCCGGCGTGAAGCTCGCGCTGGTGCAGTCCGATGTCTACCAGGCCTTCCTCGACCGCGGCACCGAAGGCAATCAGGCCGCCGCCACGATGATCCGGCCGCTGCGCGTGATCATGCCGCTGTACAACGAGGAGATCTACTTCGTCGCGCGCGCCGATTCCCCGCTGAATTTCGTGCACGAGATCAAGGGGGCCAAGATCGCCGCCGGTGCGCTGGGCAGCGGCACGGCACTGACGACGACCACGCTGTACCGGCAGATGTTCGGCACCCAGCTGCCGGACGACCAGGCCCGCTTCATGTCCAACGAGGAAGCGTTGGTCAAGCTCATCGACGACAAGAGCGTCGACGTCGTCGTCATCGTGATCGGGCAGCCGGCCAAGCTGTTCGTCGACATGAAACCCGAGGTGCGCCAGTTCATCAAGCTGCTCAAGTTCGACCCGGACCATCCCAGCAGCCAGGCCTCGCTCAAGACCTACTTCCCGGCCACCATCCGGGCGGCGAACTATCCGAACCTGTTGTCGGAAGACATGTCGGGGCTCGCCGTCAAGGCGTTCCTGGTGACCTACGACTACCGGATGCACTACACGATCGGCTACCTGACCGCCTTCGCGCGGTCCCTTTGCGAGAACTTCGCCACGCTGCAGAAAGACGGCCATCCCAAGTGGAAGGAAGTGGCGCTTGCCCTGCCGCAACTCGGCCGCGGATGGACCTACTTCCCACCCATGGCGCAGGAACTTCGGAAGTGCGGCGTGAGCGCGCCAGGGGTTCCGGTGAGACCGCCGGGCGCGTGCTCGCAGCACGAGCGCGTCTTGGGGCTGTGCCCGCAGCCTGCTGCGCAGCCGGGCGCGCGCGCGCCTCCGTGACCCTCGTCTTTTGGAGTATGTTTCTAGAGGGAGGTGAACGCGCGCGCCCACGAGAAGCGCTCGGGAGGCAACCACCATGCGCATCGTGCTCGCCCTTGCCATGCTGCAGGCCGGCGTCGCCGCCGCCGGCCCGCCGCAGCGGCAGCACCTCGCCGCCGTGGACATTCCGACGCTGGAGCGCGCATTCATCGAATGCGACCACCGCTCGATGCAGACAATGCTCTCGGCCGCGGAGGCGGCCATCTGCTCGATGGTGTTCGAAGACCTGAAGCAGCGCGGCTTCGAGGGCGACTTCGGCAAGTTCATGGCCTGGTGGCGCATCCAGCGCGGGCGGGCCGCGGCGCCGCAGCCCTGACGCATGAAACGCCGCAACTTCATACGGATCGTGGGCGGGGGCATCGTGACGGCCGCATCGGCGGGCGTCACCGGATGCAGCTCGCGCATGCCGGATGTGGCCATCGAGGCCTGGAAGGGCCCTGCCCCGCAGGCGGACGTTCGCCGCTGGATCCTGAGCTACGCGATCCTCGCGCCGCACTCGCACAACCTGCAGTCGTGGCTCGTGGACCTGGGCACGCCGAACGAGATCGTGCTGCGCTGCGACCTGACCCGCCTGCTGCCCGAGACCGACCCCCAATCGCGGCAGATCATGATGAGCCACGGCACTTTCCTGGAACTGCTGGACATCGCTGCGCGCGAGCGCGGCCTGCGCGCTGTCATCGAGCTCTTTCCCGAGGGTGCCTTCGAGGCGAAGGCGCTCGACCGGCGCCCCGTGGCGCGCATACGCCTGGAGCGCGACCCGTCTGCCGCCAAGGACCCGCTGTTCGCCCAGATCCTCAGGCGCCACACCAACCGCAGCGTGTACGACCCGCAGCGGGCCGTGCCGGCCCAGGCGTGGCAGGCCATGGCCGATGCGGTGAAGCCCCATCCGCTGCGCTTCGGCTTCGTCGGCCGGGACGACCCCGCGAGCCTGCAGCAGCATCGAGCGATCGCAGCGCAGGCGTGGCGCATCGAGCTGACCACGCCGCGCACCATCCTCGAGTCGTTCAAGGTGCTTCGCGTGGGCGCCAGCGAGGTCGCGAAGCATCGCGATGGCCTCGTGATGCTGGACCCGCTGGTGGTGATGCTGAGCAAGGTCGGCTTGTTCGACCGCAGCCAGCCGCCCGCGCCCGACAGCTACGCCACCACGAGCCAGATCGAGGACTTCGGCCGGAAGCTCGAATCCACGCCGGGCTTCCTGTGGATGGTGACCGCGGGCAACGGCCGCGCGGCGCAGGTCGACGCAGGGCGTGCCTACGCGCGCGTGCAACTCGCCGCGACGGCGCACGACGTGGCGATGCAGCCGCTGCAGCAGGCGCTGCAGGAGTACCCGGAGCAGGCCGGGCCCCATGCCGACATCCGGCGCCTGCTGCAGGCGACCGAGCCGGGGGCCACCGTGCAGATGTGGGCTCGCGCGGGCTACGCGCCCCCGGTCGGCCCGGCGCCGCGGCGAGCGCTCGATGCGTTCGTGGTGCGGGGCTGACTCCCGGCGGAAGAGGTTCACATCGAACTGCGCCTGCTCGGTCCCGTGGTGTGCGAGTTCGAGGGCCGCACGCTGCCGTTCGTGCGCGAGCGGCCGTACCAGCTGCTCGCCGTGCTGGCGGCACTAGCCGGCTGGGTCGAGCGCGACGAACTGGCCGCGCTGTTCTGGTCGCGCGACGACGCGGGCGTGCATCGCCGCAACCTGAGCCGCGTCCTGCATGCCGCTCGTCACGCTCGCGTGAGAACGGCGGTGGGCAGGTCGCCGTTCAGCAGCGTCACGTAGCGCTCGATCATCGTGTCCATCGCGTAGTCGCGCACCACGCGCTCGCGGCTGTGCTGCCCCATGGCGCGCAGCAAGGCGCGGTCACCGGCGGCCTCCAGGCAGCGTGCGAGCGCTTCGACGTCGCCGGGCGGGAACAGCCAGCCGGTGCGGCCCGGCTCCACCTGCTCCTTCGCGCCGCCGATGTCGCTCATGATGAGCGGCTTGGCCATCGCCATGGCCTCGAGCGCGGCGATCGAGAACGTCTCGACCGCCACCGACACGAGCGCCACCGCATCGCACGCCGCCAGGTCGGCACGCACGTCGCTGCGCAAGCCCGTGACGACCACGCGTCCTTCGAGCCCCAGGTGGCGGATCTCCGCCTCGATCTGCGGCCGCAGCGGGCCGTCGCCGATCAGCAGCGCGTTCCAGCGCCGTCCGCCGCGGTCGGCCCGCCGGATCGCGCGCAGCAGGTCCAGCGGGGCCTTCTCCGGGCGCAACACCGCGCACAAGCCGACGACGAGGTCTTCCCTGGTCCATCCGTAGCGCCGCCGATACTCGTCGGCAGAGGCTTCGAACGGCGCCGGATCGAAGCGCTGCACATCCACGCCGTTGTGGATCACGGTCTCGCGCCGCGCACGCAGGCCGCGCCGGCGCCAGTGGTCCCGCTGCGCATGGCACACGTACACGAGCCGGTGCAGCGCCCACATCATCGGATGGAAGACCAGCATCTTGAGCTTGTCCTTCCAGTGCGGCAGCACCGTCGTGTGGTAGACCTCGATCACGCGCGGCTTGACGGCGGACATCCGCCGGGCCGCCAGCGCATACGACATCGGGTAGGTGTTCGCACACAGCACGATGCCCGGGCGATGCCGGTCGAACACCTCCGCGAGACGACGCACCGCGTCGCGGTCGAAGCCGGCGCGGCTGTGCAGGCAGACGACGGCCGCGAGCTTCGCCGCATCGACCTGCTCCAGCAGCGCCGCGTCGTCCTTGATGTAGGCCAGCACGACCTGGAAGTGCGCGGACAGGCGGTTCGCGAGCGTCACCGTGTGGCGCTCGGCGCCGCCATGGCCCAGGCGGCTCGCGAGCAGGAGGATCGTCGGCTTCTGTGCATCGGTCATTCCGCAAGCGTACCAACGGCCGCGCCTAACATCGCGCCATGCCGGACACGACCTGGTGGAGCCTGTCGAGCGCGCTGGTGGCCATGGAGGCCCTGGCGTCCGTGGCCTTCGCGCTGTCCGGCCTGATCGAAGGCGCGCGCAAGCGTCTCGATGCGGTGGGGGTCTGCGTGGTGGGAGGGCTGGCGGCCTTCGGCGGCGGCACGTTGCGCGATGTCCTGCTGGACCGGCGTCCGTTCTTCTGGGTGGAGCATGCCGGGTGGGTATGGGGGCTGATCGTGTTGTGCATCGCTGCGATGACGTTCATGCGCGCGCAGCACCAGGAACCCACCGAGCGCGCCATGCAATGGCCCGATGCGCTGGGCCTCGGGCTCTTCGCGGCCAACGGCACGCAGATCGCGCTGGAGGCGTCCATGCCAGGCATCGTGGCGGTGCTCATGGGCATGGTCACGGCGGTGTTCGGCGGCGTGCTGCGGGACATCGTCTGCAACGAGATCCCGAAGGCGTTCCGCGACCACCGGCCCTACGCCGTGTGCGCGTTCATCGGCGGGTGGATCGTCGTGTTGTGCCAGGCCGCGCAGGCGCCGCAGTGGCTGGCCCTGACCATCGCGGCGGCCGCGACGACCACGATGCGGGTGCTGGCCCTGCTGACAGGCTGGACCCTGCCAGCCTGGCGATGGGACCGACGCTAGGAATCGTCGGCACCGGAAAACGGCCCTTCGCAGCTACGCCGGGCCAGCATCCTGTCCAGGATCGCCGCGGCCGTCATCGGGCCGAGATGGCCCGAACTGCCCCACGTCCTGGCCACCAATGCCCGCACTTCCGCCGGGGAATCGCCGGGCCGGAGAATCGACAAGTGCTGCACGACGAGCTCGATCCACGTCTTGCGCTCCATCGAAGCCGGCGGCTCCCCCGCTTCTACCGAGGGGTCGGTGTCTTGGCCGTCGATGCGTGGATTCAATGCGTTCATGCGTGTCCGAGGTGCGCCAGCGTGGGCTCAAATCTAGGGGGGCAAGCTCGTTCGCAACAGTGAAGCAAGTCAACGCGGGCGAGTGACTTTTTCCCAGATGGGTCATCGGTCGTAGTTGGCGATCGATCTCCCGACCAGCTCCAGATCGGCCTGCTCCGGGCTGGCGAGCGGCTCGCCAAAGGCGATGGCGACCGGCACGACGGCGGCAGCGCCCTGAGCGGGATGCTGCGTGTCGTGATCGACCAGCTCCACGCAGGCCGCGGCGGCGAGCGCTGACACAACGAGGGTGATGGCGAGCTGGAAGCGCGGCGGATGGCGTGTCGGCATGGAAGGCTCCTCTTTCAAGCCGACGACTGCCGGCCTGACGGGAGGATCGGCTCCCGTTGTATTTGCATCGCTTCGTTGGAGGGGCGGCGTGTATCGCTCGTATCACCGGGCCGTAACGGCAGCGCCGAAGCGAGAGATGACTCGAAGCCGACACACAGTCGTCACGGCCGCTTTTTATGGTGCCTGCTTCCAACCGAGGAAAGGCAACCATGTCGCATCTCACTGACAAGGCGCGCGGCGCTGCATCGTCCACGCCGAGTTCCCGTGTCGACGGACAGATGTTCGACGACGTGCTGGCGCGCGTTCCCCTGCACCGGCGCGCCGTCTTGCGCGGCGGCGTCAGCGCTTCGCTGGCCGCGTTGTTCGGCGGCGCATTGAGCGCCTGTGGCGGCGGCGCCTCGCAAGCGGCGGAGCAGCCCCAGGCGGCCGGCTTGAACGCAGTCAACCCGGGCGAGAAGTTTGCGGTGCGCTTCGCCCCGATCGCGCGTTCAACGGCGGATGTCGTCGTCGTGCCGAACGGCTACAAGGCGGAAGTGCTCTTTGCCGCGGGCGATGCCGTGGTGCCCGCAGCGGCGGCCTTCGCCGGCTCGTTCCTTTCATCGTCGCAGGCCGAGCAGGTGGCCGGCGGCAATCACGACGGCATGCACCTCTACCCGCTGTCCGGCGTGAATCCCAATCGCGGCGGCCTGCTCGCCATCAACCACGAGTTTCCCGATTTCCAGATCCTGATGGACGGCGAATACGACGCCGCCACCGCGAGCGCCGAGCACAAGCGCATCGCGCTGTCGGCGGTCGGCGTCTCGGTCGTCGAGGTCGAGGTGCACGGCAACGAGGCCTGGCGTGTCAAGCCGAACTCGCCCTACAACAAGCGGTACAGCGGCAACACGCTGTTCAACGTCTCGGGCCCGGCGGCGTCGGTCGTCGGCGCCACGGTCGTGGGCACGCTGAACAATTGCGCGAGCGGCAAGACGCCGTGGGGCACCTACCTCACTTGCGAGGAATCGACCGACAACTACCTGGACCCGACGCAAGACGAGCACGGCTATGGCTGGGTCGTGGAGATCGATCCGTACAACGAGCTCTCCGGCCTGCCGGCCAAGCGCACGGCGCTCGGCCGCTTCGACCACGAGAACACGGCCTACGCGCTCGCCGGCGACGGCACCGTGGCGATCTACATGGGCGACGACGGCACGCCCGGCTGCATCTACAAGTTCGTTCCCCACGGGCGCGTCGACCCGGCCGACCGCGCCGCCAATGCCGCATTGCTGGACAACGGCACGCTGTATGTCGCCCGCTTCGATGCGGACGGGACCGGGCGATGGCTGGCCCTGGTGCAAGCCCAGAACGGCCTCGT
>Ga0247820_10000626_pt1 | contig 19027 bp, 18 predicted proteins | sample 13C_Glucose_Day1_2_FD_192480 | JGI IMG/M metagenome (GOLD analysis project Ga0247820, IMG submission 192480) | Soil microbial communities from agricultural site in Penn Yan, New York, United States - 13C_Glucose_Day14 | ecosystem: Environmental > Terrestrial > Soil > Agricultural land | place...
GTCCCGGGCGCCGCCGGCCACTTGTGGTGAGCAGCGCAGCGAGTACGCGTCCTGCACCCGGGTGCAGCCCCCGGGATCACCCGACCGCGTGCGGTGCGACTCCCGGATGGCGCTGCCCGCCATCAGCACCCGGAGATTGGCCGCCGAGGAGGCCTGGCCCGGATGGGGCCGCAGCCGGTGGAGGTCCTCGGCGAACACGTCGTCGGTGCCGAGCAGACCTTCCACGCTCATGGCCGCGGTGATGTCGGCGACGGTGACCAGGTTGTCCAGGTCGTCCAGCGCGAGCAGGAGCATGCCCAGCATGCCGTCGGTGCCGTTGATCAGCGCCAGCCCCTCCTTCTCGGCCAGCACCACCGGGCTGATGCCGGCGGCCGCGAGGGCCTCGGCCGCCGGGCGGAGCATGCCGTCGCGGTCGCGGACGGTTCCCTCGCCCATCACGGCCAGCGCACAGTGGGCGAGCGGAGCAAGATCACCGGAACAGCCGAGGCTGCCGTACTCGTGGACGATCGGGGTGATCCCCGCGTTCAGCAGGTCGGCGTAGGCCTGCACGACGACCTCGCGCACCCCGGTCCGCCCGGTGGCCAGGGTGGAGAGACGCAGCAGCATCAGCGCCCGGACGACCTCCACCTCGACCTCCGGCCCGGAGCCGGCGGCGTGCGAGCGGATCAGGCTGCGCTGGAGCTGGGTCCGCAGCACGGTGGGGATGTGCCGGGTGGCCAGGGCGCCGAAGCCGGTGGACACGCCGTAGTGCGGGTGCGGGTCGTCGGCCAGGGCCTCGATCACCGCGCGGGTGCGGCGCACCTCGACCAGCGCTTCCTCGGCGACCCGCACGGTGACCCCGTGCCGGGACACGGCGACGACCTCGGCTGCGGTGACGGGCCCGAGGCCCACCGCGACGGAAGAGATCTGCTTGAGCATGCCCCCATTCCACGCCTGACGACCGCGCCGCGGATAGGGGTCGGCTGGTCCACGTGTCTCAGATCTGAGACTCTTGGCCCATGTCCCTCGCCCCGGCGGCCGACACCGTGCTGCGGATCCTGGTGCTGCTCGCCCGCCAGGTCGAACCGGTCCCTGCCGCCACCGTGGCGACGAGTCTGGGTCTGCCGCGGTCGACCACGTACCGGCTGCTCGGAGCGTTGGTCGAGCAGGGTTTCGTCAGCTACCTCCCGGAGGAACGCCGCTACGGACTCGGTGTCGTCACGTTCGAGCTGGGCTCCAGCTACTCCCGGCAGATGCCGCTGCGGCGGGTGGCCCAGCCGGTGCTCAGCCGGCTGGCCAGCACGACGAGGGAGAACGCCCATCTGGCGGTGCTGCACGGCCCTGACGTCTACTACGTGATCGAGCAGCGGGCCCCGCGCCGGCGGACCCTGGTCAGTGATGTCGGCGTCCGGCTGCCCGCGACGGTGACCGCCTCGGGGCTGGCCATCCTGGGCGCACTCTCGGCCGCCCAGGTCCGAGCCATCTTCCCCAGCTCCGACGTCCTGGTGGAACGTGCCGGTCACGGGCCGACCACGCTGCGTGACCTACGGGCGCTGCTCAGTGCCGTCCGCGAGCGCGGCTACGCCCTGGAGGACGGTCTGGTCACCGCGGGTCTAGCCTCCGTGGGCGTACCGGTGTTGGACCGGACCGGCTACCCGGTCGCGGGGATCTCGGTGACCTTCGAGGCCGATCGGGTGGACCCGGACCGACGCGTACACCTGGTCGCCGACGTCCGCCGCGCCGCCGCCACCCTGACCCGCCGCCTGGGCGGTTGATCGACTCCGCGGGCGCCGCCGCACCCGCGGGGTCGTGGCTGGTCAGCCGGCGGTGGTCACCGGCTCCTGGAGCTCGGTCTGCCACGGCTCGGGCATGCCCTCGCCGTAGGCCAGGTAGACCTCGCGGTTGTAGCCCGCCGACCGGTAGCCGTGGGCCGCGATCCAGCCACCCAGGGTCTGGATCGTCGGCATCACGTTGTCCATCGGACCTGAGTGGATGATCGCCGCCGCCGAGATCTCGGGCAGCTCGGTGACCTGGAGTCCGGTCGGTTCGGCCTCCTCGGCGATCGGAGCCGCGGCGTGGACGATCAGTCCCTCGCCGTCGCCCGCGTCCTCGTAGTAGGCGATCGGTGCGCCGACGCAGGCGACCTCGCTCGCGGCCAGCCGACCCATCAGCTGGTCGAACAACGGACCCAGCACCGGTGTGATGAACTGCGGCTCGAACCCGCCGACCGGAGCGCTGAGCTCGGCCACCCGGACGGCCGGAACGATCTTGATCTCGACCTCTTGGGACATGACGTCCTCCTTCTCGATGACTCGGAGCCTCGCCTCGACCCTGGCCAGTCGCGCCGTGTCCGCCGCGATCTGCTCCCGCAGCTCCGCCCGGCGCAGCCGCAGCATCCCGCGCAGCTCGTCCACGTCGATCTCCTCGTCGACGATGGTGGCGACCTGGTCGAGGGTGAACCCCAGATCCTTGAGGGCCACCACCCGGTTGAGCCGGGTGAGCTGCTCGACGGCGTAGAACCGGTAGCCGGTGAGCGGATCGACGGCTGCGGGCCGGAGCAGACCGATGGCGTCGTAGTGGCGCAGCATCCGCACCGACACGCGGCCGGACCTGGCGAAGTCTCCGATGCTGAACATGATGTCTCCAGGAGTACGGCCTGACACGGTGTCAGGGTCAAGCGGCCGGGCGTGAGTCCGACGGCTCGAGCGTGTGGTGTCGCCGCCTACCCTGGACCTCATGTCGCAGCACCCCGGGTACCAGGCGCCCGGTCCGCACGGCGCGCCCCAGTTCAGCCCGCCCGGGAGTCAGCCCACGACACCGATTCCCTACGGTTACCGGCCCGACCCGTACGGTGGACCACCCGTCCCACCGGCGCCCGTCCCGGCCTGGCCGGTGGCGCAGCCGTACGCTCCGGCGATCCGCCGGCAGCGTCCCGCGGTGATCGCCATGGCAGCGACGATGACCGTGACGGCCTCCCTGCAGTGGCTGTGCGCGCTCAGCCTGGCCTGGCTGGTGGCCACGGCGGGCGCCGCCGGGTTGTCCACCACCGACGCCGAGGGCGCGTTCTACCACATCCTCCGCCGCTTCCACCTGCGGATGATCGAGGGCCTGGCCCTGCCGCTCTACGGCTTCCCGACGCTGGCGTTCTTCTTGGGTTTCGTGGTCCTGGCCCCGCGCGTGTGGGCCCGGCTCGCGCTGACCCTGACCGGGGTGGCGGCCCTGGTCTGGTCGGCCTGGTGGCTCCGGAACGACATCCTGTGGTGGCTGCCGATCGCCACCTACATCGGCATCGTCTGCCTGATCCTGTGGACCCCCGGCGCCACCCAGTGGTACCGGCAGCGGGCCGCGTCGAGCTGACCGCCTAGCCGGCCGCCAGACCCTCGAGTCGGCGGACGGCCTCGTCGAGCACCGGGTCGGACTTGCAGAACGCCCACCGGACGTACGGGCGACCGGCGTCGGTGCGTGCGTAGAACACCTGATGGGGGATGGCCACCACCCCGCAGCGATGCGGCAGGTCGCGGCAGAACGCGACCCCGTCGTCGTACCCGAGGGGTCGGACGTCGGTGGTCATGAAGTAGGTGCCGCGGGGGATGGCCGGCTCCAGGCCCACCGAGCGCAGACCGGTGGCCAGTCGGTCACGCTTGCTCTGCAGCTCGGTCCGGGCGGCCGCCACCCAGGCGTCGCCCTCGTCCAGGGCCTGGGCGACGGCGGGTTGGAACGGTGCTCCCGACACGTAGGTCAGGAACTGCTTGACCGCGGTCAGCTCGGTGATCAGCTGCGCCGGTCCGAGGGCCCAGCCGATCTTCCACCCGGTGGCGGAGAAGGTCTTGCCCGACGAGGAGATCCGGATCGTCCGCTCCCGCATCCCGGGGAAGGTCGCGAGTGGCAGGTGCTCGGCGTCGTCGAAGACGAGGTGCTCGTACACCTCGTCGCAGACCACCAGGAGGTCGTGGGTGATCGCGAGCTCGGCGATGGCGGCCAGCTCGGTGCGACCGAGGACGGCCCCGGTCGGGTTGTGCGGTGAGTTCACCACGATCATCTTCGTGCGGGGGGTGACGGCCGTCCGCAGCTCGTCGAGGTCGAGGACGAAGTCCGGTCCGAACACGCCGACGCCGACGATCCGGCCACCGGCCAGAGCGACCGAGGCGCCGTAGGAGTCGTAGAAGGGTTCCAGGGCGATCACTTCATCGCCGGGATCGACGAAGGCCAGGATCGCGGCGGCCAGCGCCTCCGTCGCCCCGGTGGTGATGACCACCTCGTGGTCGGCGTCGTAGCCGAGGCCGTAGTGCCGGCGGCTGTGGTCGACGACTGCCTGCCGCAGGGGCGCGATGCCACGACCCGGTGGGTACTGGTTGATGCCCTCGGCGATGGCTCGCTCGGCCGCGGCCAGCATGAACGCCGGTCCGTCGTAGTCCGGGAACCCCTGACCGAGGTTCACCGAGTGGGTGGAGACCGCCAGGGCGGACATCTCGGCGAAGATCGTCGCGGCGGTCGAGCCGACCCGTCCGGCCTTGAACCGGGAGCTGGTGAGGTCGACGGCGCCCATGGCCGTCAGCCTAGCCAGCGGTGCGATGAGCGCTCGATTCTGCTCAGGAGACCCGCAGTCCCTCCATCGCCTGCTTGGCGGGCTCGTTGTACTGCGGGAAGTTGCCCGGCACCGAGGAGGCGAAGAGACCCGCGGAGCCGTTCTCCAGGTCGACGATGACCACGGTGAGCAGCTCGTTGGTGGCGTTCAGACCCGGGATGGAGAAGCTGAGATCGGACTCCATGATCCAGCCCTCGTGACCGTCGACGGTCATCGCCTGGCTGGTGGTGTCGTTCCGTGTGACCTCGGCCCCGCCGTAGAAGGTGCCGGTCACGCAGCGCAGCACGATCTCCGCGCCGTCCTTGGGCTCGAAGAAGCCGTCTCCGGCGACCAGCTCGCCCACCATCACCGCGGCGCCCCAGCCCGGTGCGGGATTCGGCTCGGTCTCCACGTACTGCTGCAGCACGTCGCGACCGAACGGGACCTCGGTGTTGGGGAGCGGAGCTCCCCACGGAGTCGGCAGTCGCGGGTACGAGAGGGGCCCACTGTGCACGCGCCCGTCGTTGGGTTGCGGGGTGGGGGTGCTGCTCGCCTCGGGCTTCGGGCACACGTTCACGCTGGGATCGCCGCCGGGCACACCGGGTAGACCACCGAGCACTCCGCCCAGGCCGCGGACGGCGAGGACCACCAGCACCACCAGGACGACCGCGACGGCGATCAGGGCGATCAGCCACCCGCGGCCGGAGCGTCCGGTGGGCGAGCGGGGAGGGAGGGGAGCCGGACCGGCCTGGCCGGAAGCTCCGAGAGGGCCGGTCGGTCCGGCGGGTGCACCGCCGGGTTGCGCCGTCACCCGGTCGGTCCACGCCCGACCGTCCCAGTAGCGGTACGCGCCGGGTTGGTTGCCGGGATCGGGATACCAGCCGGCGGCACTCATGCTGGAGGAGTCTAGGCGCGCCCACGGGTCGAAACAGGCACAATGGCGGGGTGGCCCGGTCCCTGATGGATGATCTCGCCGATCCGGAGGAGACGCCGACCCCCCGAGGTGCCGGACGGTCGATCTCGGCTCTCACCGTGGTCGGGGTGCTCATGCTGGTGGCCGGTCTCGGGTGCCTGGGCTGGGTCGCTTGGCAGTACTTCGGCACCAACGTGACCTCGGAGAAGGCGTTCCAGGAAGAGACGACGCAGCTGCGCGACAAGTGGTCGCAGCCGCCCGAGGTGTCCGGCAGCGGCTCCGGCGACACGGCGGGCGAAGGCGAGCTCACGCCGACCGCGATCCCCGGCCACGCCATCGCCCTGCTGCGGATCCCCGCGTTCGGACCCGACTACGAGGTGCCGATCCTGTCCGGCACCGACCTGTCGTTCCTCAACCGCGGTGTGGGTCACTACACCAGCACGGCGCTCCCGGGGCAGATCGGCAACTTCGCCATCGCGGGGCACCGGGTCACCCACGGACAGCCCTTCGCCCGGCTGCTCGAGCTGGACGCCGGGGACGAGGTCATCGTGGAGACGCGCGACGCGATCTACACGTACGTGATGGACGGGTCGCCTCGGAACCTGACCGTCAACGACACCGAGACCTGGGTCCTCGACCCGGATCCGCAGAACCCCGGCGCCACGGCGACCGAGCCGCTGCTGACGCTGACGACCTGTCAGGACCTGTTCCACTCACCCGATCGCTCCGTCGGTTTCGCCCACCTCGCGAAGACGGTCAAGAAGCCTTAGCCGGGCCGACCGGGCCGACGGCGGCTTGACGGCTGCCATCCGGACGTATATCGTGGACTAACAATTAGTGCACGAAGCGATAGGACACAAAGTGATGATGACCGCCGACGAGGCGAAGACGTACGCCGACGACGACGCTCGCAGCCTCGACTTCGTCCAACGCCTGATCGCGTCCTCCGCGGTGGGGTTGTTCATCGGCTCGCTGTCGGTGGTGCTGGCCGCGTACCTCGCGGCCGGCGGCACGCAGGATCTGCCGCGCGACAGCGTCATCGGGCTGTGGGTGATGACCGGGGTCATCGGCTTGGTCGCCGCGGCCGCGGTGCTCGTCCTGCACCGTCGGCACTGGTACGCGCCCTGGGTGCTGCTGGGTCTGCTGCCGATGCTGGTCTCGGCGTACTGGATCTTGTGATCGCCGACCCGGAACGGATTCGCCTACCGTGACGTCCATGACGAACTCCGCCCCGGATCTGCTGGCGCTGGAGAGCCAGGTCTGCTTCGCCCTGGCCGTCGCGTCGCGCCGGGTGATCGGCCTGTACCGCCCGGTGCTGGAGCCGCTGGGGCTGACCCATCCGCAGTATCTGGTGATGCTCGCGCTGTGGCAGTACGAGCCGCTGTCGGTGCGTCGGCTCGGTGAGCTGGTCAGTCTCGAGCCGGCCACGCTCTCCCCGCTGCTGAAGCGGCTGGAAGCGATCGGCTACCTGCATCGCACCCGTGATGCGGCGGATGAGCGCAGCCTCAAGGTCACACTGACCGAGTCGGGCCGCGCGCTCCGCGACCAGGCGATGGCCGTGCCGTCCACGATCATGGCGAAGCTGGAGATGGACGTCGACGAGCTGCGCGACCTGCACGCGGTCCTCACCGACGTGATCGCCCACACCCAGGGCAAGGTCTAGCCGGCCCTCGGCGGGCGTTCGCGCTCAGGCCGCCGTGGCTCAGGCGAGCAGCTTGGCCTTGGCCGCCGAGAACTCCTCCGGCGTCAGCACGCCGGCGGCCTGCAGCTGGGCCAGCTGCTGCAGCTGCCCGAGCAGGTCGTCACCACCGGCGGCGGGGGCACCCGGTGCGGGTGGTGCGACCGGGGAAGGCCACGCGTACAGATCCGCCGGGCCGTAGGTCTCCACTGTCACTGTCATCACTTTCGGGTCATCAACGGCCGCGGTGGCCGACCCTACTGTGTCTCTCGCGTCCTGGGAGCTGACGGGGTCACCGGGGCCGGCCCCGGTCAGGGCATCGGCACCTTGACGTCGATGCCACCCTCCACGGTCAACCGACTCGCGATCGTGGTGATCGTCGGGGCGGGCACGAAGCCACCGGCCAGCAGCGCCTCACCCTGACGGAACCGGGACGACTGGGCCAGCAGCTGCCGCGGCACGAAGCCGAAGAGGTCGCCGAGCTCGGCCAGGTCGTTCGGCGAGTTCATCCGCATCAGCGTGAGGTTGTCGCACTGGCTGACGATGCCGGTGTGCACCTTGGACGGCCGCTGGGTGGACAGCAGCAACCACAGACCGTACTTGCGCCCCTCCGCCGCGATCTGGATGATCCGGTTGCGGACCGCGCGCCCCAGCAGGGACTCCAGGTCCGGGGAGCACAGGTTGTGCGCCTCGTCGATGACCAGCAGCACCGGTCGCCGCTCCTCGCGTCGGTCCCACAGGTCGTTCAGGACGCTCAAGGCCACGGTGAGCTGCTCGTCCTGGCGCTCGAGGCTGCCGAGGTCGAGGACGGTCGCCGGCGGCCGGTCCGCGATGATGTCCGTCGCTGCCGGGCGGTCCAGGGCCCAGATCTTCCAGTCGAGCAGCCCGAGGTTCTCCAGCCGTCGACCCAGCGCCTGGGCGCCGGGATCGGCCGAGGCCTCGAACGAGCGGGCGAAGGCCCCTGCGTCGATGTCGCCGTGGGTGGCGTACGCCGACGGATCGAACTGGTGATGCACCATCGCGTTGAACTCCTCGCGGTGCAGGACCGGATCGAGCCGCATCAGGGCGCCGCGGGACGCGAGATCCAGTGACCGCAGCCGGGCGCGCAAAGCGTCCGGACCATCGCCGCGGCGGAGCACTCGTACGGGTCGGTCGGCCAGCTGGCCGACCGTCTCGGGGTGGACGTGGGGCATGGTCTCGCCGAGCCGGACGAAGTCGCTGTTCGGATCGAAGATCACCATCGGCAGCCGGGTGCGGAGGAGGATCTGCTCCAGGGCCACCCCGAGCGCGTACGTCTTCCCCGACCCACTCTGTCCGCACCAGAAGGTGTGCCGGTTGAGCCGCTTGGGGATCAGCCCGACCGGGACCGACGGGTCGCTGACCAGGGTGCCGATCGGCAGGGTGGCTCCGGAGGCGTCGAAGAAGTCGCGGACGGCGGCGGAATCGCTCCGGCGAGCCGAACCCGACCGGAACGGCGCGGGGGTCACCGGACCGGGCAGGATCGAGCCCGCGGCCCACGTGGTCGTCTCGGTGACCTCGTCGACGGACTCGACGTAGCCCAGGTGGTCGGCACCCGTGCCGTCGGCGATGGTCACGTAGTCGCCCGGTCGCAGGCCTTCCTCAGCCGCGGTCCGGAGCCGGAACGACCGGCCGTCGGGCGACGACACGACGGTCGGTGGCGCGGGGTCTTCCGGCAGGTCTGCCGCTTCGCTCATCTGTCCTCCACGATCGTCGGTGTCCACCCGAACCGTGGCACGTCCGACCCCGTCGGGCAACGGCCGGCGGTCAGAATCGCCCGGCTAGGGTGACGAACCGTGACATCAGCAGCAGAAGCCGACCATCGCGACCTCGTCGAGGCCGTCCGCCGCCTGGCCGTGATCCACGGCGAGGTCCGTCTGGCCAGCGGCAGGACCGCCGACTACTACGTGGACCTCCGCCGGGTGACCCTGGACGGTGCGGCCGCGCCTCTTGTCGGCCGGGTGATGCGGACCCTCGTCGCCGACTGGGAGTTCGACGCGGTGGGCGGCCTGACGCTCGGTGCCGACCCGGTGGCGACCGCGATGCTGCACGCGGCCGCGGCCGACGGCGGGCGCCTGGACGCCTTCGTCGTCCGCAAGACGGAGAAGGCCCACGGTCTGCAGCGTCGCATCGAGGGCTCGCCGGTCGAGGGCCGCCGCGTGCTGGCGGTGGAGGACACGAGCACCACCGGCGGCTCGGTGCTCACCGCCGTCGAGGCGCTCCGGGAGGCGGGGGCCGAGGTCGTGGGGGTCGCGGTGATCGTGGACCGCGACACCGGGGCGAAGGAGCAGGTCGAGGCGGCCGGGCTGCCGTACCGGTACGCGATCTCGCTCGGGGATCTCGGACTGTCCTGACCTCCTCCGCCGCCCGTGTCCCCCGGTCGCACTAGGGTGGGGCGCACCTGAGAGAGCTAGGAGCTATCCGATGGGTACAGCCATCACCGTGATCATCATCCTGCTGGTGATCGTGGCGGTCATCGCGCTCGTGGCGATGAGTGCCTACAACGGCTTCGTGAAGTCGCGCAACCTGATCCAGGAGTCGTGGCGCCAGGTCGACGTCGAGCTCAACCGGCGGTACGAGCTGATCCCCAACCTGGTCGAGACGGTCCGGGCCTACGCCGCCCACGAGCGCAACACGCTCGAGGACATCACCCGGCTCCGCAGCCAGGCGCAGCAGCTGTCCCAGTCCGAGGGCGGGCTGCCCAGCCAGCAGCGGGCCGACGTGGAGGCCGAGCTGTCGGGTGCCGTGCGCAACCTGATCGTCAGCGTCGAGGCGTACCCGGATCTGAAGAGCAACACCAACTTCCTCGAGCTGCAGCGTCAGCTGGCCGAGACCGAGGACCGGATCGCCAACGGCCGGCGCTACTACAACGCCAACGTGCGGGTCTACAACACCAAGGTCGAGTCCGTGCCGACCAACATCATCGCCAACGTGTTCAAGTTCGAGAAGGCCACGTACTTCGAGGTCAACGACCCGGCCGTCCGGCAGGCCCCGAACGTCAGCTTCGGTGAGATCGCCTACCGCGGCGACCAGCAGCAACCGTCGGTGGCGCCGTCGCAGGGCCAGCTTCCTCAGCAGGGGGCTCCGGGGTACGACAACCTGCCCAACCCGCAGCAGCAGTACGCACCACCCACTCAGCAGTACGGCCAGCCGCAGCAGCAGTACGGGCAGCCGCAGCAGTACGCGCCGCAGCAGGGCCAGCAGCCCCAGTACCAGCAGCAGCCGCCGCAGCAGACGTACGCGCCGCAGCAGCAGCCCCAGCAACACTCGGCGCCGCCGCAGCACTCGGCCCCGCCGCAGCACTACGCGCCGCCTCAGCCCCAGGGCAGCCCCTCCCAGGGCGAGCCGACGTCGCCGCAGCACTACGCGCCGCCGCAGTCGAGCGATCAGCCCGGCTCGCCGTCGTCGGGGTCCCAGCAGCCCGGCGGCTCGACGGGTGGTTACCAGCCGCCCAGCACCCAGTGACCGCCCGTTGACCGGAGATACCGCGTGATCTACCAGCAGCTCGGACCCTCGGGACTCACGGTGTCGGTGGTCGGCCTCGGGTGCAACAACTTCGGGGCGCGGATGGCCGACGAGGACGTGCCGACCGTCGTCGGCGCTGCCCTCGACGCCGGCATCACGCTGTTCGACACCGCTGACGTGTACGGCAACGCCGGAGGCTCCGAGACCCTTCTCGGCGAGGCGTTGAAGGGCCGTCGGGACGAGGTGGTGATCGCGACCAAGTTCGGCATGGACATGGGCGGTGCCAACGGACCGGACTGGGGCGTGCGCGGTTCGCGTCGTTACATCCGGCTCGCCGTGGAGAGCAGCCTGCGGCGCCTCGGAACCGACTGGATCGACCTCTACCAGCTGCACCGACCCGATCCGCACACCCCCATCGAGGAGACGCTGGCCGCGCTCTCTGAGCTGGTGACCGAGGGGAAGGTCCGCTACATCGGTTCCTCGAACCTGACCGGGTGGCAGGTGGTCGACGCCGACTGGACCGCGCACTCGGGCGGCTACGAGGCCTTCGTCTCGGCCCAGAACGAGTACAGCTGGCTGAACCGGGACGTCGAGACCGAGCTCGTGCCCGCTCTGGAGCACACCGGCCAGGGCCTGCTCCCGTTCTTCCCCCTGGCCAGGGGTCTGTTGACCGGCAAGTACCGGCGGGGAGCGGGTGCGCCGGACGGCACCAGACTGGCGTCACAGTCCGACGTGCTGGCGTCCGCCGACTTCGACACCGTCGAGGCGCTCCAGTCGTTCGCCGACGAGCGCGGACTGACCCTGCTCCAGATCGCGATCGGTGGGCTGGCCGCGATGCCGACGGTCGGTTCCGTGATCGCCGGGGCGACGAAGGTGTCCCAGATCGAGGCCAACGTGGCGGCCGGGTTGTGGCAGCCGACTGCCGACGACCTGGTGACGCTGATGGATCTCACCGCCTGACTTTCTCCGGCCGCCGCTCGGGTCGACACGGAGTGTCTGCGACCAATCCGCTGTCGGTACGTCTACGAATTACGGATGCAGGACGAAGTATCGGGGGCTTCGCGGTGAACCGTGGACGAGGGGCTCTTGATGTTGGTGGACATGATCGTCGTCGCTGTGCTGGTGGCCGGGGCTGTCGGGCTGCTCGTGAGCGCCGGGCGGTGGGGCAGGCGCCGGGCGGAGCTGCCGATGATGCTGGAACGAGGCGGGCTCGCCGTGGTGGCTCTGGCGACCGCGCTGGTCGTCGCTGACGCATCCAGCCGGATGTCGGCCGGCTCGCTCGGGGCGGCAGCGGTGTGCCTGGCCGCCGCCGGTGTCACTCGCGGGCTCGAGGACGCCACGCACCGCCGGATCGTCGAGGACGAAGGGGGACCGGCGGCCTCGACATGGGGGTGGGTCGGACTCCCGCAGGTGATGACTTCGCTCTGTCTGCTGTCGGCCGGAGTGGTCGTGCTCGTCGCTCGGTCCGGCGGCTCCGCGTGGGCCGTGGTGAGCCTGACAGCAGCCGTGCTGCCACTGGTCGTCGCCCGCGCCGTCCGGCTCAGCAGCGAGCTGCAGCAACGGGATGCGACCACGGGCTACGAGCACGACCTGACGTTCTGGGCCTGGGAGCTCACGGAGGACCAGCTCCTGGCGCTCGAAGTCCGGTTGGAGAACGCGCGGCTGGCCCGAGTCCTCGGACTCGCCCCCTGCCTCCGGGCCGCGCCCGAGCCGGCGCCGCCGGTGCAGCAGCACTCGCCCAGGGGTGATCCGCGGATCGCTCACCGGCGCCCGCAGCGCAGCGATCCGCGCTGATCGAGGAGACCGCCGCGGGCCGAGGTCGGGCGCGGGCGTGGGTGGGGCTGGACCCGCCTCACGAGGCTCCGTGGTTGGGAGGATTCGCTACGGTCGGTCCATGAGCGCCGTGCCCGGCTGGTATCCCGATCCGGGGGGTGCGCCGGGCCGGTTCCGGTTCTGGGACGGTCAGGGCTGGGGTGCGACGACCACCGACCGGCCCGATGCCCTCCGTCCTCCGCCGCCAGCGGTCGCCCCTCGTGCGGCCGGCGCTCGCGGAGTCGCCCCTCGCGGATGGGGCTGGTGGCTGGCCGCCGGAGCCGTGTTCATGGCCCTCGTCGTCATCGGTGTGCTGGTGGTCCGATCACTCGGTGGCGGGTTGCTGGATGGGCCGGGCACACCCCGGGGAGACCAGAGCCCCGACCCCTGTGCGAGTGCCACGACGTCGAGCAGCCCGGCGGCTCCGTCCACCGGTGATCGGGTGCGCAGCGGCGCGTTGTCCTACCCTCGGCTGCCCGCGCCGTTCGACGCTCCGATCGACGACACTCGTACGCCGTTCGGCCACGACGTGCAGAGCCAGCAGGCGTTGGTCGAGCGCTCCCCGGACGGGCAGACGACCTGGGTGGCCTGGGCCCTGATCGCTCGCCTCCTCGCCGGGGACGGGTTCTACGGGCCCGAACAGGGAGCGGGCGTGATCGCCGACTGCGTGGTCGCGCTGTTCTACAACGACCACGAGATCAACCGGACGGACGTGCGCCGCGAGGCGCTCACGGTGGACGGGCACGAGGCGTACCTGATCGAGTCGCACCTCACCTTCGACATCCCCGGCATCAAGGCCAAGGGGGAGACGATGATCGTGGTGGTGGTCGATGTGGGCACCAACGGCGAAGCCGGCCTCTTCTACGGGACCATCCCGGACAACGCGCCGCAGTTCCTGCCACCGATCCGGGCGGCGTTGGCCGATCTCCAGGTCGGCTGAGGTCGACCTACAGCTCGGCAGTGGGTTGCGTCGGCGCGGTGGCCGCGGCCAGTGCCTGCTTGGCCCGCCGCTTGTGCAGCACGTACTCCAACATCATCGGGATCACCGAGATGAACACGATCAGGATGAGGGCGGCTTCGAGGTTGTCGTGGATGAACGGGACCGTGCCCAGGTAGTACCCGAGGGTCGTGATCCCGCAGACCCACAGCACGCCGCCGATCGCGGTGTAGGTGATGAACCTGCGGAAGTCCATCTTCCCGACGCCGGCGACCAGGGTGACGAAGGTGCGGACGATCGGCACGAAGCGGGCCAGGATGAGCGCCCGGTTGCCGTACCTCTCGAAGAACACGTGGGTCTTGTCGACGTACGACTGCTTGAAGATCTTGCCCATCAGACCCGATCGCGGCTTGAACAGCGGTGGACCGATCTTGCGGCCGATCCAGTAGCCGGTCACGTTGCCGAGCACGGCGGCGACGGTGAGGACCACGCAGACGAAGAACAGGCTGTGGTCGATCACCCCGATCGCGACGAACAGCCCGACGGTGAAGAGCAGCGAGTCCCCCGGCAGGATGGCGAACAGCCCGCACTCGGCGAAGATGATGAAGGCGACACCCCACAGGGCGTACGGTCCGAAGAGGTGGATCAGGTACTCGGGATCCATCCAGGCCGGCAGCAGCATCGGCGTCAGCAGGGCGGCGTCGAGTGCGGTCACCGGGTAAACGATACCGTTCGGCCTCGTGGAAGCCCCAGGAAACGGCGACGTGAGCCTCGGCACGCTACCAGAGGTCTCGGTGGACTACGGAGTGGGTCCCCATCCTCGTCCGTGGCCGCAGGGTGCCGGCTGGGACGCCGACCTGCTGGCCGAGGGGGACCGTCGCAACGTCCTCGACGAGTTCCGCTACCGGACCGTCGACGCCATCGTCGCGGAGCTGGACACCCGCCGCCATCCCCTACGGGTGGCCATCCAGAACTGGGAGCACGACTTCAACATCGGCTCGATCGTGCGGACCGCCAACGCATTCAACGTCGCCGGGGTGCACATCCTGGGCCGACGTCGGTGGAACCGTCGCGGTGCCATGGTCACCGACCGGTATCTGCACGTGCACCACCACCCCGACGTGACGTCGTTCGCGTCGGCCATGACCGCCGACGGGTACACGATCGTCGGGGTCGACAACCTGCCGGGATCGGTGCCACTGGAGACCGCGCGGCTACCGGAACGGGTCTGCCTGGTCTTCGGCTCCGAAGGGCCCGGGCTGACCGACGAGCTGATCGAAGCGTGCGAGCAGCTGGTGGCGATCAGCCAGTACGGCTCGACCCGGTCGCTGAACGCCGGTGCGGCAGCCGCCATCGCGATGTACCACTGGTCGCTGCAGTGGGCCGCCCCGGACGACGTGTGAGTTGAGGGCCGTAGACGACCCCTGAACTCACACGCTCTTTCGGGCCGGTGGCAGGAGTACGCCGAACACGGCCAGACCCACGACCGGAAGGAGCGGCCAGATCGGGTTGAGTCCGCTCGGGCCGACCATGCCGGCGGTGGCCATCACGGCCAGCCCGGCACAGACGCAGAGCGCCGCGCAGATCGGGCGCCAGGTGGCGGGGGAGGGTCGTGGGTCCGGACGGGGTGACTCGAAGCGTCCGAAGATGAGCACGAACCCGTAGGTGACGGTCAGCAGGACCAGCCACCACAACGGCCGGGTCAGCCACCAGGCCGCGCTCAACGGTTCCAGTCCCAGTCCGACGCCGCCCAGCGCGACCAGCAGGGACGAGACGGCCACCATCGCGGTGAGGTGCCACAGGAACCAGGTCATGATCCGGGAGTTCAGCACCACCGTGACGAGCCAGACCCGCGGTCGCTGCAGCCAGCGGGTGAGCGGCGCCTCGGCCAGCAGCACCAGTCCGGCCTGCAGCATGCCGAGGAAGGCCATGGTCACCCGGGTCGGGTTGGAGTTGCTGATCTCGTCGCCGGCGGCGGTGATCATGGACACCGGGTACGGACCGAGCCCGACCAGCACGGCGAGACCGACCGCCCCGATCCCGGCGAGCAGCAGCTTGCGGCGCACGGTGGCGAGCCGGCCGTCCAGCCAGGCGTACCCGAACTGGTGGAAGCTGGCCCACACGATCAGGTAGTTGGGGTAGCCGGCCAGCTCGGAGCCGGTGCCGATGCTGATCACGTCGACCAGACCGGCCAGCACCACCCCGCCCGCGATCGACCACCAGCCGAACCGTTCCCAGAGCACCAGGCAGGCGGGGGCGAACGCGATGACCAGCAGGTAGGCGGCCAGGAACCAGGTCGGGATGAGGGCCATCTGCGACAGGATCTGCACCCGCTCGGGTGTCATGCCGGTGGCCAGCAGGATGATGCAGGCAGCCAGCCAGACCAGCAGCAGCGGGATCAGCGGCAGACCGAGGCGGCGGAGCCGGGCGCGCAGCCAGCCGCCGTAGCCGACGCCCTTGCGGCGCGCGGACCGCCAGGAGAGGCCGTTGGCGTAGCCGCCGACGAGGAAGAACACCGGCATCACCTGGAACACCCAGGTCAGCGGGTGCGACCACGGGGCGTTGTCGAGAACGCCGTGCGGCTGGATGCCGTCGGGGTCGACGGCCACGATCGTCCAGTGTCCGAGCACGACCACGGTGATGGCGGCGGCGCGAAGGAAGTCGATGACGCGGTGTCGGGAGGCCGGGGTCGCTGCCGCGACCCGCTCGGCTCGTGACATCTCGGGTTGTGCCGTCGGCATGGGGTCATGGTGCCACCAGGTCGGGTGCGGGGTGCGTCCTTCGTACGGTGGCCGTAGACGTGTGTCGGTGGTCACATCTAGGTTGTCTCCTGCGTCGCCCGGTCGGAGCCGTTCCCAGGGCGTCATAGGGGGCATCGGCGGATCCTCCACCTGGTCCAGTCGTCGAAGGAGCCTTGCGTGCGCCGTCCCTCCCGTAGCCACCGGCCGAACCGGACAGCGCGCCTCGCGCTCGCGGTCAGCCTGGCGATGATCGCCGCTCTCGGACTGGTCAGCCTGCCGCAACCACTGCCCGCGCAGGCGGCCGACCGCACCGCTGCGCTGGTCGGCAGTCTCCAGTCCGAGCTCGGCTGCTCCGCCGACTGGCAGCCGGCGTGTGCCACGACGGAGCTGGCCAAGGACCCCACCGGGACCACCTACAGCGCGGTCTTCTCGCTGCCGCAGGGCTCGTGGGAGTACAAGGTCGCGCTCAACGACGCGTGGGACGAGAGCTACCGTGCCGACGGCACCAAGGGTGAGTCCAACAGCCCGCTGGTGCTCGCCGGATCGACCGACGTCCGGGTGGTCTACGACGACACCACCCACAAGACGACCGTCACCCCGACCGATCTCGGCGGCGACCGCGTCACCGCCGGGGACCGGAGGCTGGCGACCGACAGCCTGCGCAACGGTCTGACCAAGGAGCGGTTCTACTTCGTGATGGCCGACCGGTTCGCCAACGGCTCGGCGGCGAACGATCGCGGCGGCCTGACCGGCGATCGCCTGGCCACCGGCTACGACCCGGGCGACAAGGGCTTCTACCACGGTGGCGATCTGAAGGGGGTCACCGACAAGCTCGACTACATCAAGGGTCTGGGGACGACCTCGATCTGGTTGACGCCGTCGTTCAAGAACCGCCCGGTGCAGGGCAGCGGCGCGGACGCCAGCGCCGGATACCACGGCTACTGGATCACCGACTTCACCCAGATCGACCCGCACCTGGGCACCAACGCCGAGATGAAGACCCTGATCGACAAGGCCCACGCCAAGGGCATGAAGGTCTTCTTCGACATCATCACCAACCACACCGCGGACGTGATCGACTACGCCAACCCGAACGCCGGGGGGCCCGTGCCCCGCACCTACATCAGCAAGGCGCAGACCCCGTACAAGACGGCGGCCGGCACCGCGTTCGACGACCGCGACAACATCGGCAAGCCGTTCCCGCCGTTGGATCCGGCGATCTCGTTCCCGTACGAGCCGGTGTTCGACCAGCCGGCCGATGCGACCGTGAAGGTGCCGGCCTGGTTGAACGACCGGACGCTCTACCACAACCGGGGCGACTCGACGTACAGCGGCGAGAACTCCACCTACGGGGACTTCTCGGGTCTGGACGACCTGTTCACCGAGAACCCGAAGGTGGTCTCCGGGATGGAGGACATCTACCAGGCCTGGGTCGACCTCGGCATCGACGGCTTCCGGATCGACACCGTCAAGCACGTGAACCTGGAGTTCTGGCAGCAGTTCTCCGCGGCGATCCTGGAGCACGCCCGCACCGTGGGCAACGACGACTTCTTCATGTTCGGCGAGGTGTACGACGCCAACCCGGCGTACACGAGCACCTTCACCACGGCCGGCAAGCTGCCCGCCACCCTCGACTTCGGCTTTCAGGGCGCCGCGCAGCAGTTCGTCGCCGGCAAGAACGCCACGGTCCTGCGGGACGTGTTCGCCGGTGACGACTACTACACCGACACCGACTCCAACGCCTACGAGCTGCCCACCTTCCTCGGCAACCACGACATGGGCCGGCTGCCCGCGCTGCTGGGCACGGCCGACAACAAGCTGAAGCGGGTCGAGCTGGCCAACCAGCTGATGTTCCTGACCCGCGGGCAGCCGGTCACCTACTACGGCGACGAGCAGGGCTTCATCGGCGCGGGCGGGGACAAGGACGCGCGGCAGGACATGTTCGCGACGAAGACGAAGCAGTACGCCGACGAGGCCAACCTGTACGGCTCCTCGGCGGCCGGGTCCAAGGACCGCTACGCCACTGACACCGATCTCTACCTGTTGATCTCCGAGCTGTCGAAGCTGCGCAGCAAGCACCCGACGCTCGCGGACGGCGCCCAGATCAGCCGGTACGCCGACGCCGGCCCCGGGATCTTCGCCTTCAGCCGGATCAACCCCGCCGACGGCCGGGAGTACCTGGTGGCGGTGAACAACTCGGACAAGACCGCCACGGCCGACTTCGACACCTACAGCGCGCAGATGCTCTACCGACCGGTCTACGGGACCGACACCGCCGTGCCGTCGCGCCGCGACGGCCGGGTGAAGGTGAGCGTGCCGGCGATGAGCGTCTCGGTGTGGAAGGCCGAGCGCCGGGCCGACGCCGGCGCGGGTGCACCGGTGCTGCTCGCCCGAGCGCCCGGCAGCGGTGCCGACTTCGGTGGCCGGGCCAAGATCAGCGGAGCCGTGCTGGACGACCGTTTCGCGCAGGTCACGGCGGCCTGGCGGCTCGCCGGGGACACCGAGTGGAACAAGCTCGGCACCGACGACAGCGCGCCCTTTGCCGCCTACCACGACGTCTCGAGCCTGCCCCAGGGCTCGCTGGTCGAGTACCGGCTGGTCGCCAAGGACCTGCGTGGCCGGTACGCCGTGGCCACCACCTCGGGCATCGTGGGCACGAAGGGCACCGACGCCGAGGGCACCGGCCCGGGCGCCGGTCCGGTGACGCAGCCCGCCAACGCCTCCATCCCGGGTGACCACAACTCGGAGATGGGGTGCACGGGCGACTGGCTGCCCGACTGCGCGCAGGCTCAGCTGACCCGGGACAGCAATGACGACATCTGGAAGTCCACGGTGAGTGTCCCTGCCGGGTCGTATGCCTACAAGGTCGCGATCGACAAGAAGTGGGACGAGAACTACGGGGCGGGGGGCGTCCCGAACG
>Ga0247820_10000627_pt1 | contig 19025 bp, 20 predicted proteins | sample 13C_Glucose_Day1_2_FD_192480 | JGI IMG/M metagenome (GOLD analysis project Ga0247820, IMG submission 192480) | Soil microbial communities from agricultural site in Penn Yan, New York, United States - 13C_Glucose_Day14 | ecosystem: Environmental > Terrestrial > Soil > Agricultural land | place...
ACGACCTCCGCGGAAAATGTGGAGAACGTGGTCAATCCGCCGCAAAAACCGGTGATCAGCAGCAGGCGCCATTCGGGGCTGAGCGACGGCGATGCGGAGAAAAATGCGATGGCCAGGCCAATGATGTAGCCACCAATGAGGTTGGCCAACAGCGTACCTGGCGGCACGGCGGGGAACAGTGCATTGAGCTTCATGCCCAGGCCCCAGCGGAGCCAGGCACCGACCATGGCACCAAGCCCAATAGCCAATAGTGACTTCAACATACAGCATCGCGCTCCGGGCAAAGAGCTGGCAGGCTCTCGGTATCGGCATCAGCCGCCAGCTTGAGCCGATCGGCCTTGCAGATGTATTTGGGCTTGTTTCGCGGTGCCAGTTTGGCGGCGGCCTTTTTCTGATGCGCTTGCAGCAACTGTTTGATTTTCTTGCGACGGTTCATGGTGCAACTCGGTACGGGGTTGATCAGGTAAGCCACATCATAAGTGATGTATCCAGGCCCTGGGCGCGCGGATGAATCACTCGTTGCCCTGGCGCTTGGCGTTTTTCTTGACGATGGCCTTCATCCGCGTCGCAGCGCGCTGCACGGTGGCCATCTTCTCCGGGCGTTTCATGCCGCGCCACTTGCGGATTTCCTCACGGGTCCGGCCACAGCTCACGCACAGCTCGCTGTTGAGCTGGCAAAGCGAGACGCAGGGGTTTTCGATGTCTTTGGCCATGGGCTGCTCCGGTCATGGCCGCGAATGATAGCGCAAGGCGGCCTGATCCGGTGCAGGCACAAAGCCGCAGGGCGGCACACACCCACCTGCGACCGGGGCCGTACAACCGGACCTCAAGCCGCCGCCACCCGCTCGGCATCGCCGCTGACCTCGAACTGCCCGACCAGCTTCTGCAGCTTGCTGGCATTGGCCTTCACCGTCTCGGCACTGCTCTGCAGCACCACCGCCGTCTGGCGCATTTCACTGGAAGACTGGTTGACCTGCTCAATGGTCTTGCCATAAGCCAGGCTGCGCTGGTTGAGCTGCTGAATGATCTGGAACATGCTCTCTACCGCCTGGTGCAATTGTACGTTCTCCGACGAGGCATCTTCGGCCAGGCGCAAACTGTCATCGACGTTATGTACCCCCTCCTCCATGAAGCTGACGGCTTGCTGGGTTTCATTCTGCAGGCCTTCGACCATGTGCCGGATGTCGTCGGCGGCGCGCGCCGTGCGCGAAGCCAGGCTGCGCACTTCGTCGGCCACCACCGCAAACCCTCGGCCATGCTCGCCCGCGCGGGCGGCCTCGATGGCGGCATTGAGAGCCAGCAGGTTGGTCTGGTTGGTGATGTCACTGATCAGCCCGCTGATGTTGCCGATCTGCGCCATCCTGCTGTCGAGCAACTGCACACTGGAAGCAGAACGCGCTACCACATCCCGAATCGACTGGGTGCCCGCCTGCACTGCCAGGTACTGCTCGCGGGCACGGCTGACCACCTCGTCCATGGCCTGCTTCATCTGCTCTGCGCTGACCGAAGCCTGCTGCAGTTCGCCCAGTTGCTCCTCCATGATGATCATCATCTGGTGCACCGCCTCGGCCACTTCGGTGGAGGTGACGCTCGCTTCGTGGCTGCGGCCCAACATCATCTGGTTGGTGGCGCCCACCGTGCGGCTGGCCTTGACCACTTGGCCCACCACCGAGTCCAGGCGGTCGATGAAGCTGTTGATCCAGCGCGCCATGTCGCCACTTTCATCGTTGGCCATGGTCGTGGTGTCCAGGCGTTGGCGCAGGTTGCCCTCGCCCTCGGCGATGGTACGCAGTACATCGGTCATGCCATTGAGCCTGGCAGCGAGCCGCCTTGGCCCCAGCGCACTGAAAAGCAGTGTGGCAGCCAGCATGCTCACGGCCAGCAGCGCATCGTTGATGCCTTGCGCCAAGCCCGCGTAGTGCTGCACCAGGAAGTTGCAACCGAAGAGGCCGGCCATGATGGCGATGTACGGCTTCATCAACCCGTAGCTGAGTGAGCGTCGCCGGTAGACCTCCTCCAGATCGGCTTCGCACATCATGCCCCAACGGTCTGGCGAGCCCGGCAACTGGAATGTGACGCCTTTGCCCACCACTGGCACATGGCGATAGTCCGAGTAGCCAGGGTAAGTCACGAACAGGTTGGCGCCCTGGCGGATGGTTTCCCGAACGCCTGGATGAAGCTCACGGGTGGCAGGGTCGGTAAAGCGCAGCTCAAGCTCGGTATGGCGCTGGACCTGCACGGTGCTCCATGGCGTATGCACCCCGCTCTTGAGGTTTTCCCCGTGGGTGAAAGTGCCGTCCTCGAAACGCGAGCGCGACAAGGCGGTACCCGGTTTGATAGCAGGGTCGAAATGCGATTGCGCCATGAACAGGTAATTGTCACCGGACTCGGCATAGATATGCCCGGCCTCGCGCTGGATCAGGTCGCCCAATACGTCATTGGGCACCCGACCGCAGAGGCAGCCGTAGACCTTCCCTTGCGCTTTGAGCGGCTGATAGAACATCAGTGTCACTTCGTCGTGAAACCGCGACGACGAGGGGCCGATCTGCAAGGTCAGCGGATCACTGTAGGGGCCGTGCAAAAACGGCGCCTTCAACCCTTGGGCCAAGGCGCCCAGTTGCTCGATGCGTTGGCCGTTACTGCGTTGGCCCCAAGTCGACAACACAACCGTGCCACTGGTGTCGATGATGAACAGTTCCGAGAAGTCGTTCGCTTGGGCCAGCTTGTCCAGCAATGGCGCGCGGTCGACGTGAGCCAGAGCCGGGCCAAGGTTTTCAGCAAGTTCCGCCAGATGTTCCCACTGTTCTCTCGCCCAGCTGTGCAGCAACTGCATGCGCGTCTGGGCAATGGCTTCGAAAGTCTGCTCGATGACCGGATAAGTCGATCGGTTGAGCCCGCAGGACCAGCGCATGCTGAGCTTGCTGGTTTTTCCGAACCACGGCAGCCAACGCTTCTCACCCGATGACAACTGCATGGAACCACTTGAAAGCGACATTATCTTCACCATAAGCGACATCACAATGGCAAAGTGATAGCAAATAATACGCCAACTCGTATGCAAGCTAATGATTAGGCAGGTAGCCATGCCCTCGGTACGCCATCTTCGCACCAATGACGGGCAGAAATTGCCACCCGCGCCAATATGGGTCGCCCGCCACAGGACCTGATCTCATTCACCGCCAGTACTGCGTGTCATCGACAATCTGTTCATGCCCTGCAAATAGCGCCGGCAGCTGCTCCTTGAGATAGTCGATCCAGGTCCGCACCTTGGCATCCAGATAGTGCCGCGACGGGTACATGGCATACAGCGCACACTCACGCAGACGGTAAGGCGCCAGCAAACGCCGCAAGCGCCCCTGCTCGATCGCCTGGCTGGCCGTATAGAACGGCAACAGCCCGATGCCCATGCCCAGTTCACTGGCCACCAGCATCGCGTCGGCAACGTTGGTCAGGAAGCTGTCGCGGGGCGCGATCACGCAATGGTCCAGCCCCTGCGGGAACACCCAGTCGCCCTCATACATCGGGTACGCCATGCGCAGGCAGCGATGCTCATGCAGGTCTTCAGGCCGCTCGGGCACGCCATGGACCTCCAGGTAACTGGGCGCGGCGCAGGGGATGCTGAAGATGGTGCCCAGCGGCACAGCGATCAATTGCGAGTCGGGCAAGGCTTCGTCCACGGTGATCACCACATCGTGCCCTTCGGCCAGCGGGTCGGGGTTGCGCTGGGACAGGGTCAGCTCCACCACCACGTCCGGGCATAGTGCGTTGTAGCCGGCCACCAGCGGCATCAGCAACAGGCCAAGGCCGTGCGGGCAATGCAGCCGTAGCCGGCCGCGGGGGGTCAGGTGCGCGCCGCGCGCCTCGCCCACCGCCTCTTCGGTCAACAGCAGGATCTGCCGCGAGCGCTCCAGAAACCGCTCGCCGGCCTCGCTCATGCGCAAGCGCCGGGTGGTGCGGTGCAGCAGGCGAGTCTGCAGCTGGTTCTCTAGCTCGGCGACGATCCGCGACACCTGCGCGGCAGAAATGTCCAGGGCATTGGCAGCCGCGGCGAAGCTGCCGCACTCCACTACCCGGGTGAAGGTACGCATGGCGTGCAGCATGTCCACGGGGCTCAGCTCCTTGTTCGTTCTTATTCGTACGTTCCAGGCAGGAATCTATCACGACTTAGCCCATTTATTGTGCACAGCCAAACAATACATCATTGGTAAAACATTGAAGAAAGGAGCCTGCCATGAACATCAAACGCTCGATCGCGCTGCTTGCGCTCTCTGCCACCTTCGCCTCGTTCGGCGCCGTGGCCGCCCCAGGCGCCGCGCAGCCGGCCGCCAGCGACAGCACCAACTACGAATACGGCATGCCGCTGGATGTAGCAAAAGTGGTGTCGATCTCCCCGGCCAGCAACATTGCCGATTGCCAGGTGGGCACTGCGCACATGGTTTACGTCGACCACCAAGGCCAGACCCACGAGGTCAACTACCGGGAAATGGGTAACTGCTCGCAGCAGTGATTCAGGCCAGCACCTGGGTGATCCAGCCAACCTGCCTGGCAAAGTCCTGCAGTTTGTGTGGCGCGATCGCATCCCGGGCACGTTCGAAGTTGGCGAGGGTCTGCTGCTTCTGACGCAGCATGCGCTGCCACTTGGTGACAAACGCCGGGCTTTTCTCCCGCATCAGCACCGGGCCAAAATACAGCTCTTCGGCGCTATAGACGACCGCCTCGCCCGGCTCGGCAACGATGATCTCGTAGTCGAAACGGTTCTCGCGCAACACCTCTTCGCAGACAATCCGGTAGCTGTTGGCCATCAGCCAGGCCCGTAGCTCACCCTCCCCCCCATTGGGCTGCAGGATCAGGCGCTCGCTGCCGCTCAGGCGCGCCTTGCCCCGCTCCAGGATTTCGCACATGGTGTCGCCGCCCATGCCGCAGATACTCACCGCCGAGATGCGGTCTTGCGCCTGGATCGCCTCCAGGCCATCGGCCAGGCGGATGGTGATGCGTTCCTGCAGGCCGTTGCGGCGCACATTGCGCTGGGCCGAAGCATACGGCGTTTGCGCCACTTCGCCGGCCACACCTGCTTCGATCGCGCCACGCAGCGCCAGCGCCACCGGCAGGTAGCCGTGGTCCGAGCCGATATCGGCCAGGCGCGCGCCCTGCGGTACATGCGCCGCCACACGCTCCAGGCGCATCGACAATGTCTGTTCGTTCAACTCAAGCCCCTTGCTCAACAATCGGCGCGATTCTGACCGCCGGGGCGCGCTATTACAATGCGTGCGGGCCAAGCGGTGCCCGGTGGCTCGACCCCTGCGCCATGCTCGCGTAGGCTTGCGGCTTTCCTTCCGTCGCAAGGCAAAACACTTTATGGCCAACATTATCTTCACCCCGGATTCCGATGCCGAGTCCATTTCTTCCGACGTCGCTGAGTTCAACGGCGTGCTGGTGACCACCCAGATTCCAGCCGATCTGGACGGCGATATCGTGCAGCAGAGCGAAAGCACCCTGCAGGCACTGAAAGAGGCCTTGGAAAAGGCCGGCAGCGGCATGGACCGGGTCATGCACCTGACCATCTACCTCACTGACATGGCCGACCGCGCCGCCTTCAACGAGGTGTACCAGCGTTTCTTCAGCAAGCCGTGGCCGGTGCGTGCTGCCGTGGGCGTGGCGGCGCTGGCGTACCCGCAAATGCGTGTCGAAGTGACCGCGATGGCGGCCAAGGGCTGACATAGCGGTTGCCTCACTGCCAGGGGCTGCAAAGCGGCCCCAACCCAAGCGGGAAGCCGCACCGGCAAAACACCTCTGGGCAGCCAAAGCATGCCACTCGCCCATTTCCCCGCTACAATGCCGCCCTACCGTGACAGCCCGAACCTATAACGACATGTCCCTTCCAAAGAATCACCTGGAACTGCTCAGCCCTGCCCGTGACGTAGCCATCGCCCGTGAAGCGATCCTGCACGGCGCTGACGCCATCTACATCGGTGGCCCGAGCTTTGGCGCCCGCCACAACGCCTGCAACGAAGTGGGCGAAATCGCCGAGCTGGTAGAGTTCGCCCGGCGCTATCACGCCCGCGTGTTCACCACCATCAACACCATCCTGCACGACAACGAGCTGGAACCAGCGCGCAAGCTTATCCATCAGCTGTACGACGCCGGCGTCGATGCGCTGATCGTGCAGGACCTGGGGGTGATGGAACTGGACATCCCGCCGATCGAGCTGCATGCCAGCACCCAGACCGACATCCGTACCCTGGAGCGGGCCAAATTCCTTGACCAGGCCGGCTTCTCCCAGCTGGTACTGGCGCGTGAACTTAACCTGCAGCAGATCCGCGCCATCGCCGCCGAAACCGACGCGGCCATCGAGTTCTTCATCCACGGTGCACTTTGCGTGGCCTTCTCCGGCCAGTGCAACATTTCCCACGCCCAGACCGGCCGCAGCGCCAACCGTGGCGACTGCTCACAGGCCTGCCGCCTGCCTTACACCCTCAAGGACGACCAGGGCCGTGTGGTGGCGTTCGAGAAGCACCTGCTGTCGATGAAGGACAACAACCAGACCGCCAACCTGCGCGACCTGGTCGATGCCGGCGTGCGCTCGTTCAAGATCGAGGGCCGCTACAAGGACATGGGCTATGTAAAGAACATCACCGCCCACTACCGCAAAGAACTCGACGCCATTCTCGAAGACCGCCCGGGCCTGGCACGCGCCTCCAGCGGCCGCACCGAGCACTTCTTCGTGCCCGACCCTGACAAGACCTTCCACCGCGGCAGCACCGACTACTTCGTCACCGACCGCAAGGTGGACATCGGCGCGTTCGACTCTCCAACCTTCACCGGCCTGCCGGTAGGTGTGGTGGAAAAAGTCGGCAAGCGTGACCTGCAGGTGGTCACCGAAGTGCCGCTGACCAACGGCGACGGCCTCAACGTGCTGGTCAAGCGTGACGTGGTGGGCTTCCGGGCCAACATCGCCGAGCCGCGCGGCGAGTTCGAAGAAGACGGCCACAAGCGCTACCGCTACCGGGTCGAACCCAACGAGATGCCCGAGGGCCTGCACAAGCTGCGGCCCAACCACCCGCTGTCGCGCAACCTGGACCATAACTGGCAGCAGGCCCTGCAGCGCACCTCGGCCGAGCGCCGTGTAGGTGTGGAGTGGCACGCCGTGCTCACCGAGCAGCGCCTGATGCTCAGCGTCTGCAGTGAGGAAGGCGTCAGCGTGCAGGTCGCCCTGGATGGCCCGTTCGGCGCAGCCAACAAGCCGCAGCAGGCCCTGGACCAGTTGCACGACCTGCTCGGCCAGCTGGGTACCACGATGTACCACGCCAATGCCATCGTGCTGGACGCACCGCAGGCGTACTTCATCCCCAACTCGCAGCTCAAGGCCCTGCGCCGCGAAGCCATCGAGGCGCTGACCGAGGCACGCATCAAGGCCCACCCGCGTGGCGGGCGCAAGGCCGAGACCACGCCGCCGCCGGTATACCCGGAGTCGCACCTGTCGTTCCTGGCCAACGTCTACAACCAGAAGGCCCGCGACTTCTACCACCGCCACGGCGTGCAATTGATCGATGCGGCGTACGAAGCGCACGAGGAGCACGGCGAAGTGCCGGTGATGATCACCAAGCACTGCCTGCGTTTCTCGTTCAACCTGTGCCCCAAACAGGCCAAGGGTGTGACCGGCGTGCGCACCAAGGTGGCGCCGATGCAGCTGATCCAGGGCGATGAAGTGCTGACCCTGAAGTTCGACTGCAAGCCTTGCGAAATGCACGTGGTCGGCAAGATGAAGAGCCACATCATCGACCTGCCGACACCCGGCAGTGCGGTGGCTCAGGTGGTCGGGCACATCAGCCCGGAAGACCTGCTCAAGACCATCCCGCGGGCACCGCACTGAGCGTGACACGCCCCTGTGCCGGCCTGTAGGAGCGGCCTTGTGTCGCGAAAGGGCCGCGAAGCGGCCCCATCTCACCGGCAGCGATGCAAAAACCTGGGGCCGCTTCGCGGCCCTTTCCGACCGGTCCGGCGCCCCGGCAAGGCCGCTCCTACAACAACCGCGAGACCTGGGCAGCGGCCGCCTTTACACCATCACAAAATCCCCAACCCCCGCGCCGTCCGGTCCACGGCAATGCGCGTCTTGTCCACCAGCTCATCGAGCTCGCCATGCGTGGCCACCAGCGCCGGCGCCATGATCATCCGCCCCAGCGTCGAACGAATGATCACACCTTCCTCGAAGCCGTACGTGCGGCACTGCCAGGCCAGGTCGTTCTCGTTGGCGTAACGCTTGCGGCTGCCCTTGTCCTCGGCGAACTGCAACGCCGCCACCAGCCCCGCGCCTTGCACCTGGCCAATCAACGGGTGGTTGGCAAATACCTCACGCAGGATACGCTGCAGATACGGGCCGGTATCGTCCTTGACCTGGCGCACGATGCCTTCGTCGCGCAGCGCCTTGAGGTTGGCGATGGCCACTGCGGCCGCTACCGGGTGCCCGGAATACGTCAGGCCGTGGGCGAACACCCCGCCACGCTCCACCAGCGCCTCGGCGATGCGCTTGCTCAGCACCAGGCCACCCATGGGTACATAACCCGACGTCAGGCCTTTGGCGATGGACAGGGTGTCAGGCTCAAAGCCGAAGTACTCGTGGGCGAACCATTCACCGGTACGGCCAAAGCCACCGATCACCTCGTCGGCGCACAACAGCACATCGTACTGGCGGCAGATGCGCTGGATTTCCGGCCAGTAGCTTTCCGGCGGGAAGATCATGCCGCCCGCGCCCTGGAACGGCTCGGCCACAAAGCCTGCGACATTCTCTGCGCCCAGCTCGAGGATTTTCTCTTCCAGCTGCAAGGCGCAGCGGCGGCCGAACTCGGCCGGCGTCAGCTCGCCACCCTCGGCGTACCAGTACGGCTCGTCGATGTGTGCCACGTCCGGAATCAGCCCGCCCATCTCGTGCATGAACTTCATGCCACCTAGCGCTGTGGCGGCCAGGGTCGAGCCGTGGTAGCCGTTCCAGCGGCCGATCATGACCTTCTTGTTCGGCTGGCCGACCACCTGCCAGTAACGGCGCACGGTGCGGATCAACACCTCGTTGGCCTCGGAGCCGGAGTTGGTGTAGATCGCGTGGCTGTAGTGCCCGGGCAGCAAGCTGAACAGCAGTTCGGACAGCTCGATCACCGCCGGGTGGGTGGTGTGGAAGAACATGTTGTAGTACGCCAGCTGGTCCATCTGCGCGGCGGCGGCGGCGGTCAGGTCCTTGCGCCCGTAACCCAGCTGGGTGCACCACAGGCCGGACATGCCGTCCAGGTAGCGCCTGCCGTCGTTGTCCCACAGATACAGTCGTTCGCCGCGGGTGATCACCCGTGGGCCTTCGGCGTTGAGCGCCTTCTGATCAAGGAAAGCGTGGATGTGGTGGGCCGCGTCGCTGGCCTGGTAGTCGCGGGTGTCGCGTTGCGGCTGGAAGGGGGCGTTCATTGTTGTTCTCCGTGAGTGAGGGTCAGCGCAGCTGGAACCAGGTTGTCTTGAGCTGGGTGTACTTGTCGAAGGCGTGCAGCGACAGGTCGCGGCCAAAGCCCGACTGGCGGCCGCCGCCAAAGGGCACCGCCACATCAAGGGCATCGACCGTGTTGACCGAGACGGTGCCCGCCTTCAACTGCCGGGCCACCCGGTGGGCGCGGTTGAGGTCGTCGCTCCACAGCGAAGCGGCCAGGCCATAAACGCTGTCGTTGGCCAGGCGTACGGCCTGCGCTTCGTCGTCAAAGGCAGTGATCGCCAGCACCGGGCCGAACACTTCCTCGCGGGCCAGGGCCGAATCCGGGCGCACGTCGGCGAACACCGTTGGCGCGATGAAGTTGTTCGAGCCGTTGAAGCTCAGCCGCTGGCCGCCGCACAACAGGCGGGCGCCGTCGCCCTGGGCCTGCTCGATGGCAGCCATGACACGTGCGCTCTGGGCGTCGTCGACGATGGCGCCGGCGCGGCTGGCCGGGTCCAGGGGATCACCGGGCAGCCACTGGCGGGCCTTGGCCAGCAGGCGCTCGACGAATTCGTCGTGGACCGAGCGCTGCACATACAAGCGCGAATTGGCAGAGCACACTTCGCCCTGGTTAAAGAAGATGCCGAAGGCCGCTTTCTCCGCTGCAAGGTCCAGGTCCTGGCAGTCGTCGAACACCAGATTCGGGCTCTTGCCGCCACACTCCAGCCACACCTGCTTGAGGTTAGATTGCGCCGAATACTGCATGAAGTGCTTGCCCACCTGGGTGGAGCCGGTGAACACCAGGCAATCCACATCCGGGTGCAGACCAAGGGCACGGCCAGCGCTTTCACCCAGGCCCGGCACCACGTTCAGGACACCTTCGGGCACACCTGCCTCAAGCGCCAGTTCGGCCAGGCGCAGGGCCGAGAACGGCGACTGCTCGGCGGGTTTGAGCACCACGCTGTTGCCGGCGGCCAGCGCCGGGGCGACCTTCCAGGCAGCCATGTCCAGTGGGAAATTCCACGGCACCACGGCGCCGACCACACCCAACGCTTCCCGGGTGACCGTGGCCAGGGCGTTGCCTGCGGTTGGTGCAACCTGGTCGTAGACCTTGTCCAGCGCCTCGCCGTACCAGGCAAATACGTTGGCCGCGCCGGGCACATCGATGGTGTAGGCGTCCATCACCGGCTTGCCCATGTTCAGCGAGTCGAGCAGCGCCAGCTCCTCGCGGTGGGCCATCATCAGTTCGGCCAGGCGTAGCAACACGCACTTGCGTGCCGCAGGTGCCATGCGCGCCCAGGGGCCTTGCTCGAAGGCGCGACGTGCCGAACGCACAGCCTGGTCGATTTCGGTATCGCCGCAAGCGGCGACCTGCGCCAGCAACTGCCGGTTGGCCGGGTTGATGGCATCAAAGGTCACCCCTGACTGGGCCGCCAACGGGCGGCCGTCGATCAGCGCCGTGGTGATGAAGCTTTGCCTTGCAGCGCGCTGCTGCCAATCGCTTTTCGTATGCACGCAGGTCTCCCTTGCGGCCGCGCGGGCGGCCGGTCGCAGTTGTTGTAGGTGTGAGTGGCCGTGGCGCCGTCAGCGCCTTCGCAGGTAACTTTCCAGCGGGTCCTTGCTCAAGCCTTCCTGGGCCTGGGCCAGCGAATCGATGAACAGCGAGAACAGCTCGGACTGCTTGGCGATGTCGAGCTTGGTGTAGAGGTTCTTGCGGTGGGTCTTGACCGTGTCTTCACTGATGCCTAGGCGCTCGGCCAGCGAGCGCGTGGAGTGGCCGCGCAGCAGGTACTGGGCGATGCGGCATTCGCGCTCGGTGAGCAGTGAGGAGCCAAAGTTGTTCAGCGCGGCGTTGATCTGCCGGCCCAGAGCACTTTCGAAGCGCCCGCCCACGGCGTCGACATCCAGGTGGCTCCACTGGCGCCGCACCACGGCCACCACCCAGGGCGCCACACATTTGAGGTCGCTGACCTGCTGACGGTCCAGGCGGCGGGTACTGGCCAGGGCCACGGCGATGGTCAGGTGTTCATCCAGAGGGACGATGAAGTTCAGTTCGTCCTCAAGATGTGCATGCTGGTAGAACGACAGGTAGTACTCGCTGCGCTTGAAATGGTCGGGGGCAACGTCGCTCAGGCGGAAGCAGCCGGCCGCCACACCGTCCATGCAGGCACGGTAGAACGGGCACAGCAGGTAATAGCCTTCCAGGTAGCGCTGCACGTTGCCTTCCGGCAGCCATGGCCCCTCTTCGTCCTTGACGAACAACGCCGAGGGCAGGCCCTTGCGTGGGTAAAGAAACACCGTGATGGCCTGGCACGGCGCAAGCAACTTGAGCGCGGCGAACAGCGCCTCGACGAAGCCCGGCGTGCCTTGGGCGTCGATGACACGGGCCATCTGCGCGTACCAGTCGGGCGATTTCAGCCGGTCTTTGCTCATTGTCGTTGTCCCATGCCGGGGTGGTCATGGTTGGGATTCTTGCATGGGATGCCGGGGGCGGCCATCACCCTTCGGGGTGAGGTTGTGGCATGCTCTGCAGCTCTTTCATTTCAGGGCCTGAACATGCTGATCGACGAAGAACTGACCCTGAAAAAACTCGAGACCTTCCTCGCCTTCATGCGCAGCGGCAACCTCGGCCGCGCTGCCGCCGAGTTGTCCACCAGCGCGGTCAGCGTGCACCGGGCCATTCATTCGCTGGAAAGCGCCCTGCGCTGCCCGCTGTTCAAGCACGAAGGCCGTCAGCTGATTCCGCTGGAAAGCGCCTATGTGCTGGAAAAGAAAGCCCGCCAGTTGATCCAGGACGCTGAGCAGATGGTGCGCCAGACCCGCGAGGCCGCCGGTTTCTACGCCGAACGCTTCCGCCTCGGGGCCCTTTATTCGCTAACCGTGAAGACCGTGCCCAAACTGGTGATGGGCCTGAAGCTGCGGCGCAGCGAGCTGAACATCGACCTGACCCTGGGCTCGAATGTCGACCTGCTGCAGCGGCTGAAGAACCATGAACTGGAGGCGGTGCTGGTGTCGCTGGATGAAAGCGTGGCCGACCCTGCCTGCGAGCAGTTGCCGCTGTTCTCCGACGATATCTACCTCGCCGTGCCCACCGATTCGCCGTTTGCCGAGCAGCAGGAGGTGGACCTGGCGGACCTGGCCGAGTCCACCTTCATCACCCTGACCCAGGGCTTTGCCACCCACCGCGATGGCGCACGGGTGTTCCAGCAGGCCGGGTTCGAGCCGAAAGTGGCAATGCAGGTGAACGATATCTTCACCCTGCTCAGCATGGTCAGTTCGGGGGTGGGCTTTGCACTGTTGCCGGGGCGCATTGCCGCAGTGTACGAAAACCGTGTGAAGCTGATTGCGCTGCAGCCGCGTTACCGGTTGCAGCAGCATATCGGCGTGGTGTTCCTCAAGGCCCGGGAGCGCGAGCCCAACCTGCTGGCGCTGCTGGCGGAATGCCGAATGTATAGCCGGGAAAACTGAGCGGCGCACACCGCGGCGGTTCGCCAGAACCACCGCGACAAAGCCGGCCTACGCCACCAGGCCACGCATGCAGAAGTACAGCAGCGAAGGCCCCAGCAGGCAGCCCAAGGCGGTGTAGAACGCTGCGGTCAGGCAGCCATAGGGGACCAGCTTGGGGTCGGTCGCCGCCAGCCCACCGGCCACACCGCTGGAGGTGCCCATCAAGCCACCGAAGATCACCGCAGTGCGCGGGTTGTTCAAACCGATCATCGGTGCCACGAACGGCGTCACCACCATGACCAGGATCGCTTTGACCAGCCCGGCGGCAATCGACAGCGCCATCACCTCGGAGCTTGCGCCAATCGCAGCGCCCGTCACCGGCCCTACGATATAGGTCACTGCCCCGGCGCCGATGGTGGTCAGGCTGACCGCATCGGTGTAACCAAAGGCCATGGCCACCCCTACCCCTGCGACGAACGAAGTGCCGATGCCGAAGAACAGTGATATCACCCCGGACACCCCGGCGCGCTTGAGCTCTTCGATGTTGACGCCAAAGGCCGTGGCGACGATGGCGAAGTCCCGCAACATGGCCCCGCCCAGCAGGCCGATGCCGGACAGCAGCGGAATGTCCACCAGCCCTTTCTGCCCGCCCGTCATCACCCCGCCGACGTAAGACAACGCCAGGCCCAGGAAAATGGCGATGGCAGAGCCGTGCAAACGCCCGCGGGTCAGCTTGTCGGAGAACCAGTAGGACAGCCACATGGTCACGCCGATCACCGCGAAACCACTGACCAGGCCATAACCGTTGATCACTTTCATCATGGATTCGTACATGGCGGTCACCGTTGCGCAGCAGTCAGGGGTTTGTCGGTGCCCGCCTCAGGCTTCTTTTGCCCGATGCGGTCCAGCAGCGGCACCATGGCAAAGCTTGCGACCACCGCCACGACGCCGGCCATTATCGCCATCGGCCCCCCGGACAGCGCGCCCAGCACATTCTGCTGGGCGGCCATGGCCACCACGATGGGGATATAAATGGCGCTCCAGAATTCCACGCCCTGTTCGGACTTGGCCTTGATCAGGCCACGCTTGTTGAGGTAACTGCCGATGAAGATCAGCAGCAGCATGGCGATGCCGACACCGCCGACGTTGGCTGGTACACCCAGGAGCTTGCCCAGGAGTTCGCCGATAAACAGGCCTACAAGGGTACACAGGGCCAGAAAGGCCACACCGTAGATGATCATTGTTGTTGTCCTCGCGTTGGGTCGAAGTTGCTTGTTGTTGTCCTTCGAAAAACACGGCATTTATGGGCGCTGGCTGACCTCCTGACGCAGCAGGGCGTCCACTGTATCGAGTCGGGTTAGCTCCAGGGCAAGCACGCGCCCCTGTTCGAACACCGGGCGGGCCAGGCCGGTCAGCACGCTGCCCGGCGGTAGCTCCAGGTGCAGGCGCACCCCGCGCTCATAAGCGTTGCGCAACGTAGCACGCCAGTCGACGAGCCGGGCCATGTTGCCGGCCAGGTCGTCACGCAGGCGTTGCGGGTCGAACAGCGGCCGCGCGCTGCTGCCACTGAGGTAGGTGATGCGCGGGCGGTTGATCTTAACGCTGGCAAACGCGTGGGCCAGCTCGGCCGCCGGGCCGTCGAGCAAGCGGCAATGGGAGGGCACGCTGACCGCCAGGCGCCTGGCCACGCCCTGGCCACGGCTGCGCGCCCTGGCGGCAACCTCGGCCATGGCCGTGTCGCTGCCGGCGATGACGATCTGGTTGTCACTGTTGAGGTTGGCCAGGTACACCTCGCCGCCCACCTGCGCCAGCAAGCGCTCGACACTGGCCAGATCCAGGCCACTCAAGGCGGTCATGCCGTAGCCTTGGGGGTAGGCACGTTGCATGAGCTCACCACGCAGTGCCACAAGGCGTACAGCATCGGTAAATGCCAGGGCGCCCGCGGCGACGGCGGCAGGGTAGGCGCCGATCGACAGGCCTGCCACATAGTCGGGCGACGGGCTGTGCTGCAACAACATACGCGCCCAGGCCACCCCGGCCAACAGCAGGCACAACTGCACGGCGCGGGTCGATTGCAATGCCTGCTGGCTGTCCAGGGCCAGCACCTGTTCATTGAGGGTGTCACTGGCCTCTTCCAGCAGCGCTGCCGAGCCTTCGGGCAGGCGATGCAGCATCCCCGCCTGCTGCGCGCCCTGGCCAGGGAAGGCGAACAGGCTGCTCACGCTGCGCACTCCAGCAGGTTCCACGGGTCGGCCACCAGCCGTGCGCCAAGCGCCGACTTGAGCAGCACGCGCTGCGCCACCCCGGCCCATTCGCGCAGGGCGATGCCACCTGCAGGGGTTTGCAGTTGCACGTCGATACGGCAAGGGCCGCAGTCGAGGCTATCGAGCAACTCACGCGCCTTTACCCGGCTAATGGGTCGCGGTGTGCGTAGCAGCAGGTCAAGGTCGCTGGCCGCGTGCAGCACCTCAACCCCTGTAGCCAGCTGGTAACCCACCCCACCCGTCGGCCCCCAGGCCAACCCGCAGGCGTCGAGCACCGGGGCCACGCTGGCCAGCGCCTGTAGCGCGGCCCAGGGGCTCGTGCCCTGCCCGCGCAAGGCTTCGGGGCGCAGTTGCCGGCGAATGTCCGCCAGGCGCATCTGAACACCCAGGCGCTGCGCGCGCCCCTCCCCGCGCAGCCCCACCGCCACCCAACCTGCCGCGCAGCAGGCACGGCGCACCACCACCGGCTGCCCGGCCGCCAGTACCTGCGTGGCCCAGGCAGGGGCATCGACAGGCAGCGCGGCCGGGGTCATCCCCCAGAGCAGGTCATGTGGCTGCGGCGCGCTCATCTCAGGCCTCCTGCCACTGGCTGCGCAAGCGTGCACGCACTTCGCGGGACGCGCTGCGGTGCTCGCCGGCCAAGCGTGACGTCAGGTCGGTCGTGTTGCCGATATCGCGCAGCGCTTCGGCCAGGCAAGCACGCACCTGAGCCAGGTCGCTTGCGCTCGGGGTATCCGCGCTATCCACGCTCAAGCGCCGCCACAAAAGGCCCAGCGAGGCATAGCTGGCCAGGTCGTAGGCCATCGGCGGAACCTCAGCGGCCAAGGCTTCCAGTTCCTCGACGCTGCGCAAGGTGATTCGCGCCGCCGCCGCCTTGCCCATCGCGTGCACCATCACCCCGCTGTCATCCAGTGCAATCAACCGCTGGGCCTGGTAGCCGTGGGCCAGGAACGCGCCGGACATGGCCTTGCCCACCAGCAGGCCGATGACCGGGTGCCCGGCCAGGCGTGCCTGGGCATAGGCCTGCACCGCAGCGGCCAGCGCCTGGTGGATGCCCAAGGCTTCCTCGCGGCGGCCATAGGCCTGGCTGGGCACATCGATGACCGCGACGATGGCGCGTTTCTCGCCATCGCGGTCCAGCTCAATCGCTTCGCTCACCGCCTTGGCCAGGGCCCAGCCCTCGAGCAGGCCGACTTCACCGTTGCGCGCCCGCCGGAACGGGTTGTGCGCATCCGGCACCACGGCAATGAAGCGCGCCGTGCGATTGTCCAGCTCGCCGTCGATGACCCGCAGCGAGGCAGGATAGCCCGGCAGTGCTTCGCTGCCGGCAAGGCCAGGCAACCAGTTCAGGGCACGGTTCATGGGGCATCTCCTTGGTAAAGGGCGCGCACGGCGGAGGGATCCAGTTGCGGACAGTCGTTACCCAGGCTGGCAAGCCGTTCGAGGTACCAGGCGTGGCGGCCTGCGCGGTTGGCACTGGGTGCGTCGAGCAACTGCAGCAGCTGCTGGCGAATGCTGTCGACGTCATCGGCCACATAACCATCCACCAGGCCGCTGGCGTGGCGTTGCTCGCCACCGGTCAAGCTCCAGATGAAGGGGCGGTCCTTAGCGTCGTATTCGGCGATGCCTGCTTCCTGCTCGATCACCTGCGGGCCGTTGAGGCCCAGGCGCGCCTCGCGGGTCACCAGCAGGTGGCTGCAAAGGCCCGCTGCGATGGACATGCCGCCAAAACAGCCCACCGAGCCTGCGACCAGACCGACCACCGGCTGATGGCGGCGCAGCTCGACGATGGCTGCCTGTATCTCGGCAATCGCCGCCAGGCCCAGGTTGGCCTCCTGCAGGCGCACCCCGCCGGTCTCCAGCAGCAGCACGGCGCAGGTCTGGATGCCGTTGCGGTTGTCTTCGATCGCCAGCTCTAGCGCACCGGCAATCTTGGCCCCGCCCACTTCGCCCATGCTGCCGCCCTGGAAGGCGCCTTCGATAGCGGCGATGACCGTGTTGCGGCCACCCAGCAAGCCCTTGGCGATGACCACGCCGTCGTCGGCCTGGGGCACGATGCCCTGGCGTGGCAACCACGGCGACATCAGGCGCTCGAACGGGCCTAGCAGCTCGCGAAAACTGCCCGGGTCGAGCAAGGTGCGGGCACGCTGGCGCGCCCCCAGTTCGACGAAGCTGCGGCTTTGCAGCAAGCGTTCGGTGTCAGTCATGGGCGATCTCCTCGAAACCTTGCTCAAGGCGCAGGCGTACCACGCCAGGCGTGGCGCCGAAATCATGGATGTCGATGTTCACCGCCGGCCACGTACGGCCTTGGAACAGGCGCTGGAACAGCTGCTCCCAGCGTGCGCCGCTGCCGTTGACCGAAGTCACCACCTGAATGTTCAGGCTGCCGGCCGTGCCGGGCTCCATCAGGACTTCCAGGTCACCCGAGCTGACGCAGCCCACCAGGGTGCGGCCACGGCCAGGCTCGGCGGCCGGGAATTGAAAGGTCAGGGTTTCCATGTCACAGGCTCCCGGCTTTGTCGAGGAACAGGCAGGCGGCCAGCAGGTCGGCGGCACCGCCCGGTGAGGCGTTCAGTTGCAGCAGTTGGGTGTCCAGCAGGCGCAGATGACGGCGGCCGTCGAGGGTGGCACTGCCACCGACTGCGAGTACATGGCGGGCGCCCTGTTGTAGGGTTTGCAGTCCCTCGGGGCCGGCGCGCCAGAGGACGCAGGTGTCACTGAGCGCAGCCATGATCGCCAGCAAGGCATCGAGGCGTGCGTGGTTTTCGCTGACACCGTTGGCGCGGCTGCGGCGCAGTTGCGGCAGACCGTGTTCGATCACGGCAGGAAAGCCCTGTTGCGCCTGTTCGCGGGCACCTCCGGCGCCGTAACGGCGGCGTACCTGGGTGCCATGGCTGTCGTGGGCGGTGGCGGCCGGGTCATCGATCAGGGCGATGCGCCCGGCACGGGCTGCAATGGTTCTCGCGTCGGCCTGAGCATCCAGGGCCCGGGCGGCCACCAGCAAGCCAAGGGCCCATATCGCGCCGCGGTGGGTGTTGACTCCGGCGGTGGTGGCCAGCATCGCAGCCTCCCCTTCACGGCCGATACGGCCCAGCTCGATGCGCAGCGCCAGGCCAACCTCGCCATGAGCCTGGGCGGCGTCGGCCATTTGCCGCAAGCAAGGCCAAAGGGCAAGCGCCGAGGCATGCATAAGGGCCAACGTCATGTCGCTGTGCGCGCCGCTGCTGCGCCGGTCCACCAGGCCCGGCTTGGGTGACAGGTCGGCCTCGTCGATCAGGGCTTCCACCGCCAGGTCGGCCAAGTGGTCGGCAAGGGGAATTGCGGTTTCAGGTGCCGGCCTGATCGCCGGCAAGCCGGATCCCACAGGGATCGCGCAGTTTTCAAGCGAGCGGGCAGCCCCGTGAAGGGGACCATACGGTTGCAGATCGAATAGTTGCATCACCAGCTCCTGAACCGTGCGGGCGGGTTGTACAGGCCACCGGACCACTCCACCAGGTCGGCGATGCTGCGCGCGGCGAGCAGTTCACGGCTGGCATCGGTGCGGCGGATGCCAAGGTCTTCGGGCAAGGCCACCAGGCCTTGCTGGCGCAGGCGCAGGGTGTCCTTGGGGTCATGGCGCAAGCCAATGGCGGTGACCCCAGCCACGGCGGCGATCATCTGCTGGCGCTCTTGCAGGCTGCGGGCCTTGTACAGGTAGGCGATACCCTCTTCGGTCAGCAGGTGGGTGACGTCATCGCCGTAGATCATCACCGGTGCCAGCGGCATGCCGGCCTTCTTCGCCACTTCCACGGCGTCCAGGGTTTCGACGAAGGTCGGTTTGCCGCCTTCCTGGTAGGTTTCGACCATCTGCACCACCAGCTTGCGGCCGCGTT